>VFSW01001984.1_pt1 | contig 30983 bp, 30 predicted proteins | sample 5358111 | NCBI WGS metagenome assembly VFSW01 (sample SAMN11554181, study PRJNA540505) | mine drainage metagenome | isolation source: sediment from site ElyBrook_90M | place: USA: Ely Copper Mine, Vershire, VT | collected 2017 | reverse complement strand
GCCTGCGTCGGCGTATCCGGGATGTCACGGCCAATCACCACGCCGGTCCGAATGATTGAATTCGGATCGTTGGCGTGATCCACAATCTCCTGGAAGCGGTCGTGCGAGACAATGGTCAGTCGGTCCACATCGGCCACGCCTGTACGCTTGCCATACGGCAGGCGGAGTCCGCGTCCAATCGACTGCTCGACCAGCGTCTTTGAGTTTGCTGCGCGCAGCGGAACGATGGTGTAGAGGTTGGTCACATCCCAACCCTCTTTCAGCATATTGACGTGGATGACGATTTCGGTCGGATTCGCCGGGTCTTCCACGCTCAACAATTGCTGCACAGTTTCGTCCTTCTCCTCGCCGCTCTGATTGGAGTGAACAGTGATAACGCGGCCTTTGTATCGCCCTTCAAAGAAGCCTGCATCCTCGATCTTCTTCAGCAGGTCCTCCGCATGGGTAGTGTCTTTCGCCACAACCAGCATGAACGGCTTGACCAATGGCCGTCCTGTCTCGCGCGCATAGATGTCGAGTTGTACCTTGGTATGCTCGTGGACTCGAATGCCGTCTTGCAGCTTGATCGTTTCCAGCCCGGCCTCGTCGTAATTCTCTGCGCGGAAGTTCTCGCGCGTGGCTACTGCCGGTTCTTTTACAAATCCGTCTTTCAAGGCGGAGGCCAGAGGGTAGCTGTAGATCACGTTCTTGAAGTCGGTGGTCTTGCTGCCCATCTCTATCTGAGGCGTTGCAGTCAGTTCCAATCCAAGGATGGGTTTCAGCTCATTGATCGCGCGCATTCCGGCCTTGCCGCGGTAGCGGTGCGACTCATCCATCAATATCACCAAGTCATCGAGCTTCGACAGGTAATCGAAGTAGCTCTCGCCAATGTATTCGCTCAGACGCTTGATGCGTGGGCTGGCTCCGCCGCGCACCTCGGCGTTGATCTTCGAGATGTTGAAGATGTTGATGTGGATACCGCTCTCGCCGAAAAGGTCGGCGGAGCGGATGCCACGCCCACTCTCGTAGTTGTCGCCTGTGATGATCTCCGGGGGGTGGAGAGCAAAGTCGGAAAGCCCCTGAAAGACATACTTCGGCGTGCCGGGTGTCAAGTCCGCAATCAGCTTGGAATAGATGGTCAGGTTCGGGGCGAGCACAAAGAAGTGCCGGATTCCCCAGGCTTGATTCAGGTAGGCGATGAATGCGCCCATCAGGCGCGTCTTGCCGACGCCGGTTGCGAGAGCGAAGCACAGCGACGCGAACTCACGCTCAAAATCCGTGACCGAAGGGAACGCGCTTTGGATCGCCTGTAACGCCTGGGCTGCATCCGTGTCTTTGCTCAGAAGGAGCAGTTCGCAAACCTTATCGAGAATCTCCAGTGAATCTCGCTGCGGCTGGCGCAGGCTCAAACGGTTGGCAATTGCCCAAAGTTGCTGCTTTGCGTTCACGCTCATTCCGCACCTCCATCAAAGAGGCTCGGCATCGTTTCCGTTCGAGCTCGCCGCTTTCGTGCTTGCTTCGGTTCAAGGGGAGCCGCGCCTGCAAACTGGGCAGGCACAGGCTCCGGCGCTTGGGGCAGGTTGGCTACATTCAGGCTGTAATCGTCATGGCCCCACTCGCACTTTTGCAGGACGGCGAGCGGAATCTTCTTGAGCGTCAGGTTTCGGAAGGCATCTGCCTTGCCACGGAAGGCTGCACAGCAAACAAGCAAAGAACGCTTCTTGCCTACTTCATCGCTCAATGCGGCCAGATGGTCGCGGGTGAGCGTCTGCGTGGTTACGTAAATGAAATCGGTCTCTGTGGAGCGCCCTTGCTGCCAGTAGAGGTCGCCAGGAGCATATTGAAAGCCCATCAGCTTGCACATCGCCTCTGCCAGCATGGCCGCGTTGTACTGCTTGCTGATGACGAGGTTGTCGAAGGCATCCTTTTCGAGAAGCGTTGGGGCCATGTGGTAGTAGCGGAAGCCTCCGCCGCCTTTCCATTCCACAGTCTCAGTGACACCGCCCTTATCTTTCCCGTCAATGACCTTCTTCATGCGCGGGATGATGTGCGTATGGCAATGCTCGCCCAACTCAACCATGATCCAACGACGGCCCATTTTGTGAGCGACTGCGCCCGTGGTGCCCGAACCGGCGAATGAGTCGAGGACAATATCACCGGCTTTAGTACACGCTTCTATGACGGTATTGATTAATCCCTCAGGCTTAGGGAATGCAAATTTGTGCTCGTTACCAAAAAGAGCAATGCTCTCCTTTGTTCCGTCTTGGGTGTATGGACCGTCAAAGATGGATGTTGGCTTCCTTAAGCGTTCACTTCCAGACTCGTCTCTGAGGTATTGCTTATACTGAATCGACCAGGAATCGTCCTTGGCCTTCGTGAAATACAAATCGTCGTTGCTCAGGGCCTCGTATGCCCTTTCTTTAGACCACCACCATTGCCTTTTGGGCCACACCTCAATGCCGTCAGGGGCAGGTATTGGGTAGACCAGGTTCTCGCGTCTATCCATGCTCTTTGTAGCTTCCAAGGGCTTAACACGGAACGGACCACGCGATTCGAACTTGCTGTCCTGTAGTTTGTAGTAGCGATCTTCAGCTTTTGGGTCCGGCGGCAGGAACATGTCCGGAAAAGTCTCACGGTTCTTTACAAAACAGTGGATATACTCATGCATCCCGACGAACCATCTGGACTTGGAGCCCCCGCCATATGCTTTCTTCCATATGAAAGTAGTTAGGAAATTCGGACGACCGAAAACCTCGTCCAGTAGAACCTTGATGTATGCAGCTTCATTGTCATCAATGCTTATCCAGATGCTGCCATCTTCTGTGAGCAGCCGACGCAGGATTTCAAGCCGATCACGCATTAAGGACAGCCAGATCGAGTGTTCTACTCCGTCGTCATAGTGCGTAAAAGCAGAGCCGGTGTTGTACGGCGGATCGATATAGACGCACTTCACCTTGCCTGCGAACTCCTGCTCCAGCGCCTTGAGCGCGAGCAGGTTGTCGCCGAAGATGAGCCGGTTGTCGAAGATGTCCTTGTCGCTGACCCGCTGCTTGGCGTGGTAGCTCTTCTCCGGGTCTTCAAGCAAGATGCGCGGCTCCAGCCGCGGCCGGTTCTCCTTGCCAATCCATGTCAGTTCCAACTTTTGTTTCTTTTGCATTCGATCAATTGCCAATCTGAGCGGTCTGCGCTCCTGGACTTGTAAGGGGATGCAACTGTTGCGCCTTGCATCCACAGGTAAAGAATGAACCCTGGTTCTTGCGGGGAAGTTCCCCGCACTTGCGGCAAATCAGTGCGTCCAAGAAGGCGCAAGTTGCCGTGGCGAATTGAGAGACCTCGGAATCCGAAAGGCTCATGCCATCGAGATTGAAATGAGCGCCAACCATATTACGAATCCAAGCAATCGAATCCAACGCATCCAAGAGCGGCTGGATGGTCGTAGTGCAGTCTGCATCCGCACCCGGACTTGCGCCTGGGTTGGTGGCTACGCTTTGCATAAGTTTTCGCAGCTTCGCATCCAGTCCGTTCAAATACTCTCCGAGCGTGTGCTTGCCCTCTGCATCCAGCGGCAGTTTGCATCGGTAGAGAATGCTGATCTCTCGGAGCGCGGCTTCGAGCAGCACACCGGATTTTGCAGCGACAACCTGGCGGTCGATAGGCTCCTTGCGCAACAGGTCGCGCAATTCATCGATCTCCAATTTCGTTTTTGTGTGTCGTATGCCCTTTGCTTTGGTCCATGAAAGCAGCTCAATGAGCTGGACGTTTCCGGCAGGCCCCTTAGCATATCTATACCGCTCACGCCAGGGCCGGTAGTGCGTAGTGATGAGTACAGGCAACTTTACTTCATCATGAATCATCTCGATGAATCGTTGGATATGGTCCTGATCGGCAGAGGTCAGAACATCATCCAGGATCAGCAATGTGTCATTTGCCGCATCGCGTTCGGCGAGCGCGATGAAGATGCAGATACCAAGCGTGTCAAGATGCGCTTCACTGTAGTATGCCTGCGGCGGCACATCTTCCTGCGACTCGAATCGGCTAGAGACGTTCAGGCTCCCACGCCGATTTGGGTCCAACTGAAGTTTGATGTCGCCGATATTTTCGCCGGGATGCAGTTTGGAATAAAGGGCATCAACCCTCTGCCGGATGGAATCGAGAGCATTATCTACAAAATCCTTCCGCGCGTTCTCAACAATGGAAAGCAAAGCGGAAAGTTGTTTGCTGAGAGACTCAAGCTGTTTTGCCTCTTTTGCATATTTCAAGACGGAGCCACATTGGAGTTTGATGGCACGAAGGTTCTCTAACTCTTTAGCCACTACATCCCGGTCTGAACGAAGCGCTTCCAGGCAGCCTGTGCAAGTTGTGTGCAAAGCCTCTGCACTGGTTCGATTCTCCGGTGTATTGGTTACGGGTTGATCACCCAAAAGTGCCGCATACTGATCCCAAGGAATTTGCTTCGCCTTGAGAGAGTCCTCGTTTGAGGGTTGAAACCCCTTCGCCAGATCGGATGACGCTTTGAGAAAACGTGTCTCTTCACTGCCAACGAGGATCTTTGCTTTCTCTTCCTGCTTCTTTGCGCTGTCGAGCTTCCGGGAAGCATCCGCCACGGCAGCTCCGGCGGTCTTTCTTGCCGCAAGTCGATTGAGCAACATGGCACGGTCCACAGGTTGCTCACAAACAGGGCAGTTTTCTTCATTTTTATGAAGCGCTAGGTATTCTGCCGCAGAATCGAGTAACTTCAAAAGATCGCTCTTAGCCTCCTCGCTTACCCCTTCCGCTGCTTCGAGAGCAATGGTGGTGTATTGCACAGCTTCGGCTTCTGAAGCGGCTTGCCCTGCGGCCCTCTTCAATTCGGCAAGCGATCTGGTTGATGCCTCAACCAAAGCAATTAAATTGAAGATGTGGCTTGAGCGGCGATTGAGGTCTTGAGGGTCAGTATCGTTCTTGCCCTTTGCCCAAGTTTGCAAATCCGGCTTTGGCTCCCCGGCTTCGCGGTACAGCTTGCGCAATTCTTCCCTTGCATTGGAAAGATTCCGCGCAGAAATATTGAAGTCCTCTCTCGCTGTCCGGTCTGCTTCCCGAAGATTCCCCTCTGCCTTTTCGATATTGGGAACAGCGACAAAGCGACTGAACGCTTCATATCGCTTTGCTGGTTGGGCGTCAACTATATCGAGGATCTGCGTACGCCGAAGAATCTTTGCGTTCGGGCGAGGAATAGAACCTGTCACCTTTGCCTTGGAACCGGCCAGGGTTGCCTTCCATGTCTTCGTCGCCCATTTCAATTCAACCCGTAGGTCGGTTGCTCTACTGCCCAGAGCAGGAAGGTAATCCTTGACGGGCGTCGATTGACGGCCCTCCAGAGTTCCGGCGTGCTCATTGCAAACGAAGTCGATGGCATCAACGATAGTTGATTTCCCGGTGCCGTTTTCGCCGAATATCATGATGACTGGCTTGTCCTCGAATTCAATGTCAACCGACTGAGTTGACCCGCGAAAGGCACCAATGGTGAGGTGTTGAAGTGGCATCTTCATAAGCTGTTTGCCCCTTCCTTAATCGTCGGCCCCAGTTCTGCCAAAAGCTTCCATTCGCTGCTCGTGAGGTTCCCTCTGGTCAAACCTTCCCGAATTCGTGGTAACTTCTTGGGATTTACGAGATTAGCTGCGCCAATCGTTTCGGTAATCGACGCGGCTAATTCCTCGTCGGGAGATAGCTTGGGTTGAGTTTCATCTTCGGCCATACTCCTCCTTCATTCGATCCGCCACCGGATTCGGTAGAGCAGTTCATCGGTTGAATTCTGACGCAGTCGAGTTTCGATTGTCGAGATCAGCGTTTCCTTGCGTGTGTCAACTTCATCTTGGGCCACAAAAAGATCCCGGCGCTTGTTTGAACGGACGGCCTCAAGCTCTTTTACCTTGCGGTGAGCCTGGACTTTTGCATCAAGAGCCGCCTCCATCCTGGCTTGCCGCTTTGTGTCCCGGATTTCCTGGTCGAGTTCTTTGATCTCTTGTTCCAATCCCAGCTTGAGGTCTTCACTCCAGCGATCGAGCTTGCCTATTTCCTCGTCCAGCCACTTGGCATTTCGCCCAGAGATCAGAGTTAGAATCTCAGATTTCTGATTTTGAATATGCGTTTCGAGTTCAGCTATCGGCGTGGTAAGAATTGGCTGGCCAGCCTCGGCAGGCAAATCAAAGAGGCGCTTGCAAACTTCCGAATCAAGCAATTCGCCGTCGTCGCGAATCCCGACAAAGAGGATGTGGTCTTCAGCTTCAATCGAATTGATTGAGAATTTTGAACAGACAAGCCAGCCTGATTGACCGATATGAGTATCCAGAACGGCTATGTGCTTGCCGCTCTTGCTGAGGTTGAAGCGCAACTCTACGGGAGGAGTATCAAGAACCAAGCACTGCTCTAGCACACGCTGCGCGAGCGGATGGCCAACACGGTAGGTGTTGGCATCCTCAACGTTGCGGCCCATACGATAGGGACCTGGATGGATGGTTTCGCCCTTGAATGGGTTCCTTACGAGTTGAAAACCGTATCCGGCACAATCGAATCGCGCGTAAGGGGCTAGATAAAAAGTAGTCACGCGCCAGAGCAGTTCCTCGAAACGGTTTCGGGAGTTGCGAGCCTCTATGCGAACCTTTTCGATGACTTCTTGGTCAAAGTTGTTGAGGAGCTGTTCTTAAGCAACGGCCTTGGCCTCGGTGATCTCGGATTCGAGTTCCTCTTGGAGCTTGTCGAACTCGAAGACGATTTGCTCTGGGGTTCGGCATTGCTGATAGATGCCGACAATGCGTTTCTCAAAATCAACGCCGGATTGAATGGCTCCAAGCACCTCATCGGAGGCTCCGAATACGCCGTCAAAGAGGCGGAATTTCTGGTCAAGGAGTTGATAGATACGCACATCGGCGGCATTGGACCGATTGAGAAAGTTGACGACAACCACATCATACTTTTGTCCGTAGCGATGGCAACGGCCGATTCGCTGCTCGATGCGCTGCGGATTCCAAGGCATATCGTAGTTGACGACAAGATTGCAGAATTGGAGGTTGATGCCTTCGGCAGCGGCCTCCGTGGCAATCATGATGCTGGCCTCATCGCGGAAATACTCAACGATGGCTGCGCGCTTGTCCGCAGTAGGAGAACCTGTGACCCGGTCTGTTTTGGCGTTGCGCGTTAACCAGTCGCGATAGATTTCGGCGCTCTTGGGGTCGTTATTGGTGCCATTGAAAAGAACTACTTTCCCCGAGAAGTCAGAAGATTCCAGTAGCCGGTAGAGATACTCCTGAGTGCGGCGGGACTCGGTAAAGATGATGGCTTTCTGCTGAAGGCTTCCGTTGTGCTGATTGGCACGGGCTTTGTTGGCAGCCTCGAATCCCTTACGAAGAGCTGTGAGCAGCACCTCTCCCTTCGAGTTTTTGTGTATGCTCTTCGCTAACTCGTGAAACTCGCGGAGCTTTACTTGTTCGAGGCGCAGTTCCTCTCGCTGCTCTGGAGAAAGTTGCTGCGCAGTATTGGGCTGGGCAGCAACTTCTTCGGGTTCATCTTCCAACCATTCGTCTTCAAGTTCTTGAAGCGCCTCGAAGTTCTCGGCAAGATCGTCTGGCGGCGAGTCAAGAGCAGCTTGCGCCTTCTCGACTGCTTCGAGCTTGTTGGCAAGGCCCAGTAGAGTATCGGAGATGGCATAGGTGGAGGAGGCCAGGAGCTTGCGCAGAATAAGCGTCATCAATTGACGCTGGCTGGCGGGGAGAGCATAGAGTCGGGGCGATTGCAAATATTCAGAAACGAGGGCATAGAGCCGCTGTTCGTCGTCGTTGGGAATAAATTCCTGAACCAAGGCGTGGCGATTGGTGTAACTGACGTAAGGGAGTACTTGTCTACGGAGAGTGCGTTGGCAGACTGGCCGGATGCGCTCTCGAAGAGCGCGATAGTCGTCTGGCGTATTCATCCGCGAGAATTGGCTGCGGAAGCTCTTCAGGTCTCCGAAGGTGAATTCGTCGATGATGCTAACAAGGCCGTACAATTCAAGGAGCGAATTCTGAAGCGGGGTCGCTGTGAGGAGCGTCTTTTGCCGGTCGGCGATTGCGGCCTTGATGGCGTTTGCGATCTTGTTACTTGCCTTGTAGACGTTTCGCAGCCGGTGCGCTTCATCAACAACCACCAGATCCCAAGGCGTTTGCCGGACGTAAGCCTCTTTGGTCCTGGCAAACTGGTAGGAGCAAAGAATAATTTTGGGTTGGTCGAATGGATTGAGGTTGCCGCTTTTGATTTCCTCGTTGAAAGTCTTGGATTCGAGGATAGCAGAGGGAAGGAAGAACTTGTCGGCCAATTCCTGGCCCCACTGCTTGCGCAGGTTGGCGGGGCAGATGACAAGCAAACGGCGGCGGCGTTCCGCCCAGCGTTGGGAAAGCAGTATGCCCGCCTCGATGGTCTTGCCGAGACCTACCTCATCCGCCAGAATTGCTCCCCGTGAGAGCGGGGACCGGAAAGCAAATAGCGCGGCCTCTACCTGGTGCGGATTCAGATCCACTTGTGCGTCCGCTAACGCGGACATGAGGCTATCAATCGAGGCCGAACTGGACCGCTTGGTCAGTTCATGGGCAAAATACCGGGCGTGGTAGGGGGTAAGGCTCATTTGTCTTGCAAACCGCCGCAGAATAATGCTCGCCTGCCTCTCCAGTCTCAAACTGGCAAGACGACACGTTGCATAACACATTCAAGATCAGTAATTCCACGTTGCATTCTATGATAATGGCTCCGACCACTCACTCGTTGGCGATTGACCGTTGAAGAGTGAAATTGAGAACTCCAAGTGAGCGGATTGTAAGCCCCACCTCATACGCAAAAGTAGCCGATTATCGCACCCGTTCGCATATAAGATGGGAGGTGTCTGTTCACGTGGGGAATTGTATATCTATACATATAAACAAGTTGCGCGTTACGGATCATTGGGGGTCGACCTCACTCCATTGGAAGCCGGGAGTCCAGCGGCGCGCGGTTGAACCGGGTGCCGCTGCCGCGTCGATGCACGGCAAGATGAAGGCGCGGAGCAGCGCGCCGACCTCGTTGAACGATGGCGCTTTGTTCCCTGGGTATAGCCGACTGACGAAGGCATTCCATTGCTGCTGCTTCTGCGGATCGTCGAGGAATTCTGCGGTCAAAGCGAATGGGACGCCCTGCGGGATTGCGACTTTGCGCCGCTCAAAGGATGCGAGGATGGCTGTTCGCAACGCGGCTCGGTCGAAGGCCCAGGCGTTGGCCATGAACCAGAGGTCGTAGAAATCCTTCATGCGGCTGTTGCGAATATCCAGTACGACCATCGCATTGAATTTTTCCGCGATGGCGGCTTCGCGCGGATAGGCGCGGATCAGCGGCGCGTCCATCGGGAGGAGCACGGGAAACGAAGCGAACTCCGGCTCTGGGTAGACGGCGTCGCCAAACCCAATATCGACCTGCATCGGAATCCGCGCTCCGGCCAGAGCTGCGTGGAACTTCACATGGACACCGTCGTACTCGTCTTCTTCCTTGATCCTGGCGCCTTCGACCGATTTGCCGTCGAAGAGAATGCCGTCGTTCTCTTCGACCTCGCAGATGGCCCGAATTGTTTCCTCGACATCATGGATGGCCGACGATCCCCATCCAAGCATATCCAAATCCTTCGTGGGCCGGTGAGTGTCGCCGGTCCAGAGAGTAAACAGCGTTGCGCCCTTGATTGCGAACTTGTCCCGGTAGGGCGAGCGGCCCAGCCGATACAGAAATCGTTCGATCGCATATCGTCCAAGGACTCGCTGGTAGTCCTGGCCTCGACTTTGAGCCAGAGCAAGCAGACGCGCACGGATGGAAGCCGCTGAATTCTTGGCTGCTTCGTGAGTCATAGTGCCTCCATGTAGGGACGGATGACGTTGCTCACCCGGCAGATTTTGGCATAATGATAGATTTCGTTGACATTGGATTTCTTCTGGCGGAGACAATCTTTCAGGGCCTCGATGGCAATGTCCAGGCCGATCTTGTTGCGGAACTTGAAGCAGTCCGCCACGGTCTTTGCGGCGGAATAGACCCGCACAGTAACGCCCTCAACTGGATGTCTTTCGATGCCTTCGGAGAGCGAAGGTTCCGTGAGACGAATCACCCGGATCGAAGGCGATGGGATGGCAGGCTTTCTGGCACCTTTGCCGAGAGCAATCCAGACAGAGGCAGGGCTTTGCGTCGTGATTTCGTGGAAGGCCAGCGCAGAAAGCAGGCACAGGACCGCCTCGGGAACACGCTTTGCAACCTCCGCGTAGGAGTGGCGCTCCGTGACCGCCGCATCTGGCAGAGTATAGATTCCGCGGCCTGTCCGACTGAGCTTGCCTTGGCGACAGAGGCGCAGGAGGTATTCGCGTGGGATACCGATAGCCTCGATGTCGCGGGGCCTCACTATCCTGTGTTGGCGGACATACTGCATGGTTCTCTCAAATGGTTTCGCTGTGGTCATGGTATCAATCCGTCATTAGTTAATCACTTATAATGACGAATTGCAACAATTATCGTGCCCCTTCTGAATTCGCCAGACATCGTCTGGCGAATTCAGATTTTGCAGATACCATCTGCAAAATCTGGTTGGACAGGTTCACATCATCCCGATTCCCTGGCCGATGGACGGCGTTTGCGAGACTTCCAGCGCGGAGGTTTTGGATATATCAGCGCTGAGTTGCGGACTGAGCTTGGTCATATCGTCAGTGAAGAGCGTGGCTTCGTGGCTGGCACGGGAGATGGAGACGTAGCCGAAGCGGGAGTTGAGCAGGTCCGGGTGAACGCCTGTGTCGGCGTTCACGAGGACGCGCTCGGCGGTGAGCCCCTGGGAACTGTGGCTGGTGACGGCGTATACGTGGTAAAAGTGGCGGTGCTCCGTGGCGGTGAATTAGACCTGACGATTGCTGTCCAGACGGGCAGAAATGCGGCCGTCCGGCGCGATGGACTCGATGGCGGCAAGGTCGCGGTTGGCGACGCCAAGCGACTTGTCGGGAGCGGTGAACTGGATGCGGTCGCCGACAGAGAACTCGCGGTCAATCTCGCGGTAGACGCTGACGCCGGTCAGGCGGCGCGGATCGTAGGTCGCCTGTTCGCCGGAGGATTTCTCAACGGTGAGCAGGTTGGCCGATGGGTTGATCGCGGTCACGGCTCCGTAAGTTCCGGCCTCGATTCCGGTAGCCTTGCTGCCGCGTGAATAGCGCACCACATCGTTGATTTCGTAGTGGCTGGCCCAGGAGCGTTCGGCACCGGTCATGTCCTGGCGCTGAACAAGTACGCGGAAGGCATGATCCTCGGGCGCAAGAGTTCCATTGGCCTTCAACTCCGTGCGCACGGCGACATTCAATTCACGGCGGGATGCATTGTCTGGCGAGACGATCAGGGTCTTTTCGGGCGATTCAACGTAGCTTTTGGCGATGGCACGGATGCGCTCTTCCGGGTTGGAGATTTCCTTCACACGGCCCTGTTGCTGAAGCGATTCGAGGGCGGCGGAGACCTGACCTTTGGCCAGCAACTCGACGGCAGACTTCAGCGCCGGGTCTTTCTGGCGGACGATCTCGTCGAGCTTGGCGGTACGCATTCCGGCTTCCTGCAACTGCTCGAAGGGACGGCCCGCTTCGACGCCCTGATGCTGGCGGATGTCGCCAATCAAAAGTACGCGGTCGTTGGGGCCGATGCGCGCAAGGAACTCACGCATCTGGTTCGTGCTGGCAAGGCTCGATTCATCGACGAAGTAGAAGTGCCGTTGCTCCATAGTGGCAGGGTTGGGCGAACGGGCAAGAAACCCTTGCAGGGTTCCTGACTCGATGCCAGCATCATTGAGTTGACGAGCTGCGCGGGAGGTCGGGGCAAAGCCCTCGACCGCGTAGCCATTCGATTCGGCGGCGTCTCGGACCACGGAAAGCGTGGTCGTCTTGCCCGCGCCGGCGAATCCTTGAATGCCTTGGATACGGTCGGGAGAACTCAAAACATCTTCGACCACACTCTGCTGCGCGCGGTTGAGATGCGGATGCTGGTCGGCAACTGAGACGGCCTGCATTCGCGAGAGAACAGGTTCAACCTGGTTATGCCCTTCGTGGACTCGACGCACGATTTCGTGCTCGGCCTCGATGGTCTTGGCCGTAGTAAATTGGCGCGCTGGCTGGCTCTGTGAACGCTCGACGATCTGAAATTCACCGGAAGCCAAGCGAGCGTCAAGGTTGCCGCGCACCTGGGCGTAGGTCACTTCGCCCATGCCGCGACGGAGGCCGTCGCGGATCAGTGCGCGCTCATCGACCACGGCCTCGCGCTCGAAGTTCTTATCGCGGGAAAAGGTAAGCGATTCGCGCACACGGTCAACAGCGTTGACCGGCTTCTCTTGGTGCTGAAGCCGTTCGCGCGCGGCGCGGACAACGGCTTCAGCCTGGTGGCCGAAGTCGGCGGCAAGCTTGCGATGCGCCGCCATGACTTCGGCGGGCGAATGAATCTCCTTGCGGTCGCGGGTGGAATGCGCGGCAATCTCTGCGGCCTCCGATCCTGCACGTCCAGTGCGCTCCAGATAGGAGCGAATCTGCTGGCTGCGAGGGCTGGATGCGTCAAGATATTCCTGCGTGTAGCCTTTGATCTCCGGTGCGCCACTGCGCCCAACGGTGATCTCGTAACCGAGTTGCCGCAGGCGATAGGTCAGTTCCGATTGATAGACGGCAGTTGCAAATTGCTGCGAGGCGAAAAGGCTCTGCGGCTGGATGGCGCGGGGCTGGCCGTTGTCGCGTTCGGTGACGTTGAAGACGACGGCGTGCGTGTGGAGTTGCGGCGCAACGTAGCCATCGACCGGACGGGCGGTATCGTGCTCGAACTTGGCCGCGACGAATTTGGCTGTCGTCTCCGGCGCGTGGTTCCCGCCGATGCGCGCTTGCGTGTAGTTCTCAAGCTGCTCCAGCGCGACGCGCACGCTCTCACGGTGGGCGATACGCACGTTGTCATCGGTGCCAACGAGCGCGGTGAGCGAAATGGATTTGGGCGCGGAAAAGGTTGCGTCCCAACCGGCGCGATGTTCCATCGTCTTTACGCTTTTTCCATCCGCATCCTTATATATGTACGAAGCGCGCTGGCGCACGAGTTGTTCGCCAGTGGCCGGATGCTGGCCCTGGCTGAGTTTGGCAAAGTCCTCGGCGGAGACTGCTCCGGCAAGGCCGAACTGCGAAGCAAGCCGGCCTTGCCATTCGCCCTGAATCATACCTTGCTGAGACCAATAGTTCTGCTCCCTGGCGGTGAACTCCTTGGCGTGGTAGGTCTGCGCCTGGCCTGCGGAAAGCGGTTTGGAGATGGTCAGCATGGCTTATATCCCCGAGCCAAACGGCAATGTTGTCTGGACTTCCTTGCCAACATCTTCACCGTGATTCGTTGTGGCACTGGGCGGGGTATGCCCGTTGTTTGCAGGCTTCGCAATCGTTTCCAGAGCAGTATTCTTCGGTAACTCTGGCTGCTCTATTCGTGGCCCGCGCACAATGTAATCGTCCTCAAGGCGTTCGATGAACTTCGGCTTCGACGGCGGAACTTCCAGTACCGGAAACGAGAAGCGGGCAACGTAGTTGCCATGCTTCAAGTAGGCGTTGAGGTTCTCCAATCCGCTGATCTCGGAATCGAGAACCAGCGGTTCCGTTTGGCGGTCAAGCGAGAAGTTCCGCCCTGTGCGGCTGCCGTCGAAGTGCGTCTCTTTCATGCGCTCGATCTCCACCTTGCCGATGGCACGGCTGACCCATTCGGCGGCGTTCGGCTCCGTTGTCTTGAGAAAGATTTTGGTCGCCGGTTGCGAAAGCATGACCTCGGCGAGGTGGCCGTAGACCACTTCCAACTGCGCCTTGCCCTGAAAGCCAAGCACGATCGGGTTGCGCGACTTGCGATTCTCGGTAATGGCTGTGTGAAGTTGCGGCAACTTCTGCAAGCTGGCCAATTCGTCAAGCACGAACCACACCGGATGCTGTTCGGGCTTCGGCGCACTCAAGAGGCGAAGCACGAGCATATCAATCCACAGACTGTGGAGTGGACGAAGCGCCTCACGCTCTGCCGGCTGCGAGGTAATGAAGATCCAACCCTTGCGGTCTTTCGACCATTCACGCGCGGTCCACTCCGACTTGGCCTCTTCTTTGGTTGGCAGCAAACGTAAGCTGTCGGCGACGAGGCTCAGCGAGCCGAGAACGCCGGAGCGTTGCTGCGGAGCGGATGGATCAATGAGTGCGGCCAATTCCGTATTTTTGACACGACGGTCGATCTCCTCCGTATGCGACATCCAATTGACCAACTGCTGCGGCGAAGGCAGATCAAGCAGTAGATGCGCAAAGATTTTCTGCGGACTTTCAATGAAGAATTCGTCCTTCTTTTCTGTCGTGCGCTGAAAAAGAGAGGCCGCGATGGTGCGGGCCTCGGCGCGGCGAACAAGTTCCTCGGACGGTCCCCAATATGGGCATCGCCGGTCGAGTGGATTGAGAACAATGTCGCCTCGGCCCTCGTCGTAAAACCGTTCGATGAACTCGCAGGCAGGATCATACAAAATTGCCGAATGCCCGCGTGTCTGAATCTGCCGGAGCATCTGCATGATGATGGTCGTCTTGCCGCTGCCGGTGTCGCCGATGATCTCGAAGTGCTGGTCTTCAGCACGCGCAGGCACTCGCAACATCTCGCGGCACTGGTCCACTTTGAGGCCGATGCCGGAGCCTTGCACGGTCTTGTTGAACTGCTTCGGCGTTACAAGAACCGGGCCTTTCAGTCGGCGTCCATACTTCATTTCCTTGCGACGGCTAATGTCCTTGGTGATCGAAATGGGAAGCTGCAAGGCAAAAGCAACAAGTCCAAAAATGAGTTGCATCTTGAAGAGATCGAAGGGCGAAACATCGCCATAGATCCAGTGGGAGATCCATGCGTGAAGCACTTTGTTCTGGTAGTCACGCGGGGCTTCGCGACTGAGATAGTAGAGTCCATGTACGCTGGCATCTGGCGTGATCGTCAGCGGTAATGCCTTGCCGCCAAATTGCGGCGTTGACCCTGGCTGCACGTCCGCGTCAAGCGCGGGGCGACCCGCTGTTTCGCCGTCGGAAACGTAGATCAACTGATACTTGCTGGCCGGGTGCATAATGCCCGCCGTTACGGTGCGAAAGTAGTACGGGAGGTAGTATCTCTGAAGCGGTGAGAGGCCGAACTGAAAGCGAAGATAGACAAACAATCCTGTCACAATCAACGCCAGAATCAGAGCGCCAATCGTATAGATTGGCTGGTGAGGCGGCCAGATAATCGTCTCTTTTCTCCCCCAATTGGCTTCAGGCATGGCGTTCCTCCTTGGTCTCCGCAGCGTACTGCGCGATGATCTCGCGCGCGGTGCGGCGCTTGTTGGCTTTCACATTTCGCATCAACTCCTGATACTGTTCTGCGCTCATGTGCTCTCCGCAGACAACAGACGATAGAGCATTGGTCAGGAACAATTGCAGGCCGACGATCTCGGTCATAAGGTGGTCTGTTTCAAGATCGCTGGATGAAGAGCGTGCTGCTTTCAAGACCGTTTCGCGGACCCATTCGCCTACAGCACGCCCGTCAGCTTGAGCAGTTGCTTCAATCGACGCAAGCTCTGCCGGTGTCAACTTGGTGTTGAGCGACTGGTCGCGGCTCTCTCGTCCGCGCACGGCCCCCTTTTTTCTGCCTGGATCGAAATGGTCTAACGGCATGGAAACCTCCCGTTTACTTTCAAAAGGCAGGAAACTAATAGGTTCCCGCCTTTCGGTATGTCCTTTGTTTTGGCTGGGAACCCATTAGGTTCCAAAGAACCTAATCAGTTCCCTCCAAGGGGTGGAGTGTCTAAATTCACCCGGCGCGTAGCGACGAACGGGCATCAGGCCGCTCCATCCCTGCTGCGCGGGCGCGCATCACTCGCAGTCTCCACTCGTCTTGCACTCCTGCCACGATGCGGTTGTGGCTCTGCACTATCGCCATTCTGAGGCGAGCGACGGACACGAAGGCTCTGCGCAGCACGAGTGGCTTCGGGAGAGCGAAGATACTCCTGAAAGTCGCGGTCCTTGGCAAAGACGTAGGTCAGCGCCTTGTCTACGACCTCATCGGCGGAGGCGTGGAGAAAGGTGGCGTACTGGTCGATCTGCTCGGCGGTGGACTTGTCGAGCCGGATCGTAGCGGATACTTGCTGCGACTGGATGATCTCAAGCAACGGCATGGAACTGCTCCTTTCGGTGGGTGAATTGAATCTGGTTAGCGTGTTCAATCTCCGCCTTTGCAACCGAGAGAATCTCGACGGCATAGGCGCGGGAATCGTGCGGGGAAAGCTCGAAACGGTGGCGGACTTCGAGCATGGTGAGAACGTCCGCGAAGGGAGCGCCTTCGGCAAGCCAATGGCGAGCCGAAGCGATGTCCGTAATCCGCCGCGCATCAGCGGCGGATTGCTGTCGGGAAGCGGGCGCTTTGCAGATGGCTTTCAGCATGGCTTGACCTCCACTATTCCATGGCTTCCAGCTTGGTATACGTACTCCGTCTGGAAGCTCTGGGTGGTGCGGTTGTAACCGTTCATGCGCAACACTTCGCGGATTACTCTGCGTCCCGGTTCGCGCTCGACATGAATGACAAGATCGACGGCCTCGCCGATCTCGGCTTCTATGTCCTCAAAGGTTGCCTGCGAGTGGCTGCGCAGAACGAGATTCGCAAAGCGGCGAAGCGCCTTTGCGGCCGAGTTGGCATGGATGGTGGCGAGCGAACCGGAGTGGCCGGTGTTGAAGGAATCGAGCAGCGTTCGCGCTTCGGTCCCGCGCACCTCGCCAAGAATGATCCGGTCGGGACGCCAGCGCAGGGCGGCCTTCAATAGATCGTCGAATGTGACTGCATTCTTGTAGGTATCGGTCTGACATTCGACGGCCAGGATGTTTGGCTTCTCGATGCGAAGTTCGGAGGTATCCTCGATCACGACGATACGTTCGTGATCGGGAATCGACTGACCAAGAATGTTGAGCAAGGTCGTCTTTCCGGTCCCGGTCCCGCCGCTGATAAGGATGGTTTGTCCGCGCGCAATCTGCGCGGACAGGAACTCTGCAAGCGGGCGCGTCAGCGTCCCGCGAGCAATCAGGTCATCTACCGTGAAATTGCGGCTGGTGAACTTGCGGATGACCATCGCCGGCGCAGGCCGGACGACGGGGGGGATCACCGCTGCAAGGCGGCTCCCATCGGGGAGTTGCGCGTTGAGCAGCGGGTTATCTTCGTCGAGTTTCTTGCCGAGCTTGTTGGCAACCACTTCGAGACCCGTGCGTAGCCGCGCCGGGTCGAACTCAACGCCTTCATCCTGGCGGAGAATGCCATCGCGTTCGTACCACCATGTCGAGTCGGGATTGCCCATGATCTCGCTGACGCTCTCGTCGAGCAGCAGCGGTTCAATCGGCCGGAGAAACGGTAGGATTAGCTCGAAGCTCATAGCGCGCCTCACAGTGTTGAAGTCCCGGTGTGAACCGGACCTTCGGGGGAAAACGAACGTGCCCTATTCGGGCACGTCCTCGGTTGCTTCCTCGGCTTCTTCCGGGGCGGCCTTCTCTGCGCGGTCGAGCTTCAGGATCGAAGCCACTCGCACTTCCCATACGCGCTGCTTGGCGCTGGTCTTCTTGTCCACGCGTTCGCGGCTGCGCAACTCGCCGTCGATGGCCAGATGCGCGCCCTTCGTAAGGGTCTTCGCGTACTCGGAGAGCTTGCCCCAAACGATGCAGCGATGCCATTCAGTGTGGCCCTTGTACTCGCCGGTCTTCTTGTCCTTGTACGATGACTTGGTGGCAAGCGAAAGCACGGTGAAGCTGGCGTTATTGGCGGTGTGGGTGGTGGCGTCTTGCCCGAGGAAGCCGATGAGCGAAATGCGGTTCTGATACATGGTGAAGTCTCCTGAGTTGAATTCCCGGATTGGCCGGGTCACCCATTGGCGAAGCCTGAGCGAGAGGCCCGACTCCCAAGAAGCGATGCGCACACTCAAACGGTTCTGATCGAAGATCGCGTGCGCATCGCTGAAGCCAAGCCGCGCATTCTGGAGCAGGGGCCCAAACTTGCTTTGGGAGAGGAGTCCGGAAAGCAGAGCGGCGACGTGCCGCCGGGCGTCGGACAAGGCCCGAAGCGTGTGACCGGACAAGCAAGGGAGGAAACGGAAAGACGAACGCTTCATGGCACGCATAGCACGAGACATTCCCGGCAAAGCCAACACATCTCCGCAGGCTGCGGAACCGTCTCTTTGCCGCCTGTGCAAGGACAGTTTGTAGGCGAGGGACACGCCCTCTTATCGCGTGTGGGAACGTGCATCTCCGTTTGCGAAGAAACGAAGGACCTAGCTGCCGCGATTTGTGACCGCGAAAGGACATGAAAGCGCCTCGTATGGGATGTGGCTTCGGTTACTCGAACGCCTGGTCGGCTCGGAAGCGGACGATGGTCAATCCAAGAGGATTCACCGCCAGCTCGTTGTTCTTCACGTTCTCCCGGAAGACATAGGTCACAGTGGCCGTCCAACGCTCGCGCTTGAGTTCGCTGTGATCCGCTGGATTCGTGAAGACTTTCACGAACTCAATACGCGCCGAATACGGGGACTGCCGGAGGTCGTCGAGTACAACCTCTTTCACCTCGACATCGACGTATGGAAGCGAGCTGTCTTTGATGTACGTCTGTATGATGTTGTCCTTGCGTTCCTGGTCGATCACGGCGCGCTGCACGTCGCTGTTGAGGAAATACAGCGCGCTTGTCTGGTCGCGCTCTATTGTGAAGCGATTGCGCGCGAAGTAGAGTTCCGCGAAGCGCGTCAGATAATACTTGTTCTCCGCTTCCTGCGGGCGGTAACTGAAGTTACGATAGTCGATTGCTTCCGCCCGCCCAACGTCGTTGATACGGACAATCATGGGGTGCATATTGGCCAGCGCACGCTGGCTCATGAAGGTGAGCGCGCCCAGCGCGAGACAGACGGCAGAAAGAACGAGGATGGTCACCTTCAGGTAGGTGTTCATCACCAGCGGATCGCCGTACTGTTCGAGATACCGTTCCGCAGCCCGCGTAATCTCCGGTGTTGCATTCGTTTGTGTACTCATTGTCGCCTCCTCAAGCCGCTGCCATCATCGCGGCGCGGACTGCCATCATCGCTCCAGCCAGACCACCACCGCCGCCGCCCGCGTGGCCGCTGAAGAGCGACTGCGTCATCGCTGGAATCTTGAACAGGACGTAGATATTGACCAGGACAAGAAGGATCAGCAACGGCAGTTGTTGGATCATGCTGCCGGGATCTGAGAATGCGACAAGCTGCGTGTAATACTGCGACAGAAGATGACCCAGGATGCTGAATACCGCGGCGGCCAATACCTTGTAGAAGCAGAAGCCAATGAAGGCGCGAAGCCATCCCCAAAACAGAAACTCAAGTTTCTGAAAGACGAGGAAAGGGATGAACACCGGACCAAGCAATCCTATGACTGCGCTGCCGACTGCGCCGTAGGCGATAATGGCGCTGACAACCGCGGCGAGTACCGCAATCATCACCTGCATAATCACGTAGACGAGGGCGAAGTAGGGATTCATCATGGCCTTCGCAATCCCCGGCCCACTCGTTGATTGCGCTTGGCTCAAAGTGTTTTGTATGCTTGTCACACTGTCGGTTCCAATGACCGTAACAAGGTACTGCGCGCCGCCGTTGATGAATCCCCGGAGCGAGTAGCCGACGCCAGGAATGGAACTGTCGTAGAACTTCACCATTGTGTAGGCAAAGGTGATGAGCATGAAGAAGCTGACGAACTTCCCCATGTTGAAACCTGGGCCGCCGCTCGCGGAGGCGAGCGCCTCCTGAACGCCGAACCATACCAGCATGATGGTTGCGAGAGCGATGCACATGCGTAGGCCAAGTGCATCAATAGACGGTGACGCTGTGGCGGCCAATGAATCGCATCCCTGAAGAATCCAATTGAGTATGCCCATGATGTGCCTCGCTCTCTGTGGTTGAGGGTCAATATGTCAGGGCTTGCGCCGCGCCGTTATAGGCCGGGGCAACCTGCGTTTGGTAGATGTTATTGAAGTTGCCCGCGTCCATGAATCCCGCCTTCAAAGCGTCTTGCTGCTGCTTCTGTGCGACCATCTGTTGCAGAGCAAGGTTGGCATTGATCTGGTTCGCATCCTGCTGGTTTCGCAGTTCCAAAAGCAAGGCCAGATTGATGCGCTGAAGCGTGGCCATGACGGTCTGTTGGGAGGCGTCTTGACTGAGCGTTGCATTCTCAAGATTGGTGATGTCCGTCTGTCTTGTGATCTGGTTTGCACGGATCGTTCCCAGAGCTTGCAGGTTGGTGCTCATCACAGAATCACCAATGTCGATGGTGGCTCCCTGCGCAGCGATCTGCTGCTGTCCATAGACACTTGTTGTCCTGTAACCGGGAACCATGTTGGGAGTACGTGGCACAACCGCTTGCTGATACGAAGCCGCCGCTCCTGTGCCGGTATTCGACGCATTGAGCCAACCCATCGAATTGCCATATGTGTTGGAGATTTGCTGCATCAGCATCAGGTCGCTGCGTGGTGAAAGGAACCGCTGATAGAGCATGTTTGGCGAGTTCATCATTTGGCGGTAAAGATTGTACTGTTGCTGCACTGTGTTGTAGGTTTGCAGAGCCGTCGTAGCGATCTTCACGGTGTTGGTGAAGATCTTCGTTCCGTTCTCAATCTGCGTGGCTTCGTTCTGCAGGGACCTGCCTTCGTTCTCGATCTGGGTGAGGGCATGAGCCGATTGAGTGGGATCGAAGACGACGCCGGAACCGAACTGCGCGTGCGCGGCAGTTGCACCGGCGAAGAGGACGAGAGTTACGGTGAGCGAAAGACGATTCATACCAGGCTCCTTTGCGAGAAGTGACGAATGCTTCGGTTACTGTTTGGGTGGTTGTTTGGCAGCGGGCTTCTGAGCTGCCTTCGACGAGTCATAGTTGAGTGCATCAGCGCCGCCGCTATTAGCGGCAGGATAATCCGAACTCTTCTTGCTGGCGTCTTTCTCCGCTTCGCGGCAAACTGCGGTAGAAGTGCCCGAAGCAAAGCACTCTTGCACTGCCTTGCAAAGTTCGGGCGAATCGCCGCTGGCGCACTGTTCCTGCTTCTTGCAGCCAGTGAATGCAATGGTGAAAGCGAGCAGAGCAGCAGCAGGGAAAGAAATGCGCTTCATGTTGAACCTCCTCTCAAAATGTCTGTGGTATGGTGTGGTTGGTGTACGCAGGCAAGAGCATATCCTGCGTGAAGTAAATCTTCACGCGATGCCCCTCCCGAATCGTGATGGTTGGCGGAATCTGCATGAACCGGTCCAAGATCGTATTTGCAGACTGCGAGACGCTGCCCGCGGTGCCAGTGGTAAACGCCTGTGAGCCGCTGGTCGAGATCGTGCCGCCGCCCTGCGCAATCTCCCCGGCTCCGGCAATGATTCCCAAGGCAATCGAAGCGCCGAAGATTTCAAAGTAGTGGTTGTTGACCTTGTCCTTCAGCCCCTCTTCGCCGATCTGATCAAGACCGTGGAACTGGTCGAGATCGACGGAGTAACCGTCTGGCATAATCAGGCGATGGAAGACGACGGCCATGCGCCGCTGCTGGCCGAATCCGGCGGAGCCGATCTTCTTTGCCTCGCCCAGAACGACCGTGCCTTCTGGGATGATGACGTGCTGGTGATCGTGCGAATACAGCGGATTCGAGACAAGAACCTTGACGGGGCCGGAGGCGTCGCCGTCCAGACGATTCATTAACACCGTGTCGAGGACCGTGCCTTCATAGACGAGATAAGGCTGTCCGACAGCCGAATCAATGTTTGCCTCCATCGGGCGCTTGTATCCACTGTCCGCCGTCTGCGATTCTCCTGCTGTACGCGACGCGACGAGGTTTGAGTTTTCCTGATGCTGAGATTGCGCTGCCGTTTGTTGCGGCGCTTGCTGCTTGGTTTGTTCGGGGACAACAGCATATACAAGATTGGAAGCAAAGCGGGCGTCATCCGCCCGCGCGCGCTCCTTGGCGGCAATCAACTGCGCCTGCTGTTGATCCGGCGAAAGCTGTATCTGTGCCGTCCCAGCTTGTCCATAGCCTGCCTGCCCGTAGCCCGTCTGCGGGCATGTCTGGCCCGGAATGCAGTTTGCAGCAACGCCAGTCGGCCCATAGGCCGCGGCGACTGTCTGCTGCGCTGGCGTCGCAGACGCGAGCGCAGGATCAGCAGCGGATGCCGCCTGCTGTTGCTCCTTGTCGCGCTCGGCCTTGAGTTGGTTCTTCAACTCCTGCACATTGTTGTCGGTGTTGTCCTGGAGCATCGGCTGCGGCGGCTGACCCTTCGCCGCCGCCTGTGTCGTTGGCGTCTTCTTGCCGGTCGAACTGAAGAGCGCCGCAACGATGACCAGCGAGGCCGCGCCAAGGTAGACAAACGTTTTCAGGTTCTTTTGCAGCACACCCTTTGGATCGATCTTCGCCTTGCGCAATTCAGGATCGGCCTGCGCCTCTGTCGGGGGAATGAAGTTGTTCTCAGCCATGATCGCTACCCCTTCCGTGTAAATTCCATCCGCTTCTTGCCCAGCTCGACATAACCGGAGTCCATCACCTTCGGGATGATGTACGTGCCGTCCCGAAGGTCATAGGAAATGAGGTTCGGCTTTCCGTCCTTCATCTCGTAGACGCTGAACTTCTCCGGCGCGTTGGTCTTGATGTAGGTGAACTTGTCGTCGTGGTAGATCGATTGAATATCGAAGGGCGCTTCGTTGGCCTTGTAGCTGTAGTCAAACTTCAACTGCACCGGGTAGGCGCTCTTGTACTCATCGACGGCCTGCTCGACGTGCGACTGAAGCGCGGCAAGCTGCTGCTTGCTCTGCTCCAGTTGCGCAGCAGGCACAAACTGCGGAGGGCCGCCTGCCGCGACGATGGCGGAGCGGTCGGCAGGCTCAATCAACACCTTCAGGTCCGGAGCTGTGGAGTTGCTCGACACATCTTCGAGTGTGAAGGAATAGATGTTGCCCTTGTCGGTGATGAGATTGAGGTTGGAACTGATTCCAGCCTTCGCCGGATGGACAAAGCAGAAGTTGCCTACCACGTCCACAATCCAGAAATCCTTGTCGCCGGTCGCGGCCTCCATGATCTTCTCCGTTGGCGGAACCTCGATCAGAGTTGTGTACTTCAGCTTCGCGTGGATGGGAACGATGTCCTGCGAGTGGTATTGCACGGTGCGCGCCGACGCTTCCTGTGCGACGGCCGCAACGGATGACAGAGCCAGGGCAAGCCCGGCGATGCAGATGCGTTTGCTGTTCATACAGTGACTCCTTGGGGGTTGGGATTTGCAGTGCCGGCCTGCGTGCGTGACCGGAAAGGAAAGTCCTCGGCGAGCCGACGCAAGCCGTCGGCGATGCCGAAACGTTCAAAGTAATCGCGCTTCTTCAGGTTGTCGGGTGCGTTGTTCGTCGCCATCCAATGCGAAACAGAGTCCACGTTCAACTGGACCTTTTTTGACGATTGCGCTTTGCGGATGAGCATCTGACCCCGCGGAACGAGACCCGCGATGAGGTCAAGTTCCGTATCATTCAAGTGAAACGCCTCGCGGTACACGTCGCGATTCATCTCCGGGTTGGCCAGAAATATTTTGGTCGGGCAGCTCTCGGAGACGATCTGCAACATACCGGACTCTTCCAGTTCCTTGATGGACTGCGTGGCCAGAATCATCGCGGCGTTGTGCTTGCGCCATGTCTTCTGTGCCTGCACGACATAATTGCGAATCGTCTCGTTCTTGATGAAGAGCCACGCTTCGTCAAGCAGAAAGAGCTTGAAGGTCGCCAGCTTCTTTGCGTCCGCAATCTCATTGCTCGCCCGATGCAGCACATAGAAGAGCAGCGGTTCCAAGACGTCAGGCGCGTCGCCCCATCCCGCGAAGTTGAAGGTCTGGAACCGGCTGAAGGAGAGCGTGTCCTCGGCGTTGTCGAAGATAAATCCATGCTGGCCGCCGCGCGTCCAACGATGCAGCCGGTCCTTCAGTTCGCCGATGATGTCGGCGAAATTGGAGACGGTGCGTTGCGCTGGCTCCAGCACGTACACACGTTCGATAGCATTCCAGAGCTTGCGCTCCTCCTTGAAGTCGATGCGGTAACGCTGATCGTTGCCCTCTATCAGCACGCGGAAGAAGCTGAAGAGAAATTGGAAGTTTTCTTTGCTTGGGGTTAGCGAGAATGGGTTGATGGTGAAGTCGCGCGCCTCCTGGCCGATGTTGAGATACGATCCCCCAAAGATCGTTGTGAGCGACTGAAAGCTCCCGCCGATGTCGAAGATGAATGTCAGCGGCGCGTATTTCTGCGCATTTTGCAGGATGAAGTTGCAGAAGTACGATTTGCCCGAGCCGGTCATTCCGAGAATGAGCGTGTGCGCAACCTCACCGTTATGCAGGTTGAGAAAGTACGGCGTGCTGTTATCGGTTTCGAGCACGGCAAGATATTCCGAGCCGAGATGCGCGTTCATTTTCTCGCCGGGAAGGATCGTAAACAGGAACGAGAGATCGGCATAATTGGAGTTGAGCAGATACAGTTTGCGCAGATTCATGGCGTAGTTTCCGGGAACCGTAGCGAAGTAGGCATTGAGCTGGTTATACGTCTCGACGAAGAGATTGCCGTCGGCGTTGGTGAATACGCCGGTGAACTCGCCGACAATCTGCTCAAGTTCCGACTTCGAGCGCCCATAGAGAACGATGGTCAGAGAGAAATCGCCAAGCTGCTGGCCGTCGCCCAGCGCGCGCAGGCAATCGCCCAGGTTCTCGATGTCCGCCTGCTTCGATTCATCGACCAGCACATCGCGGGGATTGGTCTGCGCCGCATCGTTGCCCATCTGCGAGATAAACCCGGTCTTCGAGACGTTGAAATGGCGGCGGCGCTTGTTGACTTCCTTGCGCGCCGCCTCGACCGTCATCGGCGTCCACTCCGTTACGACATAGAAGTTCGCCGCAATCTTCAGCAGAGAATCGAGTACGAGGGGCCGTGTCTCAGTGATGGCCTCCTTCATGGTCAATATGCGAACAAAGTGATCTCCCACGCGCAGATGGTCGCGCTCGGCCTCGATGTTGGAATTGATGACCTGGTAATCGAGAAACTGCGTCGATTGCGGCTTGCCGGCAATGCGCCAGTCTTCGTAGTTGATGAGGTGGCGAAGGAACGAGAACTGCCCTTGCTGATTCAGAATCTCGATCTCGATAAAATCTCCAAGCTGTCGTTTGAACGCCTGAACGCGCTGCTCAAGCATGGCAATCGTGCTCTGAATCTGCCTCCGCAGCAGTGTCTTCATCCTGCTGCCGGTGAACTGCGTCTTCAACTCGTCCATAGCTCCGGCGGGATCGCTGAACAAGCGAGCCAACGCCGCTCCGATGCCGGTCTTCGAGCGCGGGCCTTCGAGAACGATGCAATAGAAGATCTCAATCTGGTAGAGTTGGTCGCGCTTGGCCTCGAAGAATTGCCTCCGCTGGTCGATGGCAGCTTCGACAACGGGGTCATCGTAATGGGCGAAGGGAATCTCCGGTCGGTTTTGCTTGAAAAGATATTGATAGACGTGGAAGCCGGGGCCGAAGGCTTTGAGCGCAGCTTCGAGACGCTTGACGGCGTACTCCTGCTCGCCGTGGTCAAGGCTCTCGTAATCCACGCCAACGACGCGCAGCACCATGCCTACATCGCCGCTCTTGGTCAGAAACGCGGTCTCGTTCCAGAATCCGTACAGGTTGATGTGGTCGTTGAGCGCAGCCGCATCCTTCCACGGCTTGATGACCTTGTCGAGTCGCAGCATCAGATCACCTCCACGCGCGACACGCACTGCTTGGCTGCGTCGTAGCGCACGTTGTATCGCTCTGACTTCGCCAGGATGCGCAAGAACGCCGGGTCTGCATTCGTGACCCAATGGCCAAAGGCGTAACCGCCCACGAAGACAGCAATCCCGGCAAGAAGGCTGTTGAAGAGGTTGAACGCGCCCACGGCCCCGACGCAGACGAAGTAGAAGAGCGTCCGCTCCACACCAAGGTATGTGAGGGGCTTGTGCAGGCTTTTGTAGACCCGGTTGCGTCGCCGGATTGTTGTGTGTGTCTGCATCCTCGTCCCTCACAGCTTGAGAAATGGTTGGGTCGGCGTTGGCGGCATGACTTCGGGTTCCGTTTACACACCCCAAAGCCAGGTCAAAACGTTTGCAGCCATTACGGCAATTCCCGTACCGGCTGCAACACCGGCCAGGGTCTTCTTGGCACCCGGTTCGCCGTGCGCGAACTGATAACCTCCGATCACGATTGCAATCAGGCTGGCGACTTTCGCAACCGTGCCGGTGAAGAGGGTTTGCATGGCAGTGAATCCGGTATCGAACGGCGATTGCGCGACGGCAAATGCCGGGAAGAGGATCAGCGGAGCGAAGAGGTTGAGCGTGGGGCGAAGCAGGCGCAACGATTGCCAGCGGGTAATCGAGCGCCGAACGGTGGGCGTATGCAGGACGTTCATCGGCACCTCCAGCGGCCCGAAGGCCGCGATATGCCGTCAACGTAAGCCCAACTCAGACTCCGCGTCCAATAACTTTTTGGAAGTAGGCTATAACTTTTTGGATTTGGGCAGAGCGATTCGTGTTGCTTTGGGGTATGCGGGCGTGAGGTTTTCTGGGGTGGGCACGGATTCTATGACGTTTCTATTCAGGTCTGCTCGTTCGGTCTTCAATCATTGCGACAAAGGCAGGAACATTGACGCGGAGCCTGGAGAACAGATAGCTCATTGGCTGGCCGATGGCGGTAGCTTGAGTTTCCAAGGTCTGCATCACCGCCGCTGGGGCCATATCGTAAAGATTTGTGAGAAAGGCTGATTGTCCTTGCGCTGTAATGGAATACGGCGCAAGGGAAGATGGCGGGAAGTCCTTGAGGTTGTAGGTGACGATTACTTTCACGCCCGCTCGTGCAGCAGCGGCAAGGACATGACGATCCTTCGGGTGGTTGGTCATCGCGGGAATCAATTCCTCGTAGCCGTCGATCCATGCTTCCGGGAAATGCCGCCGTATTTCATTTTCGCGGTATGTAGCCTTTTGGGCAGAGAGGTTGAACTTCTCCTTGAGGGTCCGGCTTACTTCAACCATGATCTGATTGGACCATTTCGGCCGATAGAGGCGCGGGCCAGCTGCAAGCCGCAGGAGCGTGTCCGCGAGCGGCATGGGAACGAGAACACAGGCATCCAAGAGAACGGTTCGTTCACCCTTCACTCGTCCGCGCCACCTTCCGGGAATACATTTCGTTCATACATGCCGGCTTCAAAGGCATCGCGCGCCAGCAGGTCCAACGAGGCAAGACGGTCTGCATCGCGCTTTTTTGAGAATGCCAGAACATCGCGAAGATAAACGCGGCGTTGATTGCCAACCCGGTGGTGGGCCATTAGACCAACCTCAAGCTGCTTGATGAAAAAGGGGCGCGACATCCCGAGGATGTCAGCCGCGCGCTGTGTCGTAATCGCCTGGTTATCGGGAACGAGCATAATGGCTTGGCCGTGCGACATGAAGCCAACCGCCGCCCTGAGAACCTCGAATACGGTGCCGGGAAGTTCGATTCGTTCCCCTGCTGAAGTGACGAAAGCAGGCACACCACGATGCAGTACCCGCTCCAGAGCTTGCACTTGTTGCTGCTCGGCATCAGGGAGTGTGATCGGTTTTCTCGCTGCAATGGCCATAATGTTTTTAGCCTAGCACATACTCGAAATACTCGCAATACGCGAAATAGTCAGGTCAACGACAGGGCATCTAGCTCAACAGACCATCGAGCAGTTTTATAACGAAGAGTCTGGCGTGGTTAGTCCGAGGATCACTTGCGATCTCTGTGTTGATTGGGAAATCGCTCATAGGTTTTGGAACGGAACTTCAATGAACAATTGCCGACTTACGGGTACTAATTCACAGACAGGGCGCCCAATGAAAGTCATCATGGGCTTGCGGCTCGTTCCCGGCAAATGTGACATATTTCTAAACCGTCAGCTCGTGAGCAGCCTTTTCATGGAAGCCTTAGACTGGAAGCCAGGAGCCGTCATCAGATTGACCATTCCGACTGATTTTTTTACAGCCCGCATCGGCACGCACGTCTGGATAACGCTCTTTGCTGTCGCGGTCATGGAGGGCATTGCTGTCTATTCATGGCAGTTTCGCAAGGAACCTGGCGCCCGATCGCTGATGTGTATCCAGGTCTGCAAGGCAGCATGGCTCCTGTCTCTGCTCCTCGCAAGCCAAAGCAGAGAGCCTGATTCATATATGTTCTGGATGAATCTGCTCATGATTTCGAGCCAGATTGTCATCTTCTTCTGGTTCCGATTCATCTCCCAGATGAGTGGATTCGAACGGGAGGGGCCTGCATGGATTACCGCTTTTATGGGAGGTGTGGTAGGCGTTTCCTGCCTGATCATCCTGACCAATAGTTGGCATGGGCGGTTTTGGAGAGTCGGCGGGATGGGAGCCGGAGTGCCAAAGCTGCTTGATGGGCCTACCAACCAGCCGCAGATGCTCGTCGCGGAACTGATGAGCCTTTTTACCCTTGGCCTCTTCGCACGCTGGGTGCTGCATAGCACCGGTCTGCGCCGGAAGCAGGCGTGGGTGATGCTGATCGGGAGCATGTTCTCATGGCTGGGTCACATGCTGATAAACGTGCCTGGTTCCGGCGTGCTGGCGCCGCTGCCGTCGAGCTTTATTCTGTCCAGCATAACCGTGGCCTGGGCGTACTTTCGCTGGCGCATTTTCAGCGTTGTGCCCCTGGCGAAGGATGTTGTGGTCAACACCATGATCGATGGCCTGATGGTGGTGGACGAATCCGATCACGTTGTGGAGATGAACCCTACCGCGAGGGCGATCTTCGCGGGAACGCCGGGCACATTGGGAGGCGCCGTCGTCGCCTGGCCCGCGCTTGCCGGTTTCCATGGTGAAGGCTGTGCGTCAAAGCTGGAAGTGAGCCGGGAGGTGGATGGGATCTCTCGCTTTTATCATGCAACGCAGACCCCGCTGCGGACTTCGGCGGGGTACCGGCTGGGCCGCGTGCTGGTCTTCAAGGAAGTGACGACCGAGAAACAGCAGCAGGCACGCATCGTAGAACAGGAGAAGGCGCTCTCGATGCTAGGGGAAAGGCAAAGGCTGGGCCGAGAGTTGCACGATGGACCAGGGCAGATCTGGAGCTTTCTCTCCATGCAGGCGCACGCAGCGCGAAAACTGATTGCCAAACAAAACTATGCTCAGGCCGACCAGCGTCTGGTCCGCCTGCTGGAGATCGTGCAAAGTGTGCATGTGGGCCTACGCGAGTCCATCACCGGGCTACAGGCTAGCGTATCGGGCGAGCAGGGGTTATTGCAGGCTTTGGAGCAGCAGCTTCAGTGGTATCGCGAGCATTGCGATCTGCAAGCCGAACTGGTGGTGCGCTGCGAGTGCCAGACAGGACTGCTTTCACCCAGCGTGGAGGCGCAGTTGCTGAGAATCGTGCAGGAGGCGCTGGCCAATGTGCGCAAGTCGGCCCACGCCAGCCGGGTGCAGGTGGTCGTCGAGAGGGAGCAGGATCAGTTGAAAATCATGGTGGAAGACGACGGTTGCGGCTTCGATCCGGCCCTATCCGAGCAGCGGACGGGGCACCACGGGCTGCTCATAATGCGCGAGCGGGCGGATGAGATCGGGGCGCTGCTCACAGTCGATTCCCATGTTGGAACCGGAGCCAGGATTAGCCTTCTGGTGCCCATTCCTGCTCCGGGGCTCCTGCCCTCTCAGGCGCTACTATAGTTAATAAGGAATCCCTGACCATGAGGGTGCTGCTGGTTGATGACAACGCTCTTTTTCTCGAAGGACTCCAGAATTTGCTGGAGGCGAGCGAGATTGTCGTTTTGGGCACGGCGGCCAATGCGCAGCAGGCCATCGCGCAGGCCATGCGGTTGCAACCGGAAATCGTGCTGATGGACGTGCAGATGCCCGGAGAGAGCGGCATCGAGGCCACGCGGGCGCTCAAGAGTCTGTATCCGCGGATGAAGATCGTCATGATGACCATCTCCGAAAGCGACGTGCATCTCTTCGACGCCATTGCGGCCGGCGCCAGCGGATACCTGCTGAAGGGCGGCTCCATGGACGGTCTCGTTCAGGCTCTGGAGGGTCTGGCGCGCGGCGAGTCGCCACTCTCGCCGGGACTTGCTGCAAAGATCCTGGCCGAGTTTACCCGCCGCGCCCGCGAACGGGAAGCCACCAAGCCTGCCGATCCTCCCACAACTTCGCTGACCGAACGGCAGAATGAGATTCTGCGCCAGGTGGCTGAAGGCAGGCATTACAAAGAGGTTGCCAGCGCTCTGGGGTTGACCGAGGCCACCATCAAATATCACATGGGAGAGATCACCGATCGGCTGCACCTGGAAAACCGCGCCCAGGCAATCGCCTTCGTGAGCAGGACGATGTCGAATCCGGATTTCTTCCCCGCCTGACGGCCTCTTTTGCGTCGCCCGACCGCAGGGTTGCAGCACGCACACCGTCTAATCCTTCAATATTCATCAAAAATATCAAAGATTGTTCAAGGCCCTATACCTAAGCATAGGATTTTTTGACTTCCCCTTTGCTAGTTTCTGGAAGGGTGATGCTCCCTGTCTCTCCTTCTGGAATCCTGACAGCGCTCCCCGAAATCGCATTGCGCATTCTTTGGAGGGTTTTGTCATGAGTTCGTCCGCACGCAACCGTACGCAGAATTCCGTTGCTTCACGTCTCTTTTCCAACCGGCCTCATCGTTTCTGGTTGGCCACGCTCGCCCTGATGGTGTTTGTCCTCACCGCGATGACAACGCACGCACAGGCGCCTACGGTCACCTTCAACGGAATCCCGACGGTAGTGAACACTGGCAGCTTCCAAGTAGTGTTGGAAGGAGTCGTGGCAGTGGATGGAGCGGGGGATGTGTAAATAGCGCTCGGACAACTCCCCCCAATGCTGGGCAGCGGCGGAACTGACTGCGGGGTCAAACTGACGCAAGCGAGCGTGACCAGGCAGTTCTGAAC
>VFSW01001983.1_pt1 | contig 30988 bp, 21 predicted proteins | sample 5358111 | NCBI WGS metagenome assembly VFSW01 (sample SAMN11554181, study PRJNA540505) | mine drainage metagenome | isolation source: sediment from site ElyBrook_90M | place: USA: Ely Copper Mine, Vershire, VT | collected 2017 | reverse complement strand
TCGGGGTGCGGCGGAAAGTTATCCCCGACAGCCGACAGCTACTTTGTCGCGGCGGGTGCGGCGGTGGTGTGGGAATGGATGGTGTAGATATCGTAGTGAACGCCTTGAACGTAGGGCACGCCCTGGTGGAGAAACCAGCCGGTCTTCACGTAGTTCGGGCTCAAATCCTTTTCATATTCGCTGCCGGTATTGAGGATGACCGTGGGTATGTCGCCCCTTTGCAACAAGCCTTCAATGCCGCCGTTCTGGCAACGGAGGCGCGTGGGGCGATGAAACTGAGGATCAATCATCAAGGCATGCGGAAGGTCGCCAGTTGAAATCCAGGGTGCGGAGAAGGTTTGATCGGTGGTGAAGATGGGCTTCCTCAGTTGCGCCAGACGATCGCGCACCGCGAGGGCGTTTGCGAATTCGTCTGCGGAGGCGATCTGCACGGTTCCGAAGGTGGTGCGGCTGCTGGGCGCCGCTGCCAGTTGCAGGGCCGGTTGCACGGAGCCAAGCAGGAGCAGGAGGTTGACGATCTGCCGCGGCGCGGTGAAGATTGCGAACTGGAACAAGGTTGAGCCCGCGACGAAGGACTCAAGAAGATAGTTGGGCGCCCCGCCGGCCTTAGACATGGCAAGAAACCCGCCGGCAAAGGCAAGGGCAAAAACGGTGATGAGCATACGAAAGGCGCTATCCGCACGGCGCGCGCCCGCAGTGAGCCAAAGAACAATGGGAACGGGAATCCAATAGATATTCTCAGCGAGGAAGGGCTTTCCCTGCTCCCACGCCGAGCGCAAGGCGAATCCAACGACGAGCCTGGGTGCGACCAGGATGCTGAATCGATATTCGGGCGTGCCCAGCAGCAGTGTTGCGCCGGTGAGCACGGCAAATACGGATACAAGCACAGACAGATCGCGCCAGCGCCTGTGAAACAAGAGGAACAGGCAGACGGCGGCCAGCGCCAGGACGACGGATTGCTTGAACGACCAGGCGAGATAGAAGAACAGGCCGGCAAGCATGAATGCAAAACGCGAGGGACGGAGCAGCATCCACAGGGCGATCATGACCATGGAGACCGCGGCCACGTCAGGCCGTATGGTGAGCGCCCAGTAGCGGACCATGGACGTGGAGAGCCACAGGCCAAGGGCGAAGACGAGCGACAGAAGGCTGCGCGCGCCGCGCAGGTTGAGGCGGCTCTGAACGAGCCTCCACTGGGCGACTGCGCCGAGGACGGCAAACAGCGATGTGAGCAGGCGTCCCCAGGTCTGGATTCCCGAGTCCCATGCGCCGATCATTCGCAGGAGAGCTGCGTAGGAATCGTAAAAGAGATAGTTGTAGAGCGAGATCGAAAACGGAAAGGCGAAGGGCCACTCGTAGACAGGCAGGTGGCGCATTCCCTTCCAGACGGAGTAAATCATCAGGAACTCGCCGCTTTCGGTGCTGAACATGGAGCCGTACTTCCAGACGCCGCTGGCACGGATGGCGAAGACGGCGAGGTTCAAGGCCGCATAGAGGACCACAGCGGCAAGCCGGAATCGAGTAAGGCAGTCACCTGAATCTTTGGACGACTCCGCCATGCTCGATCTCCAGTATGTAGGAAGGGGCGCAAGGGAAAGAATACCATGCGATCAATTGCGCCATGGGCCGGCATGGGCGCAGCGCGGCTTGCGCAAATGGACTCATGGGCGAGGAGATTCTTCAGGAAAATGTGCTGATGTGCGGCAGGTGTCCGCAATCGAGTGCTCGGGGTCAGCCGAGGACCAGAACGATGGCTCCGGCGGTGATGAGCAGGCCGCCGGCGACGGCTGGGGCGGTGAGTTTCTCCCCCAGCAGCAGCCAGGCGAGCAGAATAACCAGGGGGACGCTGAGCTTGTCGAGGGGGGCCACGCGCGAGGCGGGGCCGAGTTGCAGGGCGCGGAAGTAGCACAGCCACGACAGGCCCGTGGCGAGGCCGGAGAGGGCGAGAAAGAGCACGGTGCGGCGATCAAGGGCACGGATCTCCGTGGTCAAGCCGGCGCCGGGCCGGGCCAGCGCAAAGGCTATACCCCAGGCAAAGACCAACACCACGGTGGTGCGCAGGGCCATGGCCAGGTTTGAATCCACATGCGCCACGCCTACCTTGGCCAACAGGGCGGTGGCGGCGGCAAAGACCGCAGAGAGCAATGCCCATCCAATCCAGCTCATGAGGACCATGGTACGCGGCGGGCGCGGGACCGGCGATGGATTTGCTGTCGTTTACACTCGAAAGGATGGAGAAAGGCCGAGCCAGCAAGACCGCTCTTCGCGTGGCCATCCGGCGCGCCGCGCACCAGTTGATGGACCATCCACCGGTTCTGGATGACCCGATCGTGGTGCGGCTGGTGGGGGAGGGTTTCGCACGGGACATGGAGCGCGCCCAGCACAAGGTGGCGCGCGACTTCCGCGCCTTCATGGCGGTGCGCAGCCGATTTATCGAGGACCAACTGGCGGAGGCTGTGGCGCGGGGCGTTACGCAGTACGTCGTTCTGGGAGCAGGGTTGGACACGTTTGCCTGGCGGAACCCGTTTGCCGGGCTGCGGGTCTTCGAGGTGGACTTTCCCGCTACGCAGGAGTGGAAGCGCGGCCGGCGGGAGGAAGCCGGCCGGGCTCATCCGGCAGGGGTGACGTTTGTCCCTCGGGATTTTGAGCACAAGGCGCTGGCCGCGGGGCTGGCCGAAGCCGGGTTTGACTCCGGACGGGCCACGTTCTTCGGCTGGCTGGGAGTGGTTCCGTACCTGACGCGGGAGGCGTTTCGCGCTACCCTTGGGGACATTGCTCTTCTGCCCGCCGGCACCGGGGTGGGGTTCGACTACGGCTTGTCTGCCGAGGCGCTGGGGCCCCTGCGCCGGCTGGCTCTCAAGGCACTGTCGGAGCGCGTGGCTTCGGCGGGAGAGCCGTTCAAGCTACTCCTGTCGCCGGAGGAACTGGAGCGGGAGTTGCGCCAGGCCGGATTTGATCGTATCGGGCAGTGGGACAGCGGGCAACTGAATGCGCTTTACTTCAGCGGGCGCAGCGACGGGCTGAGGCTCTCAGAACCGGGGCTGGGAATGCTGGTGACTGCCTGGGTGTGAAGGAGCGACGGGAACCGCGGCAAATTCTGCTCTTCCCGATTTTTATGGAGAAACCATCCGATGTGTGCAAGCGCAAGCTTGCAGATCCCCGGCGGGCCTGACCGGTGAGCCGCTGGCAAGAAAGTGGCGCTGCCGGACACATGCCGTGGTATGTTACAGACAAGTTTCCGCGTGCGCCGGCCCCTGCTGGCTGCGTCGCAGTGAATCAAGAGAACAAGGGCTTGATCCTCATTCTCCATACCTGAGTACCGACGAATGTTTCAGCATGGAGGCAGGGGGTTCGCGGAAAAATCAGGGATGAGTTGCTCACCCAAGTGAGGATGGCGAAGCTTTGCGCAAAATGGATTCGACACATTCACTGCAAGCAAGTGCATGCATTGCTGGCCACTGAACGGGTTGGCAGCGGCCCCGCACAAGGATTTGCAACTTCTTTCAACCCCCAGAAAATATCAAAGCTCGATTTCCAGATTCCAACAGCGGTTCGGCGGCCCGGGCGTGAAAGCGCACTCTCGCGAATGCGGGGCGACCTGCGGCACGAGAGACTCCAGTTGTGGAGGCAAGCCCGTGGCGCCTTCGCAAGGCCAAATGGCGGGGATCAGCGGAACCCTTGGAACATCAGAGTCATTACCTATGTCAAAGTCATCAAGCCAAAGCCAAGCCACTGAAGCCGGGGACGAGCACGCGGCCAAATACAGTCCCAAGGGGCGTAGCGCGGGGGAACGGATTCTCTCCAGCGCAACGGAACTGTTTGCCCGCTTCGGATATAACGGCGTCAGTACCAGAGATGTTGCCTCTGCCGCGCAGGTGAATGAGGTTACTGTTTACCGGCACTATCCGCGCAAATACGACCTTTATCTTGCGGTGCTGGAGGGGGAGCTGCAGCAACTGCGCTTCCGCGGCGACTTGCTGGCCCGGCTTGCCGAAGCTACCGATGGACGGACGGCTCTGGCGCGCGCCTTCGAGTTGCTGAACAAGACGCTGATGCACAAGCCGGAGATCCTGCGGCAGTTGCAGTACAGCGCGCTGGAACTGAACGAGAACTTCGATCCACTGGTTCGCCGGCACCTTGGAGAGCTGATCGAGGTGGCTGCCCGGTATCTTGAGCCGTGGATCAGGAATGGCGAATTGCGCTGCACCAATGCGAAGACGGTGATCCTGACCCTGATTGGAATTGTGATCAGCCATCATACGCTGCAGCGCGTATTTCTGGGCAAGGAACTGGGCCCGGAGCGGATGTTTGAAGCCTATGCGAGCTTTGCGTTCATGGATCAGGGCGACCAGCCAAAGAGTGCGGCTCCCGGGCAGCCTGGCGGCAGCGCGTTGCTGGGATCAAGTGCCGACTGACGAGGCTGAGCGGTCAGCCGCCCCGCAACCTGCCGGGAAATGTCATGGCAGGCGAGCGGCAGGGTGAGAATGCAGCCATGCGAGAGTGCCGGCCGCAGGTGGTCTTTCATGCAGAGGGCTGCGAGCCTGCGCCGATGGCGGGGAGGCAGGTATTTGCCGCCGCAGAAGTCAACCCCTTCGGCACATTGCAGATTGCGCTTGCGGCATTCACCCTTCGGGTGGAATAATTTTCGGTAAATTCCCCCGCCACGGCCGGCCGGCAAACATCCTGGGCGCAACCAAGCGGATTGCGGAGGCGGTAGACAAGTTGCTCCCAGAAACGGACCGGAACGAAGTCTATCGCAGCGCGTATTGGCAATGTATTTTGGAAACGTCGGAGGCGTCGTCCGCATCTTCAGGAATTTCATTGATCTATCCGGCTTGCAGGCTGAGCAGGGTCTCGGGGTTGAATTTTCCGGCGTGCTTCCGGACGAGGAGGCGCCCGAGGACTTAAATCTTCGAAGGGAGAATCTCACTCGCGCCGCGCACCCCAGGATTCGGAGTTTGATCAACCTGCGAGCGCTGGCGCGCCATGATCAAAGGTCACCTGCACCAGTTCCGTCAAGGTCGCGAGATCCGCGATGGTGCCTGTCTGGAGCTCAGGCAGCAGCGTCCGATACCGGATTTCGATCCCGGCACCAGCCGGCAGCCATTTTCCCCACGATCAAGCCCGGACATCAGGCGCGATCCAGCCCAACACGCAGCAGCCCAATCTGGTCTTTCCGTTCCAATTTTCCAGATGACTTTAACGCCATCATGCTGAAATGCAGCACCCTACGGCGCACCGTCGAATTGGCCATCGAGGGAGAATTGCCATGAGTACAAACTCAGATAAGCCGTATTTCGCAGAGTTTGAAAGTCTGACGACTCCCTCCAGCGCTGCGCAAGCGGTCAGACCGTTCTTTCAGATTCGATTTGAGCATCTTGCCACGGTCGCGGAAGTGGCAGGCGATTTCATCGCAGCGTCTGTGGGCCTGCTCGGCGCATATCGTCTCTACCATGTATTCAACCTCGGCAAAGATATTTTCTATCCGGTCCCGGTCGTCATCGAATCGGTGCTGGTCTTCGCGCTGCTCTTCGTTATTCTGCTTGACCGGGAAGGGGTCTACCGCGAGGGTTCGGGGATGCTGCGGATCGGCGAGACGGAGCGGACCCTGCGGGTTTCGCTGCAGGCTTTTCTGATTCTCCTTCCCGTGGCCATCTTCTCGGCACACCTGATCTCCCGCTGGGTGGTCTTCCTGGGCATACTGCTGGTACCAATTGCGGTTGTGATTGAAAAGCAGCTTATCTTTTCGATTGTGCGCCGCCTGCATACGCGGGGACGCGGCGTGCGCAAGGCAATCATCTATGGGTCAGGGTTCACCGGCAAACGTGTGCTGTCAGTGCTGCTGCGATCGAGAAAGCTGGGAATCAATCCGATGGCTTTCGTGGATGACGATGAGAGGCAGGTGGGGAGAACCATTTATGCCCTCAGCTATCATCGCGAGCAATGCGCGCAGGTGATTCACGGGCCGGTGACGGCGGAACTAATCAAGAGCTGCGAGGCCGAGATGATCGTGGTGGCAATTCCATCCCTGGGGCAGGACAAGCTCTACGCCATTGCCGCGGAGGCCAAGAAGGCAGGAGTCATGCTGGCGTTTGTTCCCAGCCAGACCATTTACGAAGATGCCTGGGTCAATTATGTAGACATTGACGGCATCATGCTTGCCACGGTAAGCCCGCCGGAGACGATGTATCTTTACGAACTGGGGAAACGCGCACTCGACCTTGTGATCAGCGCGATAGCCCTTGTAATTCTTTCTCCTCTGTTTGCCGTGCTCGCACTTGCGGTTCGCCTGGACTCGGAGGGGCCTATTATCTTCAAGCAACAGCGCGTAGGCAAGGATGGTAAATTGTTTGAGATATATAAGTTCCGGACGATGCGAACCGACGCTCCCACTTATCAGTTTTCACCAACCACTGTCGGGGACTGGAGAATTACGCGCGCAGGCAAAATTCTGCGAAAGATCAGCCTCGATGAGTTACCGCAGATTCTGAATGTCATCAAAGGCGATATGTCCCTGGTAGGTCCCAGGCCGGAGATGCCCTTCATCGTGAAGATGTATGGGCCGCGCGAACGCCTGCGCCTGTCCGTGCTGCCGGGGATCACCGGACTTTGGCAGTTGAGCGCGGATCGCGCCTTTCTGATTCACGAGAATCCGCAGTATGACCTTTATTACATCCGCAATCGCGGGTTCTTCATGGATATTGCAATTCTGCTGCACACGCTGGCCTTCGCCATTAAGGGCGTCTAGCCGAGCTTATGGCGCATGAGGATTCGCTTCTAACTCATCCTCCGTGCTTTGCGCGCCGGAGGGAATCCTCCGCGAGGCAGATAGAAAGTGGAGTAACATCCAGCAGCAGGACAACCCTGGGTTATACGGGGCAGTTGCGGGGAAGCAACGCGAAGCATTGATAGCAGTCCGCCTTGTTTCCGGGCCTTCCGGCGGAAGTTATCGAGCGCGCGGATTCATGCGGGTTTTCCTGCAATCAAACTGCGGCCGCCGGCCACTTTTTGGCCAGTCGTACTGTGATACCTTAGAACCCAGGCACACATCTTCAAAATACTGTTCACTTGATTCTTTACTTTCTATCAGGCAACTGCCTAGTTTCCAGACAGGAGTCAGCGCAGCCGCAATGTCCACGACTCAATCGCACATGCCATCTTCACTGGAGCCGGATCATCCGTCGATCGACGATGGTCTTGAGAGCCAGGACCTATCTCTTCGCCAGGCAATCAGGGTATTACGCTCACGCTATCGTTTCATCCTGGTTGTTACCTCGCTCGTGTTGCTGTTGGTCGTGCTTGCTTCCATTGTTCTGCCTGTCAAGTACGAGGCCACGTCGACCATTGAACTGAAGCAGGACCAGAGCGAAGTGGGCGGCCAACTGGGCGAAGTGGCAAGCTCGTTGACCGGCACGGACGACCTGAAGGTGGATTTGAAGACTGCCAAATCTGTTTTTCAGGACCCGGCGCTTGGCGTGGAGGTGCTTGAGCGCATGCGGGCGGGCGATCTGAAGTCTGCTGAGGCCGCGGCGTTTCTGGGGGGCACGGCACAGGACAAGAGTGCGGACTCCTCGCTTCGGGATGACCCGAAGGCACGGGAGACCCTGCTGCAGCGTTTCGAGAATCATCTTCTCGTAGAGGAGATTGCAGGCACGCGTCTGCTGCAGATTACATTCAAGGGTAAAGACCCCAGGTTTGCGGCGGACATCGCGAACGCTATCGTCCGGCAATACGTCACAGACACGCTGCACCGCAGGAACAATTCGACGGCAGAGTCTACCGAGTGGATGTCCAGCAAGCTTGATGAACTGAGGAAGCAGGTTGAAACGGCCCAGACGAACCTGGTTGATTTTCAAAAGCGCAGCGGCTTCATCGTCGTTCCGTCGGCGGGCAGCGGCAGCGGTGGCAGCGGCGCAGGGGCTTCCGGCGGGGCCATGCTGCACAGCACTCTGCTCGATCGGCTGCTTGCACTTAACCAGGCACTGGTTCAGGCGCAGGGCGCGAGAATTTCACAGGAAGCCACGTATCGGGTTCTGGAGACTGGCGACCCGGCGGCGATCGATGCATTTGCGTCAACCGCACTTTCCGGGGGGATGGCTTCCAGTTCAGACTTCGGCGGCAGTTCCGGGACTGCGGGTTCAGGCGCCATGGGCTCTGGCCAATCGAGCAGTGTGCTGTCCGGGCTGGTGGCCTTGCATCAGCAGCAGGTCCAACTGAAGCAGCAGCTTGCGGCAGCCTTTCAGACCTACGGAGCCAAGAATCCCCACGTGGTCGATCTGCACAACCAGATCGACTATCTGGATGAAGCGATCAAGGCTGAGACCGCCAGGGCGATTGCGTCGGTGAAGACTTCGTTGCAGATAGCGCAGGAGACAGAGGCAGACGCGAAGAAGGAAGTTGAGGATCTGGAGCACCAGGCGGATGGGATCAACGACTCGGGAGTACGGCTTGCAATTCTGCAGCAGGAGGCAGATTCGTCTCGCGCGCTATACGAGGATCTGTTTACGAAGCTGGAGGAATCCCGGATGGCGGAGGAGACCCAGTCATCGAACGTGCTGGTCATCAGCGAGGCGTTCCGCCCAGGGACGCCCACCTTCCCCAAGTGGGGACTGAATATTGCCGGCAGTATCGTTGTGGGTCTTGTCCTTGGAGCAATGCTGGCGTTCCTGAGAGAGAGTCTTGACGAAACCATCTCCACGAGCCTGGATGTAGAAAGTCTTACCAGCGCACCTGTGATCGGGATTATTCCGCGGTTTGAGCCATCGGCGACGCTGAAGAAGCCACAACCTGGGGCGGAACGCGGCGAGGTGGCTGGGCAACGAGGCGGCGTAATGGGGGAGCGCAATTCCGAGGCCGGGGAGGCGTATCGGGAACTGCGCACCACGATTCAGCTTTCACAGGCCGGCGCGCCGCCGCGCAGGCTTCTGGTCACCAGCCCATTGCCGGGTGATGGCAAGAGCACAACGTGTTACAACCTGGCAGCCGGCTTTGCCTTGCTGAACAAGCGTGTGTTGCTGCTGGACGCTGACATGCGCAAGCCATCGTTGCACAAGCGTACGGGGATTCGCCCGTCCAAGGGGCTCAGCACTTTTCTCACTTCGTCGATCGACCTGGCCAGCGTGGTGTTCCCGGTTCCCGGGGTCGAGAATCTTTTCTTTCTCGCAGCCGGCCCACTGCCGCCGAACCCGGCGGAACTGCTGACTGCTCCCCCGCTCGAAAAGCTGATGGCTGTTGCCACGGAGCAATACGACATGGTGATCATCGACAGCCCGCCAGCGCTGATGGTGTCAGACTCCAGCATCATCTCGGGGTTGGTGGATGGCGTGGTGGTGGTGGCCTGTGCAGGGAGATCCACGCGCACGGCGCTGCTGCGGACGCTGAGGAATCTGCGCCGGCACCAGGCCAAGGTTTTAGGCGTGGTGCTCAATATGGTGGATACCAAGTCGTCAGACTATTACTATGCCTATGGATATTACGGTGGAAAGTATTACGGGGAGGAGTCCGATGAACAGAAGAAGTTCTAAGTTCCCTTCAACCTACCAAGCAAAGATAGAGAAGATTCTCCTGTGTCTCCTCGCGGCGTTGGGAGTTCCTGTCTTCCTTCATGGGCAACAGGCGGGCACAGGGGGAATGCAGCAGCCGCAGCAAGGCCAACGCGCCGCAGCTGCATCAGTCGGGCACTCTGCCACCGGAGGCACAGAGACCATTGCCCCCGAGGGGATTGCCAACCTGAAGCTTTCTCCTGGAAGCCTGGTCGACATTCATGTCTTCGAGGAGCCAGACCTGGACGGAAGCTACCGTTTGGACAGCTCCGGCGAGATCACAATTCCACTGGGTGGAAAGGTCTCCCTGGCTACGTTGACATTATCGGAGGCCGAAGCGGCCATCAGTACGAAGTTGATTCGTGGAGAGATTCTTAAGACCGCGCACGTGGTGGTGAATATTGACGAGTACAACGCGCAGAATGTCGTGGTTCTGGGCGAAGTTGCAACTCCGGGTCGATACCCAATCCTGACCGCGCGCAAACTGAAGGAAGTTCTGGCGATGTCCGGTGGCATGACGGCTCTTGCCGGCAATGAGATCATCCTGCACAGATTCAGCCAGCCCGAGGGAGTGTCGGAAACGATCCGCACCAGGGGCGGATTGAACGATCAGAACGCGATGAACATTGACATCAATCCTGGAGACAGCGTGATGGTCAAGAAGGCTGGGATTGTTTACGTGCTGGGAGCTGTAAACCGGCCTGGCGGCTACTTAATGCAGGAAGATGGAGACCTGAACGTGGTTGAGGCTGTCTCGCTCGCTCTTGGAACCACGCCGCAGGCATCGACAAACAAGACCCGTATTATCCGCAAGGGGCCAGACGGCACCCTGCTGGAGATATCGACACTGTATGACAAGGCGACCAAAGGGGAAGTCGTGCCGGTAGTTCTCCATCCGGAAGACATTGTGTTTGTTCCGCCCAGCGGCTGGAAGCAGGCACTTAGCCTGGCTCAATCCGAACTAAGCGCGGCAGCCACAGCAACGATTTATACGTACCACTAACAAAGTTCAGCTACGAGCCATGCCTGTACAAGCGCAATTGCTCAACTGGTGAGTGACGGGGAAGAATCGGGGTGGCCGAGGATTGGCGGGCGCGTTGCTGCTTCGATCATGAGGTATCTGCCCGCGAGGGGGCCCGGCATGATTGCACCGTCAGATGACTATCGGGCCGGTGCATCCCGATGGTTTGGCGCGAGGCGGCGCGGAAGCGGCATTCACCCGACAGGATTTTCCACTGAATTGGCAATCTGGGCAAGGCCGGGGCCTTGGAGCCCGCAGTGGCCATCTCATAACCTGGGCCTCAAGTCCAGCCAGTGCGATTGAGAAGTTCCGCGGCTCCGGAGAATGACGATTCGTATCTTTCTGAATGGACTCGGACGCGACGCAGGCCCTACCGGCATCTGCCGGGTAGCGGCAAATCATGCAAGCGCCCTGGCACGAAGCGGTGTGGCAGAACATCTGGTGCTTGCCATGGGCGCATGGCAGGAAGAGATGTACCGAGCACTTGTTGGCGCGGTTGCGAATGACGTCGAGTTTGTTATCGCCGAAATCGAGAATAGTTCGGTGGCGCGCAACCGTTGGTTTGCGATCGAGGTCCCGCGACTCTCAAGGAAATTCTTCTCCAACCTGGTTCACTATTCGTTTCCAGCTCCCGTGATCAGAAGGTCGTTTGCCTGCCCGGTTGTTGTTACTCTACATGACCTGTACCCTTACGATTTGCCGGCTAACTTCGGGTTTCCGAACTACATGGTAAACCGCATCCTTCTGAAGCAGTGCCTCAACAACGTTGACGGAATCGCATGCGTATCCAATTTCACGCGGTCGCGTTTGCAGGAGATATTCCCGGCGGCTGCTCGCCGCGCCGCCGTGGAGGTGACCGGCAACTATGTCAAAGTTCCGAACACCGGAGTTGCGCCCTCGGCCCTTGCCGAGAGACTTGAAGGGATTCCCTTTATCCTTTCGGTGGCGCAACACAGAAAGAACAAAAATCTTGATATTCTCCTGCGCAGCTACGCGCAATTGCGGCAGACGGGAAGAATCAACTGCCACCTTCTTATCGTGGGTGCGCAAGGGCCGGAAACAGAGTTATTAGTCCAACTGGCGAAGTCTCTGCATGTGTTCGAAAAGACGTTGTTTCTGCACTCGATCAGCGACAATGAACTAAGCTGGCTTTACAGGAGCACGGTCCTCTTCGCGGCAACATCGAGCATCGAAGGCTATTGCCTTCCGGTTGCCGAAGCCCTGCAGCATCATGCTCCGGTGCTCTGTTCCGACATCCCGATTTTGCGGGAGATCGCAGGGGCACAAGCCGCGTATTTTTCTTTGCAGGGAGATGCGGTGGAAAACCTTGCGCGGGGAATAGAACGAGCGCTTGATCTGCCCGCAGCGGAGAAAGGCCTGGAAGATCGATTTTCAGAAGAGGCTGTGCTTACGGCCTATTTGAAGCTGTACGCTCGCGTTGGCCAACCGGAATAGCAACGGCGGCAGGGCTCGTTCCGCCAGGCTTCGAGCCATTACCGATGCAACCAGCGGCTTGAGGGCACGCCAAGATCCAGAGGAATGACGTGGAAGAGACAGCAAACGCAACGGGTGGCGCAACGCGGAAGTCGAAGAAGAACGGCGTCCTCCACAGCGCGATCGTTGCGATCGTCGGCCCGGATGGAACTGGCAAGTCGACCACGATCGATGAGTTACGCAAACAACTGATTGCGAATGGAAGCATAGTTAGCAGTAACATTCGGCACTGGCGGCCCGCTGTGCTTCCAGCTTTGGGCAGCGTGATACCCGGTGGCGCCGAGTCTGGATTCGGAGGGCCTCCGCGACGGAGCCCGGGCGGATTTCAGTTACTAAGATTGGCATACTACAGCCTGGACTTCATCGTCGGTCATTTTCTTCAGGACAATCCTGAAAGGCGACAAAATAGGGTAGTTCTCTATGATCGGTGCGCGCTCGATATGCAGGTGGACCCGGTGCGGTTTGCATTGAAGTCGACGCGGGGCACGGGGTTGCTGTGGAAGATTGTCCCGAAGCCGGATGCGGTTGTTTTGCTGTATGACGAACCCGACAGGATTCTTGCCAGAAAGGCGGAATTGAGCAGCGCGGAGTTGCACAGGCAGTTCGCGGTTTGGATCAGGCTGATGGCCGCGCAAGAGGTGGATGCTGTTGTCCGCATCAATTCCGGGCCTGAGGAGATTGCGCGGCGTATTGGCAGCTATCTCAACGAGAAGGCATCCGACGATGGAAGCGCCTTTCCGGGGGTGCTTGCGCGCCGACGCATGCTTGATGTGGTGTTGCAAATCCTGGCAGGCGGGTCCAGGACGAGCAACCGAGATGCTCACAAGGGGCAAGACCAGCCTGGCATGAGCGGCACCATTTTTGCGGTAGTTCCCAGCATGGAGGCGCCGCGCTTCCTCATTCCGCTCGGCTCTTTGGCCGGCGCTGCAAGTTCGCTGCGCGTCTACAGCGCCCACAAGAAGTTGGCAAGAGCGTACAAGTGGGTACTGGCGAAAGGCCTCAAGGCGGGCCTGGCTCAACCCCTGTTGCGTCATCGAGTCTTCATCAACGATGGTGGCGATGGTCCAGCGTCGGCGGCCGGCAACTTGACGCTGCGGCGCCATCTTGCGCATGCGCTTGGCAAGAGCGAGGTGTTTCTTGGCGTATCTTTGGGTACGCCAAGCCCTCATCAGAAGCCTCTCTTTCAGGTGATGGACAGGGATGGCCATGCTCTTGCGTACGCCAAGATCGGCTGGAACGAAGACACAATCAGCATTGTCCGGAATGAAGCACAGACCCTCAAGAAGCTGTCCATGCACGAATTCACGAATGCCTGCATTCCGCGTGTGCTGATGGCGGAAGACTGGAATGACTACTATCTTCTGATGCAATCAGGTCCGCAGAATGAGGGCTGGACGCCGTCGCGGGACATTTCGACAGGACATGTGCAGTTTCTCAGCGAACTCAGTCTGATTGACCGTACGCAAGCGTGCTTGCAGGAGAGTGTTTGGTGGAAGACAATCCAGGTCCGGACAGAGCGATTGGATGAGATGAGCTTTGCCTATGATGCGGACCTTGTCCGGTGGACACTTGACGAATGTGCGGCCAGCTTTGGGCAAGCGGAAGTTTTGTTCGGCATGAAGCACGGCGACTTTACGCCGTGGAATCTTCTGGAGAGGGGAAAGGAACTGTTTGTTCTGGATTGGGAATATGCAGGCAGCAACGCGCCGCTCGGTTCCGACCTGTTTCACTTCACCATTCAGCGCGCGGCATTGGTGGATGAAACACGGCCCCGAAAAGTAGCGGCGAATCTGCTGGGCGGTACTTCAATGGGCAGGAGATTACGGGACTACTTCGCGGGCGCTGGGGTCGAGGCAGGGTTGATTCACAGTTACATGGCGCTCTATGTGGCGGACACGCTGAGCTGGGACCTGTGCCGCGATAAGGGCCGGATCTATGACAAGTCCACGTACACTCGCGATGTACGGAGAAGCCTTCTTCTGAGTTATGTGCATCGCGACGTTCTCACTGGGCAAGGATCAACCCAGGGGCTGGCCGGCAACTAACGCAATCGCACTCCGGGCTGGGAATGCAATGCGCGTTGATGAAGTTATGAGATGGAAGAAGGCGGAGAGCGATGAATATTGTTCACTTTGCTAGCGGGCGGATCAATCCGGCAGCTGCTAAGGTTGGACTTGTGAACGTGATTTACTGGCTTGCGCTGGAACAGGCGCGGTCCGGACACAAGGTATCCGTCGTGGTCCTTCCTGAAAAGCGCGACTATGAAAATGTCGCGAATGCGGGCTTCGCCATTCGCGAGTATGCACCACCGATGCGGGCAGGATTTGCGATCGACAAGCAACTGCTGCGAGATATTGACAGTGGCGCACTGAAGATAGAGATCGCGCACCTGCATGGAGTGTGGTCGCCGGTCGTCGCGGTCCTTGGGGCCGCATTGCGCAAGAGGCGAATACCGTACGTGGTCAGTTCTCACGGGAGCTTTTCGCCAGGAATCAGGCAAAAGCAGGCGCTACGAAAGTGGGCATTCAAGGTTCTGTTTGGGCAGCCATTGGTCAACAATGCGCTCTTTGTTCATATCCACTCGCAGGACGAAGCAAGGGACGCCGAAGACTTTGGAGTAACCGTTCCGCTGGTAGTTGCCGAGCAGGGTTTCAGCGCCAATGCGATCCTTTCTCGATTGGCGCCTGACTGGCTGTCGAAAAGATATCCTCAGCACCAGGAAGCCTTCAAGCTCATTTTTCTGGGACGGCTCGACCCATGGCACAAGGGAATCGATCACCTATTGGAAGCTGTTGCGCTTGCCCGCAAGAGTGTCGTCAATCTCGTTCTGTTCCTGGCAGGGCCGACGAAGAGGAGATACAGCTCGGAGATTCCGAACCTGATCAAAAAGTTTGGCCTCGAGGATCAGGTGGTGCTCGTGGGGCCGCTTTATGATCTGGAGGAAAAGTATTCCGCACTGGCAAGCGCAGACCTGTTTGTCCTGACCTCTCGATTCGAGGGATTTCCGCTCACGGTGTTGGAGGCTTTGGCTTGCGGAGTCCCCGTGCTGGTCACCAACGGAACGAATGCCGGGAGCCTGCTGAAAGGCAACGAGGCCGGGATCGTCTGCGAGGGCCGGCCAGAGGGAATCGCCGACGGAATCGTAAAAGCCGCGTCATCGCGGGACGAACTGCGATCCATGGCCGCACGCGGCCTGGAACTCGTCAAGATTCAAACGTGGGAGCGGACCGCCGCATTGTTGCTGGATGAATATGCAAGAAGGCTGAAAGGCGACGTTGGATGAAGAGCGTGGATGATCCCGAGAAGCTGAGGGTGCTGACAAGCGAGGCGCTGGCTGAATCATTCAATCAGGCTGGAGTCAGCTATGTACTCATCAACGGCCTTTATGGGTATCCTGGGGGGATAGGCCGGGACCTGGATCTTCTGGTCCGGCCGGAAGACATTCCAACGATCGTTGCGACATGCGAGAAGATAGGCGAGCAATATGGGTGGGACCGCCTGTTATTGCGCTGGAGCCCTTACGGAACGTGGCAACTGTTTCTGATTCGTAAAGACGCCGAGCGACTCTCGTGGCTTGAGGTGGATCCCATGCTGAAGGACACGATGGTGCTGGGGGCGGCGTGCTTGCTGGAGGAGTGGGGCCGGACGCCTGACCTGGGTGTTGATTCCTACCGGGGACCTTTTCCGATCAGCAAAGTGGGTCACTATGTGAAGTCTCAGCTAAGGCCCGTCTTATACGGGGACCTTGCACGATTCGAGAGTAAGTATGCGCTTGAAGCCGTTGAGGACAAGGATATTGTTCGTTATCTTCAGGGCTTGCTGGGCAAGTCCATGGCTGGCCGGTTCGCAAAAGCTACACATGCCGGCGTGAGGGGTGTATCCGGACTGGGCAAACGGCTCAAGTGGAAAATTAACTCGCGATTCGCGTTGCGTCACCCTCTTCGAGCAATTAGAAACGTATTGTGGAGCCGGTTTGTACGGCCTATCAATCTCTACTTGTTCACTGCTGGAATGGTGATTCAGGTAAGCGGCCCCGACATTGTGAACAAGGCGGAGATGCTGGAAGAAGCCAACAAGTATCTGAATGGCTGCTTCGAGGTGCGGATCAAGCAGCAATTGCTTGACCCAGTGAAGTACGATCATTCCCGAGCCGGGGCGCAGGCTGGATGGCCTGGACACTGGCTGCGCGTTGCCTATCAAAGCGCGGCCCTGACCTGGAAGTATTATCGCGAAGACAGGTTTTTGCCAAAGTCGGTGATTCAGTTTGTCCTTTATGGCAGCGGAGCTGCGACTGTAGTCATGAACCCTGCGAGATACGGGTTCCGATCCGCGGCAGGTCTGGCCTGGATGCATGCGTTCATGCCGAGACCGATCGAGATAATCCTGCTTCCTGAGTCCGCGGACCAGATAGACGCAACGGACGGCAAAGAAGACCCCGCATCATGCATAGGGCAAGTGGCTCGGTGGCGGGCATGGGCTTATAATGGCCAAGCGCGAAGTGTGGTGGTGACCGGAGAGACGGCGACAGAAAGCGGACGCAGACTGGCGCTCTCCATGTTGCAAGCGATTGAAGCGCGGTTCGGCGTTGCGCAGTGCAAGAGGCTTCGGCGAGCTTAGCCGCGAATAAGTTGCCGAGGTCAGTCCGGTTCCCAGGCGCAAAGAATGCAGTGACGGCTCTGGCAAGGATTTGTATCTATAAATGCAAGTTATCTGCTCGATAAGCGCGGAGGTTAACCGGGGTCCATGGCAATAGCGCAAAAATCGTTGGAAGGGCTCTGGCTCAAGGCGATGATGGTGGTTCTGTTTGGCTATTCCTTGCTGGGGAAAGAATTTGCCTATTTTTTTTTTGGTGAAATGGTTCTTGCGATTGGAGTCCTGATCTTCATCAGGTCACAGAGATTGATGGTAATCTTCAGTGATCCAACCTTATTGTTATGGTCGTTCCTTGCCCTATGGGGAGTGCTCAGAACTTTACCGTATCTTCAGCAATATGGGTTCTATGCGATCCGCGATGCCGCGCTGTGGGGCTATGGCCTGGTCGCCGTATTGATTGTCGCGTTTGTAAATAACAGCACCCAAATCTCCAAAGCTCTCAAAACATACCGCCGCGCGATGCTTTGGCTTGTCCCTGTTCTTTTCGTGATGCTGGCCGTGGAGTTTACTGCCGCTATCGCGCTGCCTGCGCCGCCGTGGGCGCCTAATCCCTCTTTTCCGCTGATCAAGGGTGGTGATGCTGCCGTGAATCTTGCGGGAGGAGCCCTGATGATGATGATGTTTGCTTCGCCGAAGCGGGGTTCGACCAGAAGCGAAGTGGGAATATTTCAAGTTCTGGGGTGGATTGGACTGGTAGGCAGCGTTCTCATCCTGCTGATTGCGGTGCGCGCTGGCTTTGCCGCAATCATGATTCCCATTACCCTGGCGGCCTTACTGCGATTCCAGAAAGTTGGATGGAAGCTTGTTGCAGTCGGAGTCTTTGCAGTTGTTTTGGTCTTTGGGGTATTGGAGGCAGACCTGGTCACATTCACGATCAGAGGCCGCCAGTTTAGCTCAGACCAGATGGCCGCGAGCGTCACCAGTATCTTTGGAAGTACCGAGCACAACGAACTCGAGGGATCGAAGGAGTGGCGGCTGGGTTGGTGGAGGAACATCATCGACTACACCGTGTTTGGCCGCTATTTTTGGACAGGAAAGGGGTTTGGAGTGAATCTGGCGGTGGAGGACGGGCCGCCCGGATTGACGGCGGAAGATACCGCGCTGCGCAGTCCGCACAGCGGAAACATGACCGTTCTGGCGCGAATGGGGGTCCCTGGATTGCTGCTATGGATCGCCATGAATGCCAGTTTCGCAATTCGCCTGCTGACGTCTTACCAACGGAGCAACCGGCGAGGCTTGAGATTCTGGGCAGGAGTGAATCTCTGGGTACTACTCTTTTGGCTTGCCGCACTGATTAATTTGAGTTTTGATGTTTATGTAGAAGGTCCAGTGGGTGGTATGTGGTTTTGGGCCACTATTGGTTTCGGAGTGGCTGTACTCCGAGTACAGGCATACGAAGGACGAAAGTGGCGCGCCCAGCAGGCATTTCAGGTTGCTGTATAGCCGGATAGCAGTCGAGTACCTGGGTGAGCAGAGCACTTATGGAGGGATTTGTTCAGACATCAGGGGTTTCCCGCCAATTCGGCAGGCTATGGCGCGGTCGCGGACCGATTGCGCTTGCTGACCAGATGATGGTGAGCGCGGCGAACTTTGCCGGCGGAATTGTTCTGGTGCGCGGCCTGGGACTTACTGAATTCGGCAAGTACAGTATTGCGTATTCGCTGCTTCTTTTTGCGAATGCCTTACAGATGAGCTTTGTGGCCTCTCCGATGCTGAACATCGGGGCACTGCTCAAGAAGGAAGAGAGAGAGCACTTTGTCAATGGGATGCTGACGCTGCAGATATTGGCGAGCATTCTTTTGTTCGTGGCTTTTGCGTTGGTTGGGCTTGTGGCGCGCCTGTTTACGGCCTTCTATTCGGTTCCTTCCATTCTCCTGTTTTCCTGCTGCATAGGCACTTATCAGCTTCAGGACTGGCTGCGGCGCTATTACTTTCTGGTGAACAAGGGAAGACATGCTCTGGCTACCGACTTCATCAGCTATTGCGTACAGTTTCTACTGCTCCTGCTGCTCTGGCGGGCGGGACGGCTGAACCTGGTACTAACCTTTCTCACGATGTGCGTGACGTCGGTGGCCGCGGTTGTGATGGGGCCAATGACAGACCGGCTCCGGCCGTCATGGGCGACCCTGGGGGCGACGTGGAAGCAGTGCAGGTCATTGAGCCGCGACCTGCTCATATCTAGCCAGGTGAGATGGTTTGGAACGCAGGGACTGTTTCTGATTGGCGCAGTGGTATTGGGGAGTGCCGGGATTGGCGGGCTGAAGGCTACCCAAAGCGTAGGTGGACCAATGTATCTGATTCTAATGTCGTTTGAGAATGTAGCCCCCATTCGCATGGCTGAAGAGCTGAAGAGACATGGCGCAGCCGGCACTTATGCGCTTGTGCAACGATGGATACTTGGCGCTACGCTCTTCTTTTCCTTAACCATGGCGCCTATTAGTGTGTTCGGCAGGCCGATATTGAGATTGCTCTATGGCCCCGCACTGGTGGCATTCTATTGGCCGATGGTTCTGCAACTGATCACCATTGTTGTAAGTGCGGCCACCATGCTCTGGTTTCATTTCTATCGAACGGTGCAAGAGACAGAGGCGATGCTGGAAGCGAATGGTTTAGCCGCCGCGGCAAACCTTCTAACCGTGTATTGGTTTGGCCATCTTTGGAATGCGACTGGGATTGTGATTTCAATACTGCTGGGCCAGGTGGTGATCGCGCTGCATTGCATGTTCTACTGGGCTCGCCACCGCGGCGCGATCCTGGCGCGCTACCCTGCCAGTGAGGCGGTGCAGCCGGTCGAATGACGGGGCGATTGAGTAGCGACAGTTGTGCGCTCCCTCTGGGTTTGCCGGGGACTTGTTCTGAGCGTGTCTTCATGCATAGCGAATTGCCAGGTGAGAGAGCTCAACTCGTGCCTGAGGCCGGCTGACTATCGATAATGGCATGGCGCTTCTTCATTCGGAGGAAGGGCGACTCGAAATAGCGATAGGAGAGCGAGGCCAAGAGGAATATGAGGCCAAGGGTCAAGGCGCCCTTGAGGAAGTAGAGCGGACTGGTCATGGAAGCGACGTGGGGCATAAGCCAATTGTCCATGATGTAGAGTACGAACGGGTGATAGACGTAGAGGCCGAATGAAATGCGGCCCAGATAGACGACCCAGCGAGGGAGCAGCCTCGCATCGATGCCGAGGAATGCTATGAGGGTCAAGACTGATCCAGCGGCGCCCAAGGCATAGGCTGCAATGAGGGACCAACTCCCCGGATTCAGACCAGGAGGAGCGAAGCGGATGTGCAGTCCGTACGCCGCATAAGACCAGCCGGCCCAGCCAAGAGCGAGCAGGAACAGGCGCACCTTGATAGGGGTGCGTGGCAGGCGCCCGCGGAGAACGAGGGACAAAAGGATACCGGCGGCGAAGCATTCGAATTGCACAAACGAGTCGGCCCAGATGCGATGGTCGGGCGCTGCCACTTTGCCAAAGTAGTAAATCCACGAATTAGCGATACAAATAAGCGCCGCACAAAAGACATAGAGCGACCTGCGATTGAAGTACTTTGTGACGCATGGAACGAGCAAGTAAAACTGTTCCTCAACGGAGATGCTCCAAAGCGGGGATGCGGGGTTTGTGAGCCAGCCAAAGATTGCGGTGTGCCAGGCGCCGAAAAACAAAGCATACCAGCCGATGGCTGGAATATTCGCGCGATCTCCGCCGGGCAACAGGGCCACGACGATGCCCAGAGCCAGGCCCAGGTAATAGAGCGGCCAGATACGCAGGATGCGGCGCACATAGAATTGCTTGACCACGATGGTGCCGATAGCATGCCGCTCCCGGAGCAGTAACTCGCAGATGAGAAATGCACTCAGCGTGAAAAACAGGCTAAGGCCAAAACGGCCAGCATTGGCAATGGTGTAGACGATCGCGCCAAAGGTCCTCAGGGCCGCGAGTGAACGGGGGTCCGGACCGGCGGGAAGGACGTGGTGCATGAATACAAGGAGGAAGGCAAGAAAGCGGACCGCATCGAGTTCGGGGCGATAGAAACGCTCACCTGCCTGCCGTTTGGTCTGCATGGAAAGAGATATCCCCTCATCTTCTAATTTATGACGGGCTAAAGCAAACGATGATCTATATCCTACCATGTGCATTGCTTTTCCAGCGGTCTGTATCCCATCGATCAACCTGCTCTGGCCAACTGTGAACCTATCTTGAAGCTAAGAGCGATGAGCGCGGGTTGAATCGCAATCAAGACAAGGAATAGCCTTCAAATTCATCCCACGGCCGGGGAATGGAATGGCGGGGAAGAGGCTCAGCACACCGATTGGAAAAGCGGCTTTCGACTGTCGGAGGGTAAGTTAGGACACGCGTCTTTGAACGGCTATCAACCGGAGAAAAGTTTCCAGCCGCTGCTGCGGCGGCAGAGCCGTGAAGGGACCGAGAGCGAAGCGGAGTCCTTGGTGCTCAAGGCGACGAAGCAAAGCCGGCCGGATTCCGCGGCATTGCAGGGTGACTCCCGTTGCAATCTGGGGCCGGGGTCTCAGCACAGGTACAATGGGCACAGCATGAAACGCAGCCTCATCGCCCTGGCGCTTGCCGCCACGTTGGCAACTGTCATCGGGTGTGGGTATCACACGCTGGGGGCTGCCACGCAACTTCCGCCCGATGTGCGGACGCTGTCTGTTCCGGTGTTTGCCACGCGCACCGAGGCATATCACACCGAGACGGTGATGACGGATGCCGTAATCCGCGAGTTTGCCGCGCGCACTCGTTTCAGGGTGACCCCGGACGCGAACCCGGGTGCGGACGCCGTGCTGCACGGGACGATCCTGAAGGAGGCGGTAACGCCGCTGACCTACAATGCTTCCACGCAGGAGTCGTCCAGCTTTGTGCTCACGATCGTGGCTTCGGTTACGTTGACTGGGCGGGATGGCAAGGTCCTTTTTGAGAACAAGAACTACGTATTCAGGCAACAGTACCAGTCCACTACCGATCTGCCGACATTTCTGCAGGAGAACCCGGCGGCCCTGGAGCGGCTGAGCCGCGACTTTGCGCGGGCCTTGGTGGCAGATGTGCTGGAAGGCCTTTGAGGGTAAATAGGTCGCCGGGACCTTGTGGCCCTGGCTACGAGCGGTAAGCGAACAGCGAAGGTTCACGGTCGATTTTGGCGCAACCATTTGCCGCGCTGTGGGCTTGCGGTTCTATCTCACCAGTTAGTCCTATCGGTCCTTATCCAGAACTCGCAGGTCATGCTGCCGGAGGCGTGCGGCCTGAGCGCGGTGATTCATAATTGAGAGATGAGACTCTCTGCTCTTGCACTAGCATCGATGTTGAGTGCTCTTGCGGCGGGTGGCGCCGCGCAGCAGTTGACGGCACTGGGCGCGTCCGCGCCGGTAGCTTTGGGCAGTTCCGCGGCTGCGGGCGCAGAACGTGCCGGCTTGGGCGGGAGGGATGGGCAGGAGAGTACCGCACCGGCGAGCGAGACGGCTGCCGGCCAGCGGGTCGGCGGCATCTTCCAGTGCGATAGATTCAGCGGCGCGGACGCCGCGATCAAGGCGAATGCTTGCAACGCCGCGGCCATTGCTGCAGGTGGCGGCATCATCGATTTGCGCAACCTGCTGGAGGGCAACACGACAGGCTCAGAAGAGATTGAGATCAACACGAGGGCAGGAGACAAAGCGCTCATTGGCGTAACCGCACTGTTTCCTACAAAGGGCACGTATACCACTACGATGGTTGGCGGTCCCGCCGCAAAAGCTACCGTCTATCCGGGCGGAGGCGGAAGCGGCTACACGAGCGGATGCACGGTGATTCCGGTAGAGGAAGGGTTCGCTTATACCGCGAGGGCTAAGGGCGCGGTGTTCAGCGTGACGGCGTCGAATGGCGTGGTCAAGGGATTGACGCGCGTATCCGGCGGAAGCGGTTACCTGACCTCGAAATATGTAAAAGCAACCAATGGAACATGCACCGGCTCCGGCCTCATCATGAATCTTCAGGCAGCCGATTGCGGTATTCGTTTGAATGGAAGGGGAACGATCCAGACCGGCTCGGTGGGAGCGGGGGCAGCGAGTTTCGACATCCAGCCATCGAGCGCAAACTCCGGATTTGTGGTAGAAGCTCTGTTCTGCACAGACGAGGAGAGCGGCTATGTGCGGCAGGAAGGCGGACTGAAGACGGATAACTTCACGCCGGCGGCTCGAACCGTGGCGGGCACGGCGCTGATCCGCAACGTAGTTGACCATGCTGTTTTCAATCTGCTTGAAACTTCAGGCCCGCACGACGATGGCGTGCGGATCGACAACGCCTGTTGCGGCGCAAACTTCTATAGCCTGCATGCGAACACCGGCAATACAGGAGGTTATCCAATCATTGTTGGTTCGGGTGGCGTGATTCAAAATGCCTGCACGACGGCCGGGAGCAACGTGATTACCGCGCCCTACGCACACTTCACGGCAGAGTACCTGGGCGATACGATCCGAGCGGGCAAGGCAGGATCCAGCACCAACTTTCCGCCTGGAGCGCTCACGATTACAGGCATTAACAGCCTTAACAGCATTACGGTAAGCGCCCAGGCCACGGTGACAAACAGCACGAACCCGGCCTGCACGAGCCCTGCTCTTGAAGGGGGCACGGGGCTGACCCTGCATATCAGCGACCCAACAGCTCCAACCACGACCCAGATTTCCTTGTATCATCCTGTCGCCAACGGTCCGGGGCCCGGACTACAGAACATTCTTATTACCGGCGCGGTCAGTGGACTATCGACTTACGGGGCTTACCTGGAGTCTAACTCCTCAGTCGATAAGTCGACAGCGCAGACTTATATCGGCTATCCAGCGGGACAGGTCAACTTTTATAACTTCTATGCGCCGGGGCCCGCATCCGGCGGTGCAAAATACGCGATTCAGTCGGACACTCCCTTTGGCTGGTGCATGTTTGGAGGGATATCGAGTTCAGGTCTTCTTGATGAGGATGTCTTGATTCCGCCGGCAGCCAACAAGAATCTGACCTATTGCAAAGGTGGAATGCCCTACGCCATCAACAGCACAAATCTGCTGCCGGACACGGATTTGAAGCAGGGCAGCGTCTGGTGGACCATTCCACCCGGCGTGAGCATCGCGGGCGGCGTAGGGCCGTCCGGGGACAATGCATTCACTTATACGCTGAGCGGGACATCGAGCGGACTCTTGTTCATCCCGGTCAAGCTGCCGATTCCGAATCTTCAGCCCAACCGGACTTATACTGCCGGAGCGCACATCGACTTTTCGGGAGGGGCCGCGGGCAGTGTAAATGTGAAGCTATGCAGCGCGGCGAACTGTACCGGTCCGACTTATATGAATGCTTATGTGAACAGCGAAGCGGGAAGAGCCGGCATTGTCGCCGGAAGGTTCAGCGCGCCGTCGTTTACCGGGCCGTATTTTGTGATCGCACTGCAAAATGTGAAAGGCAGCGGAACCGTGACGGTCTCCGAGCCGTTCCTGGTCGCGGGCAATCTGGCTTCCTACACGGAAAATGACGGTGGGTTCGGATCCGAACCGGGTCAGGGGTTGGGCGCCGTGACCGCCCCCGCCATGGAAAGAACCGGCGCCAGCGCCATGCCTGCCGCTGGACGGGTTTTGACCGGAGCATGCGTGGGAACGGCTAGCTCCAGCGCAAGCAACCTGGCTATCTATCCCTTCGGGACAGGTTCATCGTCCTGTGCCTCAACGCTGAACCCTCTCTACGGCGCGCTGATGCCCAGTGCCGGAACCGTGAGCGGCCTAGCGGTGCGGTGCGGAACGAGCGGCTCGCAGCCAGCCAGCGGCGTCTTTACCATCTATGACTACCCCAACGGAGGCGGCGGCTCCCGGCCTACGGGCGTCTCGGTGACTTACGGCACGACTCCCGCGAAAACCTCTGTGCGGGACACGATGCATTCTTATGCCTACTCGGCGGGCGATCTGCTGGTGGTGCAGTACTCCACACAGGCAAACGAGACGCTGGCCAATTGCACGGCGAGCTTCATTTACTGAGGGTAAGCGGGGTTGAGGAGCCGTTGCAGTGCTGATGACCTTTTACCCAGGGACAAGAGTGGGGCTGGTCTCGGCGTGCGGGGAGGGTATTCTGGAAGCGCATGAGGAAATCAATCCCAGACGGCGGGTTCGAGCCGCGGAGAGCAGCCCTTTGAGCGCCGCCCGGTGGGGCGCGGGCTTTGCCGCCGTGGCGCGCTTTGTGGCGGAAGTTGAGGCTGCCGCGGCCGGAAAAGGGCGGTTGCCGCCCGGCTATGTGCTTGCAGGCGACGAGGCTTTCCTGCTGGGCCGCTGCCGCGCGGCCGTGATCCAAGGGTTTGTTCCGCCGGACCTGAAGGATTTTTGTCTCTCCGATATGGACCTGAATGGGACCTCGCTTTTCGAGGTGCTGGACCGCGCGCAGACGCCTTCGCTGATGTCGCCGTTCCAGGTGATCTTTGTTCGCAATGTGCGGCAGCTTTATACGCGCGGCGCCAAGAAGGAAGAGCTTGCGGCTCTGGATCGCTATTTTCGTTCGCCGAACCCGCAGGCGCTGCTGATATTTGTTGCGGACTTTCTGCGCATTCCCTCCGACATCCGGCGCATGGAGATGGACGACAAGAACCGTTTCGAGCGGCTCAAGGAGACGCTGGGCGAGCACTGCGGTGTTGTGGAGCTGGCACGCGTGAACGAAGAAGACGCGATGCGCTGGACGGTGGCCACGGCGCAGGAGGCGAGCGTTCGCATGGAACCCGACGCGGCGCGGGAACTGGTGGATGCGCTGGGCGCGGACATGATGATGATCGCCTCAGAGATGGAGAAGCTGCTGCTGTACACGCTGGGGCGCGGGCGCATCACGCTGGGCGATGTGGAGACCATGGTGCTGGGAGCCAAACAGCGTTCGCTGTATGAGCTGACCGACGCCATCAGCGCCCGTGACCGGGCGCGCGCGCTGGCGCTGCTGCATGGGCTGTTGAACAGCTCGGACGCGGGCGAGGACGCGGCCATCGGCCACTTGTACATGCTGGCCCGGACCTTCCGCCAGATGCTGGTGATTCTGGAGAAGAATGTGCGCGACTCGCGCGCCATCTGGCAGGCGCTGTGGCAAGGGTTCCGCATGCCGCCTTTTGCGGCTGACGATCTGATCCGCCAGGCACGCCGCTACAAGAGCAGGCGCGAGCTGACGCGGGCGCTTCGGTTGGTGGCGCGGGCAGACCTGGAGTTGCGCTCGTCTCCGCCGGACAAGCGGCTGGTGCTGGAGCGGCTGGTGTATGAACTGGCTTCGGAGCCGAAGGTTGTGCCGCCGCTGTTTGCGGCACAACTGTCGTTCGAGGTCTAAGGAAGTTCTACTTGCCGTTGTCATCCAGGATTGCGTGCGCCAGGAAGGGAATGCCGGGGTTTCCCTGTCCGTTCAGATCGAAGACGACGATCTCGTTCGCGCCCTTTTTGAGCCACGGAGCCGGCAGGTAAAGCGTCCCTTGCGGGCCGATCTTCCAGAAGCGGCCGAGCGGCTGGCCGTTGATAAAGACCTCTCCCTTGCCGAGCGAGCGCGTGTCGACAAACGTGTCGGCCGGCTCGTTAACCTGCAATGTTGCCTGATAGAAGCAGGCGCCGGTGCACGGGCTCGACTTATACGCGAGCGAGCTCACATTCCGCATGGGCAGTGGATAGATCTGCCAGCCCGCGAGCGTCTTGCCGGCGAGAGTTACCTGGTGGGTGATTCCGGCACGCTCGTGCGGAAACTGGTGGCCGAAGTTCACGCGCCCCGTGTTCTCGACAAGAATATCGAGACGCGCGTTGTCGTGCGCGATATGAATCGGCAACGACGACTGGCCCAGACGCCGGTCGAGTGTCCCTGCCAGCTCACCATCCAGATAAATCTGCGCGTAGCTGTGCAGCTCATCGATGTGCAGGTCACCGCTCTGCGCGTGGGCGATGCTGGTGCGGTACAAGATATAGCCATAGCCCTGACCGACGTCTTCCATGGAAAGGATCTGCGGCGACGCGACGGGCTGGGGCAGGTTATCCCAGATGGAAGTTGAGCGGGCGAAGCGGACAGACGGGAGCGCCCTGGCGGGCGTGGGCGCCGGCGGCTCGGGCGGCGTAATGCCGGTAGCTTTGCCGATGACGTCGCGGAAGAGAAAATACTTCGGCCGCAGCTCTCCGCTTTCGCTCACCGGAACGTCGTAGTCGTAACTGGTGACGTCGGGACCGTACTTTCCAGCGTCGATGTTGGCGCCTGCCATCCAGCCAAAACTGGTTCCGCCGTGGAACATATAGAGATTGACCGAGTCACCCTGCTCCAGCATCCACTGGAGTTCTTTGGCCTCGGAGGCCGCGTCGGTGGTGTGGTGCTTTTCTCCCCAGTGGTCAAACCATCCATCCCAGTATTCGCCGCACATGCGCGGCGCATTGGGACGGAGCTTTGCCAGTTTTGCGAACTCGGCCTTTGCATCGCCGCTGCCGAAGTTGATGACGGCGGGCAGTTCGGGCAGAGATCCTGCGGGCAGCTCATCGGCGCCGTCGGCGGTGTAGAGCATGGCACGATCGAAGCCGGAGTCGAGCATCAGATGATGAATCTGCTCCATGTAATTGTGGTCCGAGCCGAAGGAGCCGTACTCGTTCTCGACCTGGACGGCGATGATGGGTCCGCCATTGGCGCTTTGCAGAGGAGCAAGTTCCTGCCCGAGCCGATGCAGCCAGCGGCTGGCGGCGGCCATGAAGGCAGCATTGGAGGTGCGGACCTCCATGCCCGGCTCGCGCAGGAGCCACGCCGGATAGCCGCCGAAGTCCCACTCGGCACAGGCATAGGGACCGGGGCGCAGGATGACGAAAAGACCCTCCTGCTGTGCCTCGCGGATGAACTCGGCAATGTCGTTCTGGCCCGTGAAGTCGAACTGGCCTGGCGTGGACTCGTAGACATTCCAGAAGACGTACGTCTCCACTGTGTTGAGGCCCATGGCGCGGGCCTTGCGCAGGCGGTCGCGCCAGTAAGCGCGCGGCACGCGAGCGGAATGAATGGCCCCGGAGATGATCTGGAAGGGCTTGCCGTCGAGTTCGAAGCGATCGGCGTTGGCACGCAACTGATGCGGACCTGATGGGGTGGGCGATTGTGCAAACAGCGGCACCATCGCGAAGCATAGCCTCAGCGCCAGCAGTGCGGCGAAGACGATGAGAGACCGATTGCGCATATTCAGCTAATCTCCTTGTTTGCTTGGCCGCCGCTCGTTTCAAGAATGGTTCAGCGGGAATCGGTTCAATCCCTCAAGGGCTAAAGCCCTCGCTTTTTCTGGTCCTCTTCGGCATGACTGAAGTCATGTCCTGCTACAAAGCCGGCTTACGAAACAATCGAAAATGTGAATCCACGCCGGCATCATGGTTGCGGGACAGCATCCAGCGTGAGCACCTGGAATGGGGCAAGGTGGAAGCTGTGCGGTTTGCCTGCTTCCAACTCGATTGCGGGTTGTGCCGCGTCGGCGGCCCAGGGACTATGCGCGCTGAATTTCTGTGCCGCATCGACGGGCAACTCAAATGCATGTGCAACGTCGAGCGCGAAGTCCTGCGCGTGCGCGCTGGGATTGCGCAGGGTTAGTATCGCCTTTTGCGGCGACCATGCGGCCCAGCCATAGACCTGAAGCCAGAGCGGATCGCCGCCAATCCAGTGCGTGTCAACGAGCGTGGCGGCATTGCGGCGCGACCACTTGGCAGACTCGGCCAGCACGTTCCAGTTGGCCTCGGTCAACAGAGATGGAGTGATGTACATCTCCTGCAACTGCGTGCCGGTGCCGAAGTAGGAGCGGACTTCATTGGCAAAGTCTCCGCCCGGGTCCGTGGAAAGATGCGGCGCTTTCTGCGCGTAGACAATGCCGTGCAGCATGAGCGAGTTGAGCGGATAGAGGCGGCCCGTCTTGACAATCTCATCGTAAGTATCGCCGTCGCGGTAAGTGATCCAGCGCTCGCGGTCGGTGCCCACGCCGGCGAACTCGGTGTCGTCTCCGCCACGCCAGATGGAGTCGGCATAGAAGAGCCAGAAGGGAGAGGGCCAAGTTCCTGTGGTGAGGTTGATGTAGAGGTCCGGCTTCAGCTGGCGGAGGTCGCCGATCAGGTGAATGGCCGCATCGAAATCAGAACTGAAAGCGCTGCCTTTCACCACCTGGTTCACGTTTCCGGTGCCGTCGAACTTGAACTGATTCACACCGTACTTCGTCACCATGCCGGTGACCGCGTCGTGAAACAGCGCATAGTAGCGCGGGCCGGAGAGAGCGAGGCCGCCATCGACGATTTCGTAACCGTCGCGTCTCGCCGTGGCCACGCGCTCCTTTTTGGCGGGTCCGTATCCACCCCAGGGCGAGAGCCAGACGCCGGGAGCGGTTCCGTACTCCGCGGCAGCCTTTGTGAGCGGTTCAAAGCCATCCTTGAAGTCGGCACGAATCTTCCACAGGTCGTTGGTGTTGTCCCAGCCGTCGTCGAAGAGAAAGGAATCGAGAGTGACGCCGCGCTTTTTGTTCAACTGGTCGCCGAATGCGTGGATGCGGTTCAGTGCTTCCTGCTGGGTGTAGGGGTTGAAGAATCCGATGTCGAACCAACTGTTGTAGTGCAGGAAGGTGCGGTAAGGATGGGCTCGCTCGCGTTCGAGATAAGTGAGGAAGGCGCGTCGCATCTGGCCCGGCGGCGCAACACCCACCACCGAAGAAAACTGCGCGGACTGGCCGGCAGCGATGGGCACGCCGCTGTGCAGCTCGCTTACGCCACGATCTGCGACCACGCTGCTTTGTGAGAGCGGCGACTCGAAGCCGAGGTAGAAGTTGCCCGTTGTCAAAGGAGACCCCTTGACGGCGCCGGCGACGGCGATGCCGGCGGAGCGCACGTCGATCATGACCAGGCCGCTCAACGGCAAAGGTTTGGCGGCTGCGGTGATGGTGAGGATCTGGCGGATGTAGCTGGAGTCCCGGCGGAGGGTGATGGCCCAGTCTGCCCGAAACCGGCCCGCGGGATCGGCGAGCGGATAGTGGACGGTGACTCCGGGGAGGCGGTCGGAGGCGCGGGAGGCCGAGGGAGCCGGCGTGAGCTGCTCCACCTTTGCGGGGCCGGTGAGGAGCAGGTCTGAGGCGCGCAGAACACCGATCTCTTTCAGCTCGATGGAAAAGGGGCCTTCCAACTGGAGGGTTGCATCCATAGATCCGGAATGGGCAGCCTTGTCGCGGATGGAGAGGGAGCTGAGGCGTCCATCGACGATTTGCCAACTGGCCTGGATGCGCGCGTTCTGGAGGGCGCCGCCGGATTGCCCGTTGAGGGCGAGTTGCGGATCACCCGGAGCATTTTCGAGGGGGCTTTGCGAGAGAGCATTGCCCAGGCTCAATGTGCCAAGACACGCAAGCAGCGTGATGACTCTGGCTCCATGAAGAATTGCGCAGGACAGCGTCAACCGGACGTCCACTTTCTCCTCCTGACTCAGGAAACAGTGTATCCGAGTTGCGCACGAGGCCGTCGATGGGCCAGAGCTGGAGTAGCCATGGATGCGGCAGAATGTCCTGGATGGAACTCCGCCGGGGTAGGACAATGAAGGGAGAACGATGATCACGCCTGCGAATGCGATCGCTGCGCTGCTGACGCTCCTTCCGCTTGCGGCGGCTGCATTCTTTCCCGCCGCCGTGGGAGGAAGCGCGCGCAAGTTGGCAGGGTGGGCGCAGATTCTTTGTCCCGCGGCACTCAGCGTGCCCTATGTCTTAGTGACGTGTGCAGCCGGCGATTTCTGTTGGGGATGGTTTGCGCTGTATTTGCTGCTTCCCATGGCGGTAGCGGGCTTGCTTATCCGGGCCGCAGCCGCCGACAGCGAGCAGCGCGGCAACTGGCGGGATTTTCTGGTGCTGGCCACGCTGGGGCTGGCCGTGGATTTGCGCTGGTTTGAGGGCGCCTGGCCGGCGCATCTGGCGATCTTCAACAAGATGCTGCTGCTGGATGCGGGCATTTATGGCTTCATTGCGTTGCGGCAACTGGAGGGTACCGGCTTCGACCTGCGCCTGCGGTTGCGCGATGCGGGCATCGGGCTGCGGGAACTGGCCTTTTATACGCCGGTAGCGCGGGCGCTGGGGCTGGGGCTGGGGTTTCTGCACATGCACCGGGGTTGGCCAGGAGCCGGGCACATTGCGTGGGGTTGGGTCTTCACATTCTTCTTCATCGCGGTCCCGGAAGAGCTTTTCTTCCGCGGATGGCTGCAAAATCTTCTGGAGCGGCGCGTGGGACGCACCCCTGAGCTTCTGGTGACGGAGGTGCTGTTAGGGCTTTCCCACTTCAACAAGCTGACGGG
>VFSW01001982.1_pt1 | contig 31023 bp, 26 predicted proteins | sample 5358111 | NCBI WGS metagenome assembly VFSW01 (sample SAMN11554181, study PRJNA540505) | mine drainage metagenome | isolation source: sediment from site ElyBrook_90M | place: USA: Ely Copper Mine, Vershire, VT | collected 2017 | reverse complement strand
TGCCGTCGGGTAGCTCCACCACGTCGTAGATGTGCGCGGCAATGCACACATCTTTTTGGAGAAACTTGCCCGCCTGATCGGGCGGGACGCAGGGCCTTGGAGCGCCCGCGACGGCAAGCGCTGGCGAAAGAGCTATCAAAAGCACAACCCAACTGGATTGCCCAAGAACCACAGCAAACCTCCAAAGGAGATTGCCGCAATCCTATCGCGAATCCGCCGGGAAGAGAAGCGGACGACCTCAAACATAAGGGCTGATCCCCGCAGATTAATGATGAACCCAATACGGCGTAGGGGAATTGCACTGGAGGCCAACAAAGACAGAGACCGTTGTCTCCACCTTCACAGCCACACCGTGCAGAAGATAGGGTTTGTATTTGTAATACTTTTGAACAGCATCAAGAACTGACGTCCGTAACAGTGCCGGGCCTGAAACAACAGTCGGAAGAAGAACATTTCCATTCTTGTCAATCTCAATCGCCACAACGACAGTGCCTGTGACGCGGGAGGTATATGGGCCTGGTGGATAGCAAACCTCGACCTTGTGTAGGAGCAGTTTTTCGGCGGCTTTAGACGAAATCTGAAGGTTCGAAATAGGATGTGCTGCCGGAGCTGCCGAAGGAGGCGTCTGCGCGATCAAACTGGCAGCAAGAATTACCCGGAGGACGGCAAAAGAAGCACTGACCTTCATGGCATGCGATTCTACGCCGAAAGGTTCGCGCAGAAAAAGAGCTACCGCGCGCCGACGAGTTGCTTGTTTTGGGCGCTCTGCCCGTAGTGACTCTCCACGTAGCGGTCCAGAATCTGCTTGAACTCAGCCACGATGGTGTCGCCGCGCAGGGTGGTGTAGAGCTTGCCGTCCACATAAACTGGGGCCTTGGGCTCCTCAAAGGTGCCGGGCAGGCTGATGCCCAGATTGGCGTGCTTTGACTCGCCGGGGCCGTTGACGACGCAGCCCATTACGGCCAGTTTCAGCTCTTCCACGCCGGGGTACTTCTTGCGCCATTCGGGCATGGAGGTGCGCAGGTAGCCCTGAATCTGCTCGGCCAGTTCCTGGAAGTAGGTGCTTGTGGTGCGGCCGCAGCCGGGGCAACTGGTGACCTGCGGCATAAAACTACGAATCGAGAGCGACTGCAGAATCTGTTGCGCGGCCTGAACCTCTTCAGTGCGGTCGCCGCCTGGCTTGGGGGTCAGGCTTACCCGGATGGTGTCGCCAATGCCCGCCAGCAGCAGGGGGGCAAGGCCCGCAGTGGAAGCGATGAGGCCCTTGGAGCCCATGCCGGCCTCGGTCAGGCCCAGGTGCAGCGGGTAGTCGCAGCGCCCAGCCAGGTTGGTGTAGACGTCGATCAGGTCGCGCACGCCGCTGACCTTGGCGGAGAGGATGATCATGTCGTGGCCCAGGCCGTAGCGCTCGGCAGCCTTGGCGGATTCGAGGGCGCTGACGACCATCGCTTCCATCATCACTTCGCGGGCCGGAAGAGGCTCCGGCTTTTTGCTGTTCTCGTCCATCATCCGGGTTAGCAGGGCCTGGTCCAGCGAACCCCAGTTCACGCCGATGCGTACAGGCTTGTGGTTCTCGACCGCGCACTCCACCATGACCTGAAAATTGTCGTTGTCCTTCTTGCCGATGGATGCGTTGCCTGGGTTGATGCGGTACTTGGCCAGCGCCCGCGCCGTGGCGGGAAACTTCTTCAGCAGCAGATGTCCGTTGTAGTGGAAGTCGCCGACGATGGGCACGCGCAGGCCGCGCTTTTCCAGCCCTTCTACGATGTGAGGAACGGCGGCGGCAGCCTCTTCGTTGTTGACGGTGACGCGGACAATCTCCGACCCGGCCAGCGCCAGGGCGGCAACCTGCTCGATGGTGTCGGCTACGTCCGCTGTGTCGGTGTTGGTCATCGACTGCACGACAACCGGAACCTCCCACCCTACGCGAACCTGCCCAATCCTGACGGTAACCGTCTTTCTGCGCTGAATATCCGGCATAGCGACCTCAGTGCTAGTTTACCTGTTTCGCCACTTTTGGCGGAAATCGGAAAGGGATTGGGGTCGTAACTGGGGAGGAACGGTACCCGGCCGGCTGTTTTGCGGGGCCCATCCGGCGGGCTTCGAGCAGCGGTCGCCCATCAATATCGCCATTCAAGGGACATCTCGCTTGCTTTGAGGCTAGAAGGTACAATATGGATATGTGGCGCCGTCAATTTTCACGGGTATTTGTGCTTGCAGCCGTCTTCGGCTTGGCGGCAAGCCTCTCCGCTTTCGCACAGGAAACTTCCTCCCATCGCGGACGTAAATATAAGTCTCCCCCGCCTACCTCGCGGATCGACGTGACCATCCTGCGCAACGACGATGGCAAGCCGGTCGAGAACGCCGCCGTGATCTTCCACTTGATCGGCGACAAGGGCAACATGGAGCTGAAGACCGACGAAGATGGCAAGACCATGATCGACGTGCTACCCACCGGCTCAAAGGTTCTGCTGCAGGTGATCGCCAAAGGCTACAAGACCTACGGCGAACAGTACAGCATCGACAAGGCGAGCGTGGCGATCGAGGTCAAGCTCAAGAGGCCGGGCCAGCAGTACTCCATCTACGAGCAGCACGATGAGAGCGCCGATGCCGGCAAGAGCGCGGGCAAGGACGGCACGAGCGATGCCAAGAAGGACAAGCCTGCGGATTCCGCGAAGCAGGACGCACCCAAACCGGATGCGAGCCAGCCTCAGCCGCAGTAAGGCCACGCAGCGCGGCAGGAGATTCGAGCAGCCTTGTGACGCCAACCCAGCCTCTCCTTGGTAAATCGGCGCTTGTGACCGGAGGCGCCCGGCGCATTGGGAGGGAGATTGCTCTTTCTCTGGCCAGGGCCGGTGCGGACGTAACCATCACATTCAAGACTTCTGCTGACGCGGCTGCGGCCGGTATGCGGGAGATCGCGGCGCTGGGACAACGCGCCCAGTCAGTGCGCTGCGATGTGCGGGATGAGACCTCAGTGCGCGCAGCGGTGCGAGCTGCTGTGGAGTTTCATGGCCGCCTGGATGTTCTGGTCAATAATGCGGCCGTATTTGAGACTGCGGCTCTGGATGAGCTGACCCTGGAACAGTGGGATGCGGCCTTTGAGACCAATACCCGGGGTCCGTTTTTGGTCGCGCGCGAGTCCCTTGCTCACCTGCGCGCGGCGCGTGGCAGAATTGTGAACATCGGTTCATTGGGTGGCCTCCAGGCCTGGGCAGGACATGCCCAATATTGTGCTTCGAAGGCCGCTCTCCACATGCTGACCAGGGCAATGGCCAAAGCTTTTGCTCCCGAGGTCAGTGTCAATTGCGTGGCTCCGGGCTGGATTGAGATGGACGACGAACACGGGAAAGAGGCAGCCCGCTTTGCAGCCAGAACTCCCATGCAACGCAATGGAAGCGGCGGCGATGTTGCCGAGGCGGTCCTGTTCTTTGCGACAGGCAGCGCGTTTGTGACGGGGCAGATTCTTGCCGTGGATGGCGGCTTAGGGCTCTAAGGCGCGAAATCGGCGGGCGGGACCTAGCGCGACAGAAGGCGACGCAAAAAGCTCTTCTTCTCAGCACCGTTGACTGCCTGGCGTGTCTTGCCTTTCGCTTGCGGGTTATAGGTAAATGGCGTTCTTTCCCACAGACCCACGGGCTCCGGCTGAAGAGGCCATTTTGCGCCTTTCACTGCTGCCTCGGGATTTGTGACAAAAAGGCGGTTCGCAGTCTCCTGGCCCACCCGGTCAGCTACGTAGTCAAAGCCCTTCTTCAGATGGAGTGGGCGCCACTCCGGGTGGTGCGCGTCGCTGGCCACAAAATGAATATAGTTGCGGTCCAGAAGCGCATTGGCAAATGCCTCGGCAACTTTGCCGAACCGGCCGTAAAGAGAGGCCGAAGTCACCTGCACCAGGCATCCCTCGCGCATCCATTCCGTAAGTAGATCCGGTTTGCGCTGCAGCACAGAGTTGCGTTCCGGGTGGGTGACAATCAAGGTGTATCCCGCACCCTGCAGCCGGTGTATGGCGTCTAGCACATGCGGCGGAATCGCCATATCGGAAAATTCGATCAGCAGGTAGCCTTTGCCGTTGATGGAGTAGCGCAGAGGATGCGCCACCGCATCTGCAATGTTGGCGGCGCTCATATGGAAGTCGCAGCCAAGGCTTAGCTCAACTACTCCCTGAAGGTTGTCCCGCAGCTCCGCGAGACGTTGTTGATTCACTTCAGCTTGAAAGGGATAGTGCTCACTCGCATGGGGGGTACACACAACGTGGGTTACGCCCTCGCGCACAGCGTTGTGAACCATCAGCAGAGCTGTTGCCAAATCAGGAGCCCCATCGTCCACTCCGTAAAGAAGGTGTGTATGGATGTCAATCATGTAAGTACACTTTCCCGCACCTGGGAGGAATGAATCAGTGTGTCGCCAACGCCTCGATCATTGAGTTAAATATCCGCCATCCGTCCGCGGAACCCAGCAGCTTTTCACTGGACCGATCGGGATGCGGCATCATGCCGAGCACATTGCGCTTTTCACTCAGAATTCCGGCAATGTTGCTGAGAGAGCCGTTGGGGTTGGCCTCTGGTGTGATCTCACCGGCCGGTGTGGAGTAACGAAATGCAATCCGGTCGTCGGCCTGGAGGCGTTGCAGCTCCTCAGGAGAGCAGAAGTAGTTGCCCTCCATGTGGCCGATGGGGATCTGCAGAACGTCGCCCTTGTTGAGCTGGTTGGTAAAGGGGCTGTTCGCGGTCTCGACGCGAATGTGGACCTGCTTGCAGATGTATTTGAGTCCGGCGTTGCGCATGAGGGCGCCGGGCAGCAGGCCCGATTCGGTAAGAATCTGAAAGCCATTGCAGATGCCGAGGACCAGTCCACCTCCGTCCGCAAATTTCCTGACGGCCTGCATCACAGGAGAAAAGCGCGCGATGGCGCCGGTGCGCAGGTAGTCGCCGTACGCGAAACCGCCCGGCACCAATACAGCATCCACTCCAGCCAAGTCTTCTGAATCGTGCCAGAGGAAGGTGACCGGTTGGTGGGCAATCTCGGCGATCACGTTGTAGGTGTCGTGGTCACAGTTGGAACCCGGAAAGACGATAACCCCAAACTTCATGCATCTAGGTTATCAGTTTGACAGGCAATGTTGTTCCGCAATCATCGGAGGAGAATAAGGGCAATGAACTCTTTTGTATTGGAGTTGGAAGGCCGCAAACTGCCGTTCGGCGCTCTGCGGCCTTCCCGCCTTTCGAGCGGCTACCGGCTCAATAAGACAAATGGATCTCCAGTCCCTTTCCGTCGTCGGGGACCAGCGCCGTGACGCTGTGATGCGCGGCGTCGTAGGCGGTGCGAATGGTGCGTGTCGCGGAACCATCGAGCGTCGAGTAGGTTGCGCCGGAGGCCGGCTGAGCCGCTCCGTAGACCTCCACGGAGAGCTGACTCCACCAGGGAGTGAAGCTGCCCAGATGCGGAGCAACGGTGACATCGAGGCCCTGACTGGTCTGCTTGCAGGTGGCAGTCATCCGCAGAAACTCGCCTTGTCTAAAGTTGTAGGTGAGGCCATCGTCTAGATAGACGCTGCCGCTGCAATCTGCGCCGGTGACGGTGGGCGGGTAAACCCGCAGCGTCAGCGGTCCCTGGGGCTTCTCATCGGTGCTCTGGACCAAAGGCTGCTCGGGCACGATGGCCCCGGCGCGGACAAAGACGGGCAGGGTGTCAAGTGAGCGATGGATGTGGACCTCAGGTTGTGTGACCAGCGTGTTGTCAATATTCTTGCGGTCTGCGGCACCTGCGATATGCTCACCCGTCCAGTAGTCGTACCAGCCGCCGATCGGAAGCGTGACGGAGTAGTCGTCTACCTCATCGGGGAATGGGCTCTGGGCAATCAGGAGGTCCGGGCCGAGCAGGAACGAGCCGCTGTCGCTCAGGTCGAGCGGCTGGCCATCGGCGGCGCCTTGCGGGAATTCCAGGAAAAGCGGCCGCATGATGGGAAGACCGGTGCGGCTCATCTCCTCGGCGGTTGAGTAGATGTAGGGCAGCAGACGATAGCGCTCCTCGATGTAGCGCCGGCGCAGGTTCAGGTCTTCTGCGGTGCCGTTTTCCCATGGCTCCTGTGGGTTGGTGCCGATGGCGGTATGGTCGCGGTCAATGGGCTGGAAGGCTGCAACCTCAAGCCAGCGCGTGAGCAGTTCCGGCTGCGGCGAACCGGCAAAGCCGCCCACGTCGGCGCCGCTCATGGCAAAGCCGCTGAGACCGAGATTGAGCAACTGCGGCACAGTTTGGCGAAGATGATTCCAAGTGCTGGAGTTGTCGCCGGTCCACGTGGCCGCGTAGCGATGGCCGCCGGCGTAGCTGGCGCGCGTCATCACGAACGGGCGCATGTTGGGCGCCAGCTGGAGCAGCCCCTCATACGTTCCACGGCTGTTCTGCATACCAAAGATGTTGTGAACTTCAAGGTGCGTGGCGACGCGGGTGTTGAAGCCGGGCTCCTCGATGCGGTGCTGCACATCGTCCGGCATGGTTTTGGACGGGACCTGGAAGATGGCAGGCTCGTTCATATCGTTCCAGAAGCCAGCGACGCCCTTGTGGACGAAATCCGCGTAGAGCGTACCCCACCAGGCGCGAGAGGACTGCTGCGTGAAGTCAGGAAAGACCGCTTTGCCCGGCCAGACCACGCCAACGTAGGTGGAACCGTCGGGATTCTTGACAAAGTGGTCGCCTGCAACTCCCTCGTCGTAGGGCTTGTAGCCAGAATGGGGCAGGTCAGCGATGTGCAGGTCGGTGATGACGACGGTCTTGATGTGCTCTTCCTGCAGATCCTTGATCATTTGGTCGAAATGCGGGAAGCGTTCAGGATCGACGGTGAAGGGGCGGTTCTTGAGCTGGTAGTCGATGTCCAGCCAGATCACATCCGCGGGAATCTTCTCGCTTCGCAGTTTGGCGGCAATGCGCCGGACCTCGGACTCTGGGTAGTAGCTGTAGCGGGATTGCTGGAAGCCGAGTGACCAGAGCGGTGGAATCGGCGTCTTGCCGGTGAGCCACGCCCAGGATTCGACGACTTGCTTCGGTGCGGGGCCGTAAAGGACGTACAGGTCCAGCGGGCCGCCTTCCGAGCCAAAAGAGTAGCCGTCACGGTACTCCTTGTTGAACTCGAAGCTGGCACGCCATGTGTTGTCGAGGAAGATGCCGGAGGAGACGCCATGGCGAAAGGTTACGAAGTAGGGGATCGACTTGTAGATTGGGTCAGTGGATTCCTGCCAGCCGAAGGCGTCGGTGTTCCAGTCGGTAAAGGCCTCGTTGCGGCGGTCGATGGGTCCGGGTTTGTCGCCCAGGCCAAAGTAGTGCTCATCTGCTGGGGACTTCATATAGACCCGGAAGGACGCGCCGTTGTACTCGATGGCGCGGCCCGGGAGTTGGGCAAGGATGGTGCGGCCCTCCATGTCGGTGACGGTCAGCGCGAACGGATCCTTCTGGATTGCGACGTGGAGTTTGGCCGTCCTGAAGCCCACGCTCGCAGCGGTGGACTCCAAAGTGACCGTGACCGTTGACGTGCGGGCGGCAGGCAGCACTGCCCAGGAAGCATCCTCCGGCAGTTGCCCAGCGGGACCCACGCGCACGCGTATGACATCGTCGCGCAGTGCAGTGACCTGGAGGATGGCTGGGCCCGAGTGAACCTCAAGGCCATTGGAGATCGCCCGGGAAGCGGTGACCCAGTCCAACCGGACAAAGCCCGCTTTTTCCTGGGCCTCACTGGTTGCATTCGCTTGTGACGTTGCGGCTAGAAACAAAACTGCAATTACAACAAACAGGAAACTTCCTGCCTTCTGCACTCAGCACCTCGAAGGGGCCAAATTATGGTTTGTCGAAAAGGATAATCCCTTGACTTGTGAATAGGGAAACGGAGGCTCGTCACAGCGCCGCGCAACGCTTCAAGGATGACAGCGCCGACAGGGTACGGCCGTGCGCCTAAAGTCGAGCGTCCCAGGCCTATTAGGCCTGTGCCTTCAACTCCGCCGCACGTTTCCTGGCCCGGCTCACAAAAGCTTCGTCCTCCGGAGCGTCCGGCTTGATCGCATCGAGGTTAATCTCAACATTCGCCAGCGCACCTTCCAGCGCGGCCTTAGCCAGCGCGATCGCGGTCGTCAGATCGGAGCTCATGTTGGGGTTGGTGATCGATCTCAGTCTGGCAGCAATTTGCGCCACTTCCGCTGCTCCCTCGGCCACGCCCAGGGGCACATGGGTCGCCTGCCGAAGCGCCGTGTTGATCGCCTTGCCCCCATCCTGCGACTCCTTCGCAGCCTTGTAGGCCTGCATCACGACGTTGTACGCCTCGGCATCAGCGTCAATGGCCAGTTTCAGTTCCTCGCGAAGCTGCGCGAGCCTGGCGATCGCTTCGCTGAGCGGGGCTTCGTGCTGCATATAGGCCTTCTTGCCACGCGACATGGATGAAACCATCGCGGCCAGCCCGGCTGCCATGGCGGCGCTGGCCGCGGAGGCGCTGCCTCCTCCCGGAGTCGCGGTTGGGGCGGCCAGTTGTTCGATGAAGGGTTCAACCCCGGCCCGCAGCCCGCCAACGACTACTTTGCCGCTCATCACTGCGCTGAGACGATTCTCCAGAATCAGCGATGAATCGAAATTCTCAATCTGCAGGAACCACTCGGCGGCCTGCTCCAGAGCCTGCTTGGGAATCAGTCCCACAATCTCGCTGGAAACGGGAATCACCCCGTAGCGCGCAGCCTCGCGCTTCACAAACTCGAAGACGCGATGGATCGGCGTCTGCTCAAAGTCGGTAAGGTTCATTGAGACCTGGGCCATGCCGCGGACCAGAAAGCCGGCACCCTTGACAAAGCGCAGACCACCGGTAGAGAAGCGCACGGCCTTGGCAATCTTCTTGGCAATATCGACGTCGGCGGTATTCAGAAATACGTTGTAGGCGATCAGGGCTTTGCGCGCGCCCACTACGGTCGCCCCAGCTGTAGGATGCACGCGCGCTTCGCCAAAGTCGGGCTTGCGCGCGGGGTTGGTCGAAATCTCGTCGCGAATCCCCTCAAACTGGCCGCGTCGCACGTTCTCAAGGTTCTGGCGCTCGGGCGTGGTGGCGGCGGCTTCGTAGAGGTAGACCGGAATCTGAAAACGCCTTGCGATTTCAGCGCCGACGTGCCGGGACATGGCGACGCAGTCTGCAAGAGTGACGCCATCAATGGGGATGAAGGGAATGACGTCGGCTGCGCCCATGCGCGGGTGTGCGCCCTGATGCTGGGTGAGGTCGATCAACTCGGCGGCCTTGCCCACGCCACGAATCGCGGCCTCCTGGATGGCTTCGCGCTCGCCGACTAGGGTGATGACACAGCGGTTGTGATCGGCATCCATCTCCCGGTCGAGAAGATAGACGCCGGGCATCTTCATGGCTTCGACGATGGCGCCGACCTTGGCTGGATCGCGGCCTTCAGAGAAATTTGGAACGCATTCAACAAGAGTGTTGGGCACGCGAGAAAGGATAAATGATCAGCGGGTGAACCTGCGATGCACTCTTCCCGGTTCCGGAGAATTCTCAGTGGAATCGTCTTTTATGCCTTCAGTTTTTAGCGGATTCAACGTTTGTGGCGTGAAATCGCCTGCGATTTGGCCTTAAACAGATGTATCTTGGCGGGTAGTATCCTGAGTAGCGACTTTTGGAGATCGCGCTGCCGTGCCTTTTGCGGCGCCTTCCCCTTCAGGAGGGACCTTGACCGTCACAGCATCTCCCATCATCCGCGCCCCTCGGGGCAGCCAATTGAGTTGCAAGGGGTGGCAGCAGGAGGCGGCGCTACGCTGCCTGATGAACAACCTTGATCCCGAGGTGGCCGAGCGCCCGGAAGACCTGGTGGTCTATGGCGGCATCGGCAAGGCGGCGCGTAACTGGGATTGCTTCCACGCGATTGTGCGCGAGTTGGAGCAGCTGGGCAACGAGGAAACGTTGCTGGTGCAGTCGGGCAAGCCGGTCGCGGTGTTTCCCACCCACGACATGGCGCCACGCGTGATCATCGCCAACTCCAACCTTGTGGGCAAGTGGGCAAACTGGGAGCACTTTCACGAACTGGACCGCAAGGGCCTGATGATGTATGGCCAGATGACGGCGGGGAGCTGGATTTATATCGGCACGCAGGGCATTCTGCAGGGCACCTTCCAGACCTTTGCCGCGCTGGCCGAGCGTCATTTCGGCAGGCCAGGCGTAACGGGTACTCTCAAGGGCAAGCTGGTGGTGACGGGCGGCATGGGGGGCATGGGGGGCGCGCAACCTCTTTCCGTCACGTTGAATCATGGCGTAGTGCTGGCTATCGACGTGGATCGAAGCCGGATCCAACGGCGCGTGGACACTCGCTATTGCGACATGCTGACCGAGGATCTGGACGCGGCGCTGGAGCTGTGCGAGTCGGCGCGGCGCGAGGGGCGTGCGCTCTCAGTGGGCCTGGTGGGGAACTGTGCCGATGTGCTGCCGGAGATGGTGCGCCGCGGCGTGCGGGTGGACGTAGTGACAGATCAGACCAGTGCTCACGACCCGCTGAACGGGTATGTGCCGCAGGGCGTTTCGCTGGCTGAGGCTGCGGAACTGCGCAAGCGCGATCCGGAGGAGTACGTGCGCCGCTCGACCGCTTCCATGGTGATTCATGTGGATGCGATGCTGGCGCTGCAGCGCGCTGGAGCGATCACCTTCGACTATGGAAACAATATTCGCCGCTTCGCTTTCGATGCGGGATGTGCAGACGCATTTCTGATTCCCGGATTTGTCCCGGAGTACATTCGCCCGCTGTTCTGCACCGGGGCGGGGCCGTTTCGCTGGGTAGCGCTTTCGGGCGATCCCAAGGATATTGACCGCACCGACGAACTCGCGCTGGAGCTCTTTCCTGACAACGAGATTCTGACGCGTTGGCTGCGCCTTGCGCGCGGCCGGTTTGCGTATCAGGGGCTGCCGGCGCGCATCTGCTGGCTGGGATACGGCGAGCGCGCCCGCATGGGGCTTGCCATCAACGAACTGGTGCGCAAGGGCGAAATCTCCGCGCCCATCGCGATCGGACGCGATCACCTCGATACCGGCTCCGTCGCCAGCCCGTATCGCGAGACGGAAAAGATGTTGGACGGTTCAGATGCGGTAGCCGACTGGCCCATTCTGAACGCATTGTTGAACACAGCTTCGGGGGCGACGTGGGTGAGCTTCCATCACGGCGGCGGAGTGGGCATGGGCTTTTCTCTGCACGCAGGCCAGGTCACCGTGGCCGATGGAACCGACAATGCCGCGCGGCGTATTGCGCGTGTGCTGAATAACGATCCGGGCATCGGTGTGGCCCGACACGCGGATGCGGGCTATGAGCTGGCACGGCGAACCGCTCAGGAGCGCGGAATCCATATTCCAATGACAGGCAGGTCGTCATGACAAGCACGACTGCGGTTGTCAACATTGGCCAGCTGGTAACGATGACTGGGCCGGACCGCCCGCGTGTGGGCAGGGAACTGGCAGAGATTGGCCTGATTGCCGATGCCGCCATGCTGGTGGAAGATGGCCGCCTGACCGCAGTGGGATCCTACGCCGAGCTTTGCCCGCAGATTCCTCCCGTGGCCGTGGTGATTGACGCGGGCGGGCGGACGGTTACTCCCGGATTTGTGGACGCGCATACGCACATGGTTTTTGCGGGAAATCGCGCGGCCGAGTTTGAACAGCGCATTGCCGGCGCCACTTATCAGCAGATTGCCGCGTCGGGCGGAGGCATATTGCGCACGGTGCAGATGACACGGCGAGCCAGTGAGGAAGAACTGTTGTGTGAGGCGCGCCGGCATCGCGACCGGATGTTGCGTTCCGGTACGACGACGATCGAGGCCAAGTCGGGTTATGGCCTGAATCGCGAGACGGAGTTGCGCATGTTGCAGGTGATCGCGCGGCTTCAGGAGGAAGGCCCGGCTACCCTTGTCCCTACGCTGCTGGCCGCGCATACGGTGCCGCCGGAATTTGCGGACCGGCGCGAGGCGTATGTGCGCTGGATGGTTGAAGAGCTGATTCCAGAGGTTGCCAAGGCCAGGCTGGCTCGCTACTGCGACGCATTCTGCGATGAACATGCATTCACTGTGGAAGAGACACGGGCGGTGCTGATGGCAGCGCGCCATCACGGTTTGCAACTGCGTCTGCACGCTGAACAGTTTCGCCCCGGCAGCGGGGCGGCGCTAGCCGCTTCAATGGGCGCCAGGACAGCAGATCATTTGGAAACCGCGACGGGTGAGACGCTGGACCAGTTGCGCCAGGCCGGAGTGCAGCCCGTGCTGCTGCCGGGATCAGTTTTTGCGCTGTCCCGCACCCAGTATCCCCCGGCCAGGGAGATGGTGGAGCGAGGGCTGGCGATTGTGCTGGCCTCGGACTTTAACCCCGGCTCGTCGCCGATATCGTCCATGCCTTTCATCCTTTCCCTTGCCTCCCTGCAGATGGGCCTGACGCCGGCAGAGTCGCTTACTGCCGCGACCATCAATGCCGCCTGGAGTCTGGATCTCGGGAATACGGTGGGCTCGCTGCAGGTGGGCAAGAACGCTGATTTTCTGATCCATGAGTTCAGCGATTACCGCGAGCTTGCGTATTTCATCGCGGCTCCCGCGCGGCCGCGGGTCTTTACGGCAGGCCAGGAAGTGATTCTATAAGTCGCGTTGCGCCTTTTGATGCACTCAGTGTGAGGCCAGCCGATGGTTTGCTCCACGCCGTTCAAGCAGAAATACGACGACGCCCGCACCAATCAGGATACTCGTTCCGCCGATGACCTTGGCTACGGCCAACGGCTTGTCCGGCTCATCGCCGGCGGGGATCACCGACAGAACGATAGTGAGCGCAGTGCTGACCATGCCCATGGATGCCAGCAGGATGGCTACGGGCTTTCCGCCCGGAACGCGGCGTACCTCAGGGCCCGCCGGTTGGTTCTGCAATTGAATCATGGCGGCAAAGAGGAATAGGTAGGGCAAAAAGAGGGAAAGGACTCCCATGCTGACCAGCACCTCGTAGGCGCCGCGGACAGTGGTTCCGGCTTGCCCGAGCAGCGCTACCGCCATGCCGGCGGCGCCGTAAACGCCAATGGCGACCCACGGCGTGCGGTAGCGGGGGTGGATCCACCCGAATGCCGCCGGAAGATAGCGATCGACGCCGACCACAAAAGGCAGCCGCGCGGTCGAGGCTAGATTGGCCGCCGCTCCGCCGACGGCATTGAGCGCGACAAGCAGCGCCATGGGCGCTAAAAGCCAGTCCAGGCCCAGACGGCTGCCCAGAATGTGGATTCCGCGGATGAATCCTTCCGGTCCCCCTACGGCCTCACTGGGAAGCGCTACCAGTAGCGCCGCTGTACCGCCGATGTAGCCGATAGCCAGAATGCAGCCAGCCACCAGAAGCGCCCAGGGCATTGTGCGGCGTGGATTCTTGATTTCGTCGCCCATGGCGGAGGCTGCCTCGATGCCGCTGAAGGCGAAAAAGACGCTGGACCAGAAGACTGCGTTGTTGAGGGAAAAATGCGGGATCAGGCTCGCCGTAGTCATGTGAGTGACTGGGCCAAAGCGCCACCAGGAGATGGTCCCCAGCAGGACAAGGACGGTAAGGGGAAGCAAGCTGCCCAGAGCGCCAATGTTGTTGAGCCATTTACCGACGTTCACTCCGCGAATGTTGAGCAGGGTAATGACAGCCAGCCAGAAAACGGCGAAGGCCATGTAATAAATCGGACTGGAGGCAAGGGCCTGACCATGCGGCCCAAAGGCGAACAACGCGGAGGCCGCGCCGAAGTAGAGTGCGCCGGGGAAATAGGGAAGATTGCTCATCCAGTACGCCCAGGCGCAGATGAAACCGGAGAAGTCTCCGAAAGCTTCGCGGGTCCAGACGTAAATCCCGCCTTCTTCGGGATGACGCGAAGAAAGCTCCATGACACAGGCGGCCAGCGGGATGAAGAAGCAGGTAAGCGCGGCTACCCATATGATAAGAATGCTGGGACCCGCCGCGGCCGCCATTGCAGTCCAGCGCACGCTGAGGACAATTGCGACGTAGAACAGGACCAGGTCGCGGAAGCTGATGCCTCGTTTGAGAGCAAGGACGGCAGACATGTACGGCGGAGGATAGCAGAGCCGCGCCCGGCAGCGAAACTAAATCTTCTCCAAGTCCTGGAATACCGTCATGGCAGCATTGCGCCCGTTGATGCCGATGATGCTGCCGCAGGGACGTAGTTTGTCGCGCAGGCGGCGAATCACATCGGCCAAAACCTTCCAGCCTTCCACGTCGTCGGGGGCAAGTACGCGTACCTCTTCTTCGCAGCGGTCGTCCTCATCCCAGAGTTGAGTGCTGCCATCGAGGAAGGGAACAAAATGCGCGTCGACCAGCCTGGCTCGAGTGAAAACCACGCTGCAGGAGATTGAGTTCTTCGATGTCCAGCGGATGTAGCAGGCCGGCCCGTTGTGTCCCGTGTCCTCGAAAATTGTGTCCCAGCTCCTGGAGGCCCGCTCGCTAACCGGGGCCGGCAGCCCGACTTCACCCAAGACGCTGGCTGTTGCGGAGTCCATGCGCGCTTTACCCTAACATTCCTTCCCGATTTGGCGACGAGGCCAGGATCGCCAGCGGCTTTAGCCTTGTGCGCATAGGTGTGTTGCAGGTCACGTATCGGCCAGTACGTGGGCTTGCTATGATGGTTTGCGAAAAATGAGAGGCCGGCCACATGCGTGGCATGGCAAGGAGAAGGCAATGCCCGAAGAGAAAACCTACAGCGCCATCCCAACCAAGATTTTGGTGCCAATCGACTTTAGCGCGTCATCCCATGCCGCATTGGACGCCGCCACTGAGCTGGCCGAGAAGTTTCACGCAGAGGTCTATCTGCTGAATGTGATTCCTGCGTTCCCCAACGTCTCGCTGCCGGATTCAATTACCGAGGCTGCAGTGGTGGAAAAGGCCAGGAAAGTAGCCGAGGAGCGATTCGCGTTATCGGAGGCAGCTCTGAGTGCAAAGAGCATTAAGGTGAAGTCGAGCGTGGAGGTGGGCAACGATGTAGCCGGCGCCATTCTGGATGTGGCGGAACGGGAGCATGCCGACCTGCTGGTGATTTCCACGCATGGTCTTTCGGGTTGGTATCCGCTGGTCTTCGGATCGATTGCGGAAAAGATTGTGAAGTTGGTGCCGTGCCCGCTGCTGCTGCTGCGCACGCCCAGGCCCGAGTCCAGCGCCAAGGTTCCGTTTGGCCGCTCGATGGAATGGTGGTAGACGAGGCGGACAAGCAGAAGCCGCGCACGTTGGTTGCGCGCCGCTGGCTGATTTTCGTGGATTGATTTCGCCGCAGCCCGACTTGATGCATGTCGGGCTATGGCAATTGCCCTGATTGCACAGGGGAGGATGACTCAGGGGATTACTTCACGCTGAGGTCGCCGTCCACATCGACGACCAGCGAATCCCCTTCAATCTGCAGGGAGTGGACCTTCAGCCGGTCGAGGGTCACATGGTAGATGGAGGATGCCGTCGAACCATCGAGGGCCTTGCGCAGCAGGTCGGCGGCATCCACTTGCATGCTGGAGGGAACCTGGCGGCTGAGAAAGGGAGCGAGCAGGAAGTTCAACTCCCGCCGGTCGCTGACCTTGACGAGTTGTGCGTCGCGAAAGCCGATGGTCTCGCCCTCACCGTAGGGCTCCAGGGAAACCTCGGCAGTGGGTGCGAGGGAAAAGCCGAGGCAGGCGCCCCGCACAGCCTTACCCATTTTGGCGTGAGTCTTAACCTGCACGACGATGCGATCCTGCACAAACCTGAGGTGCGCTTCCTCGGCGTAGACAGAGCAAGGGGAGTCGGCGCTGCCTTTCAGGTAGTAGCGTCCATTCGGTGCGCTGAAAAGCTGGCGCTGCAGGGTACGTTCCAGGGCATCCCGGCTCACTTTCAGCTCGACGGCACTGCACTGAACGGCCGCAAAAGCTAGCACCCAAAGGAGTAGGCCCATCCAACCTTTGTTTGTTGTCATAAGAGTATCCTGCCATTCCAGGGCTCTGACTGCCAGTTTCGTACTGTCAAATTGTGGATATCGCGGCAGGAATTGATGAGTGTAATATTCGTAAGCGCATGACAAAAAGATAGATAGAGGCATTCTAGGGATGAAGGAGCCACAAGAAATGTTCTTGTTGAAAAGGGCAGTTTGCTATTGATTTTTGAAGAAAAAATCCCTAAAATAGAAGAGTACATTACCTCAGATCTGGCAGGACGTCCCCACCCTGCGACTGAGCAAGAAAAAATCAGTTCACCCCTTCATCAAGGACAGTAAATCAATGGCAAAGCGTCGTGGAAATCCAAACTGGGGCAAACCGGAGCCCATCGGGCCCGTTGTGCCAACTGTGACCTCCTTTGAACAGATCGTCAAGGAGTTCAAGCTTAGCCCGGATCAGTACATCCGGTCGACCCGTTTACGCGAGTGGGCTCGCCGGAACAAGAACTCCAAGTACATTCCAGAGGCGCTCCTCGAGGCCTGGGGATTCGAAATCGAGTCGACCTTGTAGTTGATATCTCTGCAAATGGATAAAAGCGCCGCCTTTGGGCGGCGCTTTTGCTGTTTTATGATGGCATCGGCGAGAATAGGAAGACTGTCATGCCGGAGCACATACGCAACTTCGAGCCACCCTTTACCGACGTTCCGGGAGCGCTGGCCGAGATCCGCGCTGGCCGCATGGTTGTTGTGGTCGATGATGAAGACCGCGAGAATGAAGGTGACCTGACCCTGGCTGCCGAATACGTGACGCCGGAGGCCATCAACTTCATGGCTCGCTACGGCCGGGGCCTGATCTGCCTGACGCTGACGGAAGAGCGCGCGGATTATCTGCGGCTCTTTCCCATGACGCAGCAAAACTCCTCGCGGTTTGGCACGGCATTTACTGAGACGATTGAGGCGCGCGAGGGAGTGACAACGGGCATCTCCGCGGCAGACCGCGCCCACACCATCCGCACGGCGATCGCACCGAGCTCGACGTACAGCGATCTTGCCCGGCCAGGACACATCTTTCCGCTGCGCGCGCGCAAGGGCGGGGTGCTGGTGCGTGCCGGGCAGACGGAAGCCTCGGTGGACCTGGCCCGCATGGCGGGGCTGAACCCTTCGGGCGTGATCTGCGAGATTATGCGCGACGATGGCGAGATGGCGCGGATCCCCGACCTGATTCCGTTCTGCACAGAACATGGCTTGCGAATCCTGACCGTGGCTGAACTGATTCGCCATCGGCTGCGCCATGAGCGTTACATCGTGCGTGCCGGCGAGACTCGCATCCAGACGCGCTACGGCGAGTTTCGCATGATTGCCTATGAGAGCGAGGTCAACGGCGGCGAAAGCCACATTGCGCTGGTGCGGGGAGATCTATGCCCCGGCTGCCCGGCGATGCTTGAAGGGTCAGCCAGCATGCCGGGCGATGGCCTTGAAGGCTGCCCCCCTTGTTCCCATGCTGTGCTGGTGCGGGTTCACACCCGTTGCACGGCCGGCGACGTCTTTGCGGCGGACTGCAACTGCCGCGAGGTTCTTGACCAGTCCATGCGCATGATTGCAGAGGAAGGCTGCGGTGTGGTGCTTTACCTGCACAACACCTCGCGAGGATTTGAGATCGACCACATTCCGGCAGAGGAGGCCGCGTTTGAGCCGGGCGGCAACGTGATTCCGCCGCACGTGCATCTCGGGCATTCACCCCGCGTCATCCTGCATCAGGAGCTGCGCGCCCGTGAGGGTTCGCAGGCGCGGTCGGGGCGCATTCTGCGGGCCATCGGCCTGGGTGGCCAGATTCTTTCCGATCTTGGCATCCAGCGGATTCGCCTGCTGTCCAATACACCGATGCACATCCCCGCGCTGGAAGGCTTTGGGCTGGAAATCGTGGAGCAGGTGCCGATTCCGGTGGAAGAATGCAGCCGGGCACTCTGATGTTTGCGCCTCCAATCCTGATTTTCCTCTTCTCGCGGCGGCCAGGTCCAGGATAGCCCCCGATCCGGGGCTGTTGAGTCGGGGTTCTGAGAACGTCGGATAGGAAGGAAGACCTAGACCATATCGAACACCCAGTAACTAAGCCTCACTTTAAGCGCTGGATGAGGGAGATCGGGCCACCCCGGAGGCTGCACGTCTCCGGCGCAGAGACGCTCCATTGCTTGAGATACGGAGGGCCTTTGTAGGGTTGAGCAGAGGGGCTGGAGACTACTCGCTTGATGCCTCCTCCAAAAGGCAGCTTGGATGTATAGAATTGAACACTCATTCTGAGATTGCGAGCGTAAGCTCCACTTGCAGTATTTGGGCAGGCCTTTGCGAGTTAATGTCCGCTTTATCTTTTTTCTAGAAATTGCGCAGTGTTTTTGCACACGAACTGTATGATTGAGTTCGTCGTTCTTCGGGGCGGATTGGCGTCGGTAAAAGTTCCGGCCGCGCAATTGCTCTATGAATCCATTGCACTTGAAAGCGCCAGTGTACTCGCACGAGGAAAGGCTGGATTCGATGAGCGTCCATCTTGTAAATCCTAGCGACAATTCTTTTGGGACTGCCGTCATTACTCCGCGATGGCTGTTTGTGCTCGCCGCGGCAACGCCGAAGGCTGCGGGCGACCCCATTCTTGTGGATGAGTCCCTGGAGCAGATTGTGCCGGAGACCATTCAGCGCGGTGACATTGTTGGCATCAGCGTGCATACGGGGAACGCACTGCGCGGCTATGAAGTGGGCAAGATAGCGCGAAGGCGCGGGGCCTGGGTTGTCTACGGCGGTATTCATGCCACGCTGTTTCCTGAAGAGGCGCTGGAGCGTGGGGAAGCGCACGCAGTGGTGAAGGGCGATGGGGATATTGCCTGGGGCAAGGTGGTGAAGGCCTGCATGGCGGGCAACCCCGAGAAGATTTACGAGGGCGGGCGCATTGAAGGCAGCGAGTTTCTGCCCGCGCGATGGGATCTGATGGACCCGGCGAAGTATATGTGGGCCTCAGTGCAAACCATTCGCGGCTGTCCGAAGCACTGTTCGTTTTGCAGTGTATGGCGGACGGATGGACAGAAGCCACGGCAGCGCAGTCACCAGCGCGTGATTGACGAGATTGTCGATCTGCGACGGCTTGGCTTTCGGTTTATTGCGCTGGCCGACGATAACTTCTACCCGGTCACCTTGACCGATTTGCGGCAAGCCAAAGAGCAGAACAATCTGGCCAAGCTGGAAGAACTGATGGCGATCCGCAAGGAGCGTTTCCAGCTGATGGAAGAGTTGGCCAAGCTGCCTAAAGACATGGTCTTCTTTACCCAGATCACAATGGAAGCAGGCGAAGACGGATCTTACCTGGATGCCATGCGGCGGGCCAATATCAAGGGCGCACTGGTGGGCGTGGAAGCGGTGACGCCGGAGGGGCTCAAAGCGGTGTTCAAGGACTGGAACTACTCCGGCGAGGCACTGGCAAAGCAACTGCAGACCTTCCGACAGCACGGGGTGCATGTGCTGGGTTCGTTCATCTTCGGGCTTCCGACCGACCGACCGGCTACCTTTGACGCCACAGTGAACATGGCTCTGAAGGCGGGCGTTACATTTGCCCAGTTTGTGATGATGACCCCGTTCCCCGGCACGGTGGATTTTGGACGATGGGAGAAGGAGCAGGCCAGCCATCCGACCATGGTCGGCGATGTGCCGATCACAAGGTATTGGCTGATTCCAATCGAGGTTCGTCCGAAGATGTTCACTCCCCATCCGACGATGAGTTCCGATGAGATCCGTGAGCGCACCCAGAAAGTATGGGACCGGTTCTACAACTGGGGAGCGATCTGGAAGAGGTCATCCTGCACTCCGAATCTCAGTGCGAGAATTGCGTTTATCTTCCTCTCCAAGCTCTACCGGCAGATGTATGCGGGCACGGGTATCTCGACGGACAGCGCGCGGCGCAAAAAGTCCAAGGCGTGGGCGCGCTGGACGGCCCGCCAGTGCAAGAGACTCTTTCAGGCCAAGCCGATGCCGGAACTTCCTTCGCCGGATTGGGGAATCAGCTTTCCGCCCGCCATGGGACAGGCCGCGTTTGCCAGCGGAGATGAGCGATCGATGTCCGGGCCTTTTGTGGTAATGCCGGACAAGTAGCCGCCATATAACTTCTGTGAAGTGCGTGGCCAAGCCAAAACCGCATCCTGGCAATGCAAGAAGGGCAGGGCAATCGCCCTGCCCTTCGCTGTTCTGGCTTGCAGAGACTGTGTTGCGAGAGCGCCGAGCTACCAGCCCAGGACGTAGGCGAAGATCAGCGGAGCCACGATGGACGCATCGGATTCGATAATGAACTTCGGGGTCGACTCGCCCAGCTTGCCCCAGGTGATCTTCTCGTTGGGCACCGCGCCAGAGTAGGAGCCGTAGCTTGTTGTCGAGTCGCTGATCTGGCAGAAGTAGGCCCACAGCGGCACATGCTCGCGCTGCAGATCCTGGTGCAGCATCGGCACCACGCAGATCGGGAAGTCGCCGGCGATGCCGCCCGCGATCTGGAAGAAGCCCAGCGGGGTCTTGGCCGTGGTGGCGGTGTACCACTCGGCCAGTTCCATCATGTACTCGATGCCGGTGCGGACAGTGTGGACCTTTTTCACGTCGCCGGAGATGCAGTGTCCAGCGTACATATTGCCCAGCGTGGAGTCTTCCCATCCGGGGACAAAGATGGGCAGATTCTTTTGCGCTGCGGCCAGCAGCCAACTGTTCTTCGGGTCGATTTGGTAAGACTTTTCCAAGTCTCCTGAAAGCAGGATCTTGTACATGAATTGGTGCGGGAAGAAGCGCTCGCCGGCCTGGTCCGCGCGTACCCATTCCTTCAGCACTTCGTTTTCGATGCGGCGCATCGCCTCCATCTCAGGGATGCAGGTGTCAGTGACGCGGTTCATGTGGCGGCTGAGCAGTTTGGCCTCGTCGGCGGGGGTCAGGTCGCGGTAGTGAGGAACACGCTCGTAAAAGTCATGGGCGACCAGGTTGAAGACATCTTCTTCAAGATTGGCGCCTGTACAGGTGATGCCGTGAATCTTGTCCTGGCGAATCATTTCGGCCAGCGAAAGGCCGAGCTCTGCGGTGCTCATAGCGCCGCCGATGGTAACAAACATTTTGCCGCCTGCAGCGAGCAGGTCATTGTAGCCCTGGGCGGCGTCCACCAGAGCCGCGGCATTGAAGTGGCGATAGTGATGCTTGATAAACGATGTAATCGCACCCATAGTGTTTTTATTACTCCCGTACCCTAAGCTATCACACCCCAATCGCTTCCATTTGAATCGGCGAGACACGCGTCCGGGGCGGGTTCGGCGCGTATTCGAGCCCTCTTTTGCGAGCGCCGCATATCTGCGGTTTCGGCTCCCGCTAGAGATGCGGCTGATCGCCAGGAGAATCGAATCCTGCCCCCGGCGAGCCTGTGTTGCCAATCACTATGCGTAGCGGGAGACCGTCGTTTGCTCAGAATGGCGCTGTGACAACTATCACTGCAAGTTTTTCAGCATGGGGCTTTCCTCGAAGGTGCAATTCCTGCGAGTAAATCCGTCAAGCGAATTGGCGAAGGAGGCGCAGAGACGCAATGGAGGAAGGTGCGGTGCTCTGGAGTATGGGGACAAAGGATAGCGGCAAGATTGAACCCGCAGTCATGCTGGAGCGAGCAGATTTCCGCGTGCGGGGCGGAGAGAGTTCGGTCAACCGAAACGATCGGGGGTGCGGCAGGACTTGCACCATGAGCAAACAGGAAGGCCATTCGAGCTGTATCGCGACTTCATCTTTTCGCAGAGCGATGCTGCTGGCAGGCGGACTCATGCTGCTTGCCTTTTTTGTTGCCGTCTCCATGCAGGCACAGACCGATTGTCTCGCTTGTCATGCGGACAAAACGATGCAGGACTCTGCCGGGCATAGCATTTCAGTGGACGGAAAGACGTTCAAGGCCAGTGTTCACGGCGGTTTCAAGTGCAACGACTGTCACGCCGACATCAAGGAATATCCCCATCCGGATAGAATCGCAAAAGTTGAGTGCAAGGCATGCCATGCTGATGAGGCTTCCGGGCTTGCGGGAAGCGTACATTTCTCTGCGGCGGAGCATCCCTGCACGAGTTGCCATGGGGATGCGCACGCCATCTTCCCGAAGACCGATGCCCGGTCGGCGGTTTACCCGCTGAACATCCCCCGTACCTGTGGCGCATGCCATGGCAACGATGCGATGGCCAAGAAGCATGGGCTACACAATGTCTATCCGGCCTACATGGACTCGATCCACGGATTTGCGCTCAGCAAGGAGGGGCTGCTTGTAGCGGCAAACTGCCAGAGTTGCCACGGCTCGCATCACATTCTGAGCCACAACGATCCGCAGAGTCCTACGTACAAGACAAACATTCCCAAGACATGCGGCAGTTGTCACGCAAAGATTGACCTGGACTTTGAAAACGGAGCGCATGGCCACGCGGTAGCCTCCGGCAACTTGAAGGCACCTGTGTGTACCGATTGCCACACCGCACATGCCATTCTGCAGCCGACCGAGGCTGCATTTCGCATGCAATCCACACCGATCTGCGGCTCGTGCCACACGGACAAGATGTCTACCTATCGGGATACCTTCCACTCGCAGCTGGGGTCGCTCGGAGGTTATGTGGAAACTGCGCGCTGCTGGGACTGCCATGGCGCGCATGAGATTTTACCGGCATCCGATCCCCGGTCTCCGATTGCACCGGCAAACCTTGTGAAGACCTGCGGACGATGCCATGCGGGCGCCAACCTGAGCTTTGTGCAATACCAGCCCCATGCCAATGCGCGTGACCGCAAACTCAATCCGGCGCTGTATTACGTGCGCCTTTTTATGAATGTGCTGTTGATCAGCGTGCTGACCTTTTTCCTGATTCACACCCTGCTGTGGCTGATTCGCGCCCGGTTCGAGCAGATCAGGAAAGGATCGGACAACGGAGGAAAGAATGCCTGAACTGGAGCGGATAGAAGAACCACGTGTGACCGAGCCTGGCGAGAGAGAGCGCTATTTCATCCGCTTTACATTGGCTCAACGGTACCTCCATGCGGTGCTGTTTACCACCTTCCTCGGACTGGCTGCGACCGGGTTGCCATTGCGGTTCAGTGAGAGCATATGGGCGCGTGAGATGGCCAGGCTTGTGGGCGGCTTCGGAGCGATTCTCTTCTTTCACAAGTTCTTTGCGCTTGCCCTGACGTTAGCCTTCCTGATTCACGTAAAGGACCTTGCGACACGTGCGTTTTTCCATCACGAGAAGGGAATTTTCTGGGGCAACACCTCAATGGTGGCCAACTGGAAAGATGTCAAGGATCTTCTTGGGCATCTGCGCTGGTTCATAGGCCTGGGCCCGCGACCTACTTTCGAGCGCTACGCCTACTGGGAGAAGTTTGACTACTGGGCAGTCTTCTGGGGAATGGTCGTCATCGGGTTTTCAGGCTACGCCATGTGGTTTGCTCCATTCTTCGCCAGGTTCCTGCCCGGCTGGGCCTTGAATGCGGTTCTGGTCGTGCATAGCGAAGAGGGCTTACTGGCGATTCTGTTCATCTTTTCCATTCACTTCGTCAATACCCACCTGCGTCCGGACAGCTTTCCGATGGACATGGTGATATTTACCGGCGTTGAAAGTGAAGAAGAATTCAAGACCAAACGCCCCCAGGAGTATCAGCGACTTGCACGGCAGGGAAAGCTGGATGGGCGGGTTGGCCAGGCGCCCGCTTCCTGGCTGATTAATTTCGCCCGGGTCGTAGGGTTCACGGCAATTCTGATTGGCCTGATTCTTCTGGTGCTGACGCTGAGTGCGTATTTCACCTAATCGGCAATCAACGCTGGAGGCACGCTTCGCATTGCTGCAGGTTGGGCCACGCTGATAGTGCGCGCGCTTCACCTGCAGCCGGGGCAGGCGGCCAGATGCCTGTGACCATAAAGAGAAAATGGTACCCGCTGCGTGGCGCAGCTCTATGCTGTGACTCCAATCACTGCGGGATTTCCTTGTTGGGAATCTTCTCGAAGCCGTGAATATTGTACGCATCATTCTGGGCCGAAGCCTTGTCTTCTGTTTCCTGGCGTGGGCCTGGACCGCCTGTGCCGAGCATCCACCCAAGGACAAGGACTGCCTCGTCTGCCATTCCGATACGACCCTCACGAAGCAAGTGAATGGCAGGAGCATTACCCTCTACGTGGATGAGAAGAAGCTGAAGCATTCCGTCCACGGCTCCATGTTGACATGCGTCGGCTGCCACAGCGACGTCAAAGGATCTGCTCACGATACGACTCCGCAAAAGATCACTTGTACCCAATGTCATGCGGATGCGGAAGCCTCATATTTGCGGAGCGTGCACAGCAAGGCGAGCAAAGCGGGACGGACTCCCGCTGCCGGTTGCGAGGACTGTCACGGCGGTGTGCATGAGATTCTCGCCGCCGAAGATGCAAAGTCGCCTGTGAATCATGCCAACATCCCTGAGACCTGCGGGCGATGTCATGGGCAGAAATTTCTGATGGAGTCAAACGGTGTCAGCGCGCAACCTTTCGTTTCCTACCAGGAGAGCGTTCACGGGCGGGCAGTGGAAAGTGGATCGATGAAAGCGGCGGTCTGCACAGACTGCCATGGCTCCCACCTCATTCTTCCGGCCAACGACGCCGGGGCGTCTATCTACAAGTTCAGCGTTCCGGCTACTTGCGGCAAGTGTCATACGGCCATTACGGAGACCTTTAACCAAAGCATTCATGGGCAGGCGATTGCGCGGGGTAACGGGCTTTCGCCAGTCTGCACGGACTGCCACGGGATTCACTCCATCAAGGCGCCCTCTGACCCCAATTCGCCGGTTTCGAGGCAAAACCTGTCCATCGACACCTGCGCCCGCTGCCATGAGGGAGTGCGGTTGTCACAGGAGTTCGGGGTTCCGGGCAACCGCGTCAAATCGTATCTTGATACCTACCACGGACTGGCCTCGGAAGGCGGGTCGGTGGTAGCGGCTAACTGCTCCAGTTGCCATGGCGTACACAATATCCTGCCTTCGAGCGACCCGCGCTCCACCATCAATCGCGCGAATCTGGACGCAACTTGCGGCAAGTGCCACAAGGGCGTTACGCAGCGCTTTACGCTGACGCAGGTCCACATGGAAGATGGCCTGCACCCCAAAGATATTGGCTCGATTGCGGTGCGCTGGGTACGCATGATCTATATTGGCCTGATCCTGATTGTGATCGGAGCCATGTTTCTGCACAATGCAATCGTCTGGCGCGGCAAAGCAATGGCGCGCCGCCGCATGCAGAACCCGATGATGGTGCGCATGACAATCAATCAGCGATGGCAGCATCTGATCCTGCTCTCAAGCTTCATCATTCTCGTCATTACAGGATTTGCCCTGCGGTTCCCGGACTCGTGGTTTGCTGAACTGCTGGGCATGGGAGAAGGCTTGCGCAGCATCGTTCATCGCGTGGCGGGTGTTGTCCTGATCGGTGCGGGCATCTACCACGCTTTCTATCTGGCAGCCACGCGCGAGGGCCGCCGATTGATTCGCGACCTGATGCCAATCCCCAGGGATGCCTTCGATCTCTTCGGAGTCATGCGCTATTACCTTGGACTGACGCCGCGTCGGCCCCAGTTTGGCCGCTTCACCTATGGAGAAAAAGCAGAATACTGGGCGCTGGTCTGGGGTACTGCGCTCATGGGCCTTACCGGCATCATCTTGTGGGCCAAAGTGTGGGTAGGCGATCTGCTGGCGCGCTGGTGGGTGGACGTGGCCACGGCGGTGCATTTCTACGAGGCGATCCTGGCTACCCTGGCCATCGTGGTGTGGCATTTCTATCAGGTGATCTTCGACCCCGATGTGTATCCGATGAACTGGGCATGGTGGGATGGCAAGATGCCTGTTGAACAGTATCGCCACGAGCACGAACTGGACACTGATTCGCCCGCCGGCACCCAGCCAACACAGGAAAAAAGGAGAGCCGGCTCAGAGCCTCCGGGAGAACCAAAATAAGGCCTGTCTTGAATCGCGGTTTACAGTAGTGCGCGATGCGCGATCTGTTCAGACCCGCCAGTTGTCGGCGCGCCAGTTCCGGACGCGCTCTTTGATCTGTTTGCGATTCAGATTGTGTTCAAGAGCCTGCTTTGCAAGCTCCACTACTTCGTCGTCGCCCGCAAACCGCAACCCTATGAGCTGGTCCTCAGAGAGCCGGTAGATTTGTGCGTGCCACTGCGGTGGGGCCAGCGCCTGCAGCCGCAGCCGCTCTTCCAGGCGAATGACGCGGTCCTGCACCTTCAACGGATATTGGCGCAGGCGAAAGAGGGCAACAAAGGCTGCCACGGACAGCACAAGGAACCAAGCCGTTGGCAGGCTCTTATGCTGGACAAGAAAGGTGATGGCGAAACCGAGATTCGCGAAAAGGACCAATACCAGCACGAAATGGAACGCCGGATCGAACTTGGCGTGATTTTTGAGGTTTTGCGGTGCTTTACTCATGCGAGGCCACAATCTCCTTCATGCCAAACGTCGCCGCGCGTTCAGTTGGCGAGTCCGATGGATCCATTGCACTGGCTCCGGCAGGCGGCATGTTTGCGCTCTCCAGATTTTGCGCGGGCTTGTCGGTTGATGTCAATGCCACAAGATTTGCGGGACCTAGCTGCTCAGGGTGTTTGGGAATGAGATGGAAGCGCCCTCTCACAAGATAATCCACGAGGATTCCGCCGGCTAGATAGGGGTTCATTGCGATCAGCGGGACCGCATAGCCGGTTGTCATCAGCGATTCGGCGATGCTCTTGTTGGCGCGGCTCATGCGGCGATAGCCAGGAACCTGCGGAATCTCAAAAACCTTGAGCTGCGTGCCGGGATGCCTGTGGGCATAGCGCTTCAGTTTAAATGCGATCTGCTTGGGCGTTGTCATGCCTGCATCTGGAAAGACGCTGCGGCGGAAGACGCCAGGGAAGTAGAAGTTGAGAATATCTCGCGTGAAGTCAGCGCAGTTATTAAAAAGCAGATCGAAATGGGAGGTATTTTCACGGGCATTCATTTGGGCAATGAACGCCTCGTCCTGCGCCCGAGTGGTGTTGAAGCGGAAGGCATAGATGCGCCGCTCATACGCGACTCCGATGAGTTCATACCAGCCGCCATGGAAGAAGTTGCCCTCGGGGACTTTTGTGCCCAACATTTCCAGGTGGGCCTCGTGGTAGTTGTCGCGCAGCCTCTGGACGGCTTTGCGATCCACGCGATCTGGAACGGCTGACGAGTTTTCGGTGGAGTAAAGATAGGGTTGAAGCGGAACTGCCAGCCAGTCGTAGCCCGCAATTCCCTGGTAGCGCGAGATGACTGCGCCCTGCTCTCCGGGTTGGCAAGGGCGCAACTTCACCGGAGTTTCTGCGCAGATGTGCTCAAAGTAGATTGCGGTATGGCCGGTTGGGTTCACCGCGCCAAAGAAGCCATACGGCTCCTCTAGCAGAAGTGCCGCCTGCGCTCGGCAGCGCGGGCAAACCAGAGAGAAAAGCACGATGGCCAGGAGAGCGGGTACAAATGTAAATTTGTCGCGCAATAGGGGCATCATTTTCTTTGGTTGGGTGCGGTTTTCCTCCCCTATCCAGAATGTCGGAAAAATGGGAGCAAACAGCAGGCTGTCCAGTTTCTCGAAAAGGCAAACGTCGAGGCCTTAACATCCGTGAATACAGCGTATTGCCGCGCTGCGGGGACTGGTGTTGAGGCTACATTCCTTTTGAACACACTAAGGCGCGCGGAGTTGCCTTGAGGCCGGCAGTTGAACCAAATTGTTCAACGGTTGCGCCCCCGGTTGGCGGCTCAGGATTGATTCTGATAACGTTATCTGCGGTACCCGGCGCCCATTGTTGCGGCAGCCAGGGACCGCCAAACTGTCTTGCCGAGGTTTCTCTTGAAGCTGCGCTCACTTTGCCTTTTGCTGATTCCCTGTGCGGCGCTTTCCGCGCAGGTGACTGTGCCCAAAATCCTTGCCAGCCATATGGTGGTTCAACGCGACATGCCGGTGCATGTTTGGGGTATGGCAGCTCCGGGCGAAAAGGTTGCCGTGACGTTTCGGGGTCAAACCCGCACCACACAGGCCGGGCAACTGGGTCGTTGGAGTGTGTACCTCAAGCCGGGCGCTGCCGGCGGTCCGTTCCAGATGAAGGTGAATGGCACACCTGTGGCACAAGGCGGCAATGAGCCAACCGAGCAGACAATGACGCTGGATGACATTCTGGTGGGCGATGTGTGGGTTGCCTCGGGCCAATCAAACATGGAGTTCGCCATGCGTCAGGCCGCGACGGCGGCACAGGACCTGCCTGCTGCTACCGATTCCAACATCCGGCTGCTGATGGTGAAGAAGCGTGCCTCGGAATATGCCCAGGACGATACCGACACTGACGGCTGGGCCGTGTCCAGCCCAGAGACAGCGCGGGATTTTTCCGCAGTTGGCTGGTACTTTGCCCGCGAGATTGAGCAGCGCGAACACGTACCTGTGGGCGTGATCGATTCCACCTGGGGCGGCACCGTGGCTGAGTCCTGGACGCGGCTGACTGCGCTCGGAGAAGACGCATCGCTTGCCCCGCTGTTTGTTGCGCGCGGCAAGATGACGGATGGTGAAGCAAATGCTCTGCTGGAAGAAAAGGATGAAGAGCGGCAGCGCGAGGAAGCCAGGACCGCGGGTAAGCCGGTTCCGGAGTTCTCGTGGCATCCGCCGCTGGAAAGCTGGGCCCCCGGACTTTTGTGGAACGGCATGATTGCGCCGCTGACGCCGATGGCCATTCGCGGCGTGATCTGGTATCAGGGCGAGAGCAACAGTGCCCTTGCGCGTGCGCCGTTATATGAGCGCATTATGCGCACTCTGATTGAGGACTGGCGTCGCGAGTGGGGCATTGGCGACTTTCCATTCCTCTACGTGCAAATCTCCAACTTCAAGTCGACGCCCGCCGAGGACTGGGCTGCGCTCCGCGAGCAGCAGTTGAATACGCTGGAGATGCGCAACACGGCCATGGCCGTGACCATCGACATTGGCAATCCTGACAACGTGCATCCGACGGACAAGGTGGATGTGGGACATCGGCTGGCCCTCGCGGCGCGCGCGCTTTCCTATGGCGAGACGGTCGAATACTCAGGACCGCTCTTCCGGCAGGCCACGCCAGAGGGCACGCTGATTCGTGCCTGGTTCGATCACGCAAATGGGCTGAAGGCTGCAGGCGGCGATGTTGCGGGCTTTGAGGTTGCAGGCGCCGACGGCAAGTTTTTCCCGGCCATCGCAACGATTGACGGTTCAACGGTGGTGGCCGCTAGCCCCTCGGTTGTAGAGCCGGTCTACGTGCGCTACGGCTGGGCCAACAGCCCGCAGTGCAATCTGTTCAACGGCGATGGCTTGCCGGCGTCGCCGTTTACTTCTTTCCAATAGGCGGGGCGGTGCGCGCATAGCGAATAGCCTGCACCGTGGAACTGGCCACAAGACCTTCCTTGATGACTTCATCGAGGAAGGGAAGCAGACGCTGCATCTTCTCGTCTGAGTCGATGATGCTGACCTGGATGGGTGCGTCCTTGGAAAAGGTCCAGTGGCCGGAGCGGCGAATGCGGCTGCCGGAGCCGTAGCCCTCGATGCCGCGAAAGACGATGACTTCCGCGATGTCGAGTTCCTGGCACCGCGCAACGATAGCTTCATGCAGGGGCTTGCCCTGCCACTTGTCGTCCTCGCCGAAATGAATGCGCACCATGCGCGCGGAAAACTGTTCCTTCATGGCAGATTCTTTCTACTCGGCCACACCGGTCGCGGTCTCCGAGGCGGTTGGCTCGCTCGTGTCCAGTGCACGATAAGCATACTTGATGATGTCTACGTCAGAGAAGACAACGAGGCCTTCTTCCAGCATCTGGTCGACAAGGGGAAGAAACGCGTGCAGCTTTTCAACCGTATCAATGGCTGACAACATGACGGACCCATGGTGCGAGGTCAGCAGAGGTGTGTCCTTGTGGACGCGGCGGTGTGCCCCGTAGCCGAGGATTCCGCGATAGACGGTGACGCCCGCAATGTCGTTGGCGCGCATCGCTTCCACCAGCGCTTTGTAAAGCGGCTTGTCGTTCCAGCGATCCTCTTCGGTCAGGTAGATGCGCATCATCTGCGCCTTGCCCTGGATCTTGAGATGCGCGGGCGGCACGGACTTTGCGGGCTTGGTGGCCTGGGCCGGCTTGGCCACCATGGTTTCCTGCATCTCAATCAGCCCGGTACCGGCGAGTTCTTCCAGTTTGCCCAGCAGCGCGTCGACTTTTTCCTGCGTCTCAATGAACTCGATCTTGAGCGGCAGATGATCGGAGATGTCAACCAGGTTCGATGCGTGCATGTGGTGGTCTGCGCCAAAGCCTGCGATGCCCTTGGTTACCGTGGCGCCGGCCACACCGCGATAAAAGAGGAAGTCGAGGATGCTGGAGTAGACGGGCACGCCGTGGTGCGTGGCGCCCTCGCTCAGGTAGATGGTCACCTTTACCGCTTTCCCAGGGTTCAACATGCTGCCTCCTCAAAGGCAAGTGTGGATTCTAGTGCAATCGACGCATCCCGTCGAGCGAACGCTAGGAGATTGCCTCTGCCGCCACGGAGCCGAGCCAGACGGCGGCGAGGCCGAGCACGAGACTGCCGATGGCGTAAAGTGCCGCCAAGGCAAAGGCTCCGGAGCGTATGGTGGAAAGCGTCTCCCACTCATAGGTTGAAAAGGTGCTGTAGGCTCCCACAAAGCCGACAGGGAAAAGGTAGCGCCACGCCGGGCTCAGTTCCACGCGCTTGCTGAAGTAGGTGAGCGAGAAGCCAATGATGATGCAAGCGGTGATGTTGATGACGAGCGTGCCGTAAGGAAAGCGCGTGCCTACGCGGCTGCCGACCATGGAGCCGACCCAAAAGCGCGCAATGGAACCTAGCGCTCCGCCCGTGGCGATGAGCAGATATTTCTGCAAGACGAATCTCCCTTCAGCGTCTGGACCTGCCCGCATAGACAACGGCGGGCAAGGCTTGACGCCTTTTTCTCTCCAGATTCAGTGTTTGCAGGGATCGCGCCGGGGCATGACTCCTCGACAGGAACGCCTGCCAGGAGTCATCAGCTGTCCGGTTGCAGCGCGGGACAGCGGTTAAAGGGGA
>VFSW01001981.1_pt1 | contig 31024 bp, 28 predicted proteins | sample 5358111 | NCBI WGS metagenome assembly VFSW01 (sample SAMN11554181, study PRJNA540505) | mine drainage metagenome | isolation source: sediment from site ElyBrook_90M | place: USA: Ely Copper Mine, Vershire, VT | collected 2017 | reverse complement strand
GGGCCAGCGCACCAACGCGTGCTGGCTCACGATGCAGGGAACGATTTCCAATCACTGCACTGCGTCCATAATCAAGATCGAGCACCGGGGTAAAGGAAAAGTCGACCCCCAGTTGAGTCAATTCCCAGGCCAGGACAGTTCCACAATCGGTGGCCCATCCTTCGGCCCGTACGGGATCCTGCTCATGGAGAGCCCCCACGCGCCCCATGGCCGGAAGCACCGTCATCTCGGCACGGAACCGTTGCACCCTGCCCCCCTCGTGGTCTACCGCCACCAGCAATTCGGGGCGCACGGCACGCAGAGAACGGATCAAATCGGTAACCTGCGCTCTATTCTCATAATTACGCGAAAAAAGGATGACTCCCCCAGTTGCGGGGTGGCGCAGGAGATCCTTTTCTTCAGGCCGAAGTTCAAGCCCGGCCACATCCAGCATCACGGGTCCCGGCTTCATGTTCCCTCCAGGACCACACAAGCGAACGCATGAGATTTTTCATCGGTGATGGACAGCCAGGTTCGGGTAATCCCTCTATCCTGCAGCCAGGTTTCGAGCGGTTCCTCGAATACCAGTTGGGGAGCGCCCAGTTCATTGTGGGTGGTACCAATGGATCGCCACAGAACCGGTGCACGCATACCCGTTCCAACCGCCTTGGAAAATGCCTCCTTGGCAGCAAAACGTTTGGCCAAAAAGCGTTCCGGGGCCCCTTGTCGGGAAAATTGAACCCGTTCCTCCGGGGTCAGCAGGTACTTCAGAAAGCGTTCGCCATGGCGCTTCCATACCCCGTCGATCCGTTCCAGGGAAACCAGATCCACCCCCATGCCCAATATCATGTCGTCGCCCCGAGGATGAGGGTCTTCATTTCACGCACTGCGCTTTCCCAGCCCACAAAAAGGGCATGAGCCACGATGGCATGGCCGATATTGAGCTCACGAATCAAGGGTAATGCCGCAACCGGACGGGTATTGTGGTAATTCAGTCCGTGTCCGGCATTGACCCGCAAACCCAGACGAGTGCCCAGTTCGGTTGCGCTGCGAATCCGTTCCAGTTCCCTTTGTATCTCTTCTTCTCCGTCCATTTCGGCATACTGCCCGGTGTGCAACTCCACCACCGGCGCGCCCGCAGCCCGTGCCGCTTCCAGTTGATCCCGATCCGCATTGATGAACAGGGAAACGCGCACGCCTGCAGCCGCCAGAACCGTACAGGCATGGCGTACCCGTTCGAACTGCTGAACGACATCCAGTCCCCCTTCCGTGGTCAATTCCTGACGCCGTTCCGGCACCAGACAGGCGTCATGAGGCCGGATACGGGTTGCAATGGCCAACATTTCATCGGTCACCGCCATCTCCAGATTCATCCGGATGGTCAACACTTCGCGCAGAATTTCCAGATCGCGGTCCTGAATGTGCCGTCGATCTTCGCGCAGGTGCAGGGTAATGGCGTCAGCGCCGGCATATTCAGCCAGCAACGCGGCCCGCACCGGACTGGGATAACGGGTGCCACGAGCCTGACGAAGCGTGGCAATATGATCGATATTTACGCCCAGTTGGATCATAACGAGGGAATCTCCTGAAGAATACGACGGGTGTGCAACTCCTGCCCGCCCAGATGAACCTGGAGCAACCAGCGCATGACCCGCTTGCATTCCAGGACGGAACGTGGGTCTCCATAGTCCCCTTTGGCCATGTCCAGCAAGGTCTTGCCGTGGCATTGTACTGCATTCTCCGGGTCCGGACCGAGCCGGATGACTGCGCCATCCCGGTCCAAACCATACAGAACTTCAGCAATCACGGGCAGATTCGTCAGGGATTCCCGATCCAGGACAGGGGCGACCCCCAGACTTTGCAGTAATTCATACTCGAAAGTCCGCAAGATGGGCTCTTGTACCGACTCCCGCGCCAAACGGGCCAAGGCCCGTCGGTAAGACTCGAACAGAAGTTCCTGATTGTCCTCCGGAACCACCATGCGAAAGAGCAATTCATTGAGATAGAAACCACAGAATAACGCCCGTCCCTGCAGCAAGGGTTGTCCACCCTGCCATTCGGCGCTTTTCAGAATACGTAATCCTTCCTGGCCGTACCAGACCAGATGAAGGGGCTGGAACGGTTGCAAAACCCCGCGCAGGGCAGCGCGGGGACGGCGAACCCCCTTGGCCACCAGGGAAAGCCGTCCGTTGTGCGGGGTGAGAACCTCCACCACCAGACTGGTTTCGCGCCAGGGCGTGGTATGAAGGACGAAGCCCTGATCTTCGTGGGTCGTCCCGCGTCTTTCAGAAGTCATGACCCAGTTGTTTGAGCAAGGTCCCGTCCTCAGCCCAACCGCTCTTGACCTTGACCCACAAACCGAGATAGACCTTCGACTCCAGAAACTTTTCGATTTGCAGGCGGGCGGCGGTGCCGATGGCCTTGAGACGACTGCCCTGCTGACCGATGAGAATGGCTTTCTGACCCGGATTGTCCACCAACAGCGTGGCTTCGATTCGAATCAAACGTTTTTCCTGGACATACCGGTCGATCATCACCGCCGTTGCGTAGGGCAACTCGTCTCCCAGTTGGCGAAAAAGTTGTTCTCTGATGAACTCCCCCACAAAGAAGCGTTCCGTCCTGTCGCTGACCTGATCCGGCTCATATTGGAGCGGGCCTTCCGGCAATTGTTGGCCAAGATACCGGAGCAGGGAATCCAGGGAGGAACGCTGCAGGGCGCTGACCGGAAAAATGGCGGAAAACCGCGTTTCTTCCTGCCGCGCCTGCAAATAGGGAATCATCCGCTCTGAAGAAGCAACCCGATCCACCTTGTTGATCACCAGCAGGGGGCGTATCCCCGCCGGGATCTGCTGCAGAATGGCCTGATCTTCGGGAGTCCAGCGCAGGGCTTCCACCACCATGACCACCTGATCCACCGTTCCCAGCGCATCGGTCACACTCCGATTCATGGCGCGGTACAGCATACCCCCATGCTGCTGCTGAAAACCCGGGGTATCCACAAAGATCATCTGGACTTCGGGCAGAGTCAGGATCCCCTGGACCTGGACACGGGTGGTCTGTGCCCGGCGCGAAGTGATGCTCAACTTCTGCCCCACCAACTGGTTGAGCAGCGTGGATTTCCCTACATTGGGACGCCCTACCAGGGCAATTCGACCGACACGCATGATCAGGTTTCCAGTTGTTGAAGGATATGGAGGGCAGCCTGCTGTTCCGCATCGCGCCGACTTCCTCCCTCCCCCGTGGCTTCCTTGCCCTGCACCTGGCAACGGACCCGGAAGCGAGGAGCATGATCCGCCCCTTCGCGGGCCAGCAGTTCGTAGACAGGCAGGGGGTGATGACGCGCCTGCAGCCATTCCTGGAGACGGGTTTTTCCATCCTTGTCGCCGCCTTGTCGAAGCGCATCAGAATCCAGTCCGGCCTGCTCCAGAAGACGGGTGATGGGCGTAATCACCGCGCTCAACCCTCCATCCAGGTAGAGAGCGCCAAAGAGAGCTTCCACGGTATCCGCCAGAATGGAGGAACGCTGTCTTCCCCCGCCCTGCAGTTCACCACTGCCCAATCGGATCAGAGGAGCCAGATCAAGAAACTGAGCCATGCGAAAGAGGGCTTCCCGATTGACCAGAAGCGAACGAACACGGCTCAACTCCCCCTCATTCCAGTGCGGATGACGTTCGTAGAGCACTTGAGCAGCGACCAGGTTGAGGACGGCATCTCCCAGAAATTCCAATCGCTCGTTATGCAGGGCAGAGTGACTGCGGTGGGTCAGGGCTTGCCTGAGCAGGGCCGCATTCTGAAAAGCATAACCCAGGCGTTGTTCCAAACCGGTCGGAGAAGTCACGTCAGGTCCGCATCAAGGAATGGAACGCCCGATCCGGTGGAGATCCTGAAAGTTCATCCACACCAGTACCGCCTTGCCCACAATATTTTCATCTGGCACGAAACCCCAGTAGCGGCTGTCCGAACTGCGATCACGGTTGTCCCCCATCATGAAATACTGCCCCTGCGGAACCTTGCAGGTAAATCCTTCATCCCCATACACACACGCCGAACGGAAAGGGAAATTGCGAACCTCGGCGAGAAATACGGGAACTTGCCCCTCGAGGGTAATCATCTCGTGAGAGTGGGTCCCCAACTTCTCGGTATAGTGATTGAATGTGGCATAGGTCAGGGGCTGATCCACATCCCCAAAAGTCCCGTCAGGGAGGGTGGGCACTTCCTGACCATTGATGATCAGACGCTTGTTGATGTAGGTCACCACATCTCCCGGCAACCCCACGACCCGCTTGATGTAGTTGGTGGAAGGATCCTTCGGGTACTTGAAGACCATGACATCGCCCCGTTGCGGCTGGTGCACGGGAATGAACACCCGATTGGTGATAGGCAGACGCAGACCATAATCAAACTTGTTGACAAGGATGAAGTCGCCGATGCGCAGGGTGGGAATCATGGACCCCGAGGGAATCTTGAAAGGTTCGAAGAGGAAGGATCGGACCACGAACACCGCCAGGATGACCGGGAAGAAACTTTTGGAAAGTTCCAGCCAGGGTGCATCCTGATGGGCTTCCGTCCGTCCGCCCCGGCGCCAGCGCCACCAGTCCCAACCCACCACCAACCCCGTCAGAACACTGGCGGAGAGAAGAATTTCAGAAAATCCGGTGATCTTGAGCAGGAGACCAAACCCGCACACGAACACGAGCAGCCAGGCCCCCTGAATCAGATTGTTCAGAGCCGGACCCGGAGCGGTTCGACGCCCACGCGAGAATAAATCCCACCCCACCACGGGCACGGACAGAATGAGGCCTGCGATCCCCCAGTAAAACAGATCCATCATTTGTTCTCCACTTGCAGGATGGCCAGGAAGGCTTCCTGAGGAATTTCCACACTGCCCACCTGTTTCATACGCTTTTTCCCGGCTTTTTGTTTTTCCAGCAACTTTCGTTTGCGCGAAATATCGCCTCCATAGCACTTGGCCAACACATTCTTGCGCAGGGCCTTGACGTTCTCGCGCGCGATGATGTGGGCACCGATCGCTGCCTGAACGGCCACGTCGAACATCTGTCGGGGGATCAACTCACGCATCTTGGCCACCAGTTCCCGCCCTCGGTACTGACTGTTGGCCCGATGAACCACCAGGGACAGCGCATCTACCCGCTCTCCATTGATAAGGATATCCAGTTTGACCAAATCGGCCGCTCGGAAGGTCTTGAATTCGTAGTCCAGGGAAGCATAGCCGCGACTGACGGATTTGAGTCGGTCAAAGAAGTCCATGACCACCTCATTCAGGGGCAACTCATAGGTCAGAACCACCTGACGCCCCGAGTATTGCATGTCCATCTGAACCCCGCGCTTCTGATTACACAGGGTGATCACGGGTCCCACATAGTCTTGCGGCAACAACATGGTGGCCGTGATGATGGGTTCCCGAATCTCGGCGATCTTGGAGGGATCAGGCAACCGTGCCGGGTTCTCGATTTCCACCAGGCTCCCATCCTGCATGACCACTTCATAAACCACGGTGGGTGCCGTAGTGATGAGATCCACGTCATATTCGCGCTCCAATCGTTCCTGAACGATTTCCATGTGGAGCAGCCCCAGATAGCCGCAGCGAAATCCGAACCCCAGGGCCTGTGAAGTTTCCGGCTCGAAATGAAGGGATGAATCATTCAGGCGAAGTTTTTCCAGCGCATCACGAAGTGCTTCGTACTGGTTGGTCTCTACGGGATAGAGCCCCGCAAACACCTGTGGCTTGATTTCCTTGAAACCAGGCAGGGCGGTTTCTGCCGGACGCAGTGCCAGCGTCAGGGTATCCCCGACCCGAGCCGCCTGCAATTCCCGGATACCCGCGATGACGAACCCCACCTCCCCGGCACTCAGGCTCTCCCGGGACAACGATTTGGGCGTGAACACCCCGACCTGCTCACACAGATGGGTCGAGTGCGTGGACATCAGGAGTATCTTGTCGCGCGGACGCAATTGCCCTTCCATCACCCGCACCAGCATCACCACCCCGACATAGTTATCAAACCAGGAATCGATGATGAGGGCTTTGAGCGGAGCATCCGCGGATCCCTTCGGCGCAGGAATGCGCGCAATGACGGCTTCCAGCACCTCTTCCACGCCAAGTCCGGTTTTGGCACTGATTTGCAGGGCATTGGTCGCCGGAATGCCGATGATATCCTCGATTTCCGCCATCACCCGCTCGGGTTCGGCGGAGGGCAAATCGATCTTGTTGAGTACCGGAAAGACTTCCACGCCTTGCTCGATGGCGGTATAACAATTGGCGACGGTTTGAGCCTCCACCCCCTGAGAAGCATCCACCACCAGGATGGCTCCCTCGCAGGCAGCCAGGGAACGGGATACTTCATAGGAAAAATCCACGTGCCCAGGGGTATCGATCAGATTGATGTGATAGGTCTGGCCATCCTTAGCCTTGTACTTGAGGGCAGCAGTCTGGGCCTTGATCGTGATGCCTCGCTCGCGTTCCAGATCCATGCTGTCGAGGACCTGAGCTTCCATTTCCCGGGCCGATAAACCGCCACACAACTGGATCAACCGGTCTGCCAAAGTGGACTTGCCGTGATCGATGTGGGCAATGATAGAAAAATTGCGAATCAATGACATCCTGCTTCCTGTGTAGACAAAAAAGGGCATCCTGCGATGCCCTTCCGGGGAAGGAGCGCTGGAGCAGCGCCCACAGACCCGCTATTCTAGCCTGAAAACCAGAATAGTCATACTGTTGGGACTCACTGCAGGAGAAGGGTAACGAATTCTGGTGGGCTATCCCCCCGTTTGACGAGCAGCGCCACGCGCACGGGTCCCTTGAGTTTCCCCACCAACTGGTTGAATTCCCGAACCGAATGACACTCGCTGTTGTTCAGCGAGAGAATCTGGTCGCCCGGTTCCAGGCCGACCTGCGCCGCTTCGCCCCGCACTCCGGAAATGACGACCCCCTCCTCTCCCGCCTCCGGGTCCGCCACTGCCAATCCCAATCGGGCCGCTGGCCCGGCAGGCTTTCCCCCTTGAGTCGCTCCCCTGCCTTCAGTCTGAGCAATTTTTTCGGCGGGCATATTTCCCACCAGCACGTGCAGCGAATGCTCGGCGCCCTTACGCCAGATCACGACCGGAACCTCGGAACCGGATTTGACCACACTGACGATGCGCGGCAAGTCGGTCTGATTGTTCACCGCCTTGCCGTCGAAACGGAGAATGATGTCGCCGGAACGGATGCCAGCCCGTTCTGCCGGAGACCCTTTCTGCACGGACACCACCAGTGCACCTTCTGCCTTGGGCAAGCCAAAGGAATCCGACAGTTCCTTGGTCACTTCCTGAATGACGACCCCCAACCAACCCCGACTCACCTTGCCATGCAGGCGCAGTTCGTCGGACACCTGAAGGGCCACATCGATGGGGATGGCAAAAGACAATCCCATATATCCCCCTGTCCGGCTGTAGATCTGGGAATTGATACCAATCACCTCACCCTTCATATCGAAGAGCGGCCCCCCTGAATTACCGGGGTTGATGGGCACGTCGGTCTGAATGAACGGGACCAGGGTTTCCTGGGGCAGAGACCGTCCCTTGGCACTGATGATGCCCTTGGTCACGGTACTCTCGAAACCGAAGGGCGCACCGATCGCCACCACCCACTCGCCCACCCTGGCTTTGGCGGGATCCCCGATTTTGACCGTGGGCAAACCGGTGGCGTTGATCTTGAGCAGGGCCACATCGGTCTTGGGATCGATGCCGATGACTTTGGCCTTGAATTCACGTTTGTCGAGCAGTTTGACGGTCACTTCATCTGCGCCCTGAACTACGTGACCGTTGGTCAGGATGTAACCATCCGGACGAATGATGAAACCAGACCCCATGGAGCTGGATTCCATCCCTGGCCCCTGGGGCCCCATTTCAGGCACAGGTATCCCGAAGTTTCGAAAAAACTCGAGCATGGGGTCGTGTTCGGGAACCCTCGAGTTGCCCTCTTCTTCGGGATGTGCCTTGGTAACGGCACTGATATTGACCACCGTATTGGATTCATGATCCACGATGTCCGTAAAGTCAGGCAGATTTTCAGCCTGCGCCAGTCCCGTACCCAACACCAGTAGTCCGATCAGTAACAATCGTTTCATCAATGTGCTTCCTCCGTTATGGTCATGGATTGTCCAATGGCAGTGACGACCTCTTGAGGCACTTCCCCTACCACTACGATGCGATGTTGCCCAACTGTCCCGGAATAGTAACTGAGCGCACTGGATTGAAGCCGGGCCTGAAACGGGTGAAAGTCTTCCCCTTGCAATGGCCTGATGAAGATGGAAAAGGAAGACAATCCATCGGAAAACACGAGATGCTCGAAGGGCGCGCCTGGCACCGCTGATGTCTGGATGGACATCTGCAGTATTTGACTGAAGCCCGAAGGCAAGGCCGGAATGCGCCACTGATAGGGCAGATGATCCGCCACGGGAGGAGGGAAAAAAACCTTTTTCCATTGAGCCGAATCCGGATAGGTGGATTTCAGGAGTTCCGGCGATGCGTGATCATCTTCGGAGACCTCGGTAAAGAGCAAGGTTTCCAGAGGGTCATGGTGTTGATCGTAGGTCACCGCCTTGAGGATCAGATCCGTGTCCACATCCGCACAGAACTCGTGATCGAAGCGCTGGCGATCCCGTGCCCTGAGCAGGATGCGCTGACACTCACGGCCTGCCACGCGATTCATCCCGACCCGGGAAATGTCATAAAACCGGAGATATTGCTCATAGGGAACTTCTATCAGGGCGGGAAAGAGATGTCGGGTATAACCTTTCTCGATGCGAATCTTGTGTTGTACCGGATAATAGCAGCGGGTTTCCTTGCCATCCCGGATGATTTCCCGGGGACGCCCGTCCAGCACCTCGACGCGGGTCAGTTCCTCTCCGTGAATATGGGCATGCACGATTCTGGACGACTCCATTTCACTGCCCCGCTGAACCACGTAGGTACCGCTGTAGGATTGATCATGGGCGGCATGACTCAACTGACTGAGCAGGGAAAGCGGGTCGCCGGCGGGCTCGGATCCGGCCTGCACCACCCCGCTGACCAGCAATCCGATGACGGGAATGATCCCCTTGCCAAATACCTTCATGATTGAGAAACCGCTCTTCCCGAACCCACTATCGTTGAGCAATCGTTTGTGGCGTGTAATCGACAGTTTGGAACTCGGACAAGGGAGAACCCTGGCGATGCAATGCGACAAAGGTCTGGATATCCCTGTCGGAAACACTGTTTTCAACCGAGGCAGGCGTACTTTGCCCGTTTTGGGCGATAACCGGGTTGGCGGGCAAACTGGGCCGGAGCAAGGCCGTGGTCAAAACCACGACGGCAATGGCGGCAGCCATGGCCAGCCAGCGACGTTGCGTTGCCCCATCCAGCGGCGCGGAGCCCACGGAGGACTTGGGCACCAGCACCGTCGGTTCCTCCTTGAGCGCCTGGGCTATCCGACTGTGCAGATGTACCGGGGGCAACTGGGGGTCACGCAGGGTCTCGCCGATCAAATGGAAGGCGTACCACGATTCCTGCAAGGCTGGATCATGACGGCACCCCCCCAGCAAGCGGGGCAGTTTCTCATCGTCCAGTTCACCATCCATGGCCGCCGACAGGCGCTCCAGTTCCATATCTTCCATTACCATCTTTTGCTCCCCAAAACCTCCAACAAGGGTTTCAATTTATGCGAAATGGCTTCCCGGGCCCGGAATATGCGGGAACGCACCGTTCCAATCGGACAATTCATCACGGTTGCAATGTCTTCGTAGGACAGCCCTTCGATTTCTCTCAAGCGAATGGCTGTTTTCAACTCTTCCGGGAGGTCGTCCATACTGTCGTTGACGGTGCGTGCGATCTCGCGACTCAACAACTCCGCTTCCGGGGTATTCATGTCCTGAAGGAGATCGTTGCCTTCAATGTATTCGGCTTCTTCCACGCCGATGGAGGTGGGCATGCGACGCCCCTGATTCATGAGATGATTTTTTGCGGTATTGACGCCGATGCGGTAAAGCCAGGTATAGAAAGCCGAATCTCCACGAAAGGAACCCAATGCGCGGTAAGCCTTGATAAAGGCATCCTGGGTCACATCCTCGGCTTCGGCCGGATCACGAACCAATCTTCCCACCAGACGAAGCAACTTGCGTTGATACTTGATGACCAATAATTCAAAAGCCAGTTTATCCCCACGCTGCGCCCTTTCCACCAACTGCTGGTCGATTTCCCGCTCTGTGGGGTTGGGGGCCAAAGCCACGGTCTCCTGAGCCTCAGGTGCCCCTAGCGGGGGCCACTCGACCGGGTGGGCAGCCAGGGATAACACACGCGCAGTGGTTCGAGGGGGCATGGCATCTTCCTTGTTGTGGTTTCGTGTCCTGTCATTCGTGGACCATTTCCTCATCCAATTGGTTCCCCAAGTGTGGGTATAATTACCCACTTTGATTCCTCTGCCATGATCCATGACCCAAAGAGACAGTTTAACGTATGACGTGGTCGTTGTGGGCGCGGGCCCGGCCGGATTGGGCTGTGCCATTCGCCTGAAGCAACTTTCCCGGACCCGGGGCCAGGAACTTTCCGTATGCGTCCTGGAAAAAGGTGCCGAAGTGGGCGCCCATATCCTTTCCGGTGCCGTCATGGAGCCCCGCGCCCTCAGCGAACTTTTTCCCGACTGGAAACAGCGCGGTGCCCCCCTGATCACCGCTGTCACGGAAGACCGGTTTTTATTGCTGTCCGAACGCCGTGCCTGCCGTCTTCCCACGCCACCGCAACTCCATAATGCGGGCAACTATATCGTCAGTTTGGGGGAGGTGTGCAAATGGCTGGCCCTCCAGGCCGAAGCCATGGGCGTGGAAATCTACCCCGGATTTGCAGCCACGGACCTATTGCTGGGCTCCGAGGGGGAAGTTCAGGGGGTATTGACGGGCGATGTGGGGCGACTCAGGAATGGTCAACCCAGTGCCCGCTTTCAGCCCGGAATGGAGTTGCGAGCCCGCCAGACCGTGATTGCAGAAGGTTGCCGGGGATCTCTGGCACGTCAGTTGAACGAACGTTTTTCCTTGTCTGCGGACGCCCAACCCCAAACCTATGGCCTGGGACTCAAGGAAATCTGGGAAGTGGACTCGCCCCTGCACCACCCCGGACAGGTCACCCATACGGTCGGTTGGCCGCTGGACTCCCATACCTACGGCGGGTCCTGGATCTATCATCTGGATGACCGACGGGTGTCCGTTGGGTTCGTGGTCGGACTGGATTACACGAATCCCTACCTTGACCCTTTCGAAGAATTCCAGCGCTTTAAAACCCACCCGGCCTTGCGCGACCTGTTCAAGGGAGGGCGGCGGATGGCCTATGGAGCCCGCGCGCTCAACGAAGGGGGATGGCAGTCCATTCCCCGTCTCAGTTTCCCGGGCGGGATTCTGATCGGAGACAGCGCAGGGTTTCTCAATGTCGGAAAAATCAAGGGGAGTCACACCGCGCTCAAATCCGGAATGATCGCCGCGGAATCCCTTTACGAACATCTGAATGACCGCCCGCAACGAACGGAATGCACCCTTTTCGAACCCGCCTTGCGCACTTCCTGGGTCGGCCAGGAACTGAAAGCCGTACGCAACCTGCGCCCCGGTTTCCGCTGGGGGCTGATCCCCGGCCTGATTCATGCGGCCCTGGACACCTGGGTCTGGCGTGGCCGGGCGCCCTGGACGCTTTCTCACGCCCACGCCGATCATCAGACCCTGCGCGCCGCCAGCGCCTGTACCCCCATTCCCTACCCCAAACCCGATGGCAAACTGACCTTCGATCGACCCTCTTCGGTATTTCTGGCGCAAACCACCCACGAAGAAACCCAACCGGATCACCTGATTCTGGCTGACCCGAAAAAAGCCCTCACCGTCAACTGGGAAATCTATCGCTCGCCGGAAACCCGCTACTGTCCTGCAGGCGTTTACGAGATCGTGAACTCAGGCACGCCGGAACGGCACCTGCAAATCAATGCGGCCAACTGCATCCACTGCAAGACCTGTGATATCAAGGACCCCCAACAGAATATCCGCTGGGTTCCTCCCGAAGGCGGAAGCGGCCCTCAATACCCCAACCTCTAGGACAGACGGGCCATGACCACAGCCAAGGTCATCCCCGCGCTGGCACCGGCCTCCTCCTCTGCCGCCCGGACCTCATTCAGGGCAGCATCGACGAAAGCCTGATCCTTGATGGCCGGCACGTTGATCTGGACATTGAGAATGGCACTTCGAAGTGCTGCCAGCAGCGCGTGAACCGCCACCCCACTGTCGCTGAGCACATTGCGATGCCCCTGCTCGGCCGAACGGCGCGCCAGGGCAAGACCGCGCAAACAGGCGCGAATGCAGGACAGGGGGACTTCCGTGGCGGCCTGATACCCCTGCTGGATGATGGCTGCACGACGATCGATGGCTTCCACGCTGTCCTTGGGTAACTTGAAAGCGCTCATCAGCCCATCGAAAGCCGCTGCATCAGCGCTGATCATGGTCGTAAACTCCCGGCGCAGCGCATCCGCCTCCCCGATTTGCCGTTCCATTTCCAGAAACTGCGTATCCTGCCCTTTTTTGCCCACCGTGACCTGGGCCACCATGGCGATCAAACCGGCGCCCATGGCGCCCATCAAGGCTGCGGCACCGCCCCCCCCAGGGGTCGGCGTTGCACTGGCCAATTCTTCCAAAAAATCCGCAATGGATTGTGTCGTCATCATCACTCCTGAAATCGGTGCTTCCCGCGCGTGCGAGAAAAAAGTTCTTAAAGGGGAGCGGCCAGCAAGGTGCGGGCCCGCTCAAAAATCGCTTCCGCATCCAGCACCAGATCATTGCTGTCGAACAGGCGTCCGATGCATTCCCGATGCAGGGCCAACTTGAGGGCTCCGAAGCCCAGAGGACCAAAACAGAGGACGCCGTGACGAAGGGTAGCCCGGTCTGCCATATCAATCCCACCGATGCCCACGGGCGGCGAAGCATTGGCATCGGCGATCAATTCCAGCCCGGTTGCCTGCGCCCACTGGGTTTCCTCCAGCATGGTCACACCGGAGGCTCCAGTGGATACCACGATTTCCTTGCCCTGAATGCTTTGTCCACGGCTTTCCAGATCGGGGGCCGCCAGCGCAGCCACCGTCAATCCGAAACGCTGGTTGAGTTGCGCACAAACCTGCCGGGTTCGCTCCAGTTGACGGCCCGTCACAGTCACTTCGGCGCCAGCCCGCCCCAACATGACGGCAACCCGTTGTCCCACCGGACCCGTCCCTCCCAGCACGATCGCCTGTTTACCCACAACCGAACGACCTTGGGTCAGCCAGGCCACACAGGCCGCTGCCGTCGTATTGGCGCCATTGCTGTCGAGCATCAGGGAAACCCGGAACTTGCCAAAAAATTTATTCTGGATGGCTGCCAGAAGGGATTCTCCAGCCACCAGATCACTTCCGCCCACGAAGATGGCCGTATTTTTTTTATCCCTGGGTGCACGGGTAAAAATTGCCCCTTCCACCAGGGGACCAACATTGTCGGGCGTGATTCCGGCGTAGGGAATCACTTGATCGGCACCCCCATCATGGGCAACCACGTTGTCGAAAACGGACGGCAGAAGGTCCGTATCCAACTGATAAAGCAATTTTTTCATCATATTCCTCAATGTATTACCGTTCCATCCCCCGCCATGCTGGAACGCAGGGACTCAAGCAGATCCCCAGGCGCCTCGATTTGACGGGCCAGTACCAGAGCCTGGGGCAAGACATGAGCAGCGTAGAATGATACGACATTCTGCTTGTATCGATAGAATTCGGCGGGTAATCCCCCCCTGCCCCGGGCCGCAACCCGCGCGCTGCGCGCCATCCACCAGGCGCTCACGCAATAACTGAGCAGATGCAGATAAGGAACCGCCACGCCCAGACCCCAGCGCGGATCTGTCGCGCCCTGGCGCAGCAGCCGTTCGGTCGCCTGTACCGTCAATTTCAATACTTCTGCCAGCGCCTGAAGCACCGTCGCCCCGACTTTCCCCTCCTCCTGAAGTTCTTTCAGGGTCGCAGAAATTTCTTCGAGGAGTTCGCGCACAGCCAATCCCTGGTCACGCCAGAGTTTGCGCCCCACCAGATCATTGGCCTGAATTCCCGTAGTACCTTCGTAGATGGTGGTGATCCGGGCATCCCGGTAATGCTGGGCAGCCCCCGTCTCCTCGATGAAGCCCATCCCGCCAAAAACCTGCAAGGCCACATTGCTGGCCCAGACCCCCAATTCCGTACAATGCCCTTTCACCAGAGGAGTCAGCAGATCGGAACGACGCTGCGCCCGGGCCTTACGCTGGGGGTCGGTTTCAAGGTGCGCCTGGTCGATCATCCAGCCCGCATAATAGGCCAGGGTACGCCCTGCCTGCAGACGCGCCTCCATTTCTGCCAGCATGCGCAGTACATCGGGATGATGAACGATGGGTTGCAGTTGGCTTTCCCCTACCGGCAAGCCTTGAATACGCGTGCGGGCATATTCCAGGGCCCCCTGGCAGGCCCGATCGCCAATGGCCAATCCCTGCACGCCCACGGAGAAACGCGCCGCATTCATCATGACGAACATCAACTCCAGGCCGCGGTGGGGTTCTCCCAGCAATTCTCCCCAGGCGCCCCCTTCATCCCCATAACTGAGCATGCAGGTGGGACTGCCGTGAATCCCCAGTTTATGCTCGAGGGAAACGGTGCGCACCTGATTGGGCGCAGCGAGGTTTCCCTGGTCATTCAGGAGGATCTTCGGCACGATGAAGAGCGACAGGCCACGCACGCCGGCAGGCGCATCGGGCAGACGAGCCAGAACCAGGTGAATGATGTTCTCCGTCCAGTCCTGATCCCCGTAGGTGATGAAAATTTTCTGGCCTGTGAGACGGTAGCTCCCGTCCCCGGCGGGCACGGCATGCGTACGCAAAGCCCCCAGATCCGAGCCGGCCTGAGGTTCAGTGAGGTTCATGGTCCCCATCCAGCGCCCCGTGATCAGATTGGGCAGATAGCGCGCCTTCTGAGCCGCCGTTCCCGCGTAATCGATGGCTTCCACGGCCCCACGGGTCAACAGGGGCCCCAGCGTGAAGGCCATGTTGGCCCCATGCCACATTTCTTCCAGAGGCGCGGCAAAAATGGAGGGCAGACCCTGGCCACCAAAATCCGCGGGTGCCGTCAGACCATTCCAGCCGCCCGCCAGAAATTGTTCGTAAGCGGCCTTGAATCCCCGTGGCGTGATCACTTTTCCCTCATCGAGACGGGCAGGCTCGTGATCGCCCACGGGATTCAGGGGCACCAGCACTTCCTGGGTCAGACGTGCCGATTCTGCCAGCACGGCATCGAATAACTCGGCTTCCGCCCCTTCGCCGCCCGGAAGGGCAGCCAGGGGTTCGAGTCCCAACAACTCCTTGACCACGAAGGCCATGTCATTCAACGGAGGGATATAATTCATGTCAGTGTCCTCATCAGAAATGTTCTTCTTCCCCAAGCAGACGCCATTGTCCCAAAGGCAACGCCCCCAGGCGCACGTTTCCAATCCGTACCCGCTTCAGACCGGTGACCCTCAACCCCACCAATTCACACATGCGCCGAATCTGGCGTTTACGCCCTTCCTTCAGGATAAATCGTAACTGATCGGAATTCTGCCAATCGACCTGGGCGGGACGCAGTGCCCGACCATCGAGGGACAATCCGTGGTTGAGGAGTTTCAACCCCTGGGCAGACAAATGTCCCGATACGCGTACCAGATATTCCTTCTCCACCGTGGAATCTGCCCCGATGAGCGTCCGTGCCACACGACCATCCTGGGTCAGGACCAGCAACCCCGTGGAATCGATGTCCAGTCTTCCTGCCGGGGCCAGGCCACGGGTCAGAGCCGGGGTCCACCCTCCCTTTGCCGGATCTTCACGCCAGCGATTTTCGGCAGTCACCAGTTGCACCGCCGGACGATACCCCTCTTCCGCCTGTCCCGACACCACGCCGATGGGTTTGTGCAATAGCACCGTCGCCCATTGACGCTGCGCGCGCTGCGCAGCGGGTGCCACGGTCAGGATCTGGTGGGGCATCATTTTCGTGCCCAACTCCAGGATCTTTTTCCCGTCCAGAAGCACCCAGCCCTGAAGAATCCACTGATCCGCTTCACGCCGGGAACACAGGCCGCGCGCGGCCATCACCTTGGAAACACGCTCCAGAGCCGCGTCCTCTGCTCCGCTCATGGATGTTCCGTTGTCACGAAAAACGTCCCCTTGTCATTCAAAACTTCGTGAACGGGCAGATCATGGGGCTCCCTTGGAACCACCCCCACACATTGCTCGTGAAAAGCCATGGCCAGACGCCAGGCGCGGGTGGCTTCAGGCAACAGACGGTCATAAAACCCGCCGCCATATCCCAGGCGACCTCCCTGCACATCGAAGAGCAAGCCGGGAACCAGGATGAAATCGAGTGTCTCCGGGCGCACGGGATCACAGAGGTGCGGAAGGGGTTCACGCAGGCCCCAGAGACCGGGGGGACCCAGTTCGGTGTCCAGATCCCGAACCCGGTAGAGGTTCAGGGCGTCACGGTCGATACGCGGCAATACCAGGGACCGCCCCTTCTTGAGGGTCGCGCGCAGAAGGGGCCAGGTATTCGGTTCCGAGCCCATCGATCCGTACAGCAGAAGGACCTGAGCCGCCTGGAAACGTGGATGCTCCTGGAGCAGGCGGTGCAAGCCGAAACTGCGTCGTTCGCGTTGGGCAGGCGGAATCTGGGCGCGTTGCTGTAATGCCCAATGGCGCAGGGACTTCTTGTCGACCAGCAAGGAGGGGGAAATATTCATGACCGTATCCAGAGCGATTGATTCAGAGTGCGGTACAATGCCGCGTCATTTTTTTGATCAGATTATGAAGGATAATTCCATGGCCCGAGAAAATATTTCCAGCGGTTCCACCTGGGAGCCCATCATTGGCTATTCCCGTGCCGTCAAGGTTGGTGCCCAAGTCTTCGTTTCCGGCACGACCGGAACCGGTGCCGATGGACGCCTGGTGGGACCCGAGGATCCCGAAGCCCAGACCTTGCAGGCGCTGGCCAACCTCGAACAGGCCTTGAAACGTGCCGGGGCCGAATTGGCTCATGTGGTCCGCACGCGCATTTTCGTCACCCAGATCGACCAGTGGGAGAAAATTGCCCGTGCCCACGGCAAATATTTTGGCGAAATTCGTCCGGCCACCACTCTGGTGGAAGTCAGACGCCTGATCGATCCCGAGATGCTGGTGGAAATCGAAGCCGACGCCATCATTCTCCCCGCCTGAGTTTTGGCCAGTCAGCCCCCTGCATTTCCTGCAGGCGACTGACGGTACGCCGGAAGTCGCCGCTTTTCATGCCGTCGGGATACAGTTCGGCCGGCGGCAGCGCGGCTGATACCATCATCGTTACGCCCTTGTCGTAACACACGTCCACCAACCAGACCAGACGCTGGGCGGCATCGCGCATTTTATCCGTCAGCAGGGGAACATCGGACACATACAGGGTGTCGAAGTCTGCAACCAGTTCCAGGTAATCCCGTTGGGACCGGGCAGACCCGCAAAGCACGCCAAAGTCGAACCAGACCGTACGTTCGCAGATCCCCCGCACCGGAACGATACGCTCCATGAGGCGCAGGTAGGCCCGCGTTTCGGGATGGGGACAACACTGCCGGAAATGCGCCTCGAAACGGCTGTTCGTCGCGACATCCAGGGGGTACAGGTAATGGGGCGAGGTCCCTGCCTCATCCTGGCGATGGTCCTGGTCCCCCTTCAGTTCAATCACGTCAAGATGCTCACGGATCAAGGCGATGGTGGGGAAAAAACGTTCCCGTTGCAATCCGTTGGGATACAGGTCTTCAGGTGCATGGTTCGAAGTCAGGACCAACACGGCCCCCCATTCGATCAGCGTTTCCAGCAGGCGCTGCAGGATCATGGCGTCGGCGATGTCGCTGACCTGAAATTCATCGAAGCAGAGGATCCGGGTTTCCACGACCCATTCCGCCGCCACCCGCCGGAGCGGGTCTTCCTGACCTTGCAACTGGTTGAGTCGCTCATGCACTTGTGCCATGAATTCATGGAAGTGCAACCTTTTCTTGCGTTGGTAGGGCAAGGTAGAAAAAAAAGCGTCCAGGAGGACGGTCTTACCTCTGCCCACCGCCCCGTACAGGTAGATTCCGCGCGGGGGGCGCCGGTTGCCGAAGGTGCGGGCCAGCAGGGTCTGGCGGTATTCCTTGAATTCCACCAGGGCATCGTATAGAGCCTGCAACTTTTCCACCACCGGCCATTGAAGCGTGTCGGTTCGGTAATCCGGGCGGGTCTGAAACGACTGGTACCATTGCAGGGGACCGTGCACAGGAAAACTCACAGGTTGAGCGTGCGCCCGTCCACGCCCAGACAGGCTTCGCGCAGGGCTTCACTGAGGGAAGGATGGGCATGGACGATGCGCGCCAGATCTTCGCTGGAGGCCTGAAATTCAAGAGCGACCACGGCTTCGGCGATCAATTCGGAAGCCTCGGGGCCCAGGATATGAACTCCCAGGATGCGGTCCGTGACGGCGCAAGCGATGACCTTGACCAGGCCCTGGGGAGCCCCGCGCACCTTGGCACGACCATTGGCCTGAAAAGGAAAACGCCCGATACGCACAGCCCGCCCCGCTGCCTGGGCGGCTTCCTCGGTCCATCCGACCCAGGCCAATTCGGGCTCGGTGTAGATGACTGCAGGAATATGGGCCAGATTCACCTCGGGCAACTGACCCGCCAGACGCTCGGCCACGGCCACGCCCTCTTCTTCCGCCTTATGGGCCAACATGGGGCCCCGTACCACATCGCCAATCGCCCACACGCCCGCTACCGGCGTCCGGCAGTGGGCATCCACAGGAATGCGACCCTGCGCATCGGGTACCAGCCCTACCCGTTCCAGGTCCAATCCCTCGGTATTGGGACAACGCCCCACCGCGAGTATCAGCACATCTGCGTCAAGTTGCAGGGCCTCTTCCCCGCGCGTATACGTCAGTACCAGTGATTCTGTTGTTTTTTCAACCGCTTCCAGATGAATTCCAAACTCGAATCTGAGGCCGGACTGGGTCAGGATTTTCAGGGCCTGCTGTGCCACCTCCTGATCTGCGCCAGGAAGAAAAGTCTCCTGGGTTTCCAGCAGGGTGACCGAACTGCCCAGGCGTCGCCACACGCTCCCCAATTCGAGCCCGATGACTCCCGCTCCCACGATCACCAACCGGCGGGGTACCGAGGTCAACGCCAGGCCACCCGTACTGTCAAGAATCCGTTCCCGATCGAAGGGCACGCCCTCCAGAGCGCGAGGGACCGAGCCAGTCGCAATGATCACCTGAGCAGCAGCGACGTCCGCCGTTTCCTGCCCCTCGCGATGAACGGTCAGATGGATCTGCTCACCCTCTTTTCCCTTGAAACTGGCGCGTCCCGGCATGAAAGACACCCCATTTTTCTTGAGGAGATAACCAACCCCGGCAGTCAACTGTCGCACGATCTTTTCCTTGCGTGCCTGCATACGCGCCACGTCCAGTTGGACGGAACCGACATCGATGCCATGCCCGGCCGCTTCCCCGGTGATCCGGGCATACAGGGCAGAGGATTCCAGCAATGCCTTGGAAGGAATGCACCCGACGTTCAAACAGGTCCCGCCCGGACTGGGACGCTGTTGCGCATCGACCCCCTCATCGACACAGGCCACCCGTAACCCCAACTGGGCGGCCCGCAAGGCCGCCATGTACCCGCCAGGTCCCGCACCAATAACCACCAGATCAAATGATTGCATGAGATATCTAATGTTTTTTATAAATCAAGAAGCCACCGTGCGGGGTCTTCCAGTCCTTCCTTCATCGCCACCAGTCCCAAGACTGCCTCACGCCCATCGATGAGACGATGGTCATAGGACAAGGCGAGATAATTCATGGGGCGAATCACGATTTCCCCCGCCACCACCACAGGTCGGTCACGTGTGGCATGGATGCCCAGAATCGCGGACTGGGGGGGATTGAGAATGGGCGTGGAGAGCATGGAACCAAAGACCCCGCCATTGGTGATGGAAAAGGTTCCCCCCGACAGTTCCTCCAACGCAATATGTCCGGCATCGGCCCGTTGGGAGAAATCCGCAATCTGACGTTCGATGTCAGCCATGCTCAGGCGCTGGGCATCGCGCAGGACCGGAACCAACAGGCCGCGCTTGCTGCCGATTGCCACGCCAATATCGATGAACCCGGGCGTCACCCAATCCTCACCCTCGATGCGCGCATTGAGCACCGGATAACGCTGAAGTGCGGAAACCACCGCCTTGACGAAAAATGACATGAGGCCCAGACGAATGCCGTGCTTCTTTTCGAAAGAATCCTTGTAGCGTTGACGCAAAGCCAGAACTGCCGACATATCCACTTCGTTGAACGTGGTCAGTGTGGCTGTACCTGACTGTGACGCCATAAGACGCTCGGCCACTCGCCGACGCAAGGGTGAGAGTGGGGTTCTGTGCTCCTGACGCGGTGTTCCAGACAGGGGGGGAGAAGGTGTTTCGACGATGGCCTGTTCTTCCCGTCCGGCGTTTGGGGCCGGGACGACATCTTCCTTCAGAAGACGCCCGCCTCGCCCACTTCCCTTTTCCGCGGACGGCTCCCGTCCCTGTTCCCGCAAAATCTTGCTGGCCGCCGGCATGGCCAACACCGGAGCGTCCGACACGGTTGCGGGAGAAGGCGGCCCGGGGTCCTGCCCCTCTTCCAGAAGGGCCAGAACCTCCTGGGATTGAACCTTCTCGCCCACCCCCTTGAGAATCTTCTGGAGCACGCCCGAGCGCGGTGCCGGAACCTCCAGCACGACCTTGTCGGTTTCGATATCCACCAACTTTTGATCCCGTTGCACCGGGGCCCCCTCAACCACATGCCAGGCAAGCACGGTGGCTTCCGTAATGGATTCTGCCAAGGGGGGGACTTTGATTTCCAGGGACATGGTCATACCTCTATGGTCACAGAGTCAGGGCAGCCTCGAGGAATGCCCGGCGTTGTTCTTCGTGTAGGTTGAGATAGCCCACGGCAGGCGCAGCCGACGAGGGACGTAAAGCATAACTCAAATGCTGGTCCGGGCGCAGGTGACGCACCAGATAATGCTGGATGCGGTGCCAGGCCCCCTGATTGCCCGGTTCTTCCTGGCACCAGAGCACAGATCGGGCAGCCGGATAGCGGGCGATTTGGGCGGCAAATTCCTCATGAGGAAAGGGATAGAGTTGTTCCAGGCGCAGCAGGACGATGTTCTCTATCTGCCGTTGTCCGCGTTCCGCCACCAGATCGTAATAAACCTTTCCGGAACACACCACGACCCGCTGTACGACCGCAGGATCGAGGGTCTCCGCCGCTTCGGCAAGAATGGGCTGAAACCCGCCCGTCGTGAATTCTTCCAGAGGGCTGCTGGCTTCCTTGCGGCGCAGCAGGCTTTTAGGGGTAATGACGATGAGGGGCTTGCGCAGGGGGCGCAGCATCTGGCGTCGCAACAGATGAAAAATCTGGGCTGCCGTACTGGGGACGCACACCTGCAGGTTGTAATCGGCACAGAGTTGCAGGTAGCGCTCCACCCGCGCCGAAGAATGTTCCGGACCTTGCCCCTCATAACCATGGGGCAACAGCAGTGTCAGGCCACAGAGCCGCCCCCATTTGGCCTCGGCCGAACTGATGAACTGATCGATGACCACCTGGGCGCCATTGGCAAAGTCGCCAAACTGAGCTTCCCAAAGGACGAGGTAGCGGGGCTGGGCCGAGGCGTAACCATATTCGAACCCCAGTACGGCTTCTTCCGAAAGAATGGAATCGATCACCGTAAAGGGCGCCTGGGTGGGACTGATATGCTGCAAGGGGACATGGATGCCCGCGTCCCAACGCTGGCGGTTCTGGTCATGCCAGACGGCATGGCGGTGAGAAAAGGTGCCACGCCCGCAATCCTGTCCCGACAGGCGTACGCCATAGCCTTCTTCCACCAGGGAAGCGTAGGCCAGGGACTCGCCCATTCCCCAATCCACCGCCAGTTTTCCTTCACCCATCTGACGCCGATGGTCCACCACCCGGCGCACCGTGGGATGCAGTTCGAACCCCTCGGGAATCGAGGTCAGACGTTCCGTCAGTTGGGCCAGGCGTTCACGCGAAAGGGTGGTATCCGCTGGCGTACGCCAATCGGCCTGGCGATACGGTGTCCATTGGGCCGCATGAACATAGGGCACCTGGGGAGCAAGTCGAACGATGGACTCGGGCAATTCGCCTCGATCGAGGGCGCTTCGATAGTCTTCGATCATGGCATCCGCCTCTTCCTGAGTCAGACGGCCCGACTGGATCAGATACGTGGCGTAGCGCTGGCGCGTGGTGGGCAACGCCTGTATTTTCCGGTACATCCAGGGCTGCGTCACCATCGGTTCATCCTGCTCGTTATGACCGAGACGGCGATAGCAGACGATATCCACCATCACATCGCGGTGAAAGGTGGTGCGATAGTCCAAGGCAATCCGCAACATGCGCAATACGGCTTCAGGATCATCGCCATTGACGTGGAAAACCGGGGTTTCCGTCATTTTGGCCAGATCGGTACAATAGGTGCTGGAACGGGTATCGCGGGGGTCCGAGGTGGTGAATCCGATCTGATTGTTGATGACGATGTGAAGGGTTCCCCCGGTACTGAACCCACGGGTTTGAGACAAGGCCAGCGTCTCCATGACCACGCCCTGGCCGGACAGGGCAGCATCCCCATGAATCAGGACGGGGAGAACCCTCAGCCCCTGCGCATCTTCCCGGCGATCCTGACGTGCCCGCACCGACCCCTCCACCACCGGGTCCACAATTTCCAGATGGGACGGATTGAAAGCCAGCGCGACATGCACCGATCCCGCCGGTGTTTCCACATCGGAAGAGAAGCCCTGATGGTACTTCACATCGCCCGAGGTCAAGCCGGCCTCATGGACTCCTTCAAATTCCCGGAACAGGTCGCGCGGCAATCGTCCCAAACAATTGACCAGCACGTTGAGGCGACCGCGATGGGCCATCCCGATGACGATCTCCTCGATCCCCCGGGCACGGCCCTCGCGGATCAGGGTATTGAGACAGGGAATGAGCGATTCCCCACCTTCCAGGGAAAATCGTTTCTGCCCCACGAACCGGGTATGCAGATAGCGTTCCAGGGTTTCTGCAGCACTCAGATGGGCCAACAGCATGCGCTGTTCCTGTAACTCCGGCGTTTCGGGCGAATTCTCCACACGCTGTTGAATCCAGCGCTTCTGTGCCGTATCCGTCAGATACATGTACTCCACGCCCACCGTGCCGCAATAGGTCCGTTGCAGGCGCGTCAGGATGTCGTCCAGTGGTGCCTGAGGGGGGCCCACCAGGGATCCGGTTTCGAAGGTCATGAACCCGTCCGTGTCGGCCAGCCCGTGATGGTCCAGGGTCAACTCGGGAACGTCAGGCAAAGGATGGCGTTCGAGAGGATCGAGATGGGCAACCCGATGCCCCAGGAAACGGTAGGCGTTGATGAGGCGCAGCACGGCCACCTGCCCCGGTACCCCTTCCTCGCGCCGGGTGCCTGGAGCGCCCTGCTCCAGTGCCGTGAAATACGCCTGCCAGTGCGCATCCACCTGCTCTGGAGTTTTCCGCCATAGATCGTATTGAGATTCGATCCAGGACCGCGCCGTGCCTTCCGCCTCTTTTTGACTCATGCCCCAGTCTCCCGTGCAGTCTCAATGACCCCGTGCATCGAGCGGTACCCAGTCGCGCTGCTCAGGCCCGATGTACAGTTGGCGGGGACGCCCGATCTTCTGCTCGGGATCGCTGATCATTTCGTTCCACTGGGTGATCCAGCCCACCGTTCGGCCCATGGCAAAGACGGCAGTAAACATGCTGGTGGGAATGCCCAGCGCCCGAAGGACGATGCCGGAGTAAAAATCCACATTGGGATAGAGTTTCTTGGTGATGAAATATTCGTCTTCCAGGGCAATCCGTTCCAATTCCAGGGCCAACTTGAACAGGGGGTCATCATGCAGGCCCAATTCGGTCAATACCTCGTGGCAGGTCCGACGCATCACTCCGGCACGCGGGTCCATGTGTTTGTAGACTCGATGACCAAAGCCCATGAGACGGAAGGAGTCATTCTTGTCCTTGGCGCGGGCAATATATTTGCCGACCTGGGAAACGTCGCCGATCTCTTCCAGTTGTTTCAGAACGGCTTCGTTCGCTCCCCCGTGCGCCGGTCCCCACAGAGCCGCAATGCCCGCAGCGATGCAGGCAAAGGGGTTGGCACCGCTGGACCCTGCCAGGCGTACGGTAGAGGTGGAAGCATTCTGCTCATGGTCGGCATGGAGCGTCAAAATGCGATCGAAAGCGCGCACCAGAACCGGATTGGGCACATATTCCTCACAGGGGGTGGCAAACATCATGTACAGAAAGTTGGCCGCGTAACTCAAATCGTTGCGGGGATACATGAAGGGCAATCCCTTGTTGTAACGGTAGCACATGGCGGCGATGGTGGGTACCTTGGCCAGCAGGCGCGTGGCCGAAATGGCCCGATGTTCTGCATTGGTGATCTTGAGGGCGTCGTAATAGAAGGCAGAGAGTGCGCCCACGACCCCCACCATCACGGCCATGGGATGAGCATCACGACGGAACCCCTTGAAAAAATTATGCAATTGATCATGGACCATGGTATGGCGACGAATGCTGGCCTCAAAGGTCTCCTTTTCCTGTGCCGTGGGCAATTCGCCATTCAGCAACAGGTAGCAAACTTCCATGAAATCCGAATGTTCCGCCAACTGTTCGATGGGATAACCGCGGTAGTACAACAAACCCGCATCGCCATCGATGAAGGTGATGGCGGACTGGCAACTGGCCGTGGCCAGAAACCCGGGGTCGTAGGTAAACAGGCCGAGTTGCTGAGCCAGGGTTCGAATATCGATCACTGCAGGTCCGAGGGCGCTGGCATAAACCGGCAACTCGATCTGTTGACCTTCATAGGTCAATAAGATTTTTCCTTGTTTATTCATAATACTCTCCAGCAATAATAATGTATTTAATCAGGTATCGCCAATTTTTTCGAGAAGGGCTACCCACTCAGGTTCACAAGGAATTCTACCCAGCACCCGGTCGAGCAGGCTATTGTCGTCCAGTTGAAGCACCTCGCCATATCGTGCCAGTTCACCGGGTGTCAGTGTACCCAGATGACGTTCCAGAAAACGCTGCAACAGCAGATCCATTTCGAGCAGACCCCGTCGACTGCGCCAGCGCAGGCGCTCGAGCATACGCTCCGAAGAAGGAATCCCCTGTTCCCGAACCATCGTCATCTCATACCATCCGTTTGACCATCATTCCCTTGATTTTGCCAATGGCTGCCGTGGGATTGAGTCCCTTGGGACAAACTTCGACACAGTTCATGATGGTATGACACCGGAAGAGCCGATAGGGATCGTCCAGATCATCCAGCCGTTCCCGGGTAGCCTCGTCACGGGTATCCGCGATGAATCGGTAGGCCTGCAGGAGGGCGGCAGGACCCAGAAACTTGTCCGGGTTCCACCAGAAGGAAGGGCAGGCAGTGCTGCAACAGGCACAGAGGATGCACTCGTACAAACCATCCAGTTCCTCACGATCCTCGGGAGATTGGAGGCGTTCCTTCCGGGGCGGGGGCGAGGTGGTTTCCAGATAGGGTTTGACCGAATGGTATTGCTTGAAAAATTGTCCCATATCCACGATCAGATCCCGGATCACCGGAAGTCCCGGGAGGGGACGCAAAACGACCGGCTCGGTCAGCCCCTGGAGGGGCGTGATACAGGCCAACCCATTGCGCCCATTGATGTTCATGCCATCCGAACCGCATACGCCCTCACGACAGGACTTGCGCAGTCCCAGCGAGTCATCCTGGGCCTTGATGCGCAGTATGGCATCCAGCAACATGCGGTCCGTCGGCTGCAGGGCAACTTCATAGTCCTGCATGTAAGGACGCTCGTCCTTTTCCGGGTTATAACGATAAATGCTGAACTTCATGACAGGTCCTCAAACGACACGACACTTAATAAACCCGCACTTTGGGTTCAAAGGATTCCACCGTCAGGGGTTGCAGATTGACCGGTTTGTAAGCCATTCGACTGCCTTCCAGATACCACAGACTGTGCTTCAGCCACTGCCGGTCGTCCCTCTCCGGATAATCCTCGCGCGCATGCGCCCCCCGACTTTCTTCGCGGGCGGCTGCCGATACCAGGGTGGCTTCGGCCACGATCATCAGGTTCTGCAGTTCCAGCGCCTCTACCCGAGCCGTATTGAATATCCGACTTTTGTCTTCGATGCGCAGGTGATGCGCCCGTTCGGCCAACACGCGAATTTTTGACACACCTTCCTGAAGGAGTTCCCCCGTCCGAAAGACGCTGGCATGGTGCTGGACCAGCCGGCGCATTTCCGCCCCCAACACGGCCACGGATTCCCCGGCTTCCGTGCTTTCCAGGGCAGCCAGACGAGCCAGGGCCGGTTCTTCAGCCCCGCGCGGCAGATCCCGCGCTTCGGGATGCGTTTTGAGCCAGGCACTGACATGATCTCCGGCAGATTTACCGAATACCAGCAGGTCCAGCAGGGAATTGGTCCCCAGCCGATTGGCCCCATGCACGGACACACAGGCACATTCTCCAATGGCATAGAGCCCCGGGACAGGTTCAGCCATTTTCTGTCCACGGGGGACCACCACCTGTCCGTAGTAGTTGGTGGGAATCCCCCCCATCTGATAATGGCAGGTAGGAAGGACGGGGATCGGCTCCCGAACCGGGTCCACCGAAGCAAACTTGAGCGCAATTTCGCGAATCCCCGGCAGACGCTTGTGAATGACTTCTTCGCCCAGATGGTCCAGTTTCAGCAGAACGTGGTCTTTTTCCGGGCCCACCCCCCGACCTTCCTTGATTTCCTGGTCCATGGCGCGGGAAACCACATCCCGACTGGCCAGATCCTTCATGGTGGGGGCATACCGTTCCATAAAACGTTCCCCCAGGGAATTCAGCAGGATTCCCCCCTCTCCGCGCACGCCTTCCGTGATCAGGATTCCGGCGCCGGCCACTCCGGTGGGGTGAAACTGCCAGAACTCCATATCTTCCAGCGGGATCCCGGCCCGTGCCGCCATCCCAAGACCATCCCCGGTATTGATGTAGGCATTGGTACTGGAATGATAGATTCGCCCGGCTCCTCCCGTGGCCAAAATAACGGCCTTCGACTGGAAAAGGACGACTTCGCCGGTTTCCATTTCGAGCGCCACCAATCCGACCACGGCCCCTTCCCTGTCACGAATCAGATCGATCGCCATCCATTCCACAAAAAATTGGCATTGTTCCCGAATATTCCGCTGGTACAACGTATGCAGCAAGGCATGTCCCGTCCGGTCAGCCGCAGCACAGGCACGTTGGACGGAATTCTGGCCGAAATTCTGGGTATGACCGCCGAAGGGGCGCTGATAAATGGTGCCGTCGGGATTCCGGTCGAAGGGCATGCCGAAATGTTCCAGTTCATAGACCAGTTCTGGCGCCTTGCGGCACATGAACTCGATGGCATCCTGGTCCCCCAGGTAATCCGACCCCTTGATGGTGTCGTACATGTGCCAAAGCCAGTGATCCTCCTGCATGTTTCCCAGGGACGCGCTGATGCCGCCCTGGGCCGCCACGGTATGCGAACGGGTCGGGAAGACCTTGGAAAAGACGGCCACGGCATGCCCCGCCTCCGAAAGCTGGAGGGCAGCCCGCAGCCCGGACCCCCCGCCGCCCACGATGACCACATCGAAATCCTGCTTGTTCAACCCCATGTTTAACCCCATAAAATCTCGGCAGACCACAGTACCTCTGCCAGTAAGGTCAGAATCACGCCCACCTGCAGGGTCAGACGCAGCCCGACGGGCTGGATATAGTCCATGAAAATATCGCGCAAGCCGATCCAGGCATGCCAGCACAAGGCCAGGACGAACAGAAAGGTGGCAATCCGTACGGGGCGTTCATGCAGCAGAGCCGCCCACTCCTGGCGGTCCGCCGGATGCGCCAGGACCACCCATAAAAGTGCCATGAGGGTATATCCCCCCATGATCACGGCGGTGATCCGCTGTACCAGCCAGTCCCTGAGACCATAGTGGGCCCCCACCACGATTCTCTTCACCATGCCAGCACCTCCACGATCAAGGTCAGAAAACCGCTGATACCCAGCACCCACAGACTGGAGCGGCGGGCCTGCGCCTTGTCCAGGCCGAGGTGAATATCCAGCAGCAGGAAACGGACACCCGCACAAAAATGATGCAAAAAGGCCCAGATCAGTGGCACCAGAAGGAGACGAGGAAAAACCCCCAGTTCCCCGACGCGTTCCGGATGAAGTCCGTGCTCCAGAAAATAAAGGAAGAGGGGGATCCCCATCAGAAACAGGATCACCCCGCTCACCCGGTGCAGGATCGACACGACCCCCGGAAGGGGTAACTGAATGGTACGCAAATCGAGATTCTTCGGGCGCTGGGTCTTCATGAACGATCATCCTGATGAGGAAGAGCCTAAGATCGTAGTATACCTTGCCTTTCATGGGATTCCAGCGGGTCAGCGAAACTTGCCTGTGCATGGCCACGGGCATATAACACTTGACATCCCCCGGAACCCCCCCTAGGATGCCCCGGCATCCACTTGATTCAAGAGAGATTGACCATGTCCCACGACTCTTTCCGCGCGCTTCGTCCCCTTCCGGGTTCCCACGACCAATATTACGCCCTGACTGCCCTGACCGAAGCCGGTCTTCCTGACGTCCGCCGCCTGCCGGTATCCCTGCGCATCATTCTGGAGTCGCTTCTGCGCAACGAAGATGGGCAGCAGGTCACGCGCGCCCACATCGAAGCACTGGCCCGCTGGCAACCCAATGCGGAACGTACGGAAGAGATTCCCTTCAAGGTGGCACGAGTCATTCTGCAGGACTTCACCGGGGTTCCTCTCCTGGCCGACCTGGCCGCCATGCGCTCGACGGCACGGCGTCTTGGTTACGATCCCCAGGCGATCGAACCTCTGGTCCCCGTGCAACTGGTGGTAGACCACTCCGTGCAGGTGGATTTCTTCAATACGCCCACGGCACTTCAGGACAACATGGCCCTGGAATTCCAGCGCAACCAGGAACGTTACCGTTTCATGAAGTGGGGGATGCAGGCCTTCAAAACCTTCCAGGTCGTTCCCCCGGGCATCGGAATCGTTCATCAGGTCAATCTGGAATATCTGGCGCGCGGCGTTCAGCACAAGGGAACCGTAGCCTATCCCGACACCCTGGTGGGCACGGATTCCCATACCACCATGATCAACGGGATAGGCGTGGTGGGATGGGGGGTGGGCGGCATCGAGGCAGAAGCCGCCATGCTCGGACAACCCCTCTACTTTTTGACCCCGGATGTCGTGGGTGTGCACCTGACGGGACAGTTGCCGGCTGGTGTCACCGCCACCGACCTGGTCCTGACCCTCACGGAAATGCTGCGCAAGGCCAAGGTCGTGGGCAAATTCGTGGAATTTTTTGGGGCAGGCGCCGCCTCCCTCAGCCTGCCCGACCGGGCAACCCTGGCCAATATGGCCCCGGAATACGGCGCAACCCTGGGGTTTTTTCCGGTGGACGACGAAACCCTGCGCTATTTCCGTGCAACAGGGCGCAGCGAAGAGGAAATTGCCGCGCTCGAAATCTACTGGAAGGCCCAGGGGTTATACGGAATGCCTCGATTGGGCGACTGTGTGTACAGTACAACCCTGAGCCTCGATCTGGGCCAAGTGGAAGCCTCCATCGCAGGCCCTCGCCGCCCTCAGGATCGGGTGCCTCTGAACTGGATCAAACCCGCCTTTGAAGCCCTTCTCCAGACCCCGATCACCGCAGGTGGGTATGGCAGGACCGAACCTCTGCATGACCTTCACCCCGAGGGGCACCCTGAAATCACCCTGAAGGATGGATCCGTTTTGCTGGCTGCCATCACTTCCTGTACCAATACCTCCAATCCCGGAGTTTTGCTGGCTGCCGGACTTCTGGCCCAAAAGGCAGTGGCGCGCGGACTCAAGGTGGCCCCCTGGATCAAGACGTCCCTGGCCCCGGGATCACGTGTAGTCACGGATTATCTGCGACGTGCGGGCCTTCAGGAGGCGCTGGATGCCCTGGGATTCCGTCTGGTGGGTTACGGCTGCACGACCTGTATCGGCAATACCGGCCCTCTCCCCGAACCCATCGAAACCTTCCTTGCCGAACAGCCTTTGATCGGCTGCGCCGTGCTGTCCGGTAACCGGAATTTCGAAGCGCGCATCCATCCCAACCTGCGCGCCAATTTCCTCATGAGCCCTCCCCTGGTGGTCGCCTTTGCCCTGGCAGGGCGGATCACCATCGACTTTGCCCACGAACCCCTGGGACAGGATACCGAGGGACGGCCCGTCTATCTGCGGGATCTCTGGCCCAGCCCCAGTGAAATCGCCCGTGCCCTGGAGTCTCTTTCTCCCGAGGACTACCGCCAGCGTTATGCCGATTTCACCCAGGATCATCCGCTCTGGAACGGAATCGCCGCACCCACGGGCACGACCTATGGCTGGGAACCCTCCACCTATATCGCCGAACCCCCATTTTTTGCGGATTTCTCCCTGACGGCAACCCCTCCAGCGCCCATTCGCGCAGCCTATGCCCTGGCCTTCTTCGGAGATTCCATCACGACGGACCACATCAGTCCTGCCGGATCCATCAAACCAGCCTCCCCGGCGGGCCGCTATTTGCAGGCGCAGGGTATCGTTCCGGCCGATTTCAACAGTTATGGATCCCGTCGGGGACACCATGAAATCATGATGCGCGGAACCTTTGCCAATGTTCGTCTGCGCAATCTGCTTCTGCCCGGCACCGAAGGCGGCGTTTCACGCCACATCCCCAGCGGGGAAGCGGGTTCCCTGTATGAGGTTGCCATGCGCTACCAGGCAGAGGGCACCCCCACCGTCATTTTTGCCGGGGAAGAATACGGTACCGGCTCTTCACGGGATTGGGCGGCCAAAGGCACTCGTCTTCTCGGTGTGCGGGCCG
>VFSW01001980.1_pt1 | contig 31026 bp, 20 predicted proteins | sample 5358111 | NCBI WGS metagenome assembly VFSW01 (sample SAMN11554181, study PRJNA540505) | mine drainage metagenome | isolation source: sediment from site ElyBrook_90M | place: USA: Ely Copper Mine, Vershire, VT | collected 2017 | reverse complement strand
CAAGCGGGGTCATCACCTTTAATTATACTGTTTCGGCAACGGGAGGAGTGACCGGATTTACCACACCAGTTACAGGACTGCCAAAAGATTATATCATAGCAGATATACTTCATAATCCAACTGACTCACCTCAGACTGTTACCTACACGATTACACCGGTAAGTCCAACAGGTTGTGCAGCAGGACCCGTCAAGGTAGTTGTCATCACTGTGAACCCGACTCCACAGGTGGTACCAAGTACGCTTGCCCAGATTATCTGCAATGACGGCACAACAAGTGTGACACTTGGCAGCCCGAGCACATTCAGCAGCGGTGTAATAACATTCAACTACACTGTCGTGGCCACCGGAGGGATATCAGGATTCACAACCCCGGTTATGGGATTACCGAAGGATCATATTATAGCTGATATATTACATAACCCGTCCGATGCGCCATTTACCGCGACATACACCATAGTACCGGTCAGTCCGACAGGGTGTCCTGACGGACCCGCCAGGGTTGTTGTGGTAACCGTCAACCCGACTCCAAGGCTCTTCCCGGTACCCGGAAATACCATACAATGTGACAGTTTAACAACAGCCATAGTATTGCAGAGTCCAAGCACCTTTACCAGCGGTTTGGTAACCTTCGATCTTACGGCCAATGCACCAGCGGGTCTGTCAGGTTATACGGCGAGTGCAGCAGGATTACCCAACAACCATCTTCTTTCAGATAATCTTATAAATTCGACAGATGGGCCATTGACCGTTACCTACAGTGTGGTACCGATAAACGGGATTTCAACATGCAATAACGGACCCACAGAAATCTTTAAAGTGACTGTAAATCCAACGCCAAGGGTAATTGCCATGAACGGTAACCTGAAGCCTGATTCCTCAATATGCTATGGCGGAGCTACCCGTATTGTACTTACCTCTCCGACAGTCATGACATCCGGTGCCATCAGGTTTGATTATACTGTAGCAATATCAGGACCATCAGTCATCGGGAATACAGCACCCGGTACCAATCTTACACCGGGGAGTGCTATTAACTTCCTTTATCAGAACAGCTCTGATACGATACAGTCGGTTTATTATTATATCACTCCGAAAGTTGATAATGCAATCTGTATTCCGGGGAGAACTCTGAGAAGTGAAGTAAAGATCCATGCCAAACCATTACAGAACCTGATAATTACAAAGCCCCTGACATGCGATGGAGGGTCAGATGCCGCCCTTCGGGGAATTACTTCGAAGGGAGCAGGCCTCTACTATTTTGAATGGACCAAGCCCGGAACCATCCCTGTAAAAGGATATGGCATTACAGACCTTACAAACATAAAGAGAGGAAGATGGGATTTAAGAGTGACTGATAATCTGGGTTGTACCAATTCAAACTTCGTATTTGTAGAAGGAGCTTATCTGGACTCATACTTATATGTCATTGATACAACCGGATACGGAACCACATGCCCCGGTTCAAATGATGGTCAGATCTGGATAAAGGAAAAGAACTCATCGACGGGAATTCCTCCGTTTGATTACTGGATTGTAAGGAATGCCCAGGATACAGTAATACATAGTACTTTGCCTGCAACAGAAGTTCTCCAGAAATGGTATGACTTGTCCCCGGGTAACTACAAGCTTTATATCAGGGACGCCAACGGTTGCTATAATCTTAATTACCCGGAGGCTGTTGTTACCCAGCCGGATGTGATCACAGTAGCCTTCGAAGCATTAAAATATGAAGGGGGATTTAATATTACATGCAGGGGATATAATGATGGTTCCGTATGGATCAAATCGATTTCAGGCGGTAACGGAGGTTACAGGTACAAATGGTACACATTTGACGGGACAATCTCAGGCGCTGATTCCCTGGACAGACTTGATAATATAACAGCGGGCACTTATTACCTTCTGACAACTGACAGGAAAGGATGCGTTAAAACCGATAGTGTCCTGATTACGCAACCTGATGGAATGCAGCTGACAGGAACAACTTTGCATTATGCAAATGATGGCACATATAATATTTCATGCTATGGAGGCCATGACGGATCAATAGGGCTTACAATTACCGGAGGGTCTGGGATTTATACTTATTCCTGGATCGGACCAAACTCATTTTCATCCGGTTCAAAAGATATATCGGGATTATCGGCCGGGAATTACAGCTGCACTGTCACGGATCTGAACGGATGTATCCTGACCCCATCGCCCGAATACAATCTGACTGAACCACCGCCTATATCAATAACCTCAGTACTTTCCAACTCAACAGACGGAGCCTATAACATAAACTGCTTCGGAGGTACTGGTTCTGCAAATATTACCGTCTCGGGAGGCATTCCGGGAACATATCAGTACTTCTGGAGTACCGATAACGGAGCTGGTATAACAGACGGGCAGGAAGATCAGCCCGCTCTTACAGCCGGCACGTACCATCTGAAAGTCAGGGATATTAATAATTGTGAAAGTTCCCTGGACTTTGTGCTGGTTCAGCCTGCTAAGCTGGTTTTAAATTTCACAGTCACAAATATAACATGCCAGTCACCGGGATTTGATAACGGAGCAATCGATCTTACCACCTCGGGTGGTATAGCTCCATATAACTACCTGTGGTCGAACGGACTTTTAACTCAGGACATTTCAGGACTAACCCGGGGCTCTTATCAGGTTGTAGTTACCGATTCCAACGGATGTACAAAGAGTGATTCGGCAAGAGTTAACCTGCCGCCACCACTCACTTATTCAAAGATCCTATCGGATTATAACGGATACAATATAACCTGCTACGGATTGACAAACGGATTCATAAAGATCAACCCGACAAGCGGGGAGCCTCCTTTTATATACAGCTGGACGGGTCAGGATGGCTTCACATCATCTGCAAAAGATATTTCGGGGCTCAAAGCCGGGTCGTACACCCTTACAATTACTGACAGGAATTTCTGTACAAGTACGGAAGTGTTTGATATGAATGAGCCGGGCAAGCTGGGTATGACAGTCAGTATATCGGAAAGCATTGCCGGCGGGTACAACATAAACTGTGCCGGGGCAATGACCGGATCGATAAATGTTGAAGCTGTAAACTATGCAGGAACGGCTGAGTACCTGTGGTCCGATGGTATCAATGGGAAAGCCCGCTCAGGGCTTGCTGCAGGCGACTACGGATTAATTATTACGGATGGCAATAATTGTCATGCGGATACCTTGTTCACTCTTACCCAGCCTGACTCCATAAAGCTTTCTTACCTTATAAGACAGCCATTCTGCACTGACAAGCCTGAAGGATCCATAGTATTGACCGTTACTGGCGGCGTGCAGGATGCCGGGTATTTTTATTTATGGTCAGACAACTCCACTCTGGACAGCCTTACAAATATTCCGGCAGGGGTTTATAATGTAACGGTGACTGATCTGAACGGATGTTCTGTTAAAGAATCCATGAGAGTAGATCCTCTGCATGATATATGCCTGTCTATTCCAAATGCAATCTCCCCTAATGGCGACCTGATAAATGATGTATGGAATATTGGAATGATAGAGCTATATCCCAGGGCTGAGGTTATAATATTTAACAGATGGGGCGAAACAGTATGGAGGTCTGAAAACGGATATCCGCAACCATGGGATGGGAGGAGTGATGGAAGAGATCTTCCTGTTGACTCATACCATTATATAATTAATCTGCACAACGGATCAAGGATAATTATCGGCAATGTGACTATTGTGAGATAATCAATCAGTGAAAAAAACTGCTGGCATATTATTTCTTTCTTTTATCGGCCTCATGGCTTACGGCCAGCAATTGCCAATTTACAGCCAGTACCTTTTCAACAGATTTCTTATAAATCCTGCTGTCGCAGGAAGCGATGGATATACCAGCTTCAACCTTACCGGAAGGGAACAGTGGGTTGGCTACAACGGCGCTCCGCGCACATTTTCCTTCAGCATGCAGACAAGGATTCTGAAAAAGGGATATAAACTGAAGTCAAATATCTTAAATGAAAGGGTCTACCGTCCGAAAACTGATGGTAAAGTTGGTCTCGGCGGATATGTCTTCAGTGACAGGAACGGATTGATACAGAGAACCGGCTTCCAGTTGTCATATGCTTATCATATGTGGGTGCAAAGCGGTACCCAGTTGTCGTTCGGACTTGCCTTTACAGGTTACCAGTACAAAATAAACGAAAGGGAGATTGTATTTGAAGATCCCGATGACCCATGGTTGAATAATGATCTCAGGAGGGGAATGTTTGTGCCCGATGCATCATTCGGGTTGTATCTTCTGAATTCAAAATACACACTCGGTTTTTCTGCGGCACAGCTCTTTCAGGCAGCTGCTAAAATCGGGAGCTATGCCTACAAAAATTTCAGGATAGAAAGGCATTATTACCTTTTCGGATCATATGATTTTGCTTCCGGAAGCAAAAATATATTCCAGCCCTCATTCATTGTGAATATGTCTGATCAGCTTAAGCCACAGGCTGATATCGGTATGAATTACCTGTATAGCCAGGATTTCTGGGCAGGGCTGGCATACCGTACAAGCGGAGCTCTTATTGCCAATATGGGAGTTAAGTACCAGAATTTATTTATCGGATATTCATTTGATTTTACGCTTCAGGAGATCCAGCGTGTAACATACGGGACCCATGAAATTACCGTTGCGCTGAAACTGGGTGACAACTCAAGAAAATATCGCTGGCTTGACCGTTACTGACCGGCCGGCTTCCTGAGAAGATAGATAACTGAACTGCTCCTCCCTTTGTTGAAGAGAGACAAAAATGAAAAGAAGAAGGCCTTTATGAAGCCGGTGATCAGAGGTAATGCTGATCCCCTGTACTTTTCACTTAAAAGGGAAATGTAAAACACATCAAAAGGAAGAACCATCATTTTTTCCTGTATCATTCCTGATTTTAAAATGAACTGACTGAAAGTGGCGGGATCAAAATGCCACAGATGCCTTGGAACATCAAAAGCGGCCCAGTATTGTCTGTAATGTCTTGCATCATATGAACTGCTGTTTGGCAAAGCAATCAGACATACGCCTCCGGGCTTTAACAGGGGAACTATATCTGAGATATAGCCACAGGGATCCTGGAAATGTTCAAGAACATGCCACAGGGTCATGCAATCAAAACTTTCAGGCTTCATCTCCCTGATCTTTTCCGGAGCAACTGTATCCAATCCGAATTCCGTGGATGCGAAATCCCTGGCTTTCCCGCTTATTTCAACCCCGTTAACCTTCCACCCTGCTTTTATCATCGCTGCTGCAAAATAGCCTGTCCCGCTTCCGATATCCAGAAGACTGCCTTCGTCCAGACCTGTAATCTTCTTTATAATACCTCTCTTTCTAAGGAGCATGGCCTCTCTTACAAAGCGGTAACCCTTATTTATAAAACCCCTGGAGGTATCGGAATGGGAAATATAATCGTCTGATTCATAATATTTAGCTATCTCATTCTCATTGGGATGATCCTGTGTAAATAAAAAACCGCATGTCCCGCAACTGTTCAGGGGAAATGTCTCTTTGCTTACAAAATGATCGACGCAGGAGGAATGAAATGATATCATTCCCGATGAGCAGAGGGGACACTTATTATGATGAACCATGCTCTTCAGACTTAGGTTTCATCTTCATCTTTAAAGGGAAATATGCTACCAGCAAAAGGATGAACAAAAGCGAACTTGCCAGCGAAACTTTATTTCCTGTGATATATGAAGCCGGTTCGAAGAGAAATTTTATTTCGTGATCACCGGCCGGAATTATCATTCCCCTGAGGACATAGTCTGTGCGGAAATATCTGGCCGGTTTCCCGTCTATAAAGCATTTCCATCCGGCCGGGTAATATATCTCTGAGAACACAGCAAGCCTTTCACCCTGTGCCTTGCTTTTGTATATCAGCTCATTGGGTTCGTATGATATGAGCTCAATTGTATCGCCCTGCATGACAGGATAAGAATCTTTTGTGATCTGATCCTTATAGAGCTTTTCAATAACCGCAACTTTTGAAGGATCGATCCTGTTAATGCTGGAGAGTTCCTCATTTGCGTTATCCACAATGACAGGTGATGGAACAAACCAGCAGTTACCTAGGGCTTTGGGGTTGATGAGCGGAGGATCTTCAGGATTATATATGATATATTTTGCGTTTAACATATTAAGCCCCGATGTCCTGTTAAAGACCTGCTGGATGTCGGAAAGGGATTTTGCAGCGCCTCCGACCGTCTGAATAAGCTGAATATCATGTATCAGTGATGTATCAATGAGTTCCTGGTAGATCCTTAGCTTGGCGCCATGGTATCCACCTATTGATTTATGATAATATGAAGTGGAAGCGTCATTGAAGGGAGAGACGCTTAGATTCAATACCCTGTAATCCGATTTATCATTTAAAATAAATTTATCGGCCACGGTCGGAGCATTTAATTTTGCCATTGCGGTCTTCCTTACAAACTTATCGGAATTCAGGTATCTTTTATCAACAAACCACATATCAGTAAGGAACAGCAATGCAAGTAAAGCAATAGCATATTCCTTCTTCAGCTTATTATAATAGAAACCTGCCACAACGGCAGCTGCAAGCAGGATCATAAAGAATGATCTCATGGAATCGCTTCTTAAAAGCATCTTTCTGTCCGAGACCAGGGCAGATGCAAGCCATGCGGGTACGTTTTGCTGCACCTCTGACGGAGATAAAAATGAACCCGCTATTCCGGGTATCAGCCCAAATATCAATGTCAGGCCACCGGTGATGGCGAATGAAATTTTAAGTCCCTTCAGAAGCTCTTTTCTGTCGGTGGTTCCATTAAAAATATCACGCAGGGCAAGCACTCCCAGAAGAGGAATGCAGAATTCCGCAATAACAAGGATCATGGTAACTGCCCTGAACTTGTTATACCCGGGGAAATATTCTATAAAGAGATTGGTAAGAGGCATGAAATTTTTACCCCAGGCGAGCATTACAGATAATACAGTTGCTGTAAGAAGCCACCATTTTTCACGGCCCTTGATTATAATCAATCCCAGAACAAAGAAGAAGAATACTACGGCGCCAATATATACCGGTCCGTCAACCCATGGTTGTGAACCCCAGTACATCATGAACTGATTGAGGTACTGCCCGGCATTGTTTTTTCTCAGAGTCGAAGCAACTTCTGATTTGTTGTCGAAGGGGATGTCTGCTCCCCCCCTGAAATCAGGTATGAATAATGTAAAAGTCTCATCTACTCCATAGCTCCACTGAGTGATATAATCTTTATCAAGCCCGCTTGTTTTCTCCGGATTGGCTGTCACAAGATCTGACTTTCCCCTTGTCGAATATTTTCCATATTCGTATGTTGAATAGAGCGAGCCGAAGTTCATCCCGATTGCAAGCAGAAGAGGGATTATCAGGATGACGGAACTCTTTATAAATGCCGGGATCTGTTTTTGCCTTACCGCAAAAACAAATTCAGTTATTATGAATACGAGGACACAGATGAACGAATAGTAAGCTATCTGGGGATGATTTGCAATCAGTTCCAGCGAGAGGAAGAAAGTTGTAAATAAAGCTCCCTTTAACACATCGCGCCTGTAGGTATAGTATATACCTCCGATCATCGGCGCCATATAGGCAATTGCCAGTGCTTTCGTATTATGACCTGCTGACAGACTGAAGAAGAAGTAAGTCGAAAATCCATATGCAAGAGCCCCTGCAATTGCCACCCAGGCGTCAACATTGAAAAACAGAAGGAGCACATAAAAACCCAGCATCGTAAGAAAAATCAGTGAGGCAGGATGCTTCAGGAACTTGAGCGACTGATCAACATATCTCATAAGATTTCCCTTATATAAAGTAGATATAAGATATGCCGGCATTCCACTGAACATTGATTCGGTCCAGAGCGGCTCTTTTCCGAACTTTGCCCTGAAATCGCTTATCTCCTTTGCGGAATTGGATGCAACAGATGCGTCATTCGAGCGAAGAACCTTGCCTTCCATTACCGGATAGAAATAAGCCAGCGAAACCGTCATAAAAATTATAACTGCAACTATATGAGGCAGAACCAGTTTAATCCAATTTTTTATTTGCATAGGAAGATTTTTGTATAATGATTCAACGATTCAGGAACAAAAGTATGTAAATATCAGTGATTTTTACATCAGAAATTTCTTTAAGCAGGATTTTCCTTGCCAACTGCTCTTTGCCAACTGCCAACTTTTAATAATCCGTCAATATCGAGTTGACACGACACCAGAGTGCCTGATATTATCATATTAATTCAGATCCTTATCAATTTGGGTATAAAGTGAAATGATACTCTGACCAATTTTAAGAGAAGAAAATTTATCCTGATTTTGGAGAGCTATCGACTGATAATCATACTGTTTACTGACAATATTCCGAAGGCCTTCCAGCCAGGCTTCAGGGGTGTTTTCAACAAGAATTCCGTTCTTTTCATTTACCAGCTCGGGCAGGGCGCCGGTGTCTGATGCCAGGACAGGCGTTCCTGTTGAGAGTGCCTCTGCGGTTACTACAGAAAAGGTTTCAATATCCGAAGCATGCAGAAACAGGTGTGTGTTGTGAAGCAATGATGCAATACCCGGTCTGTCAAGGTATCCTGTCCACTTAACGGTTAAATTGCCGGGGGTTTTCTGTTTGATCAGCATTTCAGCCTGGGGCCCTGTTCCCACTACAGTAAGTTCTATTTTCAGTGCAGTAACGGCAGCAAATGAACAGAGTGAATCAAAAATCAGGTCAAGCCGTTTCGGAAGCCTCCAGGAGGCAACGCATAACATACTGAATGAGCCAGTTTGTGATGGGGGTTTGGGTCTGTAAGTAAATATAGAGGTATCAATAATATTTGGAATTATAACAATATTCCGGTGGCCGGTTATTGTCTCGATTCTCTTTGATAAAAACCCGGATACACAGGCAATTGCATAACTTTTGCGGTAGGCTCTCAGGGCGATCCTCCTGTAGACGGGATGCCTCATAAACTTTCCGGTTTTTGACCAGTGCTCCGATATCAAAAGCTGAGTATCAAGTTTCCGTGAAAGAAGATATCCCACTATCCCGCAGGGGAATATTACATTTGAATGGATAATGGCAGGCTTTACTTCATCTGTTCTTCTTATAAAACGGTATATTATCCTGGCCAGCGCCCATGGATTTACATACCAGAATTTCCACAGGTATGAATAGAGATTTATTGTAATGAGTTTGTTATTACCCAGGGCTGACTCCTTAATGGTTTTCCTCAAAAAGAGATCTTTTGAAGGCAGTACATTGACCTGAAGAAAAATTATATTCTCCCTGAGTTTACAGACAGCTGACACCTGTTCCTGTATGAAGATGCCCTGCTGGGGATATTTATCAGTGGGATTCCAGAAAGAAATTATCAGGACCTGGCTCTTCTCCATTTTGTGATCATTTACCTGAAGGTTTTTTCTCACCTTGTTTTGTGTAGCCGGTTTTATAGGATTCATTTCCTATGAGCCTTGCAAGCCACTCGATATCCATCCTGAAAAAACTAAAGAATATGCCCACAGCGGACCGCAGCTTCCAGACAGGCCTGGCAAACCCGTAATGGATTATAGAGTGAATATAATCCTTGCGCGCACCCTTAAAATCCTTACGGATCAGTTTATAACGGCCCGATCTTGAATAGCTCACGACCAGCCTTTGCCTGAAATGTTTAGCGATCTCTTTTTTTGTCAGTCCATGTTGATTGAAAGCATCCGGGAAACGCTGCATAAAGGATTGGATCAAAGCATAATAACTGGTTGTCATCTGACCGGTGTATGTCTTTGTTACCTGGTTGGGATAGATCCGCCAGCGGCCAAGTGGCATGTCAATATAGCTGAACTCTCCGCGCATGAGCAGTTCAAGGGTCGTCGGAATGTCGACAAGAGGAAGGTTAAATCCCTGTTTAAACCCCCCTATTTCCAGCAGAGCTTCACGTTTTATCACAAGCGTCAGTGCCGGAATAAGGGTACTGTAAATAAACTTTTTTAAGAATATCCCGGGTGGTTTATTGTAAAACAGCTGTGCATCCCTGTCATTCTTCGGAGCCAGGTAGTAGTTGAATGAAAGGTCGATAGCTGACAGATATGCCTGGCCCCAGGATAGTATGCACTCCGGTTTCCGCTCCAGATCCTCAACCTGAATCTGAAGCTTTTCAGGTAACCACACATCGTCGCATTCAAGAACGGCAATATATTTTCCGGAGCACTTGCTTAATGCGAAGTTATAAGATTCGCCAAGCCTGAAGATTCCTATATTCTTCTGCGTGTAAGCGGTGATCCGGCCATCTCTCTCCGCGTAGCTGCATGCGATCGGGTATGTCTCATCAGTACTCCCATCATCAATAATTATCATTTCCCAGCCTGAATAGGTCTGGGCAAGCACGGATTCTATACAGTCTGAAATGAATTTTTCATGATTATAGGCAGGAGATATGACAGATACAAGGGGTTTCAGATTATTCATGTTTTGAATGTAAGCCTGTTATGAAGCACAGTCGGTTTAATGCTGTTTACCATCAAAGAATTGGATTGTAAAAATAAAACATTTTTAAACACGGGGATGACAGTTACGGGAAATGAAATGCTTTAAGCGGGAAGGAGCCGGTCACTCCATCGGCATGAACCATTGAAACTCCTTAAATTTGTTTAATTTTGACCTTATTTTTGCAAATAAGGTTATTTGAGTGGGAGTAAGCGATCTTAAGCATAAAACAGTAAAAGGCTTTTTCTGGAGCTCCATGGAAAGTATCTTCAGCCAGGGAATGGGTATTATTTTTGGTATTTTCCTGGCCCGTATGCTTACCCCGGGGGAGTTCGGGCTTATTGGGATGATAACAGTTTTTATCTCTGTTGCCCAGGTTTTTGTCGACAGCGGCCTTAGCCAGTCGCTGATCAGGAAGCAGAAGTGTTCCACTCACGATTACAGTACAATCTTCTGGATTAACCTGGCCATTGGCCTGTTGTGCTACGCGTTGATCTGGATTGCCTCCCCGCAGATAGCAGTTTTTTACGGTAAGCCGGAGCTCGTGTCACTTACCAGGGTTACCTCCCTTGCAATTATTATCGGATCAGTTACACTCATCCAGCAGACAATACTTACAAAAGAGCTGGATTTTAAAATCCTGACAAAATCTTCCATAGCCGGAACATTTATATCAGGAATGGTATCAATTTTTCTTGCCTGGATGGGATATGGAGTATGGAGCCTTGTCTGGCGGACAATCATAAACCAGGCAGTGCGGTCTGCCGTGCTATGGAACCGTAAAAGATGGTGGCCAAAGTTCTATTGGAGCAAATCTGTCCTTAAAGATCATTTTGCTTTTGGCTCCAATATCCTGGTTATTTCCCTTGTAGCAGCATTATATAAAAATTTCTACAACCTGATAATCGGGAAGAACTATTCCGACAAGGTACTGGGTTATTATACCAACGCGGACCAGTACAGTCTGATGCCCTCAAGTACAATATCCTCAATTACGAACAAGGTAAGCTACCCGGTTCTTTCCGGTATGCAGGACGACAATAAACGGCTGAAGACAAGTATCAATAAGCTGATAACTATTGTGATGTACATCTCTTTCGTTGTTATGTTCGGACTTGCTGCCATTGCCAGGCCACTTTTTGCAGTTGTACTGGGAGCGAAATGGCTGCCTTCAGTTGTAATGTTCCAGGCGCTGTGCATTGCCTACGCAATTTCACCTATGCATATTATCAATCAAAACATCATGAAAATAAAGGGCAGATCTGATCTGTTCCTGAGAACTGAAATAATCAAGTACGTAATATTCACGCCGTTGCTTGTAGCGGGAGCATTGTATGGAATTACCATCCTCATTGCAGGAATCGTGGTCTTCTACTGGTTAGGATATCTGATCAATGCCCTCTATTCCAGACGGCTTATAGGATATTCAATAGCTGATCAAAGCCTCGATTTTCTGCCTGTAATGGGAATCGCGCTTGTCCCGGCTGTGATCACGTGGAGTTTCGGGCTTTTCCTGCATCTTAGCGATATCCTGCTGCTCACTGTTCAGATTCTCTTCTACCCCTGCATGGTAGTGCTCCTATCGGTAATCCTCAGATTACCTGCATTTTTCGAGCTTCTTCAGATATTTAAGGATAAATTTACAATTGCAAATATTGTCAAAACGATAACAAGGACAAAATGAACGCTATAAAGCATATCTGGCAACTCGCGGCTCCTGGCTTTCTGCTCGGTTTTGTCCGCTTTATTCTTGAACCCGCTGACTATAAACAGCGCCGGAAAGCGGTCTTAAGACATTACAGGGATGTTGATAGGAAGAACCTGCCTCCTGAAATAACAGAGGGCCTGAAGTATCTCAGGTGCCATAAATACACTCCGCTTCCCTACAAATGGACAGGGAAATATGATAATTTCCTTCCTGAAATCTTCCGCGATGAAGCACATCAGAGCTATTTCATTATGTTCCTAGGCAAAAAGATGTATTTTCCGAAGAGTTTTAATACTACCGGCGTGACATGGGCCGTCAGGGCAATAATGAGAGAACAGGATCCAAGGTCGCCTCATTTATATCTGGACAGCGATTTTCAGGTTGAAGAGGGGAGTGTCGTTATAGATGCCGGTGTGGCGGAGGGTAATTTCGCTCTTTCAGTCGTGGAAAAGGCAAAGCGCCTGTATCTGGTGGAGTGCGACAGCGGCTGGATGGATGCCCTCAGGCTGACATTTGAGCCATGGAAGGAAAAGGTGGTGTTTGTTGAAAAGTATATGTCTGATACTGACGGAACTTCCACGACCTCCATAGATACCTTATACTGCCCGGAGGAGAGGGGAAGTTTTTTCATCAAGTTTGACATTGAAGGTTATGAGCAAAAAGCCCTTGCCGGAATGAAGCGCCTGGTGGCTTCGGGAAATCCGGTTAGGATGGATGTTTGTACTTACCATCATCCCGATGATCTTAAAGAGATACTTGCCACGCTTAAATCATTTAATTTCCGGTGCAAGGTATCAGATGGATATTTACTTTATTTTCGGCCAGGAGAAGAGCCTTCATTCAGGAAAGCGCTTATCAGGGCAGAACGGTCCTGATAAACGGTACAGGATTTATCAGGCCTTCTGGTCAAGGAGGGTTGCCAGCTTCCCGGTAAGATATTTTCTGCTGAACTCAGGCGGCGGGGTCATTGATTTGTCAGGCGTCGATGCGTAATAGTCTTCAATAATCTGAATCATACCCTTTACATCACCCGGCGCGGCACATTTCCCGTGACCCGTGCCTGCCAGTATATCAGCTGCACCCCCGTCTGTAGGCCCGATGCATAAGACAGGCCTGCACGCAGCAAGGTATTCAAAAAGCTTTCCGGTTATAATGCTTTTATTACTGTGATGATCGGGTATTATAAGAAGCAAGACTGAAGATTCCATCATATATTTGATCGCATCTTTATGATTTACATAGGGGATGAATTCGACCATGCCACTGCTTGTTTTTGAAATGACAAGATTTTGATGAAGCGATGATAAAGCTCCTACAAATTTAAGTTTAATATTAAATCCATTTGTTTTCAGACGAGCGATTGCCTCCATAAAACCAGCAAGAGGGTAAAAATCTGAAAGGGTTCCGATATAGGATATTGTGAATATCTCAGGAATTTCAGGAATTATCCCGGAGAAATCATCTTTATCATACCCGTTTGTTATTACTTCAATCTTTTCTTCAATACCTTTAAGACGGGCAGCAAAGCTTTTTTTCAGCGAATTGCCGACTGTAATTATCCTGTCGGCATTTCTCAGTACACTCTTCTCAAGGTTTTCATCAATTTTCCTGGCCGGGAGAGTATGATAAAAATTGCCGTAATAATAAATTTCTGTCCATGGATCACGGAGGTCCGCTATCCAGGTTATCTGAGGATACCTTTTTTTGAGCTCCAGTCCGATCAATTGGGTCGAATGAGGCGGGCTTGTTGTGATGATATTTTTAATTCCCCCGGATTCGATTAATCTGCATGCCTCCCGGAGAGCGTATTTATTCCACCCTTTTCTTGGATCAGGTATAAAAAAGTTACCCCTGATGAATCTCAGCACTCTCCTGCGTAGGGTGTTATTGTCATTATTTGCAAAGCCTGCCGACGGAATTTTTGATTTGTCCCTGCTATAGATCCTGAACCAGTCTGTAGCTTTTGTATGGAACACCTTCAGATCTGCTGATATTTCTTTGAGAAGAGAATTGTCAGTGGCCGGGTAAGCAGCATATCCGGGATCAACGGTAAGAACGTAAGGCTCCCATCCTGTGGATGGCAGATATTTGGTGAATTTCAGCCATCTCTGCACTCCGGCGCCTGATCCGGGTGGCCAGTAATAGGTGATAATAAGGACCTTATTCATTTTAAAGCTTCTTTAATAAGCTTTGAATTGATACCTTTTCTTTAATTATCTCCCTTAGTTGCTCAATTTTAACTCTTTCCTGGTTCATCTTATCGCGATACCTTATTGTTACAGTATTATCTTCCAGGGTCTGGTGATCTATTGTAATGCAATAAGGTGTACCGATTGCGTCCTGCCGCCTGTACCTTCTGCCTATGGAATCTTTATCATCATACTGGCAGTTAAAGTCGAACTTCAGGTCCTTTACAATTTTCCCTGCAATATCGGGAAGCCCGTCCTTTTTAAGAAGAGGCATAACTGCTAGCTTTACAGGAGCAAGATAGGAGGGTAACCTGAGTACCACACGCGTATCGGTCGTGCCATCTTCCTTTTTCAGCTCCTCTTCAAGGTATGCAGCTGATATGACCTGCAGAAACATCCTGTCAACACCAATTGAGGTTTCAATAACATACGGAACGTAGGATTCACCTTTCTCGGGATCGAAATACTGCATCTTTTTCCCGCTGTATTCCTGGTGCTGCTTCAGATCATAGTCAGTCCTGGAATGAATCCCCTCCACCTCTTTAAAGCCAAAAGGAAATTTGTATTCTATATCCGTAGCAGCATTTGCATAATGTGCAAGTTTCGTATGATCATGAAAGCGGTAATTCTCACTTCCGAAGTCCAGGGCCTGATGCCATTTCATGCGGATCTCCTTCCATTTCCGGAACCACTCAAGCTCTGTACCCGGCTGGACAAAAAACTGCATTTCCATCTGTTCAAATTCCCTCATCCTGAAGATGAATTGCCTTGCCACAATTTCATTCCGGAACGCCTTCCCGATCTGGGCAATCCCGAAAGGGATCTTCATCCTTCCCGTTTTCTGTACATTGAGGAAGTTAACAAATATACCCTGAGCCGTCTCAGGCCGCAGATAGATCTTACTGGCACCCTCTGACGTTGAACCCATCTCCGTAGCGAACATAAGGTTGAACTGACGGACGTCAGTCCAGTTCCTGGTGCCTGATACCGGGCATACTATTTCATTATCAATGATTATCTGCTTTAATCCGGCAAGATCGGTCTCATTTAAAGCTTTTGCAAACCGGGCATTCAACTCATCATATTTTGCCTGATTTGCCAGGACCCTTGGATTTGTTTCCCTGAATTTTTTTTCATCAAAGCTCTCCCCAAATCTCTCTGCTGCCTTTTCCACCTCTTTGGTGATCTTCTCCTCTATTTTGGCGAGGTGCTCCTCAATAAGGACATCAGCCCTGTATCTCTTTTTTGAATCCTTATTATCTATCAGAGGATCATTAAAAGCGTCAACATGACCCGATGCCTTCCAGATTGTAGGGTGCATGAATATTGCCGAGTCAAGGCCAACGATATTATCATTGAGCAGCACCATACTGTCCCACCAGTATTTTTTAATATTATTCTTCAGTTCAACGCCATATTGACCATAGTCATAAACTGCACTTAGACCGTCATAAATCTCGCTTGATGGAAAAACATATCCGTATTCCTTACAATGCGCAACTATTTTCCTGAAAACATCTTCCTGGGCCATAAATTTTTTTTTAATCCGAGAGGAGGCAAAAGTAACTTAAAATCTTATGTTTTACAACGTAATGGCAGTCTCATCTTACTCAAAATAGCTGCCAGGTTTAATTTCTCATCAAGGGTCAATAAATCTATTTGTATCTTTATCATTTCAATTTTATCATACAATGATGAAAAAAAGAACAGATTTTCTTGTTATAGGTTCGGGGATAGCCGGTCTTACGTTTGCATTGAAGGCAGCCAGGTACGGGAAAGTTTCAAGAGTTACAAAAGCAAAGATTGAGGATTCAAATACATGGTATGCACAGGGGGGTATCGCAGCTGTTTTCAGTGAACCGGATAATTTCGAAAAACATATAAAGGACACCTTAATTGCCGGCGACGGTTTCTGCAATGAAGAGGTAGTAAGGATGGTAGTGCAGGAGGCCCCTGAAAGGATCAAGGATCTGATTGCAATGGGCGTATCATTCGACCGGAAAGAGGATGGGTCGTACGATCTGGCCAAAGAGGGCGGACACACGGAATTCAGGATACTTCATCATAAGGACCGGACCGGAGAGGCTATTCAGAAGACTCTGACCGGGCAGGTCAGGAAGGATCCTAATATTACAATCTACGAGCAGCATTTCGCTATTGAGATCCTGACACAGCATCACCTGGGCGATGTATTGAAAAAAAACAACCCTGATATCAAATGTTTCGGGGCATATGTTGCCGATCTGGAGAAACAGAAAGTTATAACATTTCTTTCAAAAGTTACTGTGATTGCCACCGGTGGAATGGGGAATGTCTATATGACAACTACCAATCCCGAAATTGCAACCGGTGATGGGGTGGCAATGGTTTACAGGGCCAAGGGGACAATAGAAAATATGGAGTTCGTTCAGTTCCACCCGACATCTTTATATGATCCCAATATAAGGCCTTCGTTTCTTATTACCGAAGCACTGAGAGGCTACGGGGCCGTTCTTAAGAACATGGCCGGAGAGAAATTCATGAAAAGGTACGATAGCAGGGAATCGCTGGCGCCAAGGGACATAGTTGCAAGAGCGATCGACAATGAGATGAAGATCTGGGGAGATGACCATGTTTGGCTGGACTGCACCCATCTTGAAGCAGAAGGGCTGAAGGATCATTTCCCGAATGTTTACGAACATTGTCTTGCCAGAGGTATCGATATAACCAGGGATCTGATACCGGTGGTTCCTGCTGCGCATTATTCCTGCGGTGGTATTAAGGTTGACATGGATGGTCAGAGCAACATAAACAGGCTTTATGCACTTGGAGAGGTCTCCTCAACCGGACTTCACGGGGCTAACAGGCTTGCTTCAAATTCACTTATTGAAGCTGCGGTTTTTTCTCACAGGGCGGCTATCCATTCAGGAAAGAGGCTGGATGAACTGACATATGAAGAGAAGATCCCCGACTGGGATTACAAAGGTACCACACACCTGGAGGAGATGATCCTTGTGACGCAGAATTACAAGGAGGTCCAGATGATAATGAGCAATTACGTCGGAATAGTGAGATCAGATCTCCGGCTTGAAAGAGCGATGGTCAGGCTTGAGATAATCTACAAGGAGACCGAAAGCCTTTATAAGAGATCACTCATATCCAAAAAAATATGTGAATTGAGAAATCTTATAAATGTGGGCTATATTATAATAAAAATGGCAAAAAACAGGCAGGAGAGCCGGGGACTTCACTATTCCATTGATCATCCAAAGAGGGCCGTATCGGAATTCTGATCAATGTATTAGCGATGAATCATCTCGAATCGACATTTAAAGGGAAAAACGGCTTATGGCGTTACGTGGTAATGATTACAGCCGTATTCCTGGCATCCAACTCGGTGGGCGCGCTGCCAATCCTTATATCCATTGCTTATAAGTATTTTTCCAATCCTGAACTCTATTCCCTGTACTCAGCCAACCCGGGTAATTACGGCGCGCTCGGCATCGATTCCAATCTAATGCTTGTAATGATGCTGTTCCCGTTCGTTGCAGCGCTGGTAACATTTGTGCTTCTTATCAAACCGTTGAATGCCCGGACTGTCAGCAATACAATAAACGGAACAGGGAAGATCAGGTGGAGAAGGTTTTTTATATCGGCGCTTGTATGGCTGGTGCTTTCTGCCATCTATTTCTTGTTGTACTACAAGTTTGATCCACAAAATTTCTCATTAAACAATCAGACTTTTTCAATAGTAATTCTCACCTTAATATCGCTTCTGATGATACCCTTTCAGGCATCATTTGAGGAGATACTCTTCAGAGGATACCTGATGCAGGGATTTACCGCCCTGGTGGCAAAGAGATGGTTCCCTCTCATAATGACCTCAGTACTTTTCGGCCTTCTGCATGGATTGAACCCCGAGGTGAAGGAATATGGTTTCCTGACAATGATGCCGCAGTATATTCTTTTCGGACTGATTTTCGGGGTCACCACTATCCTTGATGATGGTATAGAAGTCTCTATGGGAGCCCATGCAGCGAACAATATATTTCTCTGCATCATGGTAACCAACAAATCATCTGCTTTGCAGACTGCTGCACTGTATGAACAGCACAGCATCTATCCGTGGACTGAATTTGGCGCTCTCCTGGTGGTTGGAATTATTTTTGTTGTTATCCTTAAGAAGATCTTCGGGTGGAAAAGCTTCGGAATCCTGTTTGGAGATGTAGAGAGAGCGAAAAGGCAATCAGGTCCCGTAAACTGATGTCCTGTCTTCTGTCCGGAAATCTCCCCATTTCTCCCTTATCCCTGCTATGATTGTGATGATCTCGCCGATGTCGACAGTGGTAAGAAGCTTCAGGCGGGTTTCCCTGAAATGAGGGAGCCCTTTAAAATAATTTGAGAGGTGCCGCCTCATCTCAAATATTGCCCTGTTCCCGTTCTTGAACTCAAGTGATTTTTCGAGATGCATTATCGCGATCGCGGCCTTTTCGTCTACGGTAGGTTCAGGCAGCAGTTCGCCTGTTTTAAGATAATGTCTTATCTCTTTGAAGATCCAGGGTCTGCCGACTGTGGCCCTCCCTATCATTATTCCGTCGACTCCGTATCTGTCAAACATCTCCTTCGCCCTCAGGGGTCCGTCTATATCACCGTTGCCTATTACCGGAATTTTCATTCTGGGATTATTTTTTACTGCGCCAATCAGTGACCAGTCGGCAACACCCCTGTACATCTGAGCCCGGGTCCTGCCATGTATCGTCAATGCCATAATTCCAACATCCTGAAGGCGTTCTGCAACTTCAACAATATTTTTACTATCGTCATCCCATCCAATGCGGGTTTTGACGGTAACAGGCAGTCTTACAGCATCGACAATAGCTTTTGTCATCTCAATCATGAGAGGTATATTTCTGAGCATACCGGCTCCCGCTCCCCTGTTGGCTATCTTCTTTACCGGGCATCCAAAATTTATATCGATTAGTTCAGGCCCGGCTTCCTGTGCAATAAGTGCCGCATCAACCATGGCGCCTGTCAGATGCCCGTACAGCTGAATACCGATTGGTCTCTCAAAATCATAAATGTCAAGCTTCTTGATGCTTTTTTCCCCTTCACGTATTAATCCATCGGAAGAGATGAACTCAGTGTACATCACATCTGCTCCGTTAAGCTTGCAGATCATTCTGAAAGAGGGATCAGTAATATCTTCCATCGGGGCAAGAAATAACGGATAATCGACAAGGGATATATCAGATATATTCAAGTGATCTATATTTGTAATAACAATAATAATTAACTGCAAAATTAGTAAAATGGACAATAATCTCTACCGATATCCATTTGCTGACAGATCTGCTATCAGTCAGCTGATTATCTCATTATTCATTATTGTGGCTGCCGGGGGCCTGCTGTTTTCCCTGTTCATTACGGCAGGTAAATATATCTTCAATACTGATCCGGGAATGGTTGAGAATCTCTCGCTTGCAACCGGAAGGGAGGATCTGTACTTCCTGAGGTACATTATTGTTTCACAGGATATCTCATTTTTTATTGTTCCTGCTGTGATTATACTCTTCTTACTCAGACCTGGTTATCAGGCTGAGGCGATTGACTTAAAAGGCATCAGGATTACAGATGTCATTCTGGTTGTCGCGCTGGCTTTTTGCATCATCCCGGTCTCTGCTTTTACCGGAAGGCTTAATGCCTTAATGGAATTCCACGGGCGTCTTTCCGGAGTGGGCCAATGGATGAAGGAGAAGGAGGACTGGGCATCTCAGCTTATAGATTTATTCATGACGGGCAACAGTTTTCTCTCAATGCTGCTGAATTTACTCATTATCGCTTTAATACCGGCTGTAGGAGAGGAGATGATCTTCAGAGGAGTGTTTCAGAAGATCTTCCAGAAGATGGTGGGTTCGGGTCACATTGCAATCTGGATCACCTCTTTTTTGTTCAGCGCAGTACATTTCCAGTTCTACGGATTTCTTCCGAGATTAATACTGGGACTGATTTTTGGTTACCTCTTCCTCTGGAGCAGATCTTTATGGCTGCCGGTCATTGCACACTTTGTAAATAATGCAATCCCCACAGTTGGTGCATACCTGAAAGGATGGGATACAATAAACGGTGCTTCCGAAGTTACAATATGGAGACAGTTTACAGGCATGATAGTCCCGTTGCTTATAGCCACTTCAATACTGATTTATCTGCGAAAGAAAAGATGGGTCAGTGACAGCACGGAAACCGGGAATAGTGTGAAGCCAGAGATCTGATTATTGTTGCGGCTGATCCTGCAGGGAGGTAACCTTAAGGTTATTTTTTTCGTTTTTCCTGTAAAAATATACCAGACCATAGGTCTCGCACATATTTTTCCTTAAATCCTCTGACAGGGTGTGGTACGTTTTCTCCACATCATTCCAAACGCTGAGAATAAGTTCATCAGCCTCCTTCCGGAGGGAGGTGATCTTTTCATTGTATTCCAGCGCTTTTCTGGAAATCGTATTATGATGATCCAATGTGTCAAGGAAATTTCCAAACCTGACTTTGACAACTGCTATTGTAGGATTTGTAATTGGACTCCCTCCTTTACGGATCCTGAATTCCTCACCCTCGATGACTCGTCTTCCCCAGGTCACGAGCTCATTTTCAGTATTCAGGGATGGAACAGTTGACTCATCTGTTGCAAGCCCGTAAAATGCCCTTGTTTCTGCAGGCAGTTCCCCGCGGAATATTGCCATGTTCATCACCCTGATGAAATGTGTCAGATATAACCTTGCCTTCTTCAGAGTGTCAAAATAAAACTTGTTTTTCCTGGTCTGTACAGTCAATGTCTCACGGTAAGACTGTATGTTGCGCTCAAACAGCGGCAGAAATCTTTCGAGCTGTACTGTTGTTTTTGGGGAAAAGGCGAGCTTGTGGGGGGGAAGCTCTTTTCCCTTCTCAAGAGCCGTCTTCATAGCTCTTATTCGTGATTTGTCGGTGTTGGGTAATCTTCTGTAGGGCATCGGGTAGTTATAAAGTTGTTGAAATGCTGTTGATAACAAATACGAATATAATAATAAATTGTTAATATCAATGTCTATTCGCAACTAAAGTGACTAAAGTGACTAAAGTTAAGAATAAGAGAATAGGGCGGTTTATTTTATGCGAGGAGATGGTCTTAATGAAAACCAAAAATGTTAATTTCGAAACATGACTGTTAATAGCAGATGATTTTATAACTTTAGATTTCAAACTTCAGCTCACTTTAAGTACTGATTAGTTACAAATACTTTAATACCTATCTGATATGTTTAAAAGTGAAGTATATACAAGAAGGAGGCAGGAACTCCAGAAAAAAATATCTGCAGGACTGGCACTATTCATCGGGATGAACGAGGCTCCTATGAATTACCCTGATAATACATACCATTTCAGGCAGGACAGTGATTTTCTTTATTTCTTCGGGCTTGATATACCCGGACTGACCGGAGTCATGGATTTTGATTCAGGTAAGGAGTGGATATTCGGCAACGATTCCGGCCTGGATGATATCATCTGGACGGGGCCTCAGCCATCCGTTAATGAGCTGGCATCCAGATGTGGTATAACAAGTACCGCCCCGGTGTCAAAGCTGGAGGAGATTGTCAGTGATGCCGTGACGAAAAAAAGGAAAATACATTTTCTCCCCCCGTACCGTGGAGATACAAAGATGAGGCTCGGCTCCCTTCTCAGGGAAAATCCATGCCAGATGAATACTCACGCCTCTGAGGAGCTTATAAAAGCGGTTGTTTCGCTGAGATCAATAAAGGAAAGAGTTGAAATTGAAGAGATAGAAAAAGCTGTGGATATTGCCTGGGATATGCATGTCACAGCAATGAAAATGTGCAGGAAGGGGATAAGGGAGCAGGATATTTTCGGAACCATGGAAGGACTGGCTTTAATGAAGGGAGCCGGCACCAGCTTCCCGATCATCCTGAGCATTAACGGGCAGACCCTTCATAACCATGCCCATCATAATATTCTGGAAAAAGGAAAGATGATGGTAGCCGATGCCGGTGCAGAATCGAGATTACATTATGCCTCCGATATTACGAGGACAACTCCTGTGGGAGGGAAATTCAGCAAACAGCAGAAAGAGATATACGAGATTGTTCTGAAGGCCAATACTGAATCAATAAGTGCTGCCGGACCGGGCCTTTCAAACCGGGAGCTCCACCTGAAAGCCTGCAGGATAATTACTGAGGGGTTGAAGGAACTGGGTTTAATGAAGGGTGATGTTGATGAGTCAGTGGCTGCCGGAGCTCATGCACTCTTCATGCCTCACGGACTGGGCCATATGATGGGTCTGGATGTCCACGATATGGAGGCATTAGGTGAAGACTATTCAGGTTATAACGAGACGGTCAAAAGAAGCTCACAGTTCGGGACCTCTTTTCTCCGGTTTGCTCTTCCCTTCAGACCCGGGCATGTATTCACCATTGAACCCGGTTGCTATTTCATTCCGGAGCTTATCGCAAAATGGAAGGGAGAGAAGAAATTTACCGGATTCATAAATTACGGGAAAATAGACAGCTATATGTCAATTGGCGGGATACGTATAGAAGACGATGTACTCATTACGGATAAGGGCCATAAGGTTCTCGGCAAACCGATTCCGAAAACCGTCAGGGAGGTGGAAGCCATTTGTTTGTAAACGTGGTGCCTGCAGGTTGCCGTCATCCTAAGGAGTCTGACAGAGATGATATTATGCCTGCCTGTCGCCTGCCTGCCTGTAGGCAGAGCAGACAGGTAACACACATGATTAAAAATTATATTTATTCATTTTTATGATTGTGGTCAGTTTCATATTGATAAATACTCGAGAAACAAAGGTATGTAATCAGGTCCCTTTAAAAGCTGTACAGGCATTTAAGAAGGAGATCCCTCGCTAACGCTCGGGATGACAGAGCTTTAGGGGGTAGTATAGGGGGAAGAAGCGGTGATTCGCCTTAAGAATTACCGGCAGAAGAAAAAATAACGCTTATAAGGCGAATCACCGCTTCTTCCCCCCTCATTTAAAAAAATGACCTGTCATCCCGAACGCAGTGAGGGATCCCCAATCCCAGAAACGATAGCTCCCTGGGAAATGCACCTTTAGGTTGACGGGTATCCCTTTTAGGGGATTCAGGGGTGATTAAAAATTGAGGTCTATGCCTCCGGCTCCCCTAATGCTGATTGATTTTCTCCAGGGTCTTCCAGCATTGATAAAGGCCCCGGGGCACATGAAAACATCCTTTCCATTTACCGCCTTTCAGCGGAAGAAGGAGCTCTCCCTGTCGGTTTAAATAACCATACCACTCGGGATATTCCTTATCTTTGAAGTGATCCCATGTATATTCATGGATGATCTCAAACCATTTGAGGCAATCCTGTGATCCCGTAAGCTGATATCCTTTTGCCAGCGAGATAAGCGATTCAATATGAACCCACCAGAGTTTCTGATCCCATTCAAGCTGCTGTACCGGATGGCCATCCCTGTCAAGGAAATAAAAGATGCCCCCGTATTTTTCATCCCAGCCATATTCCACCATCTGCACAGCAATCGCAGCAGCTTTTTCTATGAGCCGGGGATTATTAAGCCTTACCCCCAGGTCCATGATGAACCACATGGCCTCTATTGCATGTCCGGGATTCAGTAATCGTCCTTCAAATGTATCAGAGAGATTATTGGCTGCAGTCACATTTTCGACAACAAGCCCCAGTTCAGGACGGTAAAAAACTTCCATCACTTCATGAATACAATTATCTATGGTCTGCTGCAGGAAATCCCTGTCAACAAGATGCTCTATTTCAAGGGAAAGATTACAGAGGATCATCGGAAGAGCAAAATTTTTGAGATCCCTGGTGCCCGGGTATGCCTTATTCCATTTCCCTTTAGGATTATTCATCCTTGAAAGAATTATATCAAATGTCTTCTTTGAAATTTCCGCATATTCCTGATTACCGGTAGCCCGGCTGAGCTGACCGAAGGCCATGGCGGCGAAGGTATAGGAAAAGATGTTACTGGGCTCGGTTAAAGGCTTCCCCTCCCGGGTCAGTGAAAAATACCAGTTATAATTTCCGTCGTGACCAGACTTTTTCAGGAATTCTCCTCCCTGCACGGCACATTGCAGCCATTCAGGATTTTTATCAACGTTATTGTAAAGCATTGAGAATTGCCAGACCTGACGCCCCTGAAGCCAGATGAATTTATCGGTATCAAAAACGTTCCCGGCCCTGTCGAGACAGGTAAAATAGCCGCCGTATTGAGAGTCCTGAGATTTTTCGAGCCAGAATGGCACAACATTGTTAAGGAGTTCGTCTCTGTAGAGTTTCGATAAAGATTTGGAATCCATAGCTGTATTTTTTAAGTCAGTATTTGTATTGGGCCTGAAGACCGAAGCCCAGCCTTCGCTTCCTTATTCGATAACACTCTTCTGGTCGTTGAAGCTTCGGCTGGCATAGCCTGTGCCCTCCCGGATCAGAGCACTCTTTTCCCTCTCTTTATCCACATTTCTTCTATCTCTTCAAGGGATTTCCCGGTGGTTTCAGGTAATAATTTCCACACTATCAGCATATAGGGTACGCACATAAGGGCAAAGAACCAGAATGTACCGGCCGGGGTAAGGCTGGTAAGCATTATAGGTGTCAGCTGGCCAATAAGATAAGTGCCTATCCAGAGAGAGAGGCCGGCAACAGACATAGCTGCTCCCCGTACCTTTACAGGATACATTTCAGACAGGAGGACAAAAATTACTGCACATATTGAAATAGCGCAACAAAATATGTAAAAAAGGAAGAATATTAACAGAAAGAGATGGGGAATGGAAAGTTCATTACCGTATGCAAAATAAATCCCTATCAGGATAAGGGAGATCACCATGCCGGATACTCCCCAGTAAACCAGCTTTTTACGTCCGACCTTATCGATGATTACAAGTGCCAGCACTGTGGTCAGCATATTTACCAGGCCAACGAGCACCTGGTAAAACAGGGAATCTCCGCTTGAAAGGCCGCTCTCCTTGAATATAGAGGGGCCATAATAAAGAACTGCATTCACTCCCATTAACTGGCCCAGCATGGCCAGTGCCACTCCAATGAAGAGAGCCATGCGGAACCCCGGCCGGAACAGGAGACTCCAGTTGGCTCCTGATTCTGAACCAATAAGTGATTTTATGTTACTGATCTGAACATTGGCCTCTCTATCGCCAAAGATCCTGTACAGCACCCGCGAGGCCTTTTTATCTTCGCCCTGCACAACAAGCCAGCGGGGACTCTCAGGAATAAGAAAGAGCACAAGAAAAAACAATATTGCCGGGAGGGCTTCCATACCCAGCATTCCTCTCCATGCCTCAGTGCCAAAGATCTTACCCGCAATTCCGGAAGTAGCTCCCCTGCTTAAAAGTAGCTCAGAGTATTGCAGAAGTCCCCAGTTGGCAAGATATGCTCCCAGGAAGCCTACTGTAATTGCCAGCTGATACATTGACACCAGTCGTCCGCGTATGGAGGGGATTGAAATCTCGGCAATATACAACGGGGATACAACTGATGCAACACCTATTCCTATTCCTCCCACAATACGGGCAATAACCAGCTGCACCTGATCAGCAGCCAGCATGCAACCTAAACCTGATAATGAAAACAGGACGGCGGAAAGCAACAAAACAATTTTCCGCCCGAATTTATCACTCAGATACCCGGCCACCATTACACCAGCAATCGATCCTGCCAGTGCACATCCGACATACCATCCCTTTGTAATATCGTTAAGACTGAACTGTAAAGAGACCTGATCCACAGTACCGGAGATAACGGCAGTATCATAGCCGAAGAGGAATCCTCCAAGAGAAGCGACTATGGACAGCCAGACAATGTACATGATTTGCTTCGGGTGTTCCTTCATAGGGCGATTATAAACTTACTCAGGGCAGTTTTAAATATATAGTGGGAAGGTCAATTTTCACTCTTCGGGCCAGTGAGTTTCAATACCAGCTGATCGTATCAGATCCTGGAACTCAGTCAGCAGATCTTTACTCTCCCGAACCATACGGGGAATAACCTTTTTAACAAGTGCAAATGCTACAAGTGATCCGGCAGATTCACCAATATTCCATTCGACAGGATGCAGCCGGTAACAACCGTTTGTGATGTGTGTGGTACCTATATTTTTATTTGCGGCGATAAGGTTTTCAACGCGTCGCGGGATAAGCGATCCGAGGGGTATCTGGAAAGGGAGGGAGCTGATATCTATGTAATTGGTTCCTGCACATGAGGGGTGGAGATCTATCCTGTAGTAACCTACACCCACACTGTCGTAAAAATCGGCAGATTTAATATTTTTTGTGTTTCCGGTCACCTTCGTCCTGTTTTCAAGACCTACATGTTCCTCAAGAATGGTGAATAAGGCTTTAATACGGCGCGACTCTCGGATATAGGGAGATTTTGCCAGTCCGTCTTCCGTTCCAAGAATATCGCCGCGTGGCCGTATTCCCTTCCAGCCGTACCCTTTATCAGGATGCGGAGCTTCAGTCTGAAGCCAGTACAAAAGGGACAGACTCAGCTGCCTGGCGCCTTCAATGTGCTTTTTGAGTTCAGAGGGACCCGCACCGATAATATTTCCGCGCAGATAGTCATTCTGCGGCCAGTTTACTACGGTTATGTCGCCGCGATAAGTGCCGGGCATAAAATTAAGCCTGTTAATTATCCTGCGGTAGGTCCAGAGATTGTTAAGAGACGGATCGCTGGTCCCTTCGGGGCTGAAGCCGGCAAATCTTGGTTTCAGCGAGATCGGATCCGTAGAGCAAAGGTCAAGAAGTTTTCCCGGCCATGGCGGGGTCAGCTGAGGTTTATAATTTCGCCAGAACTCATAATCCCGGGGTTTTTCTATCACATGATCCTCTCGCGGGATATAATCCATTGCAAAGCAGACGGTGAATGCCTGGTTATTTTCCGGATCAGCTTTTTCCGGAGCATGCATCTCCCCGGTTTCCCCTGCTGATTCGGTACCGGTAACAAATTCCGTCCCTGTCAGGGGAAGCAGGTCTCCCAGTTCTGTAGCGTCTATAAAATAGGGTGCGGAGAGTACCATACTATTTCCGCTTGCATGAGAGACGACCTTCAATGAATGAATCCTGTCGCCGGTAAAATCGGCGCTTACAACCTTTGTATCAGTAAGCAGATTCAGTTTCCCGGAACTTATATAGGGAGCCATTAGATCACGCAGTACCGCAAGTGCCACCCGTGGTTCGTGACATAGTCTTGATACTGATCCGTCACCGGGGTTCAGAAGCGCGTTATCCCTTGCCTTCTCCGTCAACGGGTAGTTCCGGATGTAATACTGTCGTACCGAGTTGCGAAAATCGCGATAAAGTTTCGTCGACCCATGTGTCTCTATCCATTGATGTTCATCGGGGGGCACTCCCTGCGAAGTGAGTTGTCCGCCTATCCAGTCAGTCTCTTCAGTCAGGATCACATTTAAATCATAGCGGAGAGCAGCCAGGGCGGCAGCGCATCCTCCCACTCCGCCTCCGGCAATTACAACATCAGCTTTAAGTTCGTTTATCTTTTTCGGGGAGCCTGTTCCTTCCCCTGAAATTGAGAAGGAGGCAGGTATGGCTGATACGGGTGTTGCTGCAACTGCTCCACCTGCAACAGTAACCAGTTCAATAAACTTTTTCCGTTTCATTAAGGCGCATTAGTTCAGGCTGGAGAAATGTTAATAGGCATTATAGAATTCCCGGTTCAGTCTGGCAATATCCCTAAGTGTAATCTGCTTGGGACATTCGGCTTCACATGCGCCTGTATTGGAGCAGTTGCCAAAGCCAGCCTCATCCATTGCTTTCACCATTGCCTGAACCCTCTCTTTTGCCTCGATCCTGCCCTGGGGGAGAAGTGCAAATTGTGAAACTTTGGCAGAAACAAATAACATGGCTGAGGCATTTTTACATGCTGCAACGCAGGCGCCGCATCCTATGCATATTGCCGAATCAAAGGCAGTATCGGAATTCTTCCTGCGTACCAGAATGGAATTGGCTTCCGGGGCAGCTCCTGTATTAATTGAAATATATCCGCCGGCAATCTGGATCTTGTCAAAGGCTGATCTGTCGACAATGAGATCTTTGATCACAGGGAAAGGCCTGGCTCTCCACGGCTCAACCCAGATTGTCTGGCCATCATTGAAATATCTCATCGAAAGATGGCAGGTGGTGACAGCAGGTACCGGTCCGTGCGGATGGCCGTTTATATACATACCGCACGATCCGCAAATACCTTCCCGGCAATCATGGTCAAATGCCACCGGATCTTTATCCTCTTCAACAAGTCTTTTATTAAGGGCATCAAGCATCTCAAGAAATGACATCTCAGGAGATACGTCATCCATCTTGTATGTTACAAAATCCCCTTTGGATTTTGCATTTTTCTGACGCCATATTTTGAGTGTAAGCTTCATGATCTTAAATATAAATTGTTATGTATAAGTACTTTCGGGTATTTAATTTCTGTTAAGAACTCACGCAACGGCGCAACGGCGAAACGGCCCAACGGCGCAACGGTACTCGCTCTCCGCTCTCCGCTCATATCTCATATCTCATATCTCATATCCTCGTGCTCTACTCTCTCGGCTCTCTGCTCTCTGCCACGTGCTCTGCTCTGTGCTCTCTGCTCTCTGCCCTGCGCTCTGAGCTCTGTGCTCTGTGCTCTTTGCCCTGTGCTCTCCGCTCTACTTATAGCTTCTTACATTCATCTCCACCTCTTCAAACTTAAGTTCTTCCTTATGAAGGATATGAGGCTTGCCTTCCCCGGTATATTCCCATGCCGCCACATAGGCAAACTCTGCGTCATTACGCTGGGCTTCTCCGTCCGGTGTCTGATATTCCTCCCGGAAATGTGCCCCGCATGATTCATTCCTGTTGAGGGCATCGGTTACAAGAAGTTCCGCAAGTTCAAAATAGTCTGCAACCCTTCCGGCTTTTTCGAGTTCCATATTGACCTCGTTTATTGTCCCGGGGATAGTGAGATCTTTCCAGAATTCTTCCCTGAGGTCATTAATGAGTGAAAGGGCTTTCTTAAGTCCCTCAGCGTTTCTTACCATCCCGCAATAGTCCCACATTATCTTTCCAAGACGTTTATGAAACGTCGCTGCAGTCTGTTTGCCTTTTATAGAAATCAGCTTTTCAAGTCTTTCTTTCACAACTTTTTCAGTATCAACAAACTCGGGCCTGTCAGTGGAGATCGCAGGAACCCTTATCTCACCGGCAAGATAATTGCTTATAGTATTTGGCAGAATAAAATAGCCGTCTCCGGAGGCTTGCATCAGAGAGCTTGCTCCAAGCCTGTTGGCACCGTGATCGGAAAAGTTCGCCTCCCCGATTGCATATAATCCGGGTATTGTGGTCATCAGTTCATAGTCGACCCACAGACCGCCCATCGTATAATGGCCGGCAGGATAGATACGCATTGGTTCTTCATAAGGGTCAATGCCTGTGATAGTATCATACATCTCAAACAGGTTACCATATTTGTTCTCTATTACTTCCTTTCCCTGTTTCTTTATTGAATCCCTGAAGTCGAGATAGACGGAAAGGCCTGTTTCTCCGATCCCGAATCCTGCATCGCATCTTTCCTTTGCAGCTCTTGAGGCGACATCCCTGGGTACCAGGTTGCCGAAGGCAGGGTATCTTCTCTCAAGAAAATAATCTCTTTCCTCCTCCGGGATATCATTCGGTGGTCTCTTGTCATGCTGGCTCTTTGGTACCCAGACCCTTCCATCATTGCGAAGTGATTCTGACATAAGAGTAAGCTTGGACTGGAATTCATTCAGCTGGGGAACGCAGGTCGGATGGATCTGTATAAAGCTTGGATTGGCAAAGAATGCTCCTTTTTTATGCGCTTTCCATACTGCCGAAGCATTGGAATTGACTGCAAGTGTCGAAAGATAATAAATTGTGCCATAGCCTCCGGTTGCAAGTACAACTGCATGTGCACCGTGCCTTTCAATTTCACCTGTAATAAGGTTGCGTGTTATAATCCCGCGGGCCTTGCCATCAATCAAAACCAGATCAAGCATTTCGCGGCGGGGATACATTTTTACATTTCCCTTCTTTATCTGCCTGTTAAGCGATGAATACACCCCCAGCAGGCATTGCTGCCCTGTCTGTCCTTTGGCATAAAATGTTCTTGACACCTGCACTCCGCCGAAAGACCTTGTATCCAGTGCTCCTCCATAATCGCGGGCAAACGGCACTCCCAGGGCTGTATAATGGTCAATTACCTGATTGCTCACTTCGGCTGCCCTGTAAACGTTTGCCTCGCGCGCCCTGAAGTCGCCACCTTTTATCATGTCGTAAAAAAGCCGGTAGGTACTGTCCCCGTCGTTCTGGTAATTTTTTGCTGCATTTATACCTCCCTGAGCTGCAACAGAATGAGCTCTTCTTGGTGAATCCTGGTAGCAGAAATTTTTTACCCTGTAGCCCAGTTCTCCAAGAGCGGAAGCGGCTCCTGCTCCTGATAATCCCGTACCGATAACAATTATTTCGAGCTTCTTCTTGTTGGCCGGGTTAACCAGTTTGCCAGATGACTTAAATTTTGTCCACTTCTGGGAGAGAGGTCCGACGGGTATCTTAGAATTTAGTTTTTCCATTTTACTTTAATTTATATTCCAGTTTTAC
>VFSW01001979.1_pt1 | contig 31045 bp, 31 predicted proteins | sample 5358111 | NCBI WGS metagenome assembly VFSW01 (sample SAMN11554181, study PRJNA540505) | mine drainage metagenome | isolation source: sediment from site ElyBrook_90M | place: USA: Ely Copper Mine, Vershire, VT | collected 2017 | reverse complement strand
AGCGAACGCCTCCGAAGCGTTAGGTCGTGAGTTCGAATCTCGCCGGGCGCACCATCTCACCTTTTCAACTTCACATTCAGCTTTTTCAAGGGCCGGGCTGCAACTCGGAAGCAGGCATATTTTTCAGGGAGCGCAAGATGTTTCACAACACTGAAGACATTCACATCAAATGGACGAAGGTGGTGCTTCCGCCGGTTTTTCTCGAAGAGGAGATGCCTATTACGGAGGCCTCCTCGACGACCATCTTCAGCGCCCGTGCTGAAATCTCTGAGATTCTGGCCAAGAGTGACGACCGCCTGCTCGTCCTCGTTGGCCCGTGCTCGATTCACGACACCAAGGCCGCGCGTGAGTATGCCGCGCTGCTCAAGGAAGCCATCGACGAGCACTCTAAAGAGCTGCACATTGTCATGCGTGTCTACTTTGAAAAGCCGCGCACGACCATTGGATGGAAGGGCCTTATCAACGATCCGCATCTCGACGAGTCTTACCAGATCAACGAGGGGCTGCGTCTGGCCCGTCGTCTTCTGCTCGACCTTGCCGAGAATGGCGTGCCCACTGGCACTGAATTTCTCGACATGATTTCGCCGCAATACATTGCGGGGTTGGTCGCATGGGGCGCAATCGGCGCGCGCACCACCGAGAGCCAGGTCCATCGCCAGCTCGTCTCCGGCGTCAGTTGCCCGGTCGGCTTCAAGAACGGAACCTCAGGCGATGTGCAGTTGGCGATTGATGCAATCCTCTCGGCCGCCCACTCGCACACCTTTCTGGGTCACACCAAGCACGGTCAATCGGCAATCTTCGTGACGACCGGCAATCCCGATTGCCACATCATTCTCCGTGGCGGCAGGTCCAGCGTTAACTACACCGCCGAGGCCGTTGCCGCGACCACCGAGAAAATGGCCAAGGCAGGGCTTGACGCAAAGATCATGATCGACCTGAGCCACGCCAACAGCAACAAGGATTACCGGCGCCAGGGAATCGTCTGCCACGACGTCTCCGCGCAGGTTGCGGCGGGCAACAAAAACATCATCGGAGTCATGCTGGAGAGTAATCTGGTAGCCGGAGCGCAGAAGTTTCTTCCTGGCCAGCCGCTGGTCTATGGTCAAAGCATCACGGATAGCTGCATTGACTGGGCCGAGACAAAGACGCTGCTCAAGGTATTGGCTCAGGCGGTAAAGGCAAGGCGCACGGTAATTTAAGCAATGACTCCTGCACGATTGGCGCGCATCTTCCGTTATAAACTTCGCCGCAGTCGGCTGCTCCAACTTCTACTCATCACATGCTTCTGGCTGCTTGGCGATTGGCTCTCGCGCACGCTGCATCTGCCTGTTCCCGGCAGTGTGCTGGGACTCTTCATTTTGCTTGCACTCTTTGCCACTGGCTGGTTCAGCACGCGCAATCTGCGCCGCGGCGCGGAGTTGTTCCTCGCCGAGCTGCTGCTCTTTTTTCTCCCCGCAACACCCGCCATTCTCAATCATCCTGAATTTCTCGGATGGACCGGCATCAAAGTTCTCATCGTGATTCTCGCTGGCACCGTGATCGTGATGATTGTAACCGCGCTGGTTGTTGACGCCTGCTTCCATTGGATTTCAAAGCGGCAGTTGATAAAACCTAACAATCCTGAGGAGGCGCGGCCATGATTCATTGGGTAGATGGTCTCACTCATGGCTTTTCAATTGCCAACTTCGAGCAGATGATTCTGTGGTCGGCGCTGACCATCGGATTCTATGCTTTGATGCGCTATGTGCATACCCGCATTTCACTTTGGTGGACGACGCCGCTGATCGCTGCACCGATTCTGTTGATCATCACCATGATCGCCTCGCATACCAGTTACGCGGCCTACATCAGCGGCACGCACTGGTTGATTCTCTTGCTCGGCCCGGCCACGGTCGCGTTTGCCGTTCCCATCTACGAGCAACGCAAACTCATTCGTCAGAACTGGCTTGTTCTCACCATTGGCGTCTTCGTCGGCAGCACGGTTGCGATTCTCTCCTCGTGGGGATTGGCCACTTTGCTCGGCCTGGATGGGAGTTTGCGGCTCAGTCTGCTTCCGCGTTCCGTGAGCACGCCCTTTGCCATGAACGTCTCCACAGTAATTGGCGGCGTACCGGAGCTGACCGCGGTCTTCGTGATTCTCAGTGGAATCTTCGGCGCAGCCATTGGCGAATTGATGCTTTTCAGGTTGCCGATACGCTCAGTGCTGGCCCGCGGAGCACTCTTCGGCATGGGCGCGCATGTGGCCGGATCCCATAAGGCATACCAGATTCATCAGGATTATGGCGCGATTGCCGGCCTGGTCATGGTCTTCGCAGGCATTTTGAACGTTCTCGCCGGCCCCTTACTCGCCGTTATTTTCCAAAGATTTTGATTATTTGGGCCGCTATCGCTCATATAGACTGGTTTCACGTCATTTTCCGAGGCTCTCTGCCAATGCCACCCATTGTCGATACAGCAAATTACTCGCGTCTTCCTGAAGAGTTGTCCTCCACCCGCCGCGGCTACAACACCTTTCTGCTCTTTGTCGCTGGACTCGGCGGCCTGCTCTACGGCATTGACGTGGGCATCATCGGCGGAGCGCTGCCGTATCTTTCAGAGACATCGAAGCTCTCGCCATCGGAGCTCTCGATCATTGTGGCGGCGGTTCTTTTAGGCAGTGTCTTCTCGACACTCGTTGCCGGTATGCTTGCCGATTGGCTCGGGCGGAAGCCGATGATGATTTTGAGCGGCATCACCTTTGCCATCAGCATTCCCATCATCGCCCTGGCGCCGGGATTCACTTCGCTCTTTCTCGGCCGTCTTCTTCAGGGCATGAGCGGCGGACTTGTTGGCGTGGTTGTTCCGCTTTACCTGGCCGAGTGTCTCTCAGCGAACAAGCGCGGCAGCGGCACGGCCGTCTTCCAGTGGATGCTGACATTTGGAATTGTTGTCGCGGCCTTCGTGGGCATCTTCTTCAGCTATCGTGTGGCAGCAGTTCAAGCGTTGGGCAATGCCGATGCGCTCTTCCATTACAAGGACCACGCTTGGCGCATGATCTTCTGGGTCACGCTGCCGCCTAGCCTGCTTTTCATCATCGGCAGCTTCATGGTCAGCGAGTCGCCTCGCTGGCTTTTCAAACGCGGCAGGCAAGAGAATGCGCTCGCGGCGTTGAAGCGTTCCCGCTCCGATGCGCAGGCCGCACTTGAACTCGACGAAATGGAAGCGGCAAAGGACTCAGCCACTACTTCAACCGGCGCAAAGATTCGCGAGTCACTACTCAAGAAGAAATACGTCGTCCCCTTCCTGCTTGCCTGCGTCATTCTCGCGTGTAACACGGCGACGGGCGTGAATTCCGTCATCGGTTACAACACGGCGATTTTGTTGCAGAGCGGATTGAGCGATCTTGCCGCGCACTGGGGCTACGTTGTTTTCACCATCTGCAACTTCCTTGCGACGATGATCGGGATGACCCTCGTCGACAAAAAGGGACGCAAATTTTTACTTTCATTGGGCACAGGTGGCGTGATCCTGGCGATGCTTGTCGTCGGCCTGCTCTTCCGTGGAACCGAGAAGCAGGGAATTGACACGCGCGAACTTGTGCAAACACAAGTTGCTGCCGACCAATCGCTCAAGATTCAATTTGATTCTAAGACCGCCGCTAATCTTCTCGCGAGCACAGGCGGCACCAACAAAATCGATCCCTCCCGCGCCTCGCTCGCCATCATCTACTCTTATGGCGACTATACGGGCACCACAAACTACGCGCGCTCCGACGATGCCGCGTCAAAGCTCATCGTCATCAACCGCGCAGATTCAATTCCCGCCAATAAGGTCGAATCTTTCTTCCGCAATCCCTTTGCCAACCTCAACACCGCTCAAACCGCGCCGCTCAAAATTCAGAAAGCACTCGTCGGCGTGGTTCCTGACGCATCGCACGGATGGCGCGTTGCCTTCTTCATCTACTTTTTCATTGCCTGTTACGCCTTAGGTCCCGGAGTGGTTGTCTGGCTCGCGCTCTCTGAGCTGATGCCGACGCGCATCCGCTCCAACGGCATGAGCATTGCGCTCGTCCTCAACCAGATGGTCTCAACGACCCTCGCTGCAATCTTTCTGCCCTTCGTTGGCCGCTTCGGCTACTCCTCAATGTTTTTCTTGTTCGGCGCATTCACGGTCGTCTACTTCCTGGTCGCCGTCTTCCTGCTGCCTGAGACCAAGGGCAAGACGCTCGAGGAGATTGAAGCGCACTTCGCAGGTTGATTGTTTGAGCATCTAAAGCAGGTCATCGTGATTCAGCGCAAGTACAAATCCGGCGCCATCAGCACATTCTCGGTTGAAGTGGTGCAGTTCCTCAAGAACCCGCTGGTGAAGCACATTCAGATCGAAGACAAGAAATACGGTCCGCACTTGATATCGAAGGGCGTGCACTGAACATTGGCATTGGCAGCGTGAATGCAATCAGCGCAACTTCTACTCGACGACCGCCTTTGAAAGATTCCGGGGGCGGTCCACGTTCACGCCATGTTCAATCGCCATGAAATAAGAGAATAACTGTAGCGGCACCACCTCGCTGATCGGCAAGAGGTGCTCGCTCGCCGGCTCCACAAAGACGCAATCGCTGACCAGCGCCGGAACTTGCGCGTCGCCGCTGTTCGCCAGTGCAATCACCTTTGCTCCCTGCTTCTTCATATCCTCAAGCAACTGCAAACTTTTCTCGTAGCGCACCAGGGAATCCGCATTTGCAGGATCCACGGTAGCAATCACCACCAGCGGAACACTGTCGCTCAAGAGCGCATTCGGCCCATGCTTGAGTTCGCCAGTCGGGTAGCCTTCCGCGTGCACATAGGATGCTTCCTTCAGCTTCAACGCTCCCTCGCGCGCAATGGCGTAGTGAACGCCGCGGCCGAGAAAAAGAAACGAAGCTGCGGTTTTATATTTCGCCGCAAGCGCAGACATAGTCGCTTCCCAGCCATCCAACTGTCTCGCAATCTGCGCGGGCAGTTCTTCGAGCTCGGCGATGTGTTTCTTCAGTGCAGCGGCATCAATCTGGCCTAACCGCGTTCCCTCGTAAAGCGCAAGCAGATAAAGCACTGTCAGTTGGCAGGTAAAACTCTTGGTCGCGGGAATGGCCAACTCCTTGCCCGCAGCAAGCGGCATGGAAATCTCAGCTTCGCGCGCCATTGTTGAATCGGGCACATTCGTAATCGCCAGTGTGCGCTGACCCCGAGCACGGGCTGCACTCAACGCCGCCAGCGTATCTGAAGTCTCACCGGATTGCGAGAGAACAAGCACACTGGGCCGTCGCAAATCTTTACCGCCCCGGCAACTGTACTCGCTTGCATATTCCACATCCACGGCCAATCCACACAGGTCCTCGAGCTGAATCTCGGCCGCCAGCCCGCTGTGCCGGCTTGACCCGCTTGCCGCAATTAAAATCTCGCCGGCAGGATTGCTCCAGCCCTCAAGTTGCCCGGCTATCTCCGCCTTCAACCCAGACTTAGATAGATAAAGTGCCATGGTTTGACGAATCGCAGCGGGCTGCTCGAAGATCTCTCGCAGCATCTCATGCGGAAACGGGTCATGAGAAAAATTGGGCATAACGCTCATCCTTTTGGCAGTGTAAAGTTCAATTTCTCAGGCCATTCACCCCTGCCACTCTAATTATTGTATGCTGCAAATCGTTCATTTGCATTTAATATGCTCAATATTTTGACTGTAAATTCGATATTTTTGTCCATATGGTCAGAAATAATGAAAAAGTCATGATTTTACCCGCCCCGGGAGCGTAGAATTTTTCCGTATGGCTGACTCACTCAATCGCCGCTCTGAACAGATCATCAAGTACCTTCTCCGCACTGGCTCGGCCAGCGTCGAGGAGATTTTAGCCGTCGTTGGCTCCTCTGCGCCCAGCATTCGCCGCGACCTTGCCCGGCTTGAGAATCGCGGCCTCATTCGCCGCACTCACGGTGGCGCCACTTTGGTTGAGCCGCTGCTTTACGAGCCCTTCCGCTACGACAGCTCCTTCCTTGCCCGCGAGCAGAAGCATGCCGTTGAAAAGCGCCGCATCGGATTAGCCGCTGCCGAACTGGTGCAGCCCAACGAGACCGTGGGCCTCACCGCCGGAACCACCACCACGCACATTGGACGCAGCCTGCGCCATCGCGACAAGATTCAGGTCATCACCAACGCCATCAACATCGGCATGGAGCTTTGCAATCAGCCCGGCATCCGCACTTATCTCACTGGTGGCGTCGTTCCCTGGGCCTGGTCCTTCTCGTTGACCGGCAATGCGGCGCTGAGTTTCCTTGACGATGTGTACATGGACAAGGTATTCCTCAGCGTCACAGGACTCAGCTCTGAGCGCGGGGCAACGACATTGGAAACTGACGAAGCTCTTGTCTATCGCAAGATGCTCAAGCAGGCCAAGCAGGTAATTGTGGTTTCCGATTCAAGCAAGCTCGACAAAGTGAGCCCAGCCTTCATCTGCCCGCTCACGGAGATTCACATGCTCATCACCGACCACGGTGCAACTCCTGAGCAGCTCGCGCCTTATGAGCAGCAGGGGATCCGTGTCATTCGCGCTTGATTTTCCGAAAATTATTTAAGCGGTCTGCAGTTGCATGCGCAGCAGACGAGCGGCCTCACGCACATCCTGCTCATGCAGAATCGCACTCTTCACCGCGCCACCACTTTGCACCGCAATAATCTCAGGGCGTGTAATCAGCGATGTGTGCAGGCAATTCACTCCGGTCAGGCGGCGAACCTCAAGCAGATTCGCAATCCGCAAACCACCCCCGGCCATCACTTCAATACGACCCGCAGCCTGCTCACGCAAGCGGGCGATTGCCTCTGCGCCGCTGAGAACACTGGGCGCTCCACCAGATGTCAGCAACCTGTCTGCTCCGGTCTTGATCACGTCTTCAAGTCCCTGGCTTTGGTTGGGAATCACATCAAATGCGCGGTGGAAAGTAACCGCCATGGGGCGCGCCAACTCCACAAGTTCGCGGCTGGCAACAATGTCCACCGTCTGATTTGGCTTCAGAATCCCGAGAGTAACGCCTGAGGCTCCGGCCAGTTTGGCAAACTCAATCTCCGCCTGCATCTGCTCAATCTCTGCACTCTTGTAAACAAAGCTCCCATCGCGAGGGCGAATCAGAATATAGACAGGGATCTTCACGGCCTCTATAACGCGATGGATCAACTCCGCGTTCGGCGTCACTCCATCCATCGCCAAATCTTCACACAGCTCAATGCGATCAGCTCCACCAGCCTCTGCAGTCAGGGCTGATTCGAGTGATTCCACACAGATTTCGAGAATTGGGCTGCTCATGCCGATTTCACTCACACTCTGATTTGAAGGCATAGTCTTTCCAATCGATAAGGTGATGGATGACAAGCCACCATGATGTTTGAGCATATACGATTCAGGAAGTTTTTAGTAGAGGGTTTGAACAAAATCATTCATCCTGCTCAAAAAAATGGCAAATATATAAAAGTTATCTTATTTAATATAAGCATTTTACGAGTTGGATGTTTTCTTAAAGTGCATGTGGTATATCTTGTATATATATGATTTAAAGATATTTATATAATATTGTATACTGATTATACGAGTTTGTGTTCTTGACAGAGCAATAATGAGCGTTTGAGTCGATATTTATCATTTTAACCTTGATTCATCTTCCCAATTGTTCTATCGTACAAATCAATTACCAATCCTGCACTGATCAATAGTGATTTTCAGAATCAAAGATTGAACTCCCAAAGGGCATGCCGCACGGATGAGTTCATGGTCCTTCAGCAGGGTCAGATTGCAAGTTCTTGTACTAATTTTTAGCCGCAAACTGTTTAACCACTTTTCAAATCGCCACCTGCGGCGTGGTCTGAACCTATTGGAGACTCATCATGAAATCAATCATTCGTACGTTGGCATTCAACTTTCTTGTCTGTATAGGACTTTTTTGTTGCGTTCAAATGGCAATTGCGCAGAGTATGAACTCGGCTGATCTGCGTGGCAGCGTTACTGACTCCACCGGCGCATTGGTCCCAGGAGTTCAAGTCTCGGTTCTCAACGTGGATACCGGCGTTGAAAAAATCGTTGTGACCAATGCTTCGGGGCTCTATGACACCTCTTCGATTGTCGATGGTCATTACAAGCTGACCTTCACCAAGGAAGGTTTTGAGACAATGGTACGCGGCCCTATCACACTGCAGACCGGTTACACGACCGTGAATACGCAGTTGAAAGTAGGCGCTACTTCCACATCTATTACCGTGACCACTGATGTTCCGCTGTTGCAGCAGGATTCTGGCGAGCATACCGTAACCTGGAATTCAAACACGCTGGATATGCTGCCTCAGGTTGCCGCAGTTGGTAGTCAAGGGCAGGACTGGGAGAATCAGATCGCATTTCTTCCTGGTATGAGTGGCTCAGCCTCGACTAGCTACGGTGTAACAGGACTCGGACAGAGTGGATCGGCCAACGGCAGTCTGCCTTACAATAACGTACTTCAGGACGGTGCATCGGCCTCGCTTGGAGGCAGCACTTATGGTGCGCCCACAACGCAGGAAGTTGTGGGCGAATTGCAGATTTCGCTCTCCAACTTCTCCGCTCAGTATGGTCAAGGCGGCGTCATCATCAACCAGATCACCAAGGGTGGCACCAGTGAATTCCATGGTTCCGCTTATGACTATATACAGAACGACGCATTTGATGCGGCATCCTATGCCTTCCCAGGCCAGAGTGTCTCTGTAACGTTCCTGCGTTATCACAACTTCGGCGGCATGATTAATGGCCCGATCCTCAAGAAGAAGATGTTTTTCAACTTCAGCTACGATCAGGTGCTGGATCATACGGCTGCATCCACTTACACGTTGACTGTTCCAACTCCAGATATTCAGGGTGGGAACTTCGCTACTATTACCAATCCTATTTACGATCCGACCACTCAATTCATTCAATTGGATTCGAACAACAACCCCTATCCAGTGCGTCAATCATTTGCGACTGAGTATGGAAATGGTAACGCGATTCCCGGCATCATGATCGACAAAGTAGCCAATGCCGTGCAACAGTACTATCCCACAGAGACGAATCACTTATCGGGTGGAAAATTCATCCCACCTACTCTAGGTCAATACGGCGTCCAGACGGCAAACTTTCAATCTGTTCTGCCAACGTCCACGCCCTATGTGAAGTACTTTGGTCGTCTTGACTATGACATCACATCTAAGAATCGCCTCACACTCTCGGATACGCAGAACGATACTCCAGTAATCTATCCAAGTTCGCTCACGGCTTGTCCGCTTGGTTGTGAAGGCGGAGATGTTGATAACAACGTGGCGCAAATCACGGATGTGTGGAACATCAGCCCTACCCTGATCAATGAAGCGCGTATGGGCTTCACCTTTCAGGGCAATTGGTTCAATGATTTTTCTCTGAATAAGGGCTATGCTGCCAAGCTCGGATGGCAATTCGCCAAGGTCGATGATTTCCCAACCATATGGCTCAATAATTATTCAGGCCTCGGCGCGGCAACAAATGCTACAGGCTTTGAGAATGTCTTTGATCCGTCTGATGTGATGACGCTGATCAAGGGTAAGCACATTCTTCACTTTGGCGGTGAGTTCTTGGCCTACCGAATCAATTACACTGCATGGGGAAATGCAAACCCGGGCACGCTCTATTTCTCTGGTCAGTACACACAGCAGTGGACGTTGGATGGAGGTGGCGTGGCCACTCCAAACGGGAACACGGGTCTTGATTACGCTGACTACCTGCTTGGATTGCCGGAATATTGGGCCGCCGGTGTCTCGCCCGAGTATGGTGGTCGACTCAAGTCAGCTCAGGTATTTTTTCAGGATGACTGGAAAATTCGTCCTAATCTGACCATTAACCTGGGTCTGCGTTATCAAACCAACCACGGTTACAATGAACCGCACGGCAACATGAGCAGCTTCGACCCTACTGTGACGAATCCGGTCGATGGCACCAAGGGCGCAATGTGGTTCGCAAGTACACATGCCAACGGTCGTACTTCAATGGAGAAGTCTGTTTATACAACGATTCTTCCTCGTGTGGGCTTCTCCTGGTCGCCCAACAAGGACACAACTCTGCGTGGCGGCTTCGGTCTCTACAGCTATAACTGGACACTTGATGCCTATTCCGGGCTAACTGCTGATGGCATGGGTGGCGCATTTAATACATCAGGCAACGTCAGTGACGTCACAAATGGCATTGTGCCGGTGACCAAAATGGATAGCTCGGGCAACATGTATGCCGCACCGGTGAATAACCAAAGCGGACTGGTTATGAGTACTACACCCCTCCCATATGTTGCAGCCCTGACTACTCCTGACGCCTATAACGGTCAGAGTGTGGGCTACTATCAATACGCTGTGCCTGTACCAAGGGTGATGCAATGGAACCTGAGCTTGCAGCGCATGGTCTCCCAGAACACGGTGCTGGAATTGGCTTATGTGGCCAGTCATGGCTATAATCTTAGCTTCCTCGGAGATCTCAACCAGATTCCACAAAGCCTTCTCTCGTCCAATGATGCGCAATTCCGTGCTTATCCGAACTTTCAAAGTGTCTCGGGCAGCAGCAACAACGGAATCTCAAACTACAACTCATTGCAGGCGCAGTACACCAAGCGTATGAGTAACGGATTGAGCATGAGTGCAAGCTATGTCTGGTCGCACTTCCTCGATGATCAGGACTCGGGAGGATCTGGCCGTTCAGCAGGAGCGCGTACATACCAGAATGGACTTAACCCCTCAGCCGAGTATGGTGCATCTAACTTCGACACGCGTAATGCATTCAAGGCCTATGGCGAATATGAGTTGCCATTTGGCAAGGGACAGCACTTCCTCAACCATAACGCTATTTTGGATTCTGTCGTCGGAGGTTGGCAATTCTCTGCATCTGAATTGCTGCTCTCAGGAACACCTTTCACCGTTTACATTGATGCCTCGGATAACGTTTCGTATTCGCTCTTCAGTTCTTCTTATCCGAACTGGAATCCGGGCGTCAGTCCCAAGCCTTTGCACAGAAGCACTGAAAACTGGTTCAACCCCGCAGCATTTACACAGCCGGCGCCGGGAACCTTTGGCAATGTAAAGAGAAACAGTCTCTACGGCCCAGGAATCAATCAGACTAACCTCTCCACAGCGAAAACCTTTAATCTGCCTTGGGAGAACATCAAGTTGCAGCTCCGTATGGATGCAACCAATGCATTCAACCATCCGAGCTTTGGCACACCAAATAATGTTCTTGCAGGTTCATCCGGCACAGGTACGCCTTTCACCAGCTATACCAGAATCAGATCGCTGCAAGTTGGCGGAAGATTAGTGCAGTTCGCTGCGCACCTTACCTTCTAAAGTTTCCCAATCTGTACTTGTTTGGAGAGACGGCGTTTCTTTGCCGTCTCTCTTTTTGGGGCTCTGAAAGTTCAGCTGCACTCCAGTAAACTTTAGTAAATCTTCAACACATCCTGTCTCGACAGATAAACTAGGTATGCACAAAAAATGCTTAAATGTCCGCACGGAGAAAAACGGCATGAATATCCATCTTCCCTTTAATCAATTGCAAATTATCTGGGTGCTGCTCTTTGCCGGGCAGTTGATTCTGCTCGTCGTTCTCCTGGGTCGCGCCCGCATTGAGCGCTTCCGCTGGTTCACCATCAGCATTGTGATCGCAGCGCTGCGCCAGGTTGTCTCTGAGCTGCTCTATGACCGCATGGCGCAGATTCCTTACACCGCCATCACTCTCTCACTCGCCATCATCTCTGTATTGGCGGGATTCGGCGTTCTCTTTGAACTGGCCAGGATTCTCTTTCCCGCAGCTTCGTTGCGCAATTGGTTGCTGGTCAGCACCCCCATCATCGCCGGCAGCCTTCTCGCTCTTTTCCTCTGGCAGCCATGGCCACCACGCTCAGAGTATGACGTGCACACTCAACTAGGCGTTCTGCGCCTCATGCAGCACATCGCGGTTCACGGCCAGCTTCTTATTTCCATCGTCACTATTCTCTTTGGACTCGCAGCAATCTTCCTCACTACTAAGAGCAAGGGGTTCTGGAATTCGCATGCCGTCAAGATTCTATTCGGCCTTACAACATTTGCTCTGACTCTGATCGTGGCCCGTATCCTCGGCGAGTGGATTGCGCATCTCGCCAATCTCCAGCCCCTGGCCCGAGCAGATCAAGAGCGCACCCAGGCAATCATTGACCGCCTCATCAACGTCCCTTTGATCACCATGATCCTGGTTCAGTTCTGGTGGATTCGCACTCTCTGGCTCGATGAAGGCGTAACGAAACCCCTGCCGCAAGGCAAGTAAAACAAAAGCGTCAAGTCACCCCAGTATGAAAAAGTGTGTCATAGCGGACACTGATAGCAAGTAGCGACTTGCCGGTAAATGTTGGTTAGAACCAAGAGTTTCGTTTACGCAGAATCTCTACTGGCTAAACGCTATTCACGAGACGCTGTCTTTTAAATGTGACAGCTCGCTTCACCGCGCTTTTCCAGATATTTCTGGTGGTATTCTTCAGCGCGCCAGAAAGTCTGCGCCGGCTCAACCAGCGTCACAATGCGCTTCGGCTTGAAGGTGCCCGCGGCCGTCAGTGCTTCAATCTTCGCCTTCGCCGCAGCTTCCTGCTCAGCCGAGTGGAAGAAAATCGCCGACCTGTACTGCGTGCCCCAATCCGGTCCCTGGCGGTTCAACGTTGTCGGATCGTGCAATTCAAAAAACGCATCCAGAATTTTTTCGTAGCTCACCACGGCAGGGTCAAACTCAATCTCAACCACTTCAGCGTGGCCGGTCTTGTCCGTGCACACATCTTTGTATGTCGGCTGCTCGAGTGACCCACCCTCATAACCAACCGCTGTTGCCGTCACTCCGGGAATGCGCGCAAATGCCACTTCCACGCCCCAGAAACAACCTGCTCCAAATGTTGCTTTTTCAATGCTCATGAATATTCGATGCTCCCATCAGCTTCTAAGTTGAAAAATAATTGAAATTCAGAAGAATGTCACGCTCGCAAACGGCTTCTGCCGATTTTTATCAAACTGCAACCGGGATGGATGCTGACAAAATATTCATCGGCGTAATTCCACGTTGTCTTAAAGTACGCAGGCTAAGCGCATCGTGGCGTTTGGCAAGACGCTGGCCATTATGGTCAAGAACAAGCTGGCAATGGAACCACTCCGGATTGGCATAGCCCAGTGCGCGATTGAGCAGAATCTGCCGCGCCGTCGACTTCAACAAATCCGCGCCACGCACCACTTCTGTGATGCGCATAGCGGCATCATCAGCCACGCAGGCCAACTGGTAGCTCGGCACGCCATCGCGCCGCCACACTAGAAAATCACCAAAATCTTTTCCTGCAACAAAACTCGTTGGGCCAAAATTCTTGTCCGTGAAGCTGATCGTCTCCCCATCAGGAACACGAAAACGCCAGTTGACTCCCTCAAGATTCTCTGCGAAACGCATCTCCGCACCTGCTTCCGGTCGGCAGGTTCCCGGATAAATTGGTTCATCATCAAATCCCTCGGGCTTGCCCTCGAGCACCTCATGTGGCGCACCAAGCGAAGTATCGAGGTCCTTGCGTGTGCAACGGCATGGGTAAATATATCCGCCACGCAAAAGCTTGCGCCACGCATCCAGATAGACTGTCCGTCGCTTGCTCTGGCTGTATGGCCCAAAGCGTCCATCTGCATCGGGACCCTCTTGCCAGCGAATTCCCAGCCAACGCATATCCTCAATCGCAGCTGTGACAAACTCCTTGCGGCTGCGCTGCTGATCCAGATCTTCAATGCGCAAAATCAGCGCACCGCCAGCCTTCCGCGCCCGCTCGTACGCCTGCCAGAAGGTGCGCGCGTGGCCCACATGCAGATAGCCTGTGGGCGAAGGCGCAATTCTGCCGCGATACTCGCTCGTAATCGGGTGCGTAATACTCGCCATGTTTTCAGTTTAGTTTTTTGTTCATTGCACCAGAGGTCATGAAGGCAACTTCTCCGCGCATCTGTATAGCTGTTGCCAATGACAAAGTTGGTTCCGTTCAGCACACAAAAAATATGCGGCGCCAATTTCAGCGCCGCTTCTCATGAAGAAAATAGAAAAATCTACTCTGCAGCGCCTGTCGAAACCGTATGCTCGCTTGTAGTTTCTCTGCTCTCAGTCGGGCTATCGCTCACATCCGCATTGCCGCTCACCGTTGCGCGCGAGTTGTGCGTGTGCTTTGAAATCTCATCCTGCAGATGCTTCGGGTCAACCGAAACCGTAACCATGTCCAGCTCATTTCCATCCAGGTCGATCACCACCAGGTCCATGCGATTGCCTTTGGGGCGTGCGTAAATCAGCGATTGATCATTGCTCAGCGGATGCGTCTCGCGAATCATGCGCTTCCAGTTATTGCCCAGCTTCTCTTCAACAAGCGCGTTGAACTCGGCTCCATCCACCGGCCCTTTGAAATCCTCAAAGGTCACCACGTTGATGCCGCTCACTCCGCCCTTCGTGCTGATGCGTGCTAATGCACTTGCAAAGCCCATCATGGGAATTCGCGTCGGATGAGCATGGTAGCGGTTTTCGATTGCACGCACAGTCGCATCAAAACCAGTATCGCCCTGTGATGCCATCACCGCTGTAGCAACTGCCAATCCTACAACGACAAATCCAAGCGTCAGAAAAATTATACGTTTCATTATTTCTCCTCCTGCTGAGAGCCCTTCTCAACGGCCTGGCGATGCTTCTCGGCTTCTTTCTTCTGCTTATCTGCGGCCCTTCTTGCTTTCTCCGCAGCCTTCATCTGTTCTGCATTGGCCTGCGCCTCTGCAGTTACGTGAGCTACTTCCGCCTGGTTCGGCAGCGAGCCGAGTTGCGCGCCTAGTCCATTCAGGTGCTTCAACTCATCCATCTGAATCGGTCCAAGGATAAAAACAATCGAGATCTCTTTCGGCTCAGCAGTCAGAATGAACATTCCGTGGTTCTGACCGTTGACCATTTTCACCATGATATCGCTGCTCTCGCCGTCCTTTACGCTGTGCTCTTTAACCAATGAATGCCACTCGCCATTACTGGTGAAATATGAGCGAAGTTGATCGATCTCTTCCTTGGAGTACGCGCCTTCCTTGGCAAATTCATAGTTGCGAATATAGATGCCGTCAAGGCCCTCGACCAGTGACTTTACGCTTTTGTCGTCCTTATCCATGAACTGGCCGGCAAAGGCCAGCATTGACTTGTCGAGCGTCACCTCAGAAACATCAGAGGCGCGAGAGGCTATCTCCTTCTCAATCGGTGAGGGCGCGGGTAGTGAATCCTGCGCACATGCAATACCAAATCCAAATCCAACCACCGCAATCGCCGCCAAAAAATACAGTTTCAAATTCCGTTTCATCTCATTCCTCCGCTTTCTTCTCCCTTGAATTTTGTGAAATCAATCCCTCTTACTCGTGTGGCTGACCCTTCTCTGCCAGCCGGTCCTGCACATGCTGAAAGGCATGATGCGTAATCTGCAATGCCAGGTAAAGTTGCTCGCGTGCCTTCTCCGCCTTGCGTTGTTCATCGTAGTGGTGCTCTACCAGTGCCCCGCTCACTCCCGCCGTCAACAAAACAGTCGCCGCAATCCGCGCCGGCAAATGCCAGTGAACTCTCCGCGGCTTCATTTCAATTGCAAGCACCTTCTGTGCAGAACTTTCACGCGCTGCCAGAATGCGCTCCTTCAATCCCCGCGGCGCATCTACACGCGCAAAGACTCCGCGCAGCTCCTGCTCAAACTCAACTTCGCTTTGTTCAATCTCGTTCATTCTGTACTCCCGGCTGTATTCAGTTCAACGGAGTGAAAACTCTCCCCACCGCGAACAAACTCTTTGAGCTCTGCTTGAGCTTTGCTCCTGAGCAACTTCAACCCGCGGTGCAACTGGCTCTTGATCGTTGCAACCGGCATACCCAACATCGTTGCAATCTCCTCCGCGCTCAGCTCTTCCTGGTAGCGCAGAATCAGTACGCTACGTTGTTGCTCAGGCAACTGCTTCAGCAGCTCTTCCACGCGACGCCCCAGCGGCGAATCGCCAACTGCAAACTCAACCGCATGCTTCTCTTCAAGCTCAACCCAGCGATCAGTCGCCCTCGTCCGTCTGCGCCTCAACGCATCAGTCGCCCGGCTTACCGCAACGCGACGCAACCAATTTCGCGCATGATCTGCATCCACAATCTTATTCAGATGGCGAGCAAGCTCCAGAAAAACATCCTGCGCAATCTCTTCGGCCAATCCACGGTCGCCTGTCATGCGCAATGCAATCGAGAAAACCATCGACTGATGTTCATCCACGAGTTGTTCAAATTTCAGCTCGGCTTGCATGCGTTGCGCTCTACCTATCTATCCGCAGGGAAGTGCATTGCCGGATGCATTAGATACGAAAAAAATTGCAGACTGGTTCGATATCACTGAATTCAATGCAAAAAAACTCCCCCGGTGCTGGATTTAAATCCAAATTCCAGGGGAGTTCCCGTTTTTCAATCACAGCTATTTTCCGTGCATTAGCTCGTTATACCGCCGCGCATACTCCGTCTTGTAATCCTCCACCGTGCGCGCATAGCTCATTGCTGGCGGATTCTTGCTCATCACCCAGTTGATCTTCGCTTCATGCGTATTTGCCGGCATTGTCAGTCCACTATCCTTCGCCTGCACCGGTTTTCCATCTGCAGTCGCACTTTTCACATCCATGAACCACGGCAAATGCACGACCAGATTTTTTGGCGCGCTTGTGAAGTTGCTTTCAATCTTCAACACTGCATCAAATGCCGAGGGTTGCTCCAGCGTAAATCCCACCTGCCCAAAGTAAGTCGGCGCCTTGCGCACTGCAATCGTCTTCCCCGCGCCAATCCAATCCGGTGAAATCACGCTGAGTAAATGCAGTTCATCACCCTCTTCGCGCACCAGCATCGTGCGCAGCAGCGTTCTGTACTCGGCGGCAAACCATCCATGCGGTGCCAGGTTGTCTTCAAAATTTCTATCGCCCCACGGCAGCATCGCAAACTCAAAGCCCGCATGGGTCGAACTTGTGTGCATCAGCAGTGAGTAAAATTCCTTGAGCGCCTGCTCCTGGTCGCCGCGTATCACCTCGGTCATTGTGTTTTTGATCGTCAAGTAATGATGAAGGAACTCGCCATTTGCATAGGTCATGATTCCTTCCTTGTACTTGGCCTGCGTGCGCTTCAGCGTCTCTGTCACACGCGGATCATGCGCCTGAAGTGTTGGCTCGGGAACAACGGCCAGCAAATTTCCCCAGTCATAACCTTCCTTCTGCCCATCGAGCGCCGGAGGAATATAACCGCCATTCTCTTCCGCTCTCTGATCCAGAACCTTCGCGAAAGCAGCGTGATAATCATCCGCCTCAGCCTGCCAATTCTTCGCTTGCTCCGTGTGGCCCGTATCATTCGCCATCTCGATTGCCAGCTTCAAACCAGAGAGCGCCAAAAAGTTGTACCCGGTCAAATGTCCCGGCACAAACTCGTTGTCTCGCACGTCGCTCGCCGGCATAATGTGCAGCGGGTCGGCAGCGCGCGCCGTCTTCAGCCAATCCACCGCGCGGTCAATCTGCGGAATCGCCCACTCCGCAAACGCCTTGTCATGCGTTATGCGATAGTGTTGTCCGTATCCCCAAACCGCTTCGCCCCAGCCGTCATACTGTTGCTCCTGCGAAAGAAAATTTCCATCCTCCTTTTGCGACTTCGCAAAAAACTTCAGATCCTGCTCGGCAATCTGCGGGTAGCCGGTCACATCGTAGCTGTGCACAATATCCGCGCTGTCGCGCAGATAAAACGAGTGGTAATGCAGCTTATTCACCGTCTGAATGTAGTCATCGCCAATGTGATCGCGCGCAATCAGGTCGTAGATCAGGTTAGCATCAAACGTATCCACGGCCTTCGCTTCAGGCAGGCGAATCTCCATCCCCTCATCCAGTATCGAATTCCAGAACTTCTTCACCTGCACCAACGACGCATCAAACCCGGCCGCATCAATCTGCGCCATTGCATCCGTGTCATCGGTCGGCACCACCGGCATCCGGTAATCCAGCACCCACTCTTCCGCCGGCTTCAGCATCTTCGAGTAGCGCACGATTCCCACCGGCGTCGTCTCGTCCACCGTCAGCTTCTTCGCCTTGTCCGTCTCCTGCGGATAGTTGTAAAAACCATGCAGCGTCCAGCCACGAAACTCCTCTTCATCCGGAAAGCAGTAAAGCAGCCGTCCATCGCGCAGAAATTGATGTCCGTTGAAGCTGTACTTCCAATTTGCGTCAAACTCCTCTCCAAGCTGACGGTAATCTCCGGGAAATTTCCCCGGCCTCGGCCGGTCAAAGCGATTGTCTCCGTGCGTACCGCCTGTATCGTGTTGCGCATCGTAGCGCATACCCGTCGCAAAAATCGCGCGCGTCTGTTCGTTGCTCGTGTTCTTCATCGTCACGCGAATAAAGTTCACCAGCCGCCCTTCGGGCTTGCCGTCCAGTGTCGCCGCAAACATTGTGAAGTGGTAGCGAATCCCATCCCGCGTCACGTTGTACTCAAGAATCGGCAGGTGACCCTCAACCAGCGTGCGAATTCGCGCGCTTGTCGGCTCCATCTCTGGCCCGGTAAAAAACATCAACTCGCCGAAGCCCGTCCGCAGGTATCCCTCCGGCGTAACCTCCGTCGCAGCCTCGGCATCCATCATGCCAATCTCGTCCGTCGGCTTGGAGTAGTAAGAGAAAACCTCGCCCGTCTGGTCGATCTTTGGCGAAACCATCTGGGCGCTGAGTTGAGCTGCTGTAAAAACGATAAAACCAATCGTAAGGGCAATAAGAGTGACTCTGCTGAAGTTTTTCATGACTACAAAAGGCTAACGCATTTGACCATCCTCTTGCATGAGTTTGTTGCACTCGAGTAACAACTCCCAACGCCCATCCATTACGATTGAATTAATGAACGCCTCCTCGATTCCGCTGCTTGAAGTCGACCGCCTGCGCATTCGCTTCAACGCGCAAGCCGAAGCCGTCAGCGGAATCAGCTTCTCCATCAATCAAGGTGAAGTCCTCGGCCTGGTCGGCGAATCGGGCTCAGGCAAAAGCGCAACCTCACTCGCGCTCCTCGACCTCCTCCCACCCACAGCGCAAATCGAAGGCTCACTGCGCTGGCAGGGAAGCACCCTCCCCTTCCACTCTCCAGCGCAGCGCAAAATGCGTGGCCGCCAGATCGCTATGATTTTTCAAGAGCCCATGACCGCGCTCAACCCGGTCATGACCATCGGTCGCCAAGTCGCTGAAGCCATCCACGCTTCCTCGTCCACACTCACCAGCCGCGAAGCCCGCACTCGAACGCTAGCCGCGCTTCACTCCGTCCGGCTCCCCGAGCCCGAGCGCCGCCTCAACGATTACCCGCACCAATTCTCCGGCGGCCAGCTTCAGCGCATTCTTATCGCCATGGCTCTCATCAATCGCCCGCAGCTTCTCATCGCTGACGAACCCACTACCGCACTCGACGTCACCGTGCAAGCCCAGGTCCTTGCGCTCCTCAAAAATCTCCAGCAGGAGTATGGCTTGGCAATGCTCTTCATCTCCCACGATCTCGCTGTCGTCGGCCAGGTCGCCAGCCGCGTCGCTGTTCTCCGTCACGGCCAGATCGTCGAGACCGGCCCCACTGTGCAAATTCTTACTGCGCCCGCGCACGAGTACACGCGTACTCTGCTCGCAGCGGTTCCCACGCTCCGCACTGACCGCACCAAGCCTCTCGCGCAGATTGCCGTCAAATAAAAAAGAGCGCGGCCAAAGCCACGCTCTTTTTGCACATCAATTTTGAAAAACCTTATTCTGCAGCCGCGGTCAGCGTAGCTTTCTTCTTACGCTTTTCGGATCGTTCCAACAAATCCTCAATCCTCGCCGTAAACCGCTCCGAGCGATCGGCCAGAAATGTCAAATCCGGCACATGGCGAACGCCCATGCGTGCTTTGATCGTGATGTTGATAAATCCCTTCGCCGCATTAAGCCCCTCAATGGTCTCTTTCTCTGCCGTCACAATCTCTTCTGCGGTTAGCTTCTCCAGCCCATCCACGGCAATGTAAACGCGCGCCGATTTTCCACCCGGATTCAGCGCCACTTCGCTCACCGTGCAAAGCCGAATCCGCGGATCGCTGAGTTCGCCCTCAATCATTGCGCCAATCTCTTCGCGAAGCGTCTCGGCAACTCGTTCCTGATGATATTTACGTGCTCTTTGTTCTGGCATGGCACATTCTCCTGCGTACTAAAAATTCAAGAATATCAAAATTCTAGGTTCAGTGTATTTAGAGAGAGTTTTCTCGTGACAGAGGTAAAAAGGGTTAAGCAGTGGGGCTGCGAAAAGTCTCCAAAACAGTGATGTTCGAGTAACCCCATCTGTGCGAGCAGTTAAAAGTGCCAGGCGAGACCCACGCCTAAGCGATAATGCTCGGGTGACTGGGAGCCGGATGAAGGCGCACTGCTGTTGCCCAGGTAGTCGCCCGTTGCGCGCAAGTTGAGACCAGCCAGTCGTAACGGTATGTCGGCGCCACCACCCAGGGCGTAACTCGTGGCGTCGTAACTGACGCCGGGATAAGTAGTAAGGGTTGCGCTCTCATGAGCGATTCCGGCGAGGCCATGTGCAAATACACTGACGTTCTTGGTATGCAAGGTGACGCGCGGGCCAAACATGACCAGTGTTACCTGCTGAGAGTAGCCGTTGACCGATTGTGTGTAATGCGAGATGTCGCCCTCAACGCCGAAGTAATGGGTCGGTTTGAAGTGGGCTGCAAACTGCCAACCGTTCATGGCGGGTGTATTGGCAGCATACAGATTTGCACCAACACGGCTATAGCCAAAGTAAATATCTCCCTTGTTGCCGTGCCGTTGTGCCGCACTAAGCATAGGTATCAAAAGCACAACAAGAGCTACAGCATACTTTCTCAGACTCATTTATATCTCCATTTTCGTTTGAATCGTTGATACTCTGCCATTATAAATATGAAACTGCAGTGATGACAAAGGATAGCTCAGCGTGTGTAGTAGACGCTATTCGCAGAATTTTGTGGTTTACATCCATTAGCTCAACAGATAGATTGATGGGGTAAGTTTGAGATCGGAGAAACGGGGAGATGATAGGTTGAGAACGCGACTACATGATTCCGCCATTTCTTCATGAAGAAAAGATGAAGAAGGTTTAGACTCACTTGCCCTCCAAATACTCCCACCAGGAATCATCAACCTCCGCGCCCAATCCAACCAGCATTCTCACTGCGGCCTTCTCCACCTCGCGCATCTGTCCTTCCAGATAATCTCTTGAGCGCGAAACTGCAACAACTCCTATTGATGCCGTCTGCCACGTTGTATCCTCATCCAACTCTGCAACAGAAATATTGAACCCTTGTCGCAATTGATCTTTCAGCGAGCGCACTACCTGCCGCCGGTCCTTGAGTGACCGGGCCAGTGGAATCCGTATTTCCAGTATTAATTGTGCAACTGCCATCAGTGAATTCTATGCTCACAAAGAAAAAGCCGGCAGTCTAATTCACTGCTGGCTTTTCTGTTCCCTGTTCCCTGATCCCTGTTTTACCCCTTCACATTAATCCCGTTAAACGTCACAATCGCCAACCCCTGCACCGGCTTTCCGTAATACCGTGCCGGCTCAAAGGTGCTGAAGAGCAGCAGATTCTCAATCTCGCGCCGTGTTGTCGCATCATCCGGTCCGCTGACAATGCGGTAATCGTACGCGCGGCCACCCTCGTTCACTGCCACTTCCAGTGAAACATCCTTCAACTCATTCCACTGCGTTGCAGTTACCGCACTTGAAACATAGAGAAACTTCGGTTCCGTCCTCATGCCCAGCGGCTCATCATCGGCGCGCACTTGCACCGGCTGCACAAACATCCCCACCATCAGCGCCACACTGCCAATCAGCAGCACCGCGCTGGCAAATCCGCCGGCCAGTTGCAAGGCAAAATCGCCAACCATCTGTTGCCAGGCACGCTCCCAGCTCTCAAAAATGCTTTCATTGCGGCGCATGCGTTCCTTCGCCACCGCCTTCTGAATATTCGGCAACAGATCCGCAGGAACTTTCTCCGGTCCCAGCGCCGTCAACAGCGCCTGCGTTCCACTCAGCCGCCGCATCTCCAGGCTGCATCCAGGGCAGCTCTTCAAATGCGCCGCTACTCTCTGCATCTCTTTGCCAGTCAACCGGCCATCCAAATACTCGTTCAAAACTTTCAGCATCCCACTACACACGCTCATTGCGCCTCCTCAAAGACTGGCGCGGATAATCTTTCACCGCACGCTTCTGCCGACCGGGCCTCATCAGCCGCGCTCGCCATCAGCAGTTTCTTCAGCATCGCTCGACCGCGCACTAAACGCGATTTCACCGTGCCCAAGTTCACACCCTCAACCTCAGCCAGCTCTTCGTAGCCAAAGCCTTCAATTTCACGCAGTATCAGCGTCGTCCGGAATGGCTCTGCAACTTGTGCAAGAGCGGCTTCAACACGCGCTCGAACCTCGTCCTGCATGATCAAATCCAGCGGCGATTCCTGCGGATCAATCAACAGATCCCGGTAACGAAATCGAGAATCACACCCCGAATCCGTCTCGCCTATATCCTGGTCCAGAGACATCTCCTGCTGACGATGACGCATCCACCAGCGACGCTGGTTCGATGCCTCGCGCAACGCGATTCTGTATATCCACGTCCGCAAACTCGATTCGCCATGGAAGCCGCCAATCCCGCGGAAGACCTTGATGAAGACCTCCTGCGTCAGATCAGCCGCCACATCACGATCCCCGAGCGTGCGCGCCAGCAGTGAGTAAATTGGTTGATGGTAGTGGGTGATGAGCCAGGCAAAGGCTTCTTCTGAACCCGCACACAACTCAGCTATGAGGGATGACTCCTCGTTTGCTGGTACGAGCGTGCTGGCCAGATCGCCCATCGTGAACTCCGCCTGAACTCCGTGTCCACAACCATACAGCAATGACTGCCCATTTTGCAGTGACAAAAAAGTCATCAGCGGTGCATCAATACCCCGCCAGTGAACCAACTACCCAGTGAGCGATAATGCCGCCGGCGACCGAGTGTCTCGCTCACTCTACTTACTTAGACACCATACCCGCCACAAAATGTTCCCGATTTTTGTAATTTTTCCAAAGTTTGACCTGACAATCCAGTAAACCCACTTCTAAATCCCCACCAATATGGAGCTTCAAAGCCCCTCTAATTGACTATCCCAGCCAAACGAGAGAAAATAGAAAAGTTGTACCCCGCCTAAGTGTGGGCCTGTGGCGCAGCTGGGAGCGCGCTTCCATGGCATGGAAGAGGTCATCGGTTCGATCCCGATCAGGTCCACCAAATTTCCTCTGCAAATTCTCAGTAGTTGTTTATCTGGGCAGGATTGTCTTTATTCTTGCGGATCTCTATTCTTAGTTAAAAATTCAAGAAGCGGTATAATTGTGCCCAGTCGGGCTGCGTAAATGAAGATACGCGATTTGCTGAAATTACTTGAAGACGATGGTTGGTATCAAGTTAGCTCAAAAAGGAAGCCATCGCCAATTTAAGCACCCTCAGAAATTGGGTCGCGTTACAATCGCTGGTCATCCTGCGCAGGAGATGGCTATGGGAACGCTTAACAACATTCTCAAGCAGGCAGGTCTGAAATGAAGGAATACGCAGTTGTTATGGAGAGAACCAAGGATGGTTGGAGCGCTTATGCGCCTGATCTGCCCGGACTGGGTGTTGCCGGGGCCACTCTCAAAGCAACCCAGCAACTCATCCGCGAGGGAATTGAAATGCATCTCGCGGGATTGCGTGAAGATGGTTTGCCAATACCAGAACCCTGCACAAAAGTGATGCGAATGGCTATTCCCGCCTGAATTCTTGTTTCTTTAGATTACGCAAAAAAGCAGTGAATCTGCGTTTTTCCGCATCTTCACTGCCTTTTTGTTGTGTTTCAATTAACTCAATTACTTGAGATCGTAGCGGTCCAGATCCATCACCTTCGTCCACGCCGCCACAAAATCATGCACAAACTTCGGCCCGGCGTCGCTCGACGCATAGACCTCCGCAAGCGCCCTCAGTTGTGAGTTCGAACCGAAGACCAAATCAACCACCGTCCCCGTCCACTTGAGTTGGCCCGTCTTTCTGTCGTGGCCCTCGAGCACGCCCTCCGACTTGGCCGACTTCTGCCACTTCGTACGCATGTCCAGCAGGTTCACAAAGAAGTCATTCGTCAGCGTGCCTGCACGTTTGGTGAATACTCCATGCTCAGAGCCGCCAAAGTTTGCATTCAGCGAGCGCAATCCACCTATCAACACCGTCATCTCCGGCGGCGTCAGCGTCAGCAGATTCGCTTTGTCCAGAAGCAACTCCGTCGCCACGCTCTCATGACCCTTGCGAATGTAATTCCGGAAGCCATCTGCAATCGGCTCCAACACCGCAAACGAGTGCATATCCGTCTGCTTCTGAGTTGCATCCGTGCGGCCCGGCGAGAAGGGAACAGTCACCTTGTGCCCGGCTTTTTTCGCAGCTTCCTCAACGGCTGCGGCTCCGCCCAAAACAATCAGGTCAGCCAGCGAAACCTTCTTGCCGCCTTTCTTCACTGAGTTCAATTCCTTCTGGATAGCTTCCAGCTTCTTGAGCACCTTCGCTAACTCTGCCGGCTGATTGACTTCCCAATCCTTCTGAGGCGCCAGCCGAATCCTCGCTCCGTTCGCTCCGCCGCGCTTGTCGCTGCCGCGGAAGGTTGACGCCGAGGCCCACGCGGTCGTCACCAGTTGCTGAATCGTCAGCCCTGAGCCAAGAATCTTTTTCTTCAGAGCCGCAATCTCCGATTTGCCAATTAACTTATGATTCACCGCAGGAACAGGATCCTGCCAAATCAGCTCTTTCTTCGGAACCAGAGGTCCCAAATACCGCGCCACCGGGCCCATATCGCGATGCGTCAGTTTGAACCACGCCCGCGCAAACGCATCGGCAAACTCCTTGGGATTTTTGAGGAACCGACGCGAAATTTTTTCGTACACTGGGTCAAACCGCAATGAAAGATCCGTCGTCAGCATCGTTGGCGCATGTCTCTTCTTCGGATTATGAGCATCCGGCACCGCATTCGCTGCCGCTCCGCCCTTCGGCTTCCACTGATGAGCCCCGGCCGGACTCTTCGTCAGCTCCCATTCAAACCCAAAGAGCACCTCGAAGAAGTTGTTGTCCCACTTGATTGGATTCGTTGTCCACGCACCCTCAAGTCCGCTGCTGATCGTATCCTCGCCCTTGCCACTGCCAAAGCTGTTCTTCCAGCCCAGGCCTTGTTCTTCAATCGGTGCGCCCTCAGGCTCGCGCCCCACATACTTGTTCGGATCAGCCGCACCATGCGTTTTCCCAAACGTATGTCCCCCTGCAATCAGTGCAACCGTCTCTTCATCATCCATCGCCATGCGCGCAAAAGTCTCGCGAATATCTATCGCCGCGGCTACTGGATCAGGATTGCCATTCGGTCCTTCCGGGTTTACATAAATCAACCCCATCTGCACCGCACCCAATGGATTTTCAAGTTGTCGATTCCCTGTGTAGCGCTCGTCTCCCAACCATGTCTTCTCGTGGCCCCAATATGTCTCATCCGGCTCCCAGACATCCTCGCGTCCGCCGCCAAATCCAAACGTCCTCAACCCCATCGAATCAAGTGCCACGGTTCCAGCCAGAATGATCAGGTCAGCCCAGGAAATCTTCCGTCCATACTTCTGCTTGATCGGCCAAAGCAAACGCCGCGCCTTATCCAGGCTCACATTGTCCGGCCAACTGTTCAGCGGCGCAAACCGCTGCATTCCAGCTCCGCCGCCTCCGCGGCCATCAGAAATGCGGTAAGTTCCGGCGCTATGCCAAGCCATGCGAATAAAAAACGGGCCATAGTGCCCGTAATCTGCAGGCCACCAATCCTGCGAGTCGGTCATCAGGGCATGCAGATCTTTGATCACAGCTTTCAAATCCAGGCTTTTGAACTCTTTGGCATAATTGAAATCCTCGCCCATGGGGTTACCCAATGGGGAATGTTGTTCCAGTATCTTCAGGTTCAGTTGATTCGGCCACCAATCCGCGTTTGATTGCGCTCCAGCCAATGTATTTTTACCGCTCGTAAATGGGCACTTCGCTTCGTCGGTCATGCTTCTCTCCTTTTGCAATTGCCATTCGTTTTGCCCAATGAGGAATTTTGGGCAATGTTCTATTAACAAGTCTTTGCTGTCAGAATCTGCCTATCGCAGTCTCTCGCTTGGATGCCGCCTGAGATTGGAAGGTTGCAGCAATCAACGCGAAATCACCTACAAAGTCTAGTTCAGCCAGAATCCCAATGGCTATCCAATTTCTCTCCATAACTTTCCCGGTGATTTATCCTAATTAGACACCGCATGAGCAACGAACGCATTCCACAACTCAAGGACTACTCCGAAGCCTCACTCACCCGGGCCTTTGCCGCGCTTGAAGCCGAGGCTCGTTCCGCCGCCGCCACCCTCCTCTCCTCCGAGGCCGTTGAGAACTTCCGTCTCGCATGGCTCGGCCGCAAACAAGGCCTCCTCAACGAAGTCTCTTCGCTCTGGCTCAAATCCGCCCCCGCCGAAGCTAAAAAAATCCTCGGCCAGCGCTTCAACGCCCTCAAAGCCACCGTCGAATCCCTTCTCGATTCCGCACTTGGCGCCGGCCCTTCTGACGCATCACTCGCTGCCGAAGCCATTGACATCACCCTCCCCGGCACCCGCCGCCTCACCGGGGCAGAGCACCCCATCACCCGCACCCTCAACGAGCTCACCAGCATCTTTGCTGCTCTTGGATACTCAGTCGGTGTCGGCCCCGAAGTTGAAACCGACTTCTACAACTTCGAGTCCATGAACTTTCCTCCCGGCCATCCCGCGCGCGATACCCAAGACACGCTCGTCATTGCCAATCAAGACCGTCGCCCCCTGCGCGACCGTCTCCTCCTGCGCACCCACACTTCACCCGTACAGATGCGCACCATGGAATCGCAGCCCCCTCCAGTCCGCATCATTATCCCCGGCAAAGTTCACCGCAACGACGCCGCCGACGCCACCCACTCCCCCATCTTCCACCAGGTTGAGGGCCTCTGCGTCGACACCAACATCACCTTTAGCGACCTCAAGGGCACGCTCGACCACGCCATGAAAGCCCTCTTCGGTTCCGCCGTCAAAACGCGCTTCTTCCCGTCATTCTTTCCCTTCACCGAACCCAGCGCCGACGTTCAAATCAGTTGCCCTTTCTGCGGTGGCAAGGGTTGCCGCAAGTGCAAACACTCCGGCTGGATTGAACTCCTCGGCTGTGGCATGGTTGACCCCGCCGTCTTTGCCTTCGCCGCCGAAAAACAGCCCGCCTACGATCCCAAAAAGATCTCCGGCTTCGCCTTCGGCATGGGCGTCGAGCGCATCGCCATGATGAAATACGGCGTCAGCGAAATCGGAAAATTTTACTCCGGCGACATGCGGTTCCTGGAGATGTTTGCTTGAAATCTGGATTGGTTTGTAACAAATGCAGCAAGTCAGCTTGCGCTGCGCGCAATTAGCGAGTCAGCAAGTCAGCTATTTTGACGGGAGAACAAAGATGAGCAGAACTCGAAATTATCGTGACTTGCTTCTCTGGCAAAAGGCGATGGAGTTGGCTCGTACCGTTTACGTCGAGACTGAAGGCTTTCCACAAGCAGAAACTTTTGGATTAAGAATGCAGATGCGCCGTTCTGCTGTTGCTGTTCCAAGCCATATCGCTGAAGGGCATGGCAAGCTGACCGATGCAGATTTTAGAAAGTCTTTAAGCAATGCACGCGGCGCACTCTTTGAATTTGAAACGCAAACCGAATTGTCTTCAGGATTAGGATTTTTGAAACAGGACGTAAAAAAAAAACTCTTTGAAATGACCTCGGAAATCGCAAAACTTATTCACGGATTACTGGGCGCGTTGCAACAATGAAGGTTCTACCACTGCAATCGCTGACTTGCTGACTTGCTATGTGTGCGAAGCACACGCTGACTCGCTATTAGGGAAACCATGAAAATTCTCACAAACTGGCTCAGAACTTACCTCCCCGAACTCACCGCCACCGACGCTCAACTCGCCGAGGACCTTACCCTGCGCGGCATCGCCGTCGAAGGCGTCTTCGATCTCGGCCCCGGCAACGGCTCCCTCTTCGAGATGGACATCACCACCAACCGCGTTGACGCAATGAATCACTACGGCATCGCGCGTGAAGCCGCGACCATCTACGGTCTCAAGCTCGCCACCATCGACGCAACCCTCCCCGCTCCGAAGCCCGCCAAGACTCCAGCATTCCCCGTCCGCATTGACGCCCCTGAAGCCTGTGGCCGATTCACCGGACGCGTTCTCCGCAGCATCACCGTCGGCGAAACCACCGGACCCGTCGCTCACCTCTTCGATCTCCTCGAACAGAAAAAAATCTCCAACCTCGTCGACGCCACCAACTACGCGTGGCTTGCCATGGGTCACCCCACCCACGCCTTCGACCTCGACAAGCTGGAAGGCGGCATCATCGTCCGCCGTGCCAAAAAAGGTGAAAAGCTCAAAACCCTCGACGGCATCGAGCGCACCCTCGACGACGAAGACCTCATCGTCGCCGACGAAAAAAAGCCCGTCGCACTCGCCGGAGTCATGGGCGGCTGGGAGACCATGATTACCCCCGCCACCAAAAACATCCTCGTTGAAGCCGCCTGGTTTGAGCAGACCGCCGTCCGCAAAACCGCCCGCCGTCATGGCCTCCACACCGACGCATCCCACCGCTTCGAACGTGGCGCAGACTTCAACGCGCCTCCGCTTGCCTCCGCCATCGTCTGCCAGATGATCCTCGCCAACGGTGGCATCATCGAGGGCGAACTCATCGACGTCAAATCCGCCACCCTCGAAGCCCGCACTGCCAACCGCGCTCCCATCACACTCGCGCTCAAGGAAATCCATCGCATCCTCGGGGCAACACTCGACCCCGCCGGAATCTCCGCCGCAGAAGTCGAACAGTACCTCACTTCGCTCGGCTGCCAACTTGCCTCCACCTCGGCCAACAACTGGCAAGTCACCCTCCCCAGTTGGCGTCTCGACCTCGAGCGCGAGATCGATCTCGTCGAAGAAGTCGCCCGCGTCTACGGCTACAATCGCTTTGCCAACACCCTCCCCGCCTCCGGAACCAGTCTCCGCGCGCTTCCCAGCGCAGCTCACGAACTCGCCATCCGCACCAGCCTTCTCGCCGCTGGACTCAACGAAGCCATCTCCAGCACCTTCTGCGCACTCGCTGAAGCTGAACTTACCGCGCCCCAACCCGGACTCATCATCCCCCTCGGCAACCCCCTCAGCGAAGAAGCCGGCGTCATGCGCCCCTCGCTCATTCCCGGAATGATCACCATGATCGCCGGAAACCTCCATCGCGATTCGAGCGATGTCCGCCTCTTCGAACTCGGCGCCGTCTTCTCCGGAACCACAGACAAGGTTGAAGAACGTCCCGCGCTTTCCTTCGGCCTCGCCGGCGAAATCCCGGAGCTAAGCACTCTCCATCCCAAGCGCTCCATCGACTTCCACGACCTCAAAGGAATCGTCGAGCAGCTTCTCGCCCGCTTCCAATTCAAATCTCAGTATTTTGACAGCTTCCCATCCGAGTCTCAAACAGCCAAAATCACTCCTGCGTGGCTCCATCCCTATCGCTCAGCCCGCATCGTCGTCGATGGCGCCACCCTCGGCTGGTTCGGTGAACTCCACCCCTCGCTCGCCTCCGCGCGCAAACTGAAAGACCGCGTTCTCGCAGGCGAAATCTACCTCGACCGCCTCTACAAACTTCCTCTGCGCAAGCCGCACGCAAAAGAGCTCTCCCGCTTCCAGCCCGTCCGTCGCGATTTCTCGCTCATCGTTCCCGCAGCCACGCAGTGGGCCGCGCTCGACTTCTCAATCGCCGCGCTCAAACTTCCCGAACTCATTGACTGGCAAGCCCGCGAGCTCTTCCGCGATCCAAAACTCAAAAACGAGTACTCGCTCTTGGTCGGCGTGACTTTTCAAGCATCGGATCGCACCCTGCGCGAAGAAGAGCTCCAAAGCTACTCCGCGCAACTCGTCGAAGCCCTTGCCTCCGCTGGTGCCAGGCTCCGCACTTAAACAGATTTTCCAACTCACTTTGCTCTATACTTCGTAGTCAAAGCAGTAAAGCTTTTGAAAGAGGCAACACAAATGTCCGAGTTGAACTTTGGCGATGAAAGTACTGCAACAAAGTTGGAGGAGCCCATAACCAAGCAGTCCACCAAAACTCTCGGCCTCAGCATGAACGAGTTCTCCGCTCTTGAAGAACGCATCTTGAGAGCCGTCAGCCTTGTCCGTCGCGAGCGCCAGGCCCGCGCCGCAGCTGAAGAGCGCGCCAACGAACTTGAAGCCAGGCTCAACGCGCCCAATCCGGAATTCGTACGCATCGAAGAAGAGTTGAAGCAGAAAACCGAGGAGATCGCCGCCCTCAACGCCGAGCGCGACCAGCTTCGTGAGCGCGTCGAGCGCATCCTCGCCCAGCTCGATTCACTGGAGCTCTAGCTCATGGCCGTTCCCCCGCCCAATCGCACCGAGTACATCACCGTAGAAATCTACGACCAGCTCTATCATCTCTCCGGCAACGACGCCGAACATCTGCGCTCCCTCGCCGATCGCGTCGACTCCATCATGCGCGCCGTCGCATCGCAAGGCCGCACCGTCGATTCCCTCCGCGTTGCCGTCCTCACCGCGCTCAACCTCGCCGACGAGCTAACCCGCCTGGAGAATAACCGCGGCATCAGCCTGCAAGATGGCCGCGCCCGCGCCGCCAACCTCCGCGCCCTTCTCGACCAGATTCTCATCGAAGAGCGCAAGCCGGAGTAATGTAACTGACGAGCGCAAGCCGGAGTAATGTAACTGAAGAGCGCAAGCCGGAGTAATCCCCAACAATCCCGCTGACTTGCTGACTCGCTATTTGCGCGGAGCGCAAGCTGACTCGCTGCCTTTGTCTTCAAACCAATAACTTCCCGCCCCTCCCATTTGGAACCCTCCCCGCAC
>VFSW01001978.1_pt1 | contig 31047 bp, 33 predicted proteins | sample 5358111 | NCBI WGS metagenome assembly VFSW01 (sample SAMN11554181, study PRJNA540505) | mine drainage metagenome | isolation source: sediment from site ElyBrook_90M | place: USA: Ely Copper Mine, Vershire, VT | collected 2017 | reverse complement strand
ATGCTCGCGGGGTAGTAAAAGGTGGGTCCCGCGGCCGGGGTATTTTACGCGGAGTGGGCCGGGGGCGCGCGCCGCAGTTGCTAGGGCACCGCGGTTCTAGAAAGAGAATCCCGACGCACCCTGACATAGTGCCCGGTCGCCACATAATCCGCACCCATGGCGAGCGCCTTGTCGTAGAAGAGCCCGAACTTTATCTCTTTGTTGCACATTACGTCCGGGTTCGGCGTTTCCCCTTTGGCGTACCCCTTAACCATATAGTCCACCACCTTTTTCTTGTAATCCTCCTCCGTGTCCCAGACATAGAAAGGAATGCCGATATGCTCGGCCACCCGGCGGGCGTCCTCGGCATCCCGCTCGGCGCACCCGTCCAAGTTGTATGAGCGCAGAAAAACGCCGGTCACGTCGTAACCTTCTTTCTTGAGCAAGTAAGCCGCCACGGATGAATCAACGCCTCCAGACATGCCGACAAACACTTTATTGTTCTTTACTGTTGACATTATCTAAATAATGATATATAATCATATCTGAAAATATTAATATTTACAAGTTAATTAACCGAAAGGAGATTTGCGATGTCTTATCTATTACTGATAGCAGAGCATATATTGAGAGGGCTGGAAAAAGGGGTGATCGTAGACAAAGATTCTGTATTCGATGGGATAGAATGGCGAATTGAGAGATTGCCTGGCGATAGCACCCTACAAAAACGCGGACTGTATATTGTAGCGATAACCAACGACACCGAGACGATATACGGTAAATACGATGATGTCTTTCTCATACAGTTAGAAGGGGGTGCAATAACAGGCATGGCTCAATTGAAGGACTGCGATCCTCCGCGAAAGATATCCGTACAAGAAGTTGAGTTAAACGACGATAAGCTGCGTCTAGCACTCCAAGCTACCGCTTATCATGATTTCAGTGATCTGCCTATTAATCCTTATACGATCACTGTCGAGGTTATCCTACTCCGTAACGGACTGCCAAGCTTCAAGGTGACAAAAAAGGACGACCCGTTCCCCCCAGTCCCGATGCCTTGAATTTGGAGTGGACCAATTTATATGCTGCAGCCCAAAAGGTTGCAGTATTTTTATTTGCAAAATCCGAAAATATTCAATAGAATATGGAACATTATGGCACGACTGGAATATAACGAGTTAAAGATTGGGACGATCTTCCTCAAAGATGGCGCCCCTTTTAAAGTACTGGAATCGGCCTTCATCCGGATGCAGCAGAGGAAGCCGGTGATGCAGCTTAAGATCGTGAACCTCATCTCCGGCAAAACGCAGGAGTATGCCGCCCACCAGAATGAGAACTACGAGGAGGCGGAGATAGATATGACGCCCGTCGTCTTCATCTATGAGAGCCGCGGCGAGTATTGGTTCCACGAAAAGGGCAATCCCAAGAACCGCTTCCAGCTTCCAGCCGAGACCATCGGCAAGGCGGCCCAATTTTTGAAGAACAACACCGAGGTCACCGCCTACAAGTTCGGCGAGCAGATCATCAACGTTGAACTGCCCATCAAGATGGACCTCAAGGTCACCGAATCTCCGCCCGCCATCAAGGGCAACACGGCCCAGGGCGGCAACAAAGTGGTGACCCTGGAAACCGGCGCGACGGTGAGCGCTCCCCTTTTCATCAACGAAGGCGACATATTGCGCATCAACACCGAGACCGGGCAGTACGTGGAAAGAGTGGAAAAGGCCTCCTAAGAGGCCTTTCTTTTTCCCCAGAATGTATGGGAGCGAAGCTCCCATACATTCTTTCTTTACATAAAGCGAGCTGAGCCTCCCAGCGAAGGCTAAGACTTGGGCGTCGCCCCGGAGACAGCCTGAGCGGGAGGTTCAGCGAGCTTGTCCTTACCCCTGGTTCAGATGCGATAAGGCATCTTTGAGGGAGTTGCGGAGTTCTTCTATGCTTTCCCCTTCTTCGGGGTCGCGTTTTAAATTATTGCTTTCCTTCTGAGGCGCGAGAGAGCTTAAGGATACGGCGCCGGACTTGGCCGGAGGCGTTCTTTCTTCCTCGTAGGTCGGGACCGGATCCCGCGGCGGGATAGGCCGCGAAAAATGCTTTTGGAACGGCTTATGGGTCACGCTGGGCGCGGCGCTCGGAGCCGGACGCGGCGCCGGATGCGCCTCGCTGTTTGTCATCGGCGTCTGTGGAGACGATTCAAACTCTATGCCCAAGCCGGCCAGTTCGCCGCCCCGCACCTCGCGGGCCACCTTTTCGGGCACGGCTCCCGGCGCGACCCGCACGGGCTTAAGTTCCCCCGTCTTTATCTTCGCCAGGCAGTCGCGGCAATAGACCGGCCGGCCCGGCTGCGGTTCAAAGGGCACCGTCGTCTCTTTGCCGCAGGCAGAGCAGACAATAGGGAATCCTCCCCCGCCGCCGCTCGTGCCGCCGTCGCTCATGCCCGCCCATGAATTTATCTCTTCTTCCACCGCGAAACGCGGCCGGGCGTATGTCTTACGCGAAAACTCTATTATCTCCGATACGGTCTTCTCCGACGAGGCCACCTTGAAGGGCGGCAACGTTATCGCCGAGAACGGCCGGCTCGTTACGCCGTCCACCATCAATTTCAAATAAACATGATAGTTCGGCAGATTCACCATGTCCTGCCCCAAAAATTCGGGTTCGTATTCCTTTTCCAAAAATTCGGCGTCGGTCGCGCCCACGCGAAAAGTCACCATCGTGCCGACGTTGCCGAAAACGGCGTCCCGCACCTTGGTGGAAACGTCCGTCACGAGCTGGCCGATGTACTGGTGGGCCAGGATGAGGTTCAAGCGGTACTTGCGGGCCTCGGACAAAATGTTCGCAAAGGAATCGGTGGCAAAGTTCTGGAACTCGTCCACGTAAAGATAAAAATCCACCCGCTCATCCTCCGGCACGCGGACGCGCTCCATCGCGGCGAGCTGGATCTTCGTGATGAGCATGGCCCCGAGAAGGGCGGAGTTGTCCTCGCCGATGCGGCCCTTCGCCACGTTCACGAGGAATATTTTTCCGCTGTTCATTATGTCAAAAATGTCTATCGTGCTCTTGGACTGGCCGACGATGTTCCGGACCATGGCCGTGGAAAGGAACTGGCCGACCTTGTTCTGAATAGGCGCAATGGCCTCGTTCCGGAACTGGTCCTTCCATTCCTCGTATTCGTTGAGCCAAAAGGCCTTCACCACCGGGTCTTTAATGTTCGCGATTATCTTCTGTCGGTAGTCCTTGTCCACGAGGAGCCGCGTGACGCCGAGGAGCGTGGAACCGGGCGTGTCCAAAAGCGCGAGAATGGAGTTGTTCAAAATATATTCCATGCGGGCGCTCCACACGCCGGACCAGATTTTCGTGAATATGCTCATAAGCCCCGAAGCCGCCAAGTGCTTGTATTTGGGGTCCGGGAGCTCCAGTACGTTGAAGCCGATGTGGAAATCTGGGTCGGCGGGATTGAAATAGATGACGTCCTTCACGCGCTCCTCCGGGATTTTTTCCAAAATGCCTTCCACAAGCTCGCCGTGCGGGTCCACGACGCAAAGGCCTTCACCGTTCGCGATATCCTGGACGATGAGGTTATTGAGCATCGCCGATTTGCCGGTGCCGGTCTTGCCGATGACGTACAGATGCTGGCGCCGGTCCTTTCTTTTAATGCCGAAAAGCCGGTTGGTGTTCCGGAAATCTGTCTTGCCAAAATAGACGACGTCTTTTTCTCTCTCTTCAAAATCAGCCATTTGATACCATTATAGCGCGTAATTGTTTTTTATGTTCGCCAGGATGTTCTCCTTGAAGGAAGGATGCGGCGGCGGCAGGACTTTGAGGACCTCGGCCGAGAATGGGTCGTAGGTCTCGCCGTCTATCATCATCCGAACGTAGAACTGGCGCGTGCCGAGGTTTATCATGTCCCGCGCTTTGAAGACCGGGTCCATCTCCGATTCCAGCCTGCCGGCGTCTTCGCCGCTCACCCGGAAGACGATGACCGTCCCGACGTTCGCGAGAATGGCCGATATGAGGTCATCGCCCAGCTGGCCGGCGTATTGGTGGGCCAATGTCAAAGCGAATCCGAAGCGCCCCGCCTCGCCGAGGAAATTCTTCAAGGTCGGCGTCACGAGATGGTTGAATTCGTCCAGATAAACGTAAAAGGGGCTCTCGTCCCGCCGGGTCATGCCTATTTCTTTAAGCGCCGCGATAAGAAGGCACCCCAGAAAGTCGGCGTTCGCCTCGCCGATTCGCTCCCGGGCGAGATTCACGAGAATTATCTTCTTTTCGGCGACGGCCGCCCGCAGATCCACCTTATTTTCCGGTGCGCGTAAGGTGGCCGCGAGGGCCGGGTGGCGGATTATCTGCACCAGCTTGTTCTGAAGCGGCAAGACCGCTTCCGATTCAAATTTATTCCGCCAGTCGGCGAACTCCGAGCCCCAAAATCGCTTGGCGGACTCGTCGGTGATGCGCGGCCAGGTGGCCGCCCGGAAACCGTCGTCCATGAGAATGGAAACCATGCCGTCCAGGTTCGCTTCCGGCCGGTCCAAAAGCGCAATGGCGACCATCCGGCACAAATGCTCCAAATGCAAATTCCACTGCCCGTCAAATTGGGCCGCCATCGTTTCAACAAAGCTTTGGGCGAAGATGTGGCGCGCCGCCGCGGGAACGTCCTGAAGAGGGTTCCACGCCAGGGCGATGTCGTCGCCCGGGTCAATCACGATGACGTCCCGCACTCGATTCTCGGGCACGAAGTCCAAAATGGAAGAGACCAGTTCTCCGTGGTGGTCCAAAAAGATAACTCCTTCGCCGGAAGCAATATCCTGGCGCACCATTATCTCCAGCAGTTTTGATTTGCCGACGCCGCTCTTGCCTATCGCGTAAACGTGGCGCAGGCGGTCGGAACGCTTGATGCCGAAGATGAACTTCTTTTCCTCCAGGGCCGCGACGTAGTTCGTCCGGCCGATAAAAGAGACGTCGCCCGCCGGCACGCGGCCGTAGACCGGCAGCCCCGGCGGCGGAGGCGCGAGCTTCACCGATTGGATCTTCGTTTCGCGGATGTTGTTTGGCATCGTCGTATTAGATACTTCGCGGCATTTGCATAGTGCGTTCGTTGTTTCGCATTCTATGCAAAACTGTGTTTATAATGCGAAATTTGCGAACACCTTTATGCGAATGATGCGGAACAACAAATGCCTTAAATTATTCCAGCGCTCCGAGCTCCAAAAGGAATTTTTCGTAGACGTCCAAAACCTCCCGCGTTTCGTTAGGTGTGAGCGTAAACCCCACGGTATGGACCAGGTCGTTCCGGACGCGATGAGCGCGCCAGAGGTCGTCTAGGCTCGGCAGGTCGGCCTTATGCAGCTCACCCAGGCGGTCGGCCATGTGCTCGCCCTGCAGGCCCATTTCTTTCAAAGCGTCGTCCACCAAATTGTCGCCGGCGATAACAGCCAAGGTCAGCGACTGCGGCGGTGCATCCTCGGCATGCGTCCGGATGTCGTTCCAATGCTTGCGGTAGCGCGGCACGTCAAAAGCGTGCTGGTGCCCCTCCCTGGGAGTAATGATGCCGTAGAACCAGTTCTGCGGTTTGACCGACTGCGCCTTTTGCCAGGTATAAACCAGGGCCGCGACGAGCGCCACGTCCAAGATGATGAAAACCACCCGGGAGAGGTCGTAAAAACCTATCCAGGGGAAACTGATGAATACATTTGCGACCGGCGAGAGGAATGAGAACATTTAAGTATACTTTTTGATATCTTCTTCGTCGCCGTAGATGGGCAGTCCCGCGGGCGGCCCCGTCTTGCGGCTTTCCATGCGCGGCAGATGCGGAGCGGTCAAAACGACGTTCGTCGGCAAGTGGAAGAGCGAAGCCAGGCTTTCCAGGTTCAAATGGAAGCGCTTGGTCTTTTTGGTATTGGTGAAGGGCGTGGAAGCGACAAAGTGGCCCATCTCGGTCTGGGGCGGCAGTTCGCGGCGGAGGAAATTGAAGAGCATCCGGCGCTTGCGCATCGCGAGTCGCCTCTTGGCGAAGAGGTACGGCTTGCTCCACATATCGGTTGAGGTCGCGACGTCGCGGTTTGACTTGAATGAGTTGATGTTCAAATCACTGTACTGGTTGAAGGCCGCCAGGACGGCGCCACGAGCCAAGCTCTTATAAAAAGTGGTTTTGGGAGCGAGATAGATGAAACGAATCAGCGTCTTAAAGGCCGGCTTGGCCAAGTTCATTTCAATGGCCTTCAAGGTGTCGGTCTCGCCCGGCGAACGCATCGGCGCGGGTATGGGCGTCTGGCCTTCGGGAGTCGGCGGAGACATTTTTTTCTTCTTGAGTTCTTCCACCAGTTCTTCCCACTCCTCTTTCCATTTCGGGTCGCCCGGTTCCAAAAGAAGCTGGACGCTCAATATCTCGTCCTTCGCCACCTTGCCCAAAACTTCAAAGAAAGTGGAGATGGGGTCAAATTGTTTCTCTTCGGCCTCGCTTTCAAAATATTTGTAGCTTTTGATCGGGTAGGCATCCTCTTTGTTGAGGATCATTTCCGTACCCCAAAATTCCAAATCCTTGGCCTCTATCTCGTCCAGCGTCTTCGGCAGAGTTTCCATATAGTCCTTCGCCTCCAGAATATCCATATCCGGGTAGTAGCTGAAGAAGGCGGCCTCCACGACGCGCGTGAGATCTTTGGGGCAGCGGATAAAAAGATGCACTTCGCCGCCGAACGAGACCATCTCCAGGGTGTACCAGCGCGTCACCGTCCCGTCCCAGTATTTCTCCTTCAAATTGCCCGGCGTATTGCGGAAAGAATCCATCGTCGCGAGGACCTGTTCCATCGCCTGGGGGCTTTTTTCCATGATGCGCGGCACCCGAAGCTCCAGCATGGCGTATTCTATCTTCCCCTTGAAAACCTCGTTCCGCCAATAGAGCCAGAGCGAACGCCAGATGAAAAACAAGATTAAAAAGAGCCACAACCACCAGGTCAGGGCCAAAAATTCCAAAAGGGCCGCGAGGAGAGCCGAAAGGCCGATGAAAGGCAGCGCGATGGCACCCGCCACGCCCGCCAAAAAGAGAATCGCCCACGTTTCTTCGCGGCTGAAGAGCTCTTCAAAGAACGTCGCTATTTCCTTCGCTAGGTCGCCGAACATCTTTCCGTTTATTGTATTCCATTTAATGGACTTTTTGAAAGAGGCATGCCCACGGGCCTACCCTGACCGGACCGCGGTGTCCTTGAGGAAGCTCTCGGAGCCCCGACGGCTTGGTTCCGCCGGGAAGGCGGACGTCGGGGCGAGAGTGCAGCGGGCGCTTTTCGCTGGAAAAAAGCGAACCGCGGTTCCGAAAGGATACCGCGGTCCGGTTTTCTGTTTTGATTGTGGTTATGCCTCGCGAATCTCGTAGCGCCCGTTGGGAAGGCGGCGGAAATAACGGCGGTTCTGGAGATTCAAAAGGATGGTGTTCTCCTTGAGCCAGCGCTGCTCGTTAACGAGCTTCACGACTTCCGTGGAGTTCAGCGAACCGTGCTTCTTGAGGAGCCGGGCGATGACCTCGCGGACGGTCCCCTTTTCAAAGCCGTGCTCTTTCAAGGCGTAGACGCCCCGACCCACGAGGACGAAACGTTCGTCCTTGATGAGCTCGTTGTGCACCGTCTGGACGTGCGCGGGCTTTTTGTCCAAGCCGTACTTCGCGACCGCCGAGGCGATTTGTTCAAAGTGGAGCGGCGCGGCGTGCTTGCGGAGCACCAGATAAACCTTGTCGCGGATGGTCTTCGGTTCTATCTCCGGCCAGTCGCGCAATCCGAAATCGCCGAAAACGTTCGTGCCGAAATACTTCGGGATGGAAAGCAAATGGTAGGAGATAAGATTCTTGCAGTAGGCCTGGTAGGACTTTTTGTTCAAAACCTCTTCTTTCTTGGAGGATTTCAAAAAATTATGCACCTCTTTGATGAAGTCGGCGAACTTCGCCTTGGCCTTTTCGTCCAAAAACCAATAACCATTCATCTGGTCGGTCTCCTTGGAAAGCTGTGGTTTGCCGGCCGCGACGAAGATAAAGCTCAGCTTCCGCTCCGGGAATTTTATGCCTTCCGCGACCTTGAGGTCGTGGACTATTTCCTTAAGGAAAGAGTCCTCGCGGCGCACTCCGCCCGAGGTTTTCAAGTGCTTTTCGGCGGCCTCTAATATCCAAGCGGCTTCTCTTTCCAGGCGCTTCGCGATCTTCTTCATCGCCTGCTCTTCTATCTGGCGCACCCGCTCCCGCGTGATTTTGAGCTCGTCGCCGATGGCTTGCAGAGTCTGGCGGTTGCCGGTTTTCAGCCCGAAACGGCCGGTCAAAACCCGGCGCTGTTTGGGCGTGAAGTCGGCAAAAAGGTCTTCCAGAAGCAAGTCAATGTTTTTAGTATCCTTGGCCATGTTGTTGATTTAAATACTAGCACAACGGGTTTTAAGCGTCAACCCCCTGCCGTCCGCCTAAGACCTCTCTTCCCGTTCCTGCCACATATAGAGGAGCGGACTCGCCACGAAGATGGACGAATAGGTCCCGAAAACGGTGCCGATAAGGATGGTGAGGATGAAATAGAAGAGCGACGGCGGGCCGAAGAAGATCATGGCCAAAAGGACCAGAAAGAGCGTAAAAGAGGTGTTCACGGAACGGGCGAAGGTCTCCTTGATGCTCGCGTTAACGATATCGTAGAAGCTCGTCTTCCGGCCGCGCTGCACGACCACGTTCTCGCGAATGCGGTCAAAAACGACAATAGTGTCGTGGACCGAAAAGCCCATCACGACGAGAAGCGCCACGATGAAGTTTGAATCTATCTGGACGCCTGCGAGAACGCCGAGGACCGCGAGGACGCCGGCCGGGATGGAAACGTCGTGGAGGAGCGTCCCAAGCGTCACCAATCCGTACTTCCACGCCTTGGGATGCGAAACTTTGCGGAAGGCGTAAGCGATGTAAAGGGAGATGCCGATAAGGACGAAGAAGATGGCCCATTCAGATTTCACCGCGAGCTCGGCGCCGATTGCGGGACCGATGCTGGAGAAACTTTCCTCGTTCACTGCGCCGTAGGCCGACTGCAAGGCCAAGAGATACGCCTGATGGTCGGCTTCGCTCAAAGCCGGGAGCTTCACGAGGAAACTGCCGTCGTTTTCCATAACCACTTGGGCGTCCTTGACCGGACCGGCGGCGTTTATGGTGCCCGCGATTTCGGCCGGCGTCACGCCGGATTTGGAAAGAGAGATTTGCCATTCCGTCCCGCCTTTGAGGTCTATCCCCGGCCGCAATCCAAAAACGGCGATGCAAACCCAGGCCGCAATGACGAGCGTCACCGAGAACCCGAGGAAATAATTCTTGTATTTTAATACGTTAGACATGGTTTCAGGATAAGGATTCTTTTTTCTCTTCGCTCCGGCCGTAGAACACCCTCATCATGGTCCGGGTAATGGTGATGGCCGAGAACATGGACATGACGACGCCGATGAAGAGCGTGAGGGCGAAGCCCTGGACGAAACTGGAGGTGCCGTAATAGAGCACCGCCGCCGTTATCATCGTGGAAACGTTGGAATCGCGGATGGAGGTCCAAGCGCGCTTGAAGCCTTCTTCCACGGCCGCGTAGTGGCTTAAGCCCCGTTTTATCTCCTCTTTGGTGCGTTCAAACACCAGGACGTTAGCGTCCACCGCCATGCCGATGGACAGGATGAATCCGGCGATGCCGGAAAGAGACATCGTGACCGGCACGATCTTAAAGACGGCGAGCGTGAGGGCGACGTACATAAGGAGGGCGGCCGCGGCGAAAATACCGAACTTGCGGTAGTAAATTATCATAAAGAGCATGACGGCCAGCGTTCCGATAAGACCCGCGAAGACCGCGCGGTCCAGGGCGTTGCTCCCGAAATCGGCCGAAATGGTCTGCTGGTTCACGAGGGTGATGGGAGCCGGCAGCGCCCCGGCGTTAAAGCGCTCGGCGAGCGTCTGGGCCGAAGCCAGGGTGAAGTTGCCGCTGATGACGGCCTTCCCGCCGGTGATCGCCTCCTGCACGGTCGGCATTTCAATGAGCTGGTTGTCCAAAAAGATGGCTAAGGGTTTGCCGACGTTCGCGGAAGTGATGCTCCCGAAAAGCTGGGCGCCATCGCCGTTAAACTCTATCGCCACCTGGGGCTGCCGCGTGTACTGATCAAAGACGACCTGGGCGCCCACGACGTACCGGCCGTTCAGGGCGGTCGGGATGAACTGATAGCCGCCGGTGGATGAGGCGTTCAAAAGGTCGGTGCTCGTCGCGGCGGTGGAGGTGGCTTGAACGACGGTGCGGAAATCAAGAAATGGCGTCGCCCCTATTTCCTTGATGGCATCCGCAACATCCTTAACCCCAGCGAGCTCAATGACGAGGCGGGTATCGCCGCCGGCCGTTTCCGTATAAACCCGGGGTTCGCTCACGCCGAAGAGGTTGACGCGCTTTTCTATGACGTTCCGGAGACCGGAGACGACGGAGGCCTGATCGGCCGCCGGCACTTTAGAAAGATCAATGTTATAAGTAAGCAAACTGCCGCCCGCGAGATCCAAACCCAAATTCCAGTTGCGGAAAGAGCTGACCTGCGACCAGATCGGATCATAATCAAAAACAGCCGCTCCGATGGAGAGGATGACGAGGAAAACGAGGATGGCCGCTAATTTTTGTCTGGCAATCACGGAGTTAGTGTATAATAAGCTAAAAGGGAAGGCAAATTATGAAACAGCAGCTCACCACATTGGTCCTCGGGGAAGTGCCGAAGGCGATTCGCGGCAGCGTGTTCCGCGCGCCGACCGTAAAAAGCGGCCCGCATTATTTCCCCTCCTCCGTCCCCCATCTCGTCGCGATTGGCGAGGAGAAAAGGAAGGTGGAAGGCAAAGAAATAACCTTCGCCGTCCTCGGCTATGCTCCTTATATCATCGTCATCCAGGCCTCCGTTGAACCGGACGACATCTTCGACAAGAACGCCACCTCCGCCTGGGAACAAAAGCTCTATGCCGAAAGCTACAAGATTCTCAAAAAGCGCGGCGGGAGCGACGAATGGAGCGAAATGTATTCCATCTTCAGCGTATCGGGCTACGAGGGCGAGCCGGAACAGTTTTTGACGCACGCGCCGGAGATGGCCGCGCTCCTCAAGTCCGAAACCATTGACCTGGACCCGAAGGAAGTGGAATACACGCTGTCCACCCAGATAAAGTACGCCAAGCACGACCTCGCCATCATTGACTGGGACGGGGCCTTCCTCTTTGACGTTGAGGGCGACTTCGGCCTTTCGGTGGAACTGCTCACGCTCGCCAACCTTCAGCTTTTGCGCCACCGGCTTTTGGATAGGCGGCTGGACGAGCAATTGGACCGCATTACGAAAATAGTGAACGAACCGGAAAGCAACAAAAAGTTCCTTTCCGACAAATCCGTCGCCCGCGACGTGAAGAGCGTCCTCCGCCGGCGGCTCACCTGGATCTCGGCCTTTGAATCCATTGAGCGCGATATCAAGCTCATCGGCGACTGGTATTCGGCGCGTTTCTACGACCTGGCGAGCCGCAAAATGAAGGTTGGCGAATGGCGCGGCGCCATCAAAGATAAATTGGACTCTCTGGAAAACGTTTATTCCACGCTCGTTGAAAACTTCACCATCACGAGCAAAGAAAAGGCGGAGTGGGTGGAAACTATCGCCTGGTTCGTCCTCCAAGCCGGCTGGTTCATATTAATCGTCCTGGAGTTCCTTTATTACACGAAGTAGCGGGGCTTATAAAATTAGGCCGGGCATCATGGGATGTCCGGCCAGCACTCTTGGCTCTCAGCACTTTTTGAGCGTGGGAGCGAACTTATGACCTCCTGTTTTTGGCAGGGTGGCCGTACCGATTTCGATGTCGGCCGGCGGTTGTTCGAGCTTTTGTCTCTGAGTGAGGGGCGGTCCGTCAACAGCATCAAATAGGTAATCGTCGCTGTAACGATTGCCGTCAATGGATGCGGCGTTGATCGACGGTCCTGGTAAAGAGCTCTTCTTTGAAGAAAAACTCACCTCAAACGTACCGAACAACATGGATACCTCCTTTTTTGTTGGATGATTAGATTAATCTATCCGTACAGAACTGATATTATTCTCTCACTGTCAGATAAAAAAACAAGGGTGCTGTACCAAGCTCGGCTATGTCCGAAAAAGTGGGTAAGACTTGGCCAAGCGGCCCGGAGCGCACACTTTTTCGGATACAGCCGAGCTTTTCTAAAACACATTCACGAATCGGAGCGGGTCCACGGTCACGCCATTCACTTTTATGGATATGTGCAGATGGTCGCCAGTAGAAAACCCAGTGTCGCCCACAAGCCCAAGCGTCTGGCCCTGCCGCACCGCTTGGCCGACCGAGACAAGGATTTTGCTCATATGGAGATACATGGAATAGATTCCTTCCCCGTGGTCCACGACGACCATGTTGCCGTAAGAGAAGGTGCTCGTTGCAAAACGCACGATGCCGGCGTTCATCGCTCCAACAATGCTACCCGCCGGGGCGGCGAAATCTGTTCCGAGGTGCCAAATTTCCTGGTCCCCAGTCTTCCGCAGAATGCCGTACCGGTCGGTGATGTAAGTATTATTCGCGAGAGGCAATCCGAAATATTTTGAGATGTACGAATGCGGCGTCACCGTCGCCACGATCTTATTAATGATGGTATTTTCGTCCGTTAGGCTTTGGACGAGTTGCGGAGCCGTCACGCCCAGGCTCGGCGGTATAGGCAGGTTCTCCACGACGATGTTCTTTTTCAAAACGTCTACCCACCTGGTGACGACCGCGCCGTCCGCGAAATTGAGCGTGACTTTTTGCCAGCCCGCCGGGGCCGTCACCTTCAGGCCGAGAGCGGCAACGTATTTCCCGCCGAAGGGAAAGAAACTGGCCGTCTGGCCGCCCAGAGCCGCCGTCTGCGGCGTACTGGCACTGCCGTAGACGCCGATAATGATGGTATCCCCCTGGGTCGGATAGGCGTTTGAAAGCCGCACGGAAAACCCGGCAGCCGAAGAAATGCCCGCGAGGGCGAGACCGCTAACGATAATTGAAATAAACACCGCTTTTTTCATGACTTCTTATACTAAGTCTAACGTACTAGAGCTGAATTTGTAACAAGGGGCAATATGCCGTTTAATCCATTAATTTTGAAAGCGCCTTCTTCTTGAACTTGGCGAACTTTTCCTCTTTAATGGATTCCCGGATCTGGCGCATCAGTTCATTGAAGAACCAAACGTTGTGGATGGTCGCAAGGCGCCCGGCTTCCAGGTCGCGTGCCGCAAAAAGCGCTTTGATTTCGCCGCGCGTCCGGCCGGAGGCGCAGACCGGGCAGGCGCAATTTTTCTCCAGAGGTTTTTTGTCTCCGGCATACCTCCCCTTTTTCACGTCGTATCTGCCCTCCGCCGTCCAAATGGAGCCGTGGCGCGCCTCGCGCGTCGGGATGACGCAGTCCAGCGTATCCACGCCGAGCTCCACCGCGTTCAAAACATCCTCTATCCTCCCGATACCCAAAAGATGCCGCGGCTTTTCCTCCGGCAAAAGAGGCAATGTCCAACTGAGCACGTCCATCATCCCTTCCTTGCCGAACGAGCCGCCGATCCCGAAACCGGGAAACGGCAGCGAGCCGATGAAACGCGCGCTCTCTTCCCGCAGGTCGCGCCACTCCCCGCCCTGGATGATGCCGTAAAGGGCCTGGTCGCTGCGCTTCTGCGCCGCGAGGCACCGTTTCGCCCACGCGTGCGTCCGGGCGAGCGCAAGCTTGTTGTATGCGTAATCGTTCAAAGGCGAGGTGCATTCATCAAAGGCGAAAATGATGTCCGCCCCCAGTTTTTCCTGAATGCCAATGGATATTTCCGGATTCAAAAATATCTCCCGCTCCCCGTCCTTGAAGCTCACGCCATCGTCGGTTATCTTCGTTAGGTTTATCCCGTCCCGGCCGGTCACAATGCCGGCCACTTTGCTCGTGCCGTGCTCGCGGGCGAACCCCAAGCTGAAAACCTGGAATCCCCCGCTGTCCGTCATAATGGCGCCGTTAAATCCCATTTTTTTATGGAGGCCTTCAAAAGAATCCAGCCGGTCTCCGAGTTCGCGCCAAAGGTGGTAAGTGTTCGCGATGATGAGCTGGGTCTTCGTTCCTGGCAGGTCTTCCGGATGGAGCGTCCGCACGGCGGCATTCGTCCCGACAATGGTATAGGCCGGCGTTTCCACAATGCCGTGTGGCGTTTCAATAACGCCCGTCCGGGCGCGGCTCTTTTTGTCTTTAGCGATGATTTTAAAATTGAACATTGGACTCATACTATCTGAATTGCGGACCGGCCGCTATCCTTCAATTTGCATTGACGGAACGTTAAATGAGTTTTATTATTCAAACGAGCTGTAAATTAAAAAGGAGGTAGAAAATATGGATACGAACACAACTGTTCTTGAGCTCATCGATCTTATCTTTTCGCCGGAAAAGATCAGTATTGACTACTGGGCCGACGTCAAATCGTTCGCCAGCCAATACGATGAGTTTGAGCTAACGAACGATGATTTCCCCGTAAGCGGACACCGGGAAAGCCACGCGTCATTCCCAATCCAGTTTGTGAAAAGTGAAACGCGCGCCACGACCGCCGATGTAAAGGAGGCGGTAGCGGCAAAGCGTTACTGGAACGCCAATCTCATTGAGGCGCTGCACTTTTGCCAGCACCCGATGGTCTGGCGGGAACGTCCGGTAACGATTGCCGTTATCGGTTCCGTCATGAAAAAGGATGGGCTGCTCTGGTGCCCCGTCATTTCCGCCAACCATCAGGCGAAAACGGCGAAACTGCTTCTAGACGGCAGCGAAACCGTCTGGATGCCAGGGACCCTTTTCCCCGTCGTTTCCAGGTAAGATAAGAGAACTATGCCTTATGCCCTCTCCCCAGTGAGAGGGCCTTTTATATAATCAACTAAACACAATGACCCGTGCCGCGCTTTTTGCGAGGAGGGTAACCTTGGGCAAGCGCCCTTGAGCGCCCGACGAGCGAAATGCGCGGCGCGGGTTATTGTTTGATGTGCTCCTCAGCGTACTTCAAGGTCGCCCCTACTTTTTTCCCCGGATTGAATATGTCCTGCGGGTCAAATATCTTCTTCGTCTCGGTAAAAAGCTGCACGATTTTTTCGCCGTACATTTCCGTAAGATACGGCGTGCGGATAAGGCCGTCATTGTGCTCGGCCGTGATTGACCCGCTATACTTGAAGACGAGCTGGTAAACCTGTTCGGTCACTTCCGGAATGAGCCGCCGCGTTTCGGGGTCGTTCAGGTGGACGAGCGGGATGATGTGGAAGTTGCCGTTCCCCGGATGCCCGGCGATCGTGTAGATAAGTTTGTCTTTGTGCTTGTCTAAAATGGCATTGATGGCCGGCAAAAGTTCCGGCATGTATTTCGGTTCCACAATGATGTCGTCTATGAAGGCCGCGGCATCCATCCCCTTCACGTGGCTGTGGATTAGGGCGAAACTCTGCCGGCGGATGGTCCAATACTCCTGGGACTCCGCGTCACTCCTCACGTTCCGGACCAGTAATTTATATTTCTTGGCCGCCGCAACCACCTCTTTCGCCTTGCGCTCCAATTCATTCTTGTCGTCAGCCGTGACGGAAACGAGGAGTATCATCTTCGGCATGCCGCCGCTCCGGACGAGCATTAAAAGCTCGGGGATAAACTCAAAGGCGAGTTTTAAGAGCCCGCCCTTCATGAGCTTCATCAGGGTCGGGAAAAAGCGCATGGCAAGACCCATCGTCTTGTCGTCGTACGACTCAATGCTCTCGGGCTTCAAGGCCAAAAGGTCATTCACGAGAGCCGGAACGCTTTTGAGCGTTTTGCTGAATATTACGACCAGACGGGTATATTTCGGCGCCGGCACGAGCCGGAGTTTCGCCGATGTGAGGAGTCCGAATGTCCCCTGCGAGCCGACGATGACCTTCGTGATATCAAATGTTTTTCTGTCCGCGCTTAAAACGTTCCAAAGATAATAACCGGCCGAATTTTTCGTCACCTTCGGTTTCGCGGCCATTAGGGCGTCGTAATTCTCGTCAATGAGCTTATAGAGCCGGCGATAGATCTCGCCCTCGTAGCTTTTTTCGGCAAGCTTGTTTTTAAGCGCCTCGCCCGAGAGCAGCTTCAGGGCGTGAACCTCGCCGTCGCCCAAGACGATATTCACCTCCTCCACGTAATTTTCGGTCTTGCCGTACTGAAGCGTCAGTTCCCCGCCGGAGTTGTTATTGACCATCCCGCCCAAGGCGCAAAGGTCCTTGGAAGCCGGGAAGGCCGGATAGAGCAGGCTTTTCTCCTGTAACTTCTTTTCAAAATCGCGGAAATATACGCCCGGCTCGATAACGGCGTAGTCCGGCGCTATCTCCTTTACGTGATTGAAGTACTTCGTGAATTCCACGATAACCGAGTCGTTCAAAGGTCCGCCGGACATGTCCGTGCCGGCCGACCGGCCCGTGAGGGATATCGGTTCACCCTTGGCTTTCTTTTCAGCGGCGAATTTTACCAGGGCCTTTACGTCCTCCTCATCCTTCGGGAAGACCACGACCCGGGGTTTCACCTTAAAGATAGAATAGTCCTCGCTGTATTTTCCGAGCGTCGCCTCGTCGCTCATTACGTCCCCCTTCACTATCTTTTTCAGTTCGTCGGATAGATTCATATTTTCATTATAATCGATTTCAGCTTTCTGGCATTCCCGTGCTTCAAAAGCCCGATATATGAATTCAGCGTCTCCGGCGCCAGTCTTTCGGCAGTCCTTCTGAACATCCTCCGTTTGGTAGCCGCTCGCAACACCCGATGGTCCTGGAAATGTACCCAGCCGAGAAAATCCACGCCCGAGCCGATGGTTTTGATGGAAACTTTGTCTTCGTGCAATGCGAGCTTCAGCGCGCCTTCCAGGAACTGCCGGATCTTGGGAAGGGTATCCTCCAAATGCCTTTTATTCTGCGAGAAAATCACAAAATCGTCGGCATACCGGATGTAGTATTTCTCTTTCAGATCGTGCTTCGCGAATTGGTCCAGTTCGTTCATGTAAACATTGGCGAAAAGCTGGCTTGTGAGGTTGCCGAGGGGCAATCCTTTGCCGGGAGCCGTCTCGAAACTACTAATCACGCTCTCGCAAAGCCGGAGTGTATCCGCATCAAGGTTTCTGCGCAAAATATTAAGAAGGATTCCGTGATCTATGCTCGCGAAGAATTTCCTCACGTCGCACTTCAAAATCCAGCATTGCTTGGTGTTATTTTTGCCGACCTTGTTAGTAAAGGCGCGGAATCTGTTTATGGCTTTGTGCGTTCCTTTATCATTACGGCAAGAAAATGAGTCGGCGATGAATCTTTTGTTAAAATGAGGGTATAATACCCTGTATATGGCGTGATGGAGGAGGCGGTCGCGGACGGAGGCCTTGTGGATGTCCCTCGGCTTTGGGTCGCTCACTTTAAATGCCGAGTATCCGCCGTGGCGATACGTTCGGTTCGTAAGCTCACGGTGCAACCGGAAGACATTGTCGGCAAGATTGAGCGAGAATTCCTGAACATCCGGCTTGTCCCGTTTGCCGTTCAGGAATTCCCGCCAGGCCTCAAATATATTTTCAAGCGATATTATTTCTTCAAACATATGCCAGTTCAAAATTCTAACGGCCATTTATCCCACCCCCCGACGGAACGAACTACCGGTCATACGGAAATTGATTGAGACGTACAAGCTGTGGCGGGAGATAGTTCCCAATTTGCCGAAATCCGCCCGATTCACGCTGGGAGAAAAAATAGATGTCTGTATTCTTGAGGCCGCTGAAATTCTTTTTTCGGCGAGCTATGCTGTTCCAGTGAATCGCCTACCGCTCGTGCGTACCGCCGGAGCCAAAATTGATCTAGCCAAATTTTTCCTCCAGATCGCTTGGGAAACGAAAGCACTAGACAGCAAGAAATACGTCACAATATCAGAAAAACTTGAGGAGATCGGCCGGATAATCGGCGGATGGGTTAAACAACTCGCGCTTAAAGAAACTCCCTCGTTATAGAACGAGGGAGAAACAGAGAAGTCTTCTGCAACCGCCGCGGGATTATCATCGTTCCAGTCATTGTCGAGCCAGTTGTAGTTCCAGTTCCACCTCTCGCCGTTCCAGTTGAGGTAACGGACGTTGAGGTTGCCATCAGAGTCGCGGTTGCGTGCATACCGTCACCCATACCACTGCCCATTGAATACTCTTTGGGCTGTATCGCATTCGTGATCTCTAATCACCTAACGGCGTACACCAGGCGTCTTTGCTTTTTGGAGCGAAAGAAACTCCGGAATTCGACCGCCCGAAACCTTGGCCGCGGGCACACCAATCTACTATCCAACGTTAGTATAACAAAAAAGGCGTCCGTGAATTTACACGAACGCCGAGTCAAATCGACAAAATTACTATTGTTACGCGCCTGCTGCAACCGCCGCGGGATTATCAGCGTTCCAGCCACGGCCGAGCCAGCGGTCGCCCCAGCTCCACCTCTCGCCGTCCCAGCTGAGGCAACGGACGTAGAGGCCGCCATCAGAGCCGCGGTAAATGGTTCCCCAGAAGAAGATGTATTTGCCCTTCCATTCTTCGGGGATGAGTTCCGGATGCTCCAGTAAGTAGTCCAGGACATTGGCGTTCAAGACCGGCTTATCCTGCAATTCCTTGCGGAGCTTGTTGCCGGAGATGACGCTGCCATTCTTCTGGCTTTCGGAGAGGTACAGGGAAACCTTCCCCGGATCCCAGGCGAACTGGCCGCCTTTCCTGTGCTCTTCAACACTCCAGCCCTTGGGGACGAACGAGGCGGCATCGCAGTCGATGACATTGCCGATAATCTGGACACGGGCTCCATTGCGGAGGAATTTCATGAATTCCTTACCGCTTCTGACCGGGTTATCAATGATTTTCTGCGTTATCTCGACATCAAGATTCTCAATCTCCTCTTTCGGAAGGTTGTCTTGAACCGTTGAGATAGCTTTCAGAATTTGTTTTACCGAGGCTTTACTCATAATGAGCTGACCATCCTTTCGGGATTATTTTGGCTATCCATTACCCCTTACTACCTTTCGGGGGTATCAGACGAACCGTTTCATTACAAAGAACGCTTGCATTATACTATGACTTTGGCTATGTGTCAACTATGCCAAAACCGCTTATTTTAAGCGGCTTATCCACCGCTCTAAGTTAAAAAGCCATGGCTGTATAACTTCGTGTGGATCGGCTGGATGGTATAACGCGTTATACCATCGCCTCCCTATCACCAGTTCCTGATTCCTTATTTTCGGTTTTCGTGCTTCGCCGCCGCTTTGCGGTAGGCGCAGTAGTCGCAGTCCGCGCTACTTTCCGGCAGTTCGTCCGACACCAGGCATTTTTTCATTTCGGTGAGCGTCCCTTTTATCCAACCGTCGTTTCCTTCATAAGGAATAACCTTGATATCAAATTCCAGCTTCGCGTCAAAGGCCTCTTTGTCCGCGTTGCCGTTGCAGTAGACGAAGTAAGCGATGTTGGAGACCGGAAATCCGTTCATGCGGAAAAGCCACTGGTAGACCTCCACCTGCCGCTTGTAGCCGTTTTGCCATTCCGCATCCAGGTTCACTTCGCTGGATTTTGACGTGGCTTTATAGTCAACGATGTGCAGTTCCTTCTTGTGGTTTATCCAGACGTCGTCCACTCCGCCGCGCACTAGGAGGTTGGTCGGCCGGTGCAGATATTTTATCCCTTGGGTCCGGGAGTTCCTCCACTCCTCAAGGTCGTCGTGGTCAAACGGCACCGCGTCTATCCCGTAGGCCTTCATGAGCGGGTGCTGCGAACCCGCCGCCCGGTGGATATCAAATTCCTTTTTGAGGAGCGTGTCCACCGCCGTATTCAAACTGAAAGGGAATCCGGGCGGCCGGGCGGTGCCCAAACGCTTATCCAGGTAAAAGCATCGCGGACATTCCACAAAAAGGTCTATGCCGCTCCGGCTCACGACGTAGGGTTCGTCCGAGTCGGGCGCGAAGAGTTTCTTGGTCTTTTGCGGGTTGTAGTATTCGGACATATTTTATCTTTCTATCCTGAACTCACTGTAATCTTTTCCGGATATTTCTTCCACGTCTATCCGGTCCACGCGCGCGATGAGCGAGCCCTTTTTGCACCAGTTGAGGAACTTTTGGAGCGCCACATCGTCCCCTTCCGCTTCCACGAAGACGCTGCCGTCCGGCTCGTTCCGCACAAAACCGACCACGCCCAAAAGTTTCGCCCGAAAGGCGGCGCTCCGCCTGAAATTGACGCCTTGGACGCGGCCGTACACCTTTATTTCGTAGGTCTTGCGCATATCTTGAGTTATCCCCACAAAGTATGGAGGTCCGACCTCCATACTTTATTTCGCCAGGTCGGCGAGGACCTCCCCGGCGTGGACAGCAGGATTCACGTTCCGGTAGATTTTCCTTATCTTCCCTTTCGGGTCAACGAGGAACGACGTGCGGAGCGTGCCTTCGTAGACCCGCCCCATGAACTTTTTCTTCCCCCAGACGCCGTATGTCCGGACGGCCAGCTTCCCCTCGTCCGAGAGCAAAGTAAAAGGCAATTTGTACTTCTTGGCGAATTTGGCGTGGCTTGCGACGCTGTCCACACTCACGCCGAAGACCTTGGCCTTGAGCTTTTTGAAGTTCGGGAAATAGTCGCGGATGCCGCAGGCCTCCTTGGTGCAGCCCGGGGTATCATCCTTCGGATAGAAGTAAAGCAGGACCCAGCCGCCGCGATGATGCGAGAGCCGGTGCCACATGCCTGTTTGATCCTGCAACTTGAAGCTCGGCGCCAGATCCCCTTCCTGCAATTCTATCTTCTTGGTTGGCATGCTAAAAACGACGGATTAACCCGCCAAAAATGAAGTAGACGCTCAAGAGAAAAATGACCAGGGCGAGAGCCGAAATGACGACGTTCCGCATTAGGGTTACGCCTCTGCCTTAAGTTCTTTGACGGGCGCCTTCAGAGGGCGCTTGCTCCAGATGAAAATGTAGAGGATCTCCAAGATTGCGAGCGTGTTCAAGACGAGGAGAGCGATGAACCACCACTGATCGGAGCGCTTGGCCGCTTTCCAGAGGGCAACACCCTTCCAGGGCAGGACCCAGAGCATTAAAACGTACCACAGCCAGCCGCCGTTATTTAGCGTGTTCAACATGGCGTTATTATACACTTTTGACCGGCCGAAGCCAAAGGACTATAGTTTAAGTAGATGGAGAAATTCTTTGAGCAAAAATTTGACCTGCCGGAAGAACACGCCAAACAAGAAGAGGCGCAAGTAGAGGAATTGGAGGCGATCACGGAACATCAAGAGGAACGAGACGCCAACATTTCCTTCCAGTTCGACGTGATGATCCATGGCAAGGATGCACCGCAGGAATTCGCTAAGGAGAACGTTCTCGAAACCATCGTTAGCGACCCGGATGCCACCGATATTTTTTATCTCAAGGAAAAAGTGGCGGACCCGCTCGTACGCTCGGAATCGTTCCGCGCCGACCATGAATTCCAGCAGGAGCTGCGTGAGGCTTTTGTTGAGCGCTACAAATATTTTCTAATCCCAGGTCACGTCGGAATAAAAGGAATTCAACCGCCGGAGAGCGTCGGCTTCGTGGTACAAAGGCTGGATCTTGCAAAAGCGGGCCTCTTGAAAAGCGAAAAACAGTTTTACTACTATGATCCCGGTCGTGAAAACAATATCCCTAAGAAGTTCTTGGAGCACGGCCTCAAAATCGCCGCACCGGAGACGGATCTGAATAGACCTCCAGTCAGCCCTACGATGGCGGTGTTTGACACCGCCCGCCGTCTTGGTTTTTATGAAAAAAATAGCGAAGCTGACCAGCGCCTTTTAACCTTGAGCAACACTTTCGTTGAGAGGGTGGACACCGGCCATTGGCTTTCCGGTGCGGCCGACAAGTTCTACGACGAGAATGATATAACCTTCATGAAATTGAACCGCCTTCTTCCAATAGCTACTCTCACGGGCCTCATCCGCGATCTGACTGCGGGCGAAAAATTACAGATCAAAGGCAATGCCAATTTTAAAAAGGACGCGAGCGAGATAATGGACCGTGTCTCTACCATGCCCCTGCCGCCGGCACTCATCGAAAAATACGGCTTGGACAACAGAGTGGATGGTAAAAGCATAATAGAACGGCAAAGGGAGAGCGTCATTAAATCTCGGGAGTATCTTGAGTCCGGGAAGAACGTCGCCGAGAAGACAACTATCGGACGGATGATTTACGTGAAGGCCGACGAGCGCGGCCGGTACGATAAGCTCCCCGGCTCTCTGCCTGCGGTCGCGGCCAGCCCTACAAAGTTTAACGGCTACGTGGAGGTTACTCCACACCAATTTTTAGCATTCATCCGGAAAGAACAACTTAACGGACTTGGTAACGCTCTGGATGAGGCAGCGGCTAAATCCGGACTTCACGTCCATCAAACGTCAATTGAGGGCTGGGAGAGACTGTCCTCTGAGCCGGATGAAAACATCGTGGCCGCGTTTGAAAAGCATGTCTTTCAGCCAAAAGAGAAACCGGCACCCCACCGAACGACAAAAAAGAAGATACCGATGAAAAATGAATAAAAAATCACCCTTCGACAAGCTCAGGGTGATTTTTTTATGGCGTTTTTCCCTTTCTTACCCGTGCACCTGCACGTAACCGACGTAAAGAAGCGCGAAGGCGAGGAGAAGGAAAAGCCAGAATTCCAGCTTTTCAAACATAGTGCTATATATACCACAATTACATCCAAAAAGCAAGCTACTCGTAGTGCAGAGCCTCAACCCCGCACAAAAACAAGTTTTTGTACGGGGCAAGTCGGACTTTTCGATGATCATTCATAATGTAGTGCTTCAATAGGACTTTTTCTCGCGGCTTGCCTAGCCGGATAAAATCCGAAAACGATGCCGATTGCCATGGAAACGCCGGCCCCGAGGAGAATGGATGAAAGCGGCAGGGCAAAGACCCATCCGGTTTCCAGCACGGCCCGCAGAACGATATAAGCCAGGAAATCAATGAACGCTCCGAGCGCGATGCCGATGAGGCCGCCGACGAATGTGAGGAGCATGGATTCCAGAAGGAATTGCCGCAGAATGTCCTTGTTCGTCGCGCCCACGGCCTTCCGCAGGCCGATTTCGCGCGTCCGTTCCACCACCGAGACGAGCATGATATTCATGATGCCGATGCCGCCCACGACGAGCGAAATGGAGGCGATGGCGGCCAGAAAGACCGTCATGACGGAAGTAATGCTCCCCAATATGGCGAGCGCGTCCGCCTGGGTCTCTACGGTGAAGTCGTCCTTCGCCGGGTCGGTAATGCCGTGGCTTTGGCGCAAATCGGAGATGACCCGCGATTTCACGAAGTCCATATTGTAGGCCGGGTTCGCCTGGATGGTGACGAAATTGAAATAGTTGATTCCGATCAGCTGGTTCTGGGCGACGGTGAGCGGAACGAGGGCGATGTTGTTCTGGTCCACGCCGCCGGGGCCGACGCCCTGGTTGCCCAAGACGCCCACGACCTGCAAGGGCGTATTCGCCAGGCGCACATATTTGCCGATGGGCGTGAAATTGCCGAAGAGGGTCTTCGCGATCTTCTCGCCCAGGACGACGACGCGGTTCCCGCCCTGGACGTCGGCCACGTTGAATGGCCGGCCGACGGCCACTTTGAAGTTGCGCATCGGAAAGAAGTTCGCTGTCACGCCCTGGTAAGAAATTATTGCATTATTGTTACCGTAAATTATCGTCCCCTGTCCGTAGACGGCGGGGGCGACGGCGCTTACGGATGGCTCGCGCTCCAGGGCATTCACGTCCGCCTGCACCAGGGTTTTCGTGACGACGCCGAAGGCCGAGGCCGGCGCAGAAAAGCGGGAGCTTAAGGTGGCGCCCGGGATGACGAAGATAAGGTCGGAACCGATGCTCTGGACCTGGTTCACAATGAGCGCCTGGGCGGAAGTCCCCACTGACATAAGGATAATGACGGATGAAATACCTATCACAATGCCCAAAATAGTGAGGAAAGAGCGCATGCGCGCGTGGCGGATGCTCCGCAGACCGGTATGGAATATGTCGCGGAAAAGCATTTATTTAAAGAAGGTGTCGCGGCGCTTCAGGACCTTTTCGTCGCTCTCCAAAAGCCCGTCCTTGAGCCGCAGGATGCGGTTCGCAAACTCGGCCGTGTAGGTTTCGTGGGTGACGAGGATGACAGTATGACCGTCCTTGTTCAAGTCGCGGAGTATCTCCATTACCGCCGCGCCTGAATGCGAGTCCAAATTTCCGGTCGGCTCATCGGCGAAGATGACGGCTGGGTTCATAACGAGCGCCCGCGCTATCGCGACCCGCTGTTTCTGGCCGCCCGAAAGATTTCCGGCCTCAACGTTTATCTTTTCCGCTAAGCCGACGGCACTTACGGCGCTTTCCACCAGTTTGCGCCGGTCCTCCGGCTCCACTTCCCGCGCGTAAAGCAGGGGCAGTTCCACGTTCTCGTAAACGCTCGCCCGCCCCAGCAGGTTGAAGTCCTGGAAGATAAAACCCATTTCGCGGTTCCGCACCTTCGCGAGCTCCTCGTCCGAGAGATCGTCCATCTTCTTGCCGCTGAAAACATATTGGCCGCCGGTCGGCCGGTCCAAAAACCCGAGGACGTGAAGCAGGGTTGATTTGCCGGAACCGGATGGTCCCATGATGGCGACGAACTCACCTTTCTCCACTTCAAAAGAGACGCCGGCTAACGCCGCCGTTTCCGCGCCGTCGTCGTGATATATCTTTTTGAGGCCGCTTACGGAAATCATCGGCCGGCTTTAAGGATTGAGCCCGATATTTTCCACCTGGTCGCCCGCCTGAAGTCCGGAAAGCACTTCGGCATTGCCGTTATCGTCCCGGATGCCCAATGTAACTGGCACCTGGACCGGCTTGCCATTTTCCATCTTTTCGGCGAAGGTCCCCTGGTCGTTCTCAATAAGGGCGTACTGCGGGAGTATTAATACGTTCTCTTTCTTCAGCGTGTCTATAGTGAGGTTGGCCGTGAGGCCGCTCTTGAAGCGCGGGTCCATTTTGTCAAAGGCCACTTCTATTTTGTAATTGGCGACGCCGTTTATCACCGTCTCGGCCGGATAGATGGTGATGACCTTCCCGGTGAAGGTTTCGTTCGGCAAGGCGTCAAACGTCATGGAAGATTCGTCCCCGACCGCGAGCTTCGCCACGTCCACTTCCGGCACGTAGGCCTCCACCTGCAAGCTTTGGGCGCCGATGAGGTCCATCACGTCCTCGCCCGCTGTCACCGTTTCACCGACCTGCGGCGCGACGTTCGTGACCAGTGCGTCAAAGGGAGCGTAGATAACGGTTTTGGCGAGAGCGGCCTGGTCCACTTGAACCTGGGCCTGCGCCTGGGCCACGGCCGCCTCGGAGGCCGCCACCTGGTCCTGGGTCGGCGGGGCCTGCTTTAAAGTGAGTTGTTTTTGGTCAACCGCAAGCGCCGTGGCGGCGGAATTCACGTTCGTGATGGCGGCAGAGACTTCCGTCCGCCCAGCCGCGATGTTCGTCTTCCAGGAAGTAATGGTCGCTTGGGTGAGCACGGTGGACGGGGTCGCGTTATTCACGGCCGACGCGGCATCCGTGAGAAAATTCTGTTCTTGAGTCAGGACTGCCACCGCACTCCCCGCGGCGGACCCCAGGTCGCTCGCCGTATTGAGCGCGGAAATTCCGGCTTGCCAGCCGATGAGCGCGTTCTCCAGGGCCAGACGTTCGTTCTGGACGTTTATCGTAAGCTGCGGGTCGCCGGTTGAAAAAACCAATTGCGGGTTCGTGCGTGGATTGGTAAATATCGGATCGGTCTCGTTATGGACGGCGTCGTCCGCCGAAGCGTAGGCGTTTTTTATGGCGGAGACGAGCGTGTCCGCGGCCGTTTGCACCTCGGCTTCCGCGACCGCGATGTCTTGAGGAGTGGAACCGGCTTGGAGGATGGCGAGGTTCGCCTGCGCGGCTGCGAGAGAGGCCTGGGCCTGGTTGAGCTGGGCCTGGAGCGAAGTGCCGTCTTGGGCAATAAGCGCCGCGCCGGTCCTCACCGTGTCGCCCTCTTTAACGTATATCCGCGCAATGTTCCCGGTCTGTTGGAACGAAAGCGAAACGTCCTTGGCGGCCACGACTTGGCCCGTCACGACCACGGTCTGGGTAATGGTCCCCCGCTCTATCGTCAGCGTCTGCGCCACGGGCGCACTGTGACTGAAGAAGACAAAATAAATTATTATCAAAACCAAAACGCCTCCCCAACCGTAGGGGCGCTTTAAAAAACGCCAGACCTTGGACGCTAATGTTTTTAACCTCGCCATATGAAGTCATATTACACCAAAAACGGCCGCTTTAAAAGCGGCCGCTTAAGGTTCGGAAGCTGTATTTACTTTATCTTCAACAGCTCCGAGAGCTTTTCCTTGTCAAAGCCGACGACGATCTCGCCGCCGACGTCTATCACGGGCACCCCGAGCTGGCCGGACTTCTGGACCATGGCCTCGCGGGCCGCGAGGTCTTCCGCGACGTCCTTTTCCTCGTACTTTACGCCGTTCGCCTGGAAGAACGACTTCGTCATTTTGCAAAAAACGCAGCTGGGCGTCGTGTATATGGTAACGTTGGGCATTTTTATCGGTTGATTGTTTGGAACGACCTTTTTACCTCTTTTCTTCGTCATTTTACCCGCCGCCTCCAAAGCCGTCAAACCGGCTAAAAAATGGCGATTTTACAAGCATAACGCCTCCTAATACCCCGCCTATTCTTTGTTTGTGAAGACCACAAGCCGATTGGAATAACTTTGGGAGGCCTTATTCCAAACCCCTTCGCATGTGATGAGGTTTAGATGGGCGCCGCCGTCGTTTGAGCCGAATATGTTAGACACGTCTTCGTTCTGGCCGTACATCCGCAGTCCGCTCACGACAAAGGTGGTGGTTGCTCCGTTCGCATCTGCGACGTATATCGTATCCCCCTTCTGCAATTTATACAGGTTATCAAATACCGCCGATATGCCATCTTTCCATCCGTAGTGTCCAACAATGATAGAGCTTCCATTTTCTCCGGGGCGCGGGCTCAGGTTAAACCAGGCTGCGTCGGCGGGACCTGCCGGGACCCCCACTGCTCCTTGAGGAGTAAGACCGACATATTCTATGGCGGCGTTAATGTTTATCTTTGGTATTTGCAGGCGGATCGGCACCCCTACCGTCGGTCCGGGTGATACGGCGTCAATAAAATTTTGAGTGGTTTGATCATTGCCGGATGACCCAACCTTTGCGCCGGAGCCTTGCACCGGAGAATAAAGGAGCGGAAATATAATGAGCGCTAAAAAGAACGCGACCCCGATAACAACCGGAATTATTAATGATAATGTTAATGAGATTTTAGATCGCATATATTTTCCACGAATTTCATGCAAGAAGGATCCCGTTTGACGGGATCCTTCCAGCCCTTTTTATTGAGCTGATTACAAGAGGGACAGTGTTTATCCCCTGATGATCCCAATGAGGATAAGAATGATGGCGATGATTAGAACAATGTGGATGAACCATCCTAAGACCGGGAAAATGATGAATCCAACGAGCCACAGGGCTATGAGTATCAGTCCGACAGTTAAGAGCATGGTGATCGGGTTAAATCTTTCTTTTCCTTAGCGCCGTGACCGAGACAAAAGCTATCGCCAGGATACCGACTGCTATGACAATGTCCCATGGCGTACCCGCTTCTTGCGGCGGGAATCCGGTATTCGGCAGGCCGGGAGTGGCCACGAGGACCGTGGCGAAGGCATAACCCAGAGCGGTAAAACCGTTGGCGCTGCCTTTAACCGTAGCGATGTTCATGGTTGAAGCCGAGATATATGTTTGGCAGGTATAGATCCATGATTCACCCGGATCAAGCAGGCCGTTGCCGTTCGTATCTCCGGAAAAGTAGTTAACCGGACTGCATTTATTATCGGTGACAGATACGTTGTGCACGGCAACCGCGCCCGGGTTCGTCACGGTGTACGCATAGGTAACGTTGCCGCCGCCAACCGGGAATGGAGTTAATCGGCTGGGCACCTTTATTATGTTAATGAGGGGCGACATTATTGATTGGCCGACGACAACCGTGGCGACAGCCGTAGCAATCGCGTGTTGGTGGTAGCCTAAAGCGTTAGTCACGGAATTACCTTCGGCGGTCACAATCACGGTATTAGTGGTGGTCTTTGATAGGGTTGTCGTGCAGGCATACTTCCATGTTTCACCCGGGTCAAGCTTGCCATTACCGTTCAAATCGCCAGAGATGAAAGTTATCGGACTGCATTTGTCATCGGTTAACGCGACATTTATCAACGCCTCTTGTCCTCCGGCATTCCGAACGGTGTAGTTGTAAGTAACCGAGCCGGGCCCCTGCGGTAAAGCTAACGGAGTTGGAATCTTTGTTATGCCTATCACGGGCATAATTGCGCCGCCGCCACTATTTATGGCGACTGACGGTGCCACTGGCGCCAATGGAATGGCGGTATTAACGACCGTACAGATCTTGTCGTCACCCGCGGCCAGCGTGACGCTGCCGCTAGTATTGCAATCCCCGGTGAAGCTTTGCGTATAGGAAGCATTCGCGGTTTCGCTGACTACGTACGTGCCAGCGGAGAGAGTATAAGAAGTTCCAGGCGCTGCAGCTCCGGCTGCCGGACTGCCCGGCACATTCACGCCCGCATTCTTAACGGAAATGTTAAAGTTGGACGGAACCGCCGTACCGCCAACGACCAGTTTGATGACATGGAGGGTGGTCGGCACGGTAATGGTGTCCACATCGGTAGAAATCGTGCCGCCAAACGCCAACGCTCTTCCAATCCATGTTACGGTACTACCTATCGTAATGCCCGCATCATCAATATCAGTCCCTTTAAACGTGGTATTTGCGCCAAGCGTGGTGGCCGCAGTCGGAGTCCAAAAAACATCACCGGCTGATGCGCCGCCGGTCAGCGTGACATTTGAATTGGCGACTGTCGTCAGCGCGCCATTGATCCTGAAAATATACGTTCCGGCGCCGTTAAGAGTGATTCCTCCCGTTCCAATAGATGCATCGCCCGCACCCGTTGTGCAATATACCCCAGGCGTATAAATCCCCAGCGCGCCATGCGTGGTATCGGTGGCCAGATTGATCGCCCCAGCCGCGAAAGTGAACGTGCAGGCTTGGCCATTCAAGTTGGTCAAAGCGGTTGCCTGGTCCGTACCTGCTTGGCTATACGTTGAATTAGGAGATATGTACGTCGTGCCATTGACCGTCGGCGCCACTGCGGGGCCCGTGGTATACCCAACGTCTCCGTTAACGGTGGTCCCCGCTACCGTATTGGTATAAGTACTGCCAAGGATACCGAAGGTTGACGCTGCCCCAATAGAGGGCGTCGTGGCCGCCTGCGCGGCGATTGTTCCGGCGAGGCCGAATAAGACGAAAACGGCCAATACAACTCCTGCTACCTGTTTACTGAACTTTTTCATGTGTTTTTAGTGTTTTTTGACCTTTTTGTTGTTTTTCACCTGTTACTTATAATGCCGTTTCTGGAATGGAGGTATTACAGGCGGTTGACGGCTCTATTCCAAGATTTTTAACGAAAAGCCCGCCAATTTGGCGGGTTTTGCGTTACCTCCCAATCTAGCTTCGGGGATTAGAATATCCTCGCTTGGTAAGCAGTGATGAAGTTGTTGACCGTCATTACAAGCGCGATCAGAAGGATCATGGTCAAACCGTTCACGATTATCTGCGAGTGCTGGATCTTTGACTTAGCGAACACGGTTAGGGTGAGCACCAGGCTGGCCAATATAAGAAGCGCGATATAAAAATTATTGGTTAACGAATTAGATCCAGACGCGATTTGAGCAGTCAAGGAAGGCTGATTCGCCGTCGTTACCAACGGTTGAAGCTCAATGGTCTCCCCTTTGACCGCCGGCACCGTCGCAGTTGAAGCGGATGACGAAACTGTTGATAAGGGCGGCGCGACGACAACGGTTTTATCCGGCGTAACCGGCGCCTGCATGGCGACCGTGACCGGCCGGCCGAAGAATTGGACCACGAAGATCGCCGAATTCCCCTGGTAAGTCCCTTTGGCGATGGCGATGCCGATCTGTGAAAAATTAACGTTCAAGATATTCGCCCGATGTTCCGGCGAATTCATCCAGGCGTTAATTACGTCCTGCGAATCGGTAAAATTGACCGCCAGATTTTCTCCGGCATATTCGTAGTTGTAACCCACCAGGTCCAGCCAATGCCACGGCGTGACGCCGGTCGGGCTTACGTGGGAGAAATAGCCTTGCGCGGCCATATCGTTGGCTTTAAGCTGGGCGGCTTCATCCAATAAATTGCTGTTTTGAAGCAATCGCAGATTGTCCGCCGTTCTTCCGGCATTGGTATCGGCAACCAGGACGGACGGTATAATCGAGGCGAAGAAACCGGAACTCGGAAACAAGAAGATGACGCGGGAGACGTAAATTATCTCCACGGAGAGAATCAGGAATAAAATAAAAACGAAATTTTTAGATCTTAAGAAATGAGGCGCGTAATCATTGCCTTTGTGCGGGATGAAATATTTTCCAAGGAAACTCCCTAACATTTTTTAATTATGTCATTAAATATAAGACTAGTCAAAAAAAGGAACGCTCCACCGAGTGGAGCGTCCTTGATGCGAGATATCTTATCTTATTACCGGCCTAGTGCCTGATTTAACTGCGCTTGGAGAATCGTCAGGAGTTGCTGGATCAGGGAGGCTAGTTCAGTCTTGATATACGCTATCTGCGTCTGTACCGCGGCGCTTGTTGAAGCGCCAAGCACCTGGCCGGCCGAAAGGATGTTCAGCTGGTTCATAGTGGGAGAATCAATGACTCCGGTTGGAGAAATGCCGTATTTCGCTTGGAAGGTCTTTAAGGCGGCTTGGGTCAGAGGACCGAAGTAGCCAGTGATGGGGCCGAAATACACTCCATTGGCAGTAAGCTGGGTTTGGAGTTGGGTGACTTCATCGCCCACTGAACCAATCTCGCGCATTTCAGTAAAACGGAAGGTTGAAGCGCCCAATACTTGCCCGACTGGTGCGGTGGTAACCGCCGCAGTCGTCGGTGTGACATACCACCATGCGCCACCTCCACCAC
>VFSW01001977.1_pt1 | contig 31051 bp, 29 predicted proteins | sample 5358111 | NCBI WGS metagenome assembly VFSW01 (sample SAMN11554181, study PRJNA540505) | mine drainage metagenome | isolation source: sediment from site ElyBrook_90M | place: USA: Ely Copper Mine, Vershire, VT | collected 2017 | reverse complement strand
GTCAGCATCGGCGACAAGGTGTCGGCGACCACGACTATCTTGGCAGTGTTGCCGTAAAACGGTTACCCTAGACGGATGGATAACGGGCCCTTGGACGAATTCAATACACGCAAACCGATGAACCTGCGCAGGCGCGGGATTTATCTGCTGCCTAACCTGTTCACTACCGGAGCCTTGTTTGCCGGTTTCTACGCCATTGTGCAGGCGATGAACGGTCATTTCGAACATTCTGCTGTGGCCATTTTCATCGCGATGGTGCTGGACGGGCTGGATGGCCGCGTGGCGAGGCTTACTCACACGCAAAGCGAATTCGGTGCCGAATACGACAGCCTGTCCGATATGGTTTCTTTCGGTGTCGCGCCTTCCCTGGTGGTGTATGAATGGGCATTGAAAGGCATGGGCAAGTGGGGCTGGTTTGCCGCATTCATTTATTGTGCCGCGACCGCATTGCGTCTGGCGCGCTTCAACACCAATATTGATGTGGTGGACAAGCGCTATTTTCAGGGCCTGCCCAGCCCGGCCGCCGCGGCACTCATTGCAGGCTTTGTCTGGGTGATGCACGATTATGATTTCAGCGGCGAGTCGGTGCGCTGGTATGCGTCCGCACTGGCTGTGTTTGCCGGATTGAGCATGGTCAGCAACCTGCCGTTCTACAGCTTCAAGGACTTTAACATGCGCAAAAGTGTGCCGTTCCTGGTGATATTTCTGGCGGCATTGTTCTTCATCGTTATTTCCAGTTACCCGCCCGGCGTGCTGTTCGGGTTGTTTCTTTGCTATTCCCTGTCGGGTTATGCGTTGTGGGCTTGGCGTCGGCACCGCAAATACAAATAGCGGCACATCAATTCAACCCATTGCATGTGGCGATAAAACTGGTTATATTGTCCCCATGCATTTTTCAACCCACATCGCAACACTCCATTCCACGTTCAGCCTGCTGGCTGCGCTGCTGCTGCGCGGCGCGCGCTAATCATACCCCCACAAGTTCGAAACAAGCGCGGTAACCATATCGGTTCCGCAGGTTAAACCTATTTGCAATGGAGTAAAGCATGCCAAACAATATGACAGACAAATTGATAATTTTCGATACCACCTTGCGCGATGGCGAGCAGAGTCCGGGCGCGGCGATGACCCGGGATATGAAGATCCGTATCGCGCGCCAGCTGGAAAAGCTGGGCGTGGATATCATCGAGGCCGGCTTTGCGGCAGCCAGTCCGGGAGATTTTGCGGCGGTCAGGGCGATTGCTGAAATTGTAAAAAATTCCACAGTCTGTTCCCTGGCCCGGGCGATCGAGAATGATGTGCGCCGCGCCGGCGAGGCGATCCGTCCGGCCAAGTCGGGGCGCATCCATACCTTCATAGCCACCAGTGCCATCCACATGCAGCACAAGTTGCACATGAACGAAGATCAGGTGGTGGAACGCGCGGTCAGTGCGGTGAAATGGGCGCTTGAATACACCGACGATGTGGAATTCTCCGCCGAGGATGCGGTGCGTTCCGACATGGATTTTCTGGTGCGGGTATTCGATGCGGCGATACAGGCGGGGGCAAAGACGCTGAATGTTCCGGATACGGTGGGTTATTCCATTCCCGCTGCATGGGGCGAACGAATCAGGCAGTTGATAGCACGCGTGCCAAACTCGGACAAGGTCATCTGGTCCACGCATTGCCATAATGACCTGGGGCTTGCTGTGGCCAACTCCCTGGCCGCAGTGATGAACGGTGCGCGCCAGGTCGAATGCACCATCAATGGCCTCGGTGAACGTGCCGGCAACGCCTCGCTGGAAGAAATCGTGATGGCGGTGAAAACACGCCGCGATATTTTCAACCTGGATACGCGCATTGATACCACGCAGATCGTCCCGACTTCCAAGCTGGTCTCCAGTATCACCGGTTACCCGGTGCAGCCTAACAAGGCGATTGTGGGCGCGAATGCGTTCGCGCACGAATCCGGCATCCACCAGGACGGCGTGATCAAGCATCGCGAGACCTACGAAATCATGCGCGCCGAAGACGTGGGCTGGAATGCCAACAAACTCACCCTGGGCAAGCTTTCCGGGCGCAATGCATTGCGCCAGCGATTCGCCGCACTGAATATCGAGTTTCCCTCGGAGGAAGCTTTCAATGCCGCTTTCCAGCGATTCAAGGAATTGGCGGATCGCAAGCACGAGATTTTCGACGAGGATTTGCAGGCCCTGGTCAGCGACGAGGCAGTGACGCAGGTCAGCGAGCATTACCGGCTGGTGGCAATGGGCGCGCATTCCGAAACCGGGGTGCTGCCGGTGGCGCGTGTGGTGATGAGCATAGACGGCGCCGAGCGACAGGCCGATGCACAGGGCGGCGGGCCGGTGGATGCCACTTTCAAGGCGATCGAGCAGATCGCCGGGAGCGGTGCCGAACTGCAATTGTATTCGGTGAACAACATCACCAGCGGCACCGATGCGCAGGGCGAAGTGACGGTGCGTTTGTCCAAGGGCGGGCGTATCGTGAACGGGCAGGGTGCAGACACCGATATCGTGGTGGCATCAGCCAAGGCCTATCTCAACGCGCTGAACAAATTGCACAGCAAACTGGAGCGCGCGCATCCGCAGGTGTGATTTGTTGTTCGCGCGGGTGTGATTCATCCCGCCAAATTTGCAAATAAACGGCGCATTGTTGATGCGCCGTTTTTACTGTACGGCTGGAGCGGAAGTCTCTGCGGTTTTCCTGGTTTTCAGCGGCTCCACGGCATCCGTTCACTGCGGCCAATGACTACAGGGCCATGCGGATTGCAGGTGGCCGGGATTATTCAAATTGAGCGAAAGGCTGGGTTGACGGCACAAGTCGTCTTTGTCATTGATTGGACGTTGTGGTTTAATCACATCCATGAAATTTCCTTTTAAAAATGTTGCGCTGATCGGCAAACGCAAGGCTCCTGAAATCGCCGCGCCGTTGATGCGACTGGCCGCATTCCTGTCATCCAGGGGGGTGGCAGTGGTGGTGGACAGCCTGACCGCTGAACACCTCAAGGATAGTCCCTATCCCGCGATGGGTCTGGCTGAAATCGGCAGGTCGGTGGACTTGGCTGTCGTGCTGGGCGGTGACGGCACAATGCTGAACATCGCGCGCACTTTGTCGCCCTGCAATATTCCGCTGGTCGGCGTGAATCAGGGGCGGCTTGGTTTTCTTACCGATCTTACGCTGGATAACATGCAGGACAGCATGGCCGCGATGCTGGAGGGGAAGTTCGTCACCGAGCAACGGCTGCTGATCACCGCGCGGGTGTTGCGCGATGATGTCGAGGTGTTCAGCGACTCGGCTTTCAACGAAGTGGTGGTGCATCGCAACTCCATCAGCAGCATGATCGAGTTCGAGGTGCGCATCGACGGTGAATACCTTTACAACCAGCGTGCCGACGGACTGATCGTCGCGACACCTACCGGTTCCACTGCCTACGCGATGTCGGCGGGCGGCCCGATACTGCACCCCAGTCTCGATGTGCTCGAACTGGTCCCGATAAGTCCGCATACACTGAGCAATCGCCCCATCGTGGTGAAGAGCTCTTCGGTCGTGGAAATCCTGGTGCACCGTACAGCGGATATACGCTTGCGTTTTGACAGCCATACCAGTTACGACTTGCAGTTGCATGACAAGATCATCGTTACGCGCCATCCCGACACGGCCTGCCTGCTGCATCCGGCGGGACACAGCTACTACCATACGCTGCGCGAAAAACTGCTCTGGAACCAGACACTGTAAATGTTGAAATTTCCGAGCATGATGTTTTATAACTCACGCCGAAACGGGGTTTCCGCATGGGTGGTGCACTTCTTCATTAAGCGCGGGGGTTAGAAAATGCTCAAATTTCTAAGCATTCGCGATTTCGTTATCGTTTCCTCGCTTGAACTGGATTTTTCCGCGGGTTTTACCTCCTTGACCGGCGAGACCGGCGCCGGCAAGTCCATCCTGATTGATGCATTATCACTGGCGCTGGGCGAGCGCGGCGACGCGACCATGGTGCGCAACGGGTGCGAGCGTGCCGAGATTACCGCCGAATTTGATATTGCGATGCTGCCGAATTTGCAGGCCTGGTTGCGCGAACAGGAGCTGGAGGGCGACGCCGGCGTATGCCTGCTGCGCCGCGTGCTGGATGCCGGCGGGCGTTCGCGCGGCTTCATCAACGGGCGCAGCGCGACTCAGCAGCAGCTGCGCGAGGCCGGCGACCAGTTGCTGGATATCCACGGACAGCACGAGCATCAATCGCTGATGCGCCCGGATGCGCAGCGCGTGCTGCTGGACGGTTATGCGGGCGTGACTGACAGCGCGGAAAAGGTCGCGGATTTGTACCGCGAATGGCAAGCCCTGCGCCGCCGCCGCATCAGCCTGAGTGAAAATGCCGAAGCTGTGGCTGCCGAACGCGAGCTGCTGCAGTTCCAGCGCAATGAGCTTGACGGGCTGGGCTTCAATTTGCCTGAATGGCAGGGCTTGCAGGAAGATTACGCGCGCCTGTCCCATGCGGCGAGTTTGCTGGAGACCGCCGGATTCGGCCTGGAGACCCTGAGCGAAGCGGACAATTCCTGCCTGGCGCAGATTAATGCGCTGACGGTGCGCATCCGCGATGGAATGCAGCATGATGCCGGCCTGGGCGAGACGCTGCGCATGCTTGAAAGCGCGCAGGCCGAGCTGCAGGAAGCGGTGTATGGGCTGCGCCATTACCAGGAACGTCTGGATACCGACCCGCAACGCCTGCGCGAGCAGGAGCAGCGCATCCAGAGCGTGATGGATGCGGCGCGCAAATACCGCGTCCCGCCGGAACAGCTGGATGAGGCATTGCAGCGCATCACGTCGCGCCTGGCGGAATTGGGCGGCGATGCCGACCTGGCCGAGCTGGAGCGGCAGGAGAAAGCCGCGCAGCAAAGCTATCTGGAGGCTGCGCGCAAGTTGACCGCGGCGCGCAAAAAATCCGCGGACAAGTTGTCGCGGGAAATCACCGCGGCGATGCAGACGCTGGCGATGCAGGGCGGAAAATTCGAGGTTGCGCTGCTGCCGTTGGACCAGAATGATGGCAACAGCGGCAATGCACACGGACTGGAAAGCATAGAGTTTCAGGTCTCGGCCAATCCCGGCACACCATTGCGCAGCCTCGCCAAGGTCGCGTCGGGCGGCGAATTGTCCCGCATCAGTCTGGCGATACAGGTAGCCACCTCGCAGCTTGCGGGTGCGCCCACGCTAATCTTCGACGAGGTGGACAGCGGCATCGGCGGCCGCGTTGCGGAAATTGTCGGGCACTTGCTGAAAAAACTGGGCAAGACCTACCAGGTGCTGTGCGTCACGCATCTGCCGCAAGTCGCGGCCGCCGCCGACCAGCAGTGGCAGGTCAGCAAGGCGGTGGAAAACGGCGTCACGCTGAGCAGCATCGCGGTGCTGGACGGCGAACGGCGCATCGAGGAGATCGCGCGCATGCTGGGCGGAGTAAAGATCACCGAGACCACGCGCAAACATGCCGCCGAGATGTTGGGCGTGGCCGCTTGAGGTATCATGCTGCGCCTTTTGCAGGTATGCAAGCCATCTGGCACACCGCCGCTGTATTTTCCGTATGCAATCACCCTGGGGGCCTGGCCTATCCAAAGACTGGGCGCAAGGGGGGGATGATTCACCTTGCCGGACGGTGATTGGGGTGACGTGCCTTTGGTTGCCGCGGCTTTGAACTTGAATATTGATTGGGAATTCATGCGCATCAAGATAGTTTTGCTTTCCGTGCTGCTGGCCTCGTGCAACAGCTTTTACATACCCTTTATATCGCCCTACAAGCTGGACGTTCGCCAGGGTAATTTCGTGACCAAGGAAATGCGCGAACAGCTGAAGCTGGGCATGTCCAAGGTGCAGGTGCGATTTGTACTTGGCACACCGTTGATAAAAGACATTTTTCATGCCAACCGCTGGGACTATGTGTATCGTTTTGTACACAACGACAAAATTGTCGAGCAGCAAAGGCTGACGCTTTATTTCGAGAACGAAAATCTTGCGCGCATAGAAGACGGTGGCCAGCCTGCCGGATCTGTGCCGGTTAAGGCTGAGCCGCAAGCAAAGGGGCAGACATGAAAAAAATCAAGGTCGCAATTGCGGGCAGCAGCGGACGCATGGGGCGCGCATTATTGGAGGGCTTGGCACAGGCCGGCGATCTGGCCCTGCATGCCGCACTGGAACACAGCGGCAGCGCGCTGCTGGGACGGGACGCCGGAGAGCTGATAGGCGCGCCGTGCGGCGTGAAGATCGGCGCGGATGTGGCGGCGGCGCTGCAGGGTGCGGACGTGCTGATCGATTTCACCCGTCCCGAAGGCACGCTGCACCACCTCGATGTCTGCCGCAAGCTCGGTGTGAACATGGTGATAGGCACCACCGGTTTCAACGCGCAGCAAAAGGCGCAGCTCGGCGTGGCGGCACAGCACATCGGCATCGTGTTCGCGCCCAACATGAGCGTGGGCGTCAACCTGGTGTTCAAATTGCTGGAGACCGCGTCGCGCGTGCTGGAGCAGGGATACGACATCGAGATCATCGAGGCGCATCACCGCCACAAGGTGGATGCCCCGTCCGGCACGGCGCTGGGCATGGGCGAGGTGATTGCGAAAACCCTGGGCCGCGACCTTGCAAAATGCGCCGTGTACGGCCGCGAGGGCGTCACCGGCGAACGCGATCCGTCCACGATAGGCTTCGCCACCGTGCGCGGCGGCGACATTGTCGGCGATCACACCGTGCTGTTTGCGGGCACCGGGGAGCGCATCGAGATCAGCCACAAGGCCAGCAGTCGCGCCACCTTTGCGTTGGGCGCGTTGCGTGCAGCACGCTTCCTGAAAGCGCATCCGGCTGGCATGTATGACATGCAGGATGTGCTGGGTTTGAAAAATTGAGCGGATTTGCTCATCAGCGGTAATCATTCACGAAGGAGTTGAAAATGACGGAAGGTGCTCGGTTGAATATGAATTGGAATTGGGTGGGGCGGTATGTCGCTGTCATCGTGGTGGCGCTGGTGCTGGCAGCGGCGATTGGGGAAATGCCACTGTTTGCCAAAACCTTCCTGGTGAGCGGCAAGCTCAACGCCGCTCAGATGGTGCGATTCCTGGGCTATGGGACGGCACTCGTCGTGTTCTGGATATTCGGCCGCCGCCTGACCATGGTTTTGCGGCAGCAGCAGGGCAGCCGCTGGGCGGCAGCGTACAACCTCATCTTGCCGGTTGTTACGCTGATCGTGGTTTCCGCGCTGTACTCGGTCATCCTGCTGGTGATGAAGCCTTTGATGGATATTGCGCTGCAAAGAATCTATGACTGGATGTTTGTCCTTGCCATCATTGCCTGCGCGATATGGCTGATCATGGCGTTGCTCGGTCAATCAGATGCCTTGACCGAGGCATTGATCGGTGCTTCGCGGAGAACGGCATTGTCCGGGCGGGCGGTTGTCTGCGCTTCCTGTGGGGCCAGCAATGATGCCGGTTCGACCCATTGCGGGAAGTGCGGCAAGGAGTTGGCGGGGGATTCCGCCTGATTTTTGTTTTTCCGGATTGCGGCGATTAGTCACCATCGGCATCCGGCTATTGTGCAAGACCTGATCCGGCGCATCCCACTCCGTTTCTGCTGCTCCCGCATCAATCCGCTTGCCGCGTACCTTCAGGCATGTCTGCGGCGTGATGCTCGATCAGTTTGTCGATAAAGTTGCGCAGGAAATGCAAAGCTTGCGCGCTGTGAAAGCGGCCGGTCTCCCGGCCGCGGCTGTAAGCGATCACGGTGGGGAATCCGCGCACCTTGTGCCGCCCGGCGATGCGCATGTTCTCGTCGGCATCCACCTTCGCCAGCACGAACTTGCCTTCGTATTCCTCGGCCAGTTTTTCCAGCATCGGTCCCAGCACCAGGCAGGGGCTGCACCACTCCGCGCCGATATCGAGCAAAACTGGCACTTCATGGGATCGTGCCACGACCAGTTCGTCAAAATTGGCTTCTTCTACGTCGTAGGAATGTTTCATCATTTTTGGATTGCGGATTACGTTGTAGTTGTTCGTGATTATAAAACCGGCTTTACAAAGCTGTGATAAAGCAGCCAATTACCATTTGATACGAACAGATGTTGGAGGCGGGTGAAGCCTGTCGGAGCTATCCGTTCAATCGATTGGTTAGTGCTGTAGGACATAACTTCAATATACCCCAAGGGCTTCTCGGCCCGCATACAGAGCTGATTGCCCAACTCGTCCCGGAAAGCCTAGCTTTTCCTTCAGAAAATGCTTGTATGCCTTGACATATGCATCGGGGGCTCGAGGGTCAATCAAGACACTCTCAATGAGTGCAAACGGATCAATTGGCATACTAATGCCAAGTGGAGTCTCGTCTAGGCCTATGCCTGGCTTGTATACTGCAACTCGCACCTCGGCTTCATGTTTGAATGCGAGGCGCTTCATGAAAAGTGAATCAAACGCGACAGCTAACCGAAAAGACTCTGCGAGTTCGTCAGCGATAGTCTCGATTTCATGGTTCAGCATACTCTCGGGTTTGTACTTTACCCCTCGTATGCGAAAGAGGATTCCATTAGTAGTGGATGCAGCTTTGAGTTGCTCGCGCAACTTCTGTTTGGTGGTCCGGATTCTGACCCCAAGCTGGTTGGGAGAGTAGATTCGCCACATGGCGTCCGATACTCCATTCTTACACCAGCATTGCGCAAAAATATTCGGCGAAAGCCGATGCTCAATTAACTTTTCGCATGGGTCTTCCCAAGTAGATGGATGGGAAAAATACAACTGCTTAGAGTCAAATAATTGCACGAGTCGATCAAATCCGAGAATTCGATACAGTGAAGAGTCGCTACGACTTGGTGATTCGATCATGCGGTAATCCTTTGGCCTAACAGTTATTGGACGGATCCACTGGCCCGTACTATTGAAAATAGTGAAGCATAAAGATTCTTGTTAAGCGCTTGATTCGTCGTTGCTCCGTTGCTTGTCTACAACCATATGCATAATAGTACGAGAAGCAGCAGAAGTCTTCTGTTGTTGCAGCCGCCGGTGCACTGGTTGAGTGCAGCATTTGATACCCCTCCTGCTATCGGCTATAATGCGATGCAATCCAAAGCGGGATGAACACACGGTTCGTTCCGCTTCTTTATGTCATACGTCTTGGGAGTCATCCGGTGTCGCAAACTAGCCCTGCCATTCTTGTATTAGCCGATGGTACGGTATTTCGCGGCATTGCCATCGGGGCTACCGGCAGCAGCGTCGGCGAGGTGGTGTTCAATACCGCGATGACCGGCTACCAGGAAATTCTCACCGACCCGTCATATTGCAGGCAGATCGTCACGCTGACCTGTCCGCACATCGGTAACGTCGGCGTGAACGCCGAGGACGTGGAGTCACGCCAGGTATTTGCCAGCGGCCTGGTGATACGCGACCTGTCGATGACGGTGAGCAATTTCCGCAACACGAAATCCTTGCCTGACTACCTGAAAGCCAACAATGTCGTTGCGATCGCCGGGATCGACACGCGCAAGCTGACGCGCATCCTGCGCGAAAAGGGCGCGCAAAACGGCTGTATTGCGACGGGCACCGATGAGGCGGCGGCACTTGAAGCCGCGCGTGGTTTTGCCGGCCTGATGGGCATGGATCTGGCCAGGGAAGTCAGTTGCACGAAATCCTATTCATGGACGCAGCGCGAGTGGGAGTTGGGCGTGGGCTATCCGGAGGTCGAGCATACGAAATTCCATGTGGTGGCATACGACTTCGGCGTGAAGCGAAACATTTTGCGCATGCTGGCCGGGCGCGGTTGCCGCATCACCGTGGTGCCCGCGCAGACCTCCGCAAAGGAGGTGCTGGCGATGGAGCCGGACGGGGTGTTCCTGTCCAACGGGCCCGGCGATCCCGAGCCGTGCGACTACGCGATTGCCGCGACGAGGAAATATATTGAAACCGGTGTGCCGCTGTTCGGCATCTGTCTCGGGCACCAGATCATGGGGCTGGCGGTTGGCGCGAAGACGATGAAGATGAAGTTCGGCCATCGCGGCGCAAACCACCCGGTGCAGGACACACAGACCAGGCGCGTGATGATCACCAGCCAGAACCACGGCTTTGCGGTGGATGCGGCAACGCTGCCGGCAAACGCGCGTGTCACTCATGTGTCGCTGTTTGATGGCACGCTGCAGGGTTTTGAGATGACCGACAAGCCCGCATTCTGCTTCCAGGGGCATCCCGAAGCCAGTCCCGGGCCGCACGATGTCGACGGATTGTTCGATAAATTTATCGGAATGATGGAGAAAAGAAAAACCTAGTCCACAGAGAGCACAGAGCGTTCGCCGCTCTTCTCTGTGTTCTCTGTGAACTCTGTGGCTAATAGATTATGCCCAAAAGAAACGACATAAAAAGCATACTGATCATCGGCGCGGGCCCCATCGTCATCGGGCAGGCGTGCGAGTTCGATTACTCCGGCGCGCAGGCCTGCAAGGCGCTGCGCGAGGAAGGTTATCGCGTCATCCTGGTCAACTCGAATCCGGCCACCATCATGACCGACCCGGGCATGGCGGATGCGACCTACATCGAGCCGATCACCTGGCAGATGGTGGAGAAGATCATCGCCAAGGAGAGGCCGGACGCGATTCTTCCGACCATGGGCGGGCAGACCGCGCTGAACTGCTCGCTGGATTTGGCCAAGCACGGCGTGCTGGAAAAGTACTCCGTGGAGATGATAGGCGCGTCCAGGGACGCGATCGACAAGGCTGAAGACCGCGAAAAATTCAAGCAGGCGATGACCAGGATCGGCCTGGCCTCCGCCCGCTCAGCTATCGCACACAGCATGGAAGAAGCGTTGCAGGTGCAACAGGTGATGGGTTTCCCGACTGTGATTCGCCCCTCGTTTACGATGGGCGGAAGCGGCGGCGGCATCGCCTACAACCGCGAAGAGTTTCTCGAAATCTGCGAGCGCGGGCTGGAAGCCTCGCCGACGCGCGAGCTGCTGATCGAGGAATCGCTGCTGGGCTGGAAAGAATTCGAGATGGAAGTGGTGCGCGACCGCGCCGACAATTGCATCATCATCTGTTCCATTGAGAATCTCGATGCGATGGGTGTGCACACCGGCGATTCGATCACGGTTGCCCCGGCGCAGACACTGACCGACAAGGAATACCAGATCATGCGCGACGCCTCGATCGCGGTGTTGCGCGAGATCGGCGTCGACACCGGTGGCTCCAACGTCCAGTTCGCGATCAATCCGTACGACGGGCGCATGGTGGTGATCGAGATGAACCCGCGCGTGTCCAGATCAAGCGCGCTGGCTTCCAAAGCGACCGGTTTCCCGATCGCCAAGGTGGCGGCCAAACTGGCAGTGGGCTACACGCTGGATGAATTGAAGAACGACATCACCGGCGGCGCGACCCCGGCCTCGTTCGAGCCCAGCATCGATTATGTGGTGACCAAGATTCCCAGATTCGCATTCGAGAAATTTCCCCAGGCAAATGACCGGCTGACCACGCAAATGAAGTCGGTGGGAGAGGTGATGGCCATAGGCCGCACTTTCCAGGAGTCGTTCCAGAAAGCCTTGCGCGGTCTGGAAGTGGGTGTGAACGGGCTGGACAGCAAGTACAGTGATCGCGAAGCCATAGTCGCAGAACTGGGCAGCCCCGGGCCGGACCGTATCTGGGCGGTGGGTGATGCATTCCGCCTCGGTATTACGGTGGAAGAAGTGTTCAACGTCAGCAAGATCGACCCGTGGTTTCTGGTGCAGATAGCAGACCTGATACGCCAGGAGGAATCCCTGGCTGGCCGCACACTGGAAAGCCTGGGCCCAGATGAACTGCGCGCCCTGAAACGCAGCGGCTTTGCCGATGCGCGCCTGGCAAGGTTGCTGGATACCGATTCCGGCGCAATGCGCGCTTACCGCCATGCCCTGGGCGTGCGCCCGGTGTTCAAGCGCGTGGACACCTGCGCGGCCGAGTTCGCCACCAACACCGCCTATATGTATTCCACCTATGAGGAGGAATGCGAAGCGCAGCCGACCAACAGCAAAAAGATCATGGTGCTGGGCGGCGGGCCTAACCGCATCGGGCAGGGCATCGAATTCGACTATTGCTGCGTGCATGCCGCGCTGGCGATGCGCGAGGACGGCTACGAGACCATCATGGTCAACTGCAATCCCGAAACCGTGTCCACCGATTACGACACATCGGATCGCCTGTATTTCGAACCGCTGACACTGGAAGACGTGCTGGAAGTGGTGGCTGTGGAAAAACCGATCGGCGTGATCGTGCAATACGGCGGCCAGACTCCGCTCAGCCTGGCGCACGGGCTGGCAAAGAACGGTGTGCCCATCATCGGCACGTCACCGGACATGATCGACTGCGCCGAAGACCGCGCGCGCTTCCAGCAGATGCTGCATCAGCTGGAATTGAAGCAGCCGCCCAACCGTACCGCATGCAGCGTGGAAGAAGGCATCGCGGGTGCCGCGGAAATCGGCTATCCGCTGGTGATGCGCCCTTCCAATGTGCTGGGCGGGCGGGCGATGGAAATCATCCACGCGCAAGCCGATCTGGAACGCTACATGCGCGATGCGCAGGAAATGTCCGTCACCTACCCGGAGCGCATGCCCATCCTGCTGGATCGCTTTTTGGACGATGCCATCGAGGTGGACGTCGATGCGGTATCCGACGGGAGGGACGTAATCATCGGCGGCATCATGGAACACGTCGAGCAAGCCGGCGTGCATTCGGGCGACTCGGCGTGTTCGCTGCCGCCGTTCAGCCTGTCGCAGGCATTGCAGGACGAACTGCGCCGCCAGACCGTGGCGATGGCCAAGGCGCTCAATGTGGTGGGACTGATGAACGTGCAGTTCGCGATACAGGGTGATACGGTGTATGTGCTGGAAGTGAACCCGCGCGCTTCCCGCACCGTGCCGTTCGTGTCCAAGGCCACCGGCGTGCCGCTGGCCAAGATCGCGGCGCGCTGCATGGCGGGACAAAGCCTGGCGCAGCAGGGCATCACCAGGGAAGTGATACCCCCGTATTACTCGGTGAAGGAAGCTGTGTTTCCGTTCATCAAGTTTCCCGGCGTGGACACCATCCTCGGGCCGGAAATGAAATCCACCGGCGAAGTGATGGGTGTGGGCGATACTTTCGCCGAAGCCTTCGTCAAGTCGCAACTGGCCGCCAGCGTGAAGCTGCCGAAAGATGGTAAAGTGTTCATCAGCGTGCGCGAAGCGGACAAATCCGGAGTAGTGGAAATCGCCCGTTCCCTGGTGCAGCTCGGGTTTACCTTGCGGGCCACGCGCGGCACGGCAGCGGTGATCAGCGCTGCGGGGGTGGCGGTGGAGGTGGTGAACAAAGTCGCCGAGGGTCGTCCGCATATCGTGGACATGATCAAAAATGGCGAGGTCAGCCTCATCATCAACACTGTGGACAGCAAGCCCTCGGTGATGAGGGATTCATATTCCATCCGGCACGTTGCCCTGCAAGGACGGATAACGTATTACACTACACTGGCCGGGGCTCGCGCTGCCTGTGTCGGGATGCGACACCTGACCGCGCTTGGCGTTTATGACTTGCAGACTCAGCACCAGCGTCTGGCTAAATAATAGATTGAGAGAATTAAAGATATGAGCAAGACTCCATTAACCGTAGTGGGCGCAGAGAAATTGCGCCGTGAACTGCATAACCTCAAGACGGTAGAGCGCCCGAAGGTGATCAATGCCATTGCCGAAGCGCGCGCGCAGGGCGACTTGTCGGAAAATGCCGAATACGATGCCGCGAAAGAACGGCAGTCTTTTGTCGAGGGCCGTATTGTTGAATTGGAAAGCAAGCTTGGTAGCGCGCAGATCATTGATCCCAAAGCGCTCAACGCCGATGGGCGATGTGTGTTCGGTTCTACCGTGATACTGGAGGACGTCAATAACGGAGATGTGGTCACTTATCAGATCGTCGGGGATGACGAGGCCGACATCAGGCACCGCAAGATTTCCATCAGCTCTCCTGTCGCCCGCGCGCTGATCGGGAAAAGCAGCGGAGACATCGCGGAAGTGCAGGCGCCGGGCGGAGTGCGCGAATACGAGGTGGTCGAGGTCCAGTATATTTAGTCGCCAGACGCTGGCTGTCAGTCGTTGGTTGGATGCGCGTTTAACTGATAACTTAACGACTGGCGCTTAGCGATTCCCCAGCTGTTTCTTGGTCAGCGGTTTCTTCCCCTTGTGACGGGGCATTTTCTTGATTTCGATCAGATGCGCATCAGGGTTGGGCTGGTAAACCACCAGAATTTTGCCGATGTGCTGGACAGGCGCCGCATTTAATTGGGTACAGATGGCCGTGAGGATTTCTTCGCGTTGCGGACGTTCTGCCATGACCCGGATTTTGATGAGCTCGTGAATTTTCAGGGTCTGTGCGATTTCGTTTAACACTGCTTCGGTCAAGCCCGCATTGCCTATCATCACCGTTGGGCTGAGGGCGTGGGCGCGGCTTTTCAGGGCGAGGCGTTCGGGTAGGGTAATCGATAACATGATGAACTTCCAGATAGAGGGCGTGGATTCTAAACGATGAAGCCTTCCAAGACCAGCAAACAATGGATGCGCGAGCATGTCAATGACCCTTTTGTGCAGCTTGCCCAGAAGGAAGGCTACCGTTCGCGCGCGGCTTACAAGCTGCTGGAAATCGATGCCAGGGATCGTTTGCTCAAGCCCGGAATGGTGGTGGTGGATCTGGGCGCGACTCCGGGAGGCTGGTCGCAGGTCGCGGCAGCCGGGGTTGGGCGAGGCGGAAAAGTGATCGCGCTGGATTTGTTGCCGCTGGATCCCCTGGCGGGAGTGGATTTCATTCAGGGTGATTTTCGTGAGCCGGGCGTACTCGGGCAATTGGAAGGTTTTTTGCAGGACAAGCCGGTGGGGCTTGTAATTTCGGATATGGCGCCCAATATGTCCGGCGTTGTCTCGGCGGATCAGGCGCGCGCCATGCATCTTGCGGAACTGGCGATGGAATTTGCGCTCGAACACCTGAAGGCGGATGGCAGTTTCCTGGTCAAGACCTTCCAGGGTGCGGGGTTCGAGGATTTTCTCAGGTTGATGCGCAGCCGGTTCACAAAAGTGGTGACACGCAAACCCAGGGCTTCCCGTGACCGCAGCAGTGAGGTGTATTTGCTGGCTAGCGGAAAGCTTGAGTAATCGGGCAATACATAGTCTAATGAACAACTCGGGAGTCAGTTGCCAGCCGGCTGTCCATCAAATATCGGGCAAATATCGGGCGCGTAGTTTTAAGGAGTTATTTTGAACAACTTTAAAAGCATTGCAATCTGGATGGTCGTCGCCCTGGTGCTGATGACCGTGTTCAACCAATTCAATTCCCACCAGCAGCAGGCCGGCCAGTCGCAGCTGGATTATTCACAATTTCTCGACGAAGTGAAGCAGGGGCATATCACCAAAGTGGTCATCGAGGGCCGCACCCTGAAGGCCACGACTACAGATGGCAAGAGTATCACCAGCTACGCGCCCAGCGATTTGTGGATGGTTTCCGACCTGTTGAAAAATGGCGTGAGCATCCAGGCCAAGCCGGAAGAAGAGCAATCTTTTCTGATGAACATTTTTATATCGTGGTTCCCGATGATCCTGCTGATCCTCGTGTGGGTGTATTTCATGAGACAGATGCAGGGTGGCGGCAAGGGTGGCGCGTTCTCTTTTGGCAAGTCGCGTGCGCGCATGCTTGACGAGAACAAGGAGCGCTTCACATTTGTCGATGTCGCGGGCTGCGACGAAGCCAAGGAAGAAGTGTCCGAATTGGTGGATTTTCTGCGCGACCCTTCAAAATTCCAAAATCTGGGCGGGCGCATCCCCCGCGGGGTGCTGCTGGTCGGCAATCCCGGAACGGGCAAGACCCTGCTGGCGAAAGCGATTGCCGGCGAGGCAAAAGTGCCTTTCTTCTCCATCTCCGGTTCTGATTTTGTGGAAATGTTCGTCGGTGTGGGAGCCGCGCGCGTACGCGATATGTTCGAGCAGGCCAAAAAACAGGCGCCTTGCATCGTGTTCATCGATGAAATCGATGCCGTGGGCCGGCAGCGCGGAGCTGGGCTGGGCGGCGGAAATGACGAGCGCGAGCAGACACTGAATGCGTTGCTGGTGGAAATGGACGGCTTTGAGGGTGCCAGCGGCGTGATCGTGATCGCGGCAACCAACCGTCCGGATGTGCTGGATGCCGCGCTGTTGCGTCCGGGCCGCTTCGATCGCCAGGTAGTTGTGCCGTTGCCGGATATCCGCGGCCGCGAGCAGATCCTGATGGTGCATATGCGCAAGGTGCCGATTGCCCCGGATGTCAAGGCCGACATACTCGCGCGCGGCACCCCCGGCATGTCGGGTGCCGATCTGGCCAATCTGGTCAATGAAGCCGCCCTGTTTGCGGCGCGCCGCAGCAAGCGTTTCGTCGAGATGGATGATTTCGAATCGGCCAAGGATAAAATCTTTATGGGTGCCGAACGCAGGTCTATGGTGATCTCCCCCGAAGACAAAAAGAAAACTGCATATCATGAATCCGGTCATGCAGTTATCGGCATGACGCTGGAAGGCTGCGATCCCGTGCACAAGGTGTCGGTGATTCCGCGCGGCCGCGCCCTGGGCGTGACATGGTCGTTGCCGGAACTGGATCGCTTCAGCCTGTATCGCGATCAGATGCTGGCCAATATCGCCATGCTGTTCGGTGGGCGTGTCGCGGAAGAAATTTTCGTGGGCAATATTTCCACCGGCGCTTCCAACGACTTTGAACGCGCCACGCAAATCGCCCGCGATATGGTGACGCGTTACGGCATGTCTGAGGCCTTGGGGCCGATGGTGTACGGCGAAAATGAAGGTGAGGTGTTTTTGGGCCGTTCGGTAACGACACATAAAAATATATCCGAAACCACCATGCAAAAGGTCGATGCAGAGATTCGCCGTATTCTTGACGAACAATATGCCGTTGCAACCAAAATACTGACTGAGGGCCGCGCCAAGGTCGAGGCGATGACCGCAGCATTATTGGAGTGGGAAACGATAGACGCCGATCAAATTGCCGATATCATGGCCGGAATTCCGCCCCGCCCGCCAAAACCCACCCAAAGCAGCCAGCCTCCCCAGCCGCCCAAGGACCAGGCGCCGACCGCTCCTGCCACGACGGCTCCAACGCAGCCAGCGCAGGAAATTTAAAAACGAGGACTAAAACGAGGATTGAGTGCTGAGGACTGAGTAAAATCATCCCGCTCCCAGTCCCCAGTCCTCAGTCCTTTCATGTTTCTTTGCGGCAGCTTCCAGTTTGACTTGTCCGGGCCTCAGATCAGGAGGCCTCTTGTCATGGGCATCGTCAATGTCACTCCCGACTCGTTTTCCGATGGCGGCATGCATCTGCAGTGCGGAGATATGCTGTCCCATGCGCAACAACTGATAGCCGAGGGTGCGGATATGCTCGATATCGGTGGCGAATCCACTCGCCCCGGAGCGCGGCCGGTCGGTGTTCAGGAGGAACTGGACCGGGTATTGCCGGTCATCGAAGGCTTGCACGGGTCCCCGGTGCCGCTGTCGATAGACACCTTCAAGCCGGAAGTGATGCGGGCAGCGATCGCTGCAGGGGTACAGATGGTCAATGACATCAACGCACTGCAGGACACCGCGGCATTGAATCTGGTTGCCGGCAGCAATGTTGCGGTGTGTCTGATGCACAAACAAGGTAATCCGCAAACCATGCAGGCACAACCTTTTTATCAAAACGTGGTGGCCGAGGTCACTGCGTTTTTGAATGAACGTATTGTGGCTGCCGAAATTGCCGGGATTCGGCGCACGCGTATCGTGATTGATCCGGGTTTTGGATTTGGCAAGACCTTGGAGCATAATCTTGCCTTGCTGCGCGAATTGAGAAAGCTGGCTGATTTGGGAGTGCCGGTATTGGCGGGACTTTCGCGCAAATCCATGCTGGGTGCGTTAACCGGACAAGTTGTCGGTCAGCGTATGCCGGCCAGTGTGGCGGCCGCAATAATCGCGATACAACACGGAGCAGGTATCGTGCGAGTGCATGATGTGCGGGAGACGGTGGATGCGTTGAAAATATTGACTGCAGTGAATGGAGGGACGGCGTGAGCAGAAAATATTTCGGTACTGATGGAGTGCGCGGGCGGGTGGGTGTACACCCGATAACCCCGCAGTTTGTGATGCAGCTTGGCTATGCTGCCGGGAAAGTGTTGTCTGGCTTGGGCGATGCGCGCGGCGAGCGCACCGGCGTGTTGATCGGCAAGGATACGCGCATCTCAGGTTACATGCTGGAATCGGCTCTGGAAGCCGGCTTGATCGCTGCAGGAATCGATGTATATCTGGCCGGTCCGGTGCCAACACCGGCGGTGGCCTATTTGACCAGGGCATTGCGATTGCAGGCCGGTATCGTGATTTCCGCGTCGCACAATCCGTTCGATGACAACGGGATCAAGTTCTTCTCGGCACATGGCACCAAGTTGCCGGACGATACCGAGGGTGCCATCGAGGCAGCATTGGATGGGGAGATGAAAACCAATGCGTCGGACGCACTGGGGAAAGCCAAGCGTATCGATGACGCGGTCGGGCGCTATATTGAATTCTGCAAAAGTACCTTTCCCGCCGAGCTGGATTTGCGCGGCCTGAAGATCGTGGTAGACAGTGCACATGGTGCGACTTACCACATCGCGCAGAATGTGTTTCACGAACTCGGTGCCGATGTCATCGCCATCGGCGCACAACCTGACGGCAAGAATATCAATGATGGTTATGGTGCGACCGCGCCGGAAAATTTGCGCAAGGCGGTGGTCGGGCACAAGGCGGACATCGGTATCGCGCTGGATGGCGACGGCGACAGGCTGGTGATGGTGGACAGTGCGGGAAAACTCTACGACGGCGACCAGTTGCTGTACGTGATCGCAAAACACCGCCAGGCGCATGGAAAGATGCATGGCGGCGTGGCCGGCACATTGATGAGCAACCTGGCGTTCGAGCACGCCATGCAGAAGCTGGGCATTCCGTTCGAGCGCGCCAGGGTCGGTGATCGTTACGTGATGGAACTGTTGCAGCAGCGAGGCTGGCAGCTTGGCGGCGAAAATTCCGGCCACATCATCTGTTTGGACAAGCACAGTACCGGCGACGGCATCATCTCCGCTTTGCAAGTGCTGCATGCATTGCGAGGCGGCAAGCAAACGCTGGGAGATGCAACCGCTGATTTGCACATGTACCCGCAAGTGTTGATCAATGTGCGGGTAGACAAGGGTGCTGATTTTCTCTGCCACGACCAGGTGCAGGCTGCAGTATCTGCTGCCGAAAAAAGCCTGAATGGCAAAGGCCGCGTGCTGTTGCGGCCTTCCGGTACTGAGCCGCTGTTGCGCGTGATGGTTGAGGGGGAAGACAGCAAGCTGGTTGAACAATCCGCCCGGAACATTGCTGATGCGGTACGCAAATTGACAATGGGCTAGATGTTTTTGAAAGTTGGCCCATGAAGAGAAATTCCCCGGCTATGCCGAGAGATACTTGCCGAGCCCGGGAGGGCTGCCTGAATTTGTGCTGTATGGCTCATTCACCTCGTACATCCACCCCACAGTACTGCACGGGGCTTGGTGTGTTTGTTTCATGGGGCCTGTCAAAATATATCTGTCTCAAAGTGTTTAGAGTTCAAACAGGTTTTACGCGCTTAGGCCACTGCATTTATTGATGAGGGTTGCCATATTAAAGTGTTGTTTTTGGCTGCTGAAAGTAGGCATGAAGAAGACTTTCGACCCTGCGCACTTCAAAATTTCATTCGGCCATGCACGACGGAAATAACGTGTACGACCCGTGCCGGGATGAACGGGCTGGATTGACCTGAAGGTTTTCGTCAAACCGGTTTTTGTATCAAAAAACATACCAAAATCCATCGTTTTATACAGAGTGGATATATGGCAGTTACCCGAATCGGCTAAATTTCGCTAACCGGTAGCCAAGGGTTGTCAGTTCGGGAATTGGGTTGGAATGGCGTGGCTGGTTTTACACGCAGCCAAAACAATCAGGCACATGCATCTCGTCGTGCCGACGCAACAGAATTTAAATTTTAGGAGGGCGATGTGAATATCAGGGACGTGAATCTCAATCTGGGCATGCTTGCCACTGTTGCTATCGGGGTAGTGTTGCTGGTCTCATTTCATTCGGTTGCCATGGCAAACCCGGAAGGACATTGTGACGCAATGCAGATGAGCACAGAGGAAAAGCATGAGTATATGAAAACAGGATTGGATAAATTGGCTGCTCGTCTGGAAATAAAGTCTTCACAACAGGCTGCATGGGACGACTTTTCCAGGTCAGTCGAGACGCTTGCTGAGCGGCATGCAAAAGAGCCAAAAGATGATGCCGATGCGGCAGCCATTTTGCACTACCACGCCGAAAGAGCGACCGAATTTGCAAAAAAACTGACGGTTGTCGCCGACGCAAGCACACAATTAGAAACGGTGCTTACAGACAACCAGAAAAGAGTCTTCAGTGAGGCTTCGCGCATATTTCTTCATGAACACCATGGCTGACACCACCAAAATCATGGGCCGGGGGCGCAGAACATCAGGCCAAATGGAATCAGCTCGGAAACCATGCTGATGTAACGCGCGATCAGGATTTAGGGATCCGGCGGCAAAGCATTTTGGGTCAACTTTTGAGAAAGGTGACGCGTTATGGGTAAACAATGGAATCCGGATCAAGTCAGGCAGCTACTCGACAGTTCGCTTGAATTGCTTGATGAGTCGACACTGCTCAGTTTGCGAGGCGTGAGGGTGAGAGCATTGACCCGGTATGATACTTGTAGTGCACCCTTGCGATTACTCTCACTGGCAGGCGAGCCTGTAAACTTGCATGCATTGGTGCCCACACGTAATATTTACAACTGGATAGGCGTTATCCTGATTGTCTCTGCTTTCCTCGGCGGCATAGCCTATTGGCAACAGATGAAAGACAAAGACATCGTTGATGCGGATATGGCAATCCTGACAGATGACTTGCCCATCCAGTATTACATAGACTGAACGGCTTTGTATGGCAGGGTATATGCAGAATAACCGGGAACCGTACCCCATTAGATTTTAAGGTGAACATGATGAAACGGGTTGCTGCGGGTTTAATGGTTGGGGTGCTGCTGGCAGGCTCATTGCCAGTGTCCGCCGATGGTGGCGAGAGACGGCGTGATGGCCGGCACTGGGAAGGCCGGGAAATCCAGCGGTTTGGTGATCGTGACCTGCATATCTGGCAGGGAGGTCATTGGCGTCACGGCCGTCATGACGGCAGACTCGGGTGGTGGTGGATCGCTGCCGGTGCGTGGTATTTTTATCCCCGACCGGTTTATCCATACCCGGATCCTTATACCCCGCCGGTTGTGGTTATAAACCAGCCGCCTGCCGTGGTGGTTCCACCGCCCCCGCCGGTTATTGTGCAGCCGCAGCCAGCCGCTCGGCTCTGGTATTACTGCGATTCCGCGAAAGGATATTATCCCTATGTGCCAAGTTGCGCCGAAGGGTGGCAGTCGGTCGCCGCCCAACCCCCTGCGGCAGCACCTCGCTAAAGCCTTTGGCAGCAGCCGGCAGGGATGGTAAGTGATCAAATCTTTTGGTGTAAACAAACTGGAGGGTAGTCGTCATGCGTCGTTCAATTTTTGTGGTGTCGTTTCTGGGAGTTTTTGCCGGTTGCGCAAACGTTCCCACTGGCCCCAGCGTTGCGGTAATGCCTGCGCCGGGTAAGCCGTTCGATCTGTTTGTGAGCGAAGACAAGGAGTGCAGGCAATTTGCACAGCAGTCTGTTGGAACGACCGCCGGTCAGGCCGCAACAACCAGCGCAGAGGAAAGCATTGCAGCGGGTACCGCATTGGGTGCGGTTGCAGGCGTTCTGAGTGGCGGGGGGCAAAGCGGCGCCGGGACGGGCGCTGCTATCGGGATGCTGGGTGGCGCAGCCATGGGTTCGGATGCGTCCAGTTACAGCGGAAACGAGACACAGCGCCGTTATGATATTGCGTATGAGCAATGCATGTATGCCAAAGGCAACCAAATTCCCCAGTCATCCGCATACCGCTCAAGAATAATTTATTCCCAGCCACCCGCGCCTGCGCAATACAACCCGCCGCCACCTTGAGGGTGATGTCCTGATGCGCCCTAATATCGCTTCGGCAGGGCTAACGTTGCAACCAGACCGCCTTCGGGAGCGTTTTTCAGGGTGATCTTTCCACCTTGCTTTCCGGCCATATCCCTGGCGATGGAAAGGCCGAGACCGATTCCGCCGGTGTGCCGGCTGCGGGAAGCGTCGATCCGGTAGAAGGGGGTGAAGACGGTTTCCAGCTTGTCTTCAGGGATTCCCGGTCCTTCGTCATGGATGGAAATTAAAATGTCTTCATCAGTTTCACTGATGTTTATCGCGGCTTTCTCCCCGTACCGCAATGCATTCCCGATCAGATTGTTCAGGCACCTCCGTATGGAAAGCGGCTGAAGTCTGATCGGGCGCGCATTGCCGGAAACCGTGATGACATCGCCGGCATCCTCGGCCAGAGAATTCACAAGGGCGCCGATATCAAGCAAATATGTGGCTTCAGGCTGTTCATCACCGCGCAAATAGTCCAGCGTCGTGTCGATAATCTCGGTCATTTCATTGAGGTCATTCTGGACATCAGTGCGCAGATCATGCTGGTCCATTTTTTCGGCACGCAACTTGAGCCGGGTAAGGGGGGTGCGCAAATCGTGCGAAACCGCTGCCAGAAAATGGTTGCGCTCTTCCATCTGTTGCCTGAGGCGCGCCTGCATCTGGTTGAAGACTTTGGATGCTTGCCGCACTTCGGAAGGACCGGATGTCTCGCTGATGGTTGGGCTATTCAAGTTCTTTCCCAATTCATCCGCGGCCCTTGCCATGTGTTTGATCGGATTCGACAGCCAGCGTGCGCCGACCCATGCGGTTAACGCAATGGCAACCAGCCGGGCAATAAAACTGACCAGGCCATGGTGCTGGGGGCGGATACCGGGGACAGGGTGTTCCAGGCCAAGGTAAAGGAAAATTTCTCTGCCGGCAAAATTACTCAGGGAAAGGGCGAAAAACAATAGCAGAAACAGACGCACAAACAGAGAGTCAGGGACGGGAAATTTCATCGGCTAATCTTCGCGTCGAACAAGTAACCCTCGCCGCGAACGGTCTTTATCAATTGCGGCGTGCGGGGATCATCATTAAATTTCTGGCGCACACGCGAAACCAGTATATCTATGCTCCGGTCGAATATTTCCATATTTCGCCCGCGCGCTTCATCAAGCAGAAACTCACGGGATAGCACGCGGTTGGGATGTTCAACAAACACAGTCAGCAAGCGGAATTCCGCATTGGAAAGCGGAATTACCAATTCTCCGGGTGAAACAAGCTGGCGCAACACAAAATTCAAACGCCATCCCATGAATTCAATTTCCTTGCGCTCCTTTGCGATGTTTTCGCGTCCGCCTCGGGCGCGTCTCAGGATAGTCTGGATACGCGCGACCAGCTCGCGCGGTTCAAATGGCTTCACGATGTAATCGTCGGCGCCCACTTCCAGGCCGATCACTCTGTCCATCGCTTCCCCGCGTGCAGTGAGCATCAGGATGGGGATGTCCGATTTCGCACGCAGGCCGCGGCACAAGGAAAGGCCGTCCTCGCCTGGCAGCATCAGGTCGAGTATGACAAGATCAAAGGCCTCCTTTTCCAGGGCTGTCTCCATTGCTTTTCCGTCTGGGACGGCGACGACGGACATGCCAAAGCCGGACAAATAATCGCGCAGCAACTGGCGGATCTGGGCATCGTCATCAACAATCAGTATGGACAGCATGTTGGTCAATTCCTGGATTATTTGAGAAATATTGAGTAATAATATTCATGTAGGGGAAGGATGCCGGGCCATGAATTATGCCAATGCAAATCCCGGTTTCTGTTCCACAAGCATTAATTGGCTTGCCAATAGTCTTTGAATAATTGTAATGGTTAATCGCATGACCCGACCCGGATTGCCGCGCGTTCAATTGCAACATCGATCATCTCTTTACCAGAGACACAAGCAACATTCTTCAGGCCATGGCAATAGTGGTGCATGGTTAACTTTATGTGTATCGGTAAAATATCGTCTTTGTAAAAAACCTGATACAGGGATTCCGGATGGACTACATTTTATCAGCCAGCCCGGATGGCCCCTGGAATGATGATGACTATTTGTGCGTTGCACGCCGATGCAGTTCCAAGCCGGCTTGCAGGTCTTGCGGGCCCATGAATAATCGCATCAATGCGGCATGGGTCATTCAATCGAAAACTGACAGCATTTTGAGAATGCATCGGGCCGCCAGTTATCAATCGCCCAGGCCAGAATTTCCCTGGCCTTTCCGGTTCGTAATGCGGCGGGGGGCTCCTGGCGCAGGAGCATCAGAACATCGAACAAGGTGGCCCCAGGGTTGTCTTTTCCGACGGGCTTGGCAAGCGTTTGCTTGCTGAGCTTCTCCCCTTGCGCATTCACTGCTATCGGGAGATGCATATAGGCCGGGGTATCCATACCCAGCAGTCTCTGCAAATATATCTGCCGCGGGGTTGAGTAAAGCAGGTCAGCTCCGCGTACCACGTCGGTGACCCGTTGCGCGTCATCATCCACCACCACTGCCAATTGGTAGGCAAACAGCCCGTCGGCACGCAGCACGACAAAGTCACCGGCCCCGGTTGCCAGATTTTGCGTGATTTCACCTTGAGTCCTGTCAATAAAAACTATTGGCGTTTCATTAACGCGGACACGCCAGGACCGGGCAAGCCTGCCTGGTTCGGTCCCATTGCGGCACGTGCCGGGATAAATCAGTTCATTGCCGTGAAACAGCGCGGAATCGGCAATCTCCTTTCGGCTGCATGCGCAGGAATATATCGCGCCAGTTTCCTTTAGTTGAAGAAATGCTTCTTCGTAGGCGGCGGTGCGCCGGCTTTGAAAAATGACGTCTTCATCCCAATGCAGGCCGTAAGCTTCCAGAATGCCGAGAATCTCATCGGCGGCGCCCTTGACAGTGCGCGGTGTATCGAGGTCTTCGATACGCACCAGCCACTTTCCCCTGTGGTGCCTGGCATCCAGATAGCTGCCGACGGCAGCCATTAGCGAGCCGAAATGAAGCGGCCCGGTTGGAGAGGGCGCGAAACGCCCCCTGTACTGATCGTGATTGTAAAGTCCGTTAAGCAGGAACCGGCTCTTCGGCAAATGCCAGCTTCACCTTGCCGTCCGTGTCGACGTCTACCGTCACCTTGCCGCCGTTCGCCAGCTTGCCGAACAGCAGTTCATCGGCCAACGCGGAGCGTATGGTGTCCTGGATCAGCCGCGCCATCGGGCGCGCACCCATCAGCGGATCGAAACCGTTCTCGGCCAGATGGTCTTTGAGCGCGTCGGTGAACACGACTTCAACTTTCTTCTCATGCAGCTGCTCTTCCAGCTGCATCAGGAATTTGTCCACCACGCGCAGGATGACCTCGTGATCCAGCGGAGCGAATGAAATCACGGCATCCAGACGGTTGCGGAATTCCGGCGTGAAGATGCGCTTGATGTCCGCCAATTCGTCTCCGCTTGCACTGCTCTTGGTGAAGCCGATCTGACTCTTGTTCAGGGTCTCCGAACCCGCGTTGGTGGTCATGATGATGACCACATTGCGGAAATCGGCCTTGCGCCCGTTGTTGTCAGTGAGTGTGCCATGATCCATCACCTGCAGCAGGATGTTGAATATATCCGGATGCGCCTTTTCGATCTCGTCCAGCAGCAGCACGGCATGGGGTTGTTTGCTGATGGCTTCGGTGAGCAGGCCGCCCTGGTCGAAACCGACATAGCCGGGCGGTGCGCCGATCAGGCGCGACACGGCGTGGCGTTCCATATACTCGGACATGTCGAAACGATGCAGCGGCATGCCCATCGCATAAGCCAGTTGCCGCGCCACTTCGGTCTTGCCGACGCCGGTGGGGCCTGAAAACAGGAAGCTGCCGATGGGTTTTTGCGGGTTTCCCAAACCGCTGCGCGACATTTTGATGGCAGTGGAAAGTGCGTCGATTGCCTTGTTCTGGCCGAATACCACTGCTTTCAAGTCGCGATCAAGCGTCTTCAGGGTGTTGCGATCATCGGAAGAAACAGTGCGCGGCGGAATACGCGCGATCTTGGCAATGATCTCCTCGATCTCGTGCTTGCCGATGATTTTTTTCTGTTTCGATTTTGGCAGAATGCGCTGGGCAGCCCCCGCTTCATCGAGCACGTCGATCGCCTTGTCCGGCAAATGGCGGTCATTGATGAAACGCGATGAAAGTTCCGCGGCACTGGTCAGCGCGGCTGCACTGTATTTGATGCTGTGATGATCTTCGAACCGCGATTTCAGGCCGCGCAGAATCTCGATGGTTTGTTCCACAGACGGTTCCGGAACATCTATTTTTTGGAAGCGCCGCGATAACGCGTGGTCTTTCTCGAAGATGCCGCGATATTCCTGGTAGGTAGTCGCCCCGATACACTTCAATTGCCCGTTTGACAATGCCGGCTTGAGCAGATTTGACGCATCCATCGTGCCCCCGGAAGCAGCACCTGCGCCTATCATGGTGTGTATCTCGTCGATGAACAGCACAGCATTCTGTGCTTCACTGAGTTCTTTCAGCACAGCCTTCAGGCGTTGTTCGAAGTCGCCGCGATACTTTGTGCCGGCCAGCAACGCGCCCATGTCGAGCGAGTAGACATGCGCATCCTTAAGTATTTCCGGAATGTCATTCTCAACAATGCGGCGGGCCAGGCCCTCGGCGATCGCGGTTTTTCCCACGCCGGCTTCCCCCACCAGCAAGGGATTGTTCTTGCGGCGCCGGCACAGCGTCTGGATGACCCGCTCCAGTTCAATTTCACGCCCGATCAAGGGGTCAATCTTGCCGGCCATTGCCTGAGCATTCAGGTCCAGCGTGAAGCTTTTCAGCGCGCCACCGGCAATTTGCTCCTGTTCTGAGTCAGGTTCATTCTGCGCTTTGTTTGGCAAGGCCGCCTGGGCCTTGTCTATGCCATGAGCAATGTAATTCACCACATCCAGACGGCTGACGTTGCGTTGGGTGAGGAAATATACAGCGTGCGAATCTTTCTCGCCGAACAGCGCGACCAGTATATTGGCCCCGGTAACTTCTTTCTTGTTGGTGGATTGCACATGCAGAATAGCGCGCTGGATTACACGCTGGAATCCCACCGTCGGCTGGGTGTCCACTTCCTGATCACCCGGCGTAACCGGAGTGTGCGTGGAGATATAATCGGTCAGAACCTGGCGCAATTCTTCTATGTCGATGCCGCAGGCGCGCAGAACCTGTGCCGCGGAGGCATTGTCCAGCATAGTGAGGAGCAGATGCTCGACAGTAATAAATTCATGCCGCTTCTGGCGAGCCTCGACGAACGCCAAATGCAAACTGACTTCCAATTCTTGTGCAATCATTTCAGCTTTCCTCCATGCCGCATCGTAGCGGATGACCGTGTTGTTGTGCAAATTCTGATACCTGTGCGACCTTGGTTTCAGCTACATCCTTGGAATATACCCCGCATACCGCGGAGCCTTCATTATGGACTTTGAGCATAATTTGCAGCGCACGCTCACGATTCATCTCGAAGAACCGCTGCAACACCTCGATTACAAAATCCATGGTAGTGTAATCGTCATTGAACAATACCACCTTGTACATGCGCGGCGGCTTTGTTTTTGCGCGTTCCGGCGCAAGTACTGAGTTACTGTGGTGTTTGGTTGCCATAATCGTATGGTGCATATTCTGACACTTTCTGCGCCAATGTACATGATGATTAACGGCACTTTTTCAAGCCCGATTGAAAAATATTTTATAAACCACTTGACGGTATCAACTAAACAGGAGTAAAAAGCGCGCTGGTGTTTGACTCAAAGTATCTGCAGTACTGGTTTTGCCGTGTGCGATCTTGGATTCAAACAGTTCCGCGGGGGATTTCCCCGTTTTTTTGGTAAGGATGTAATCACATGGCAACTGGTACAGTTAAATGGTTCAACGATGCAAAGGGATTTGGTTTTATTACTCCCGATGATGGTAGCGAAGATCTGTTCGCGCACTTTTCCGCAATCAACATGAGCGGCTTCAAGTCGCTTAAAGAAGGCCAGAAGGTCACCTTCGAAGTAGTTCAGGGTCCCAAAGGCAAGCAAGCTTCCAACATTCAGGCTCCTTAATCGGTACCTGAGTTGGTCAGAAGCCCGGCACGGAAGTGCCGGGCATTTTATTTGTATCCGCTGAAACGGGACACTATCCCACGGTAACAGGAACAAACATTGTTCGGCCATCCCGCAAGATCAGCAAGGCCAGTGGTTTATGGGTCTTGCGCGCTAGCGAACCCAGCTTTTCAATATCGCTTACCATTTCCCCGTTTACGGACAAGATCACATCGCCAGTTTGAATCCCCGCGCGCGCTGCAGGCCCGTCACCTACGTTTTGAACCAGCAGGCCGGACGCAACATCGGCCTGTTTGCGTTCTTCCCTGGTCAGCGGGCGGACGGTCAACCCCAGCCCAACCCGGCTTTGTTCGCCGGCGTTGCTCTTTTCCCCGGCGATTTTCATCTCGCCAACATTCAGGGAAATCCTGATGGTTTTCCCTTTACGCCACAGTTCAATGTTTGCGGGTGTTCCTGGCGACGACTGACTCACAAGGAGGGAAAGGTCGGCGGAGCTGGCAATTGCTTTGCCATCGAATTTCAGGATTACATCTCCAACCTCGATTCCCGCTTTGTCGGCAGGACTGCCTTTTTCCACCGAGCTGACCAGTGCGCCCTCGGGTTTGGCCAAGCCAAAAGTGTCGGCCAGCTGCTGGTCCACACCCTGTATCACGACACCGAGACGTCCCCGGCTTACCTTGCCATGGTCCACCAGCTGCCGTTCAACATTCATCGCGACATCAATCGGAATGGAGAATGACAAACCCTGAAAACCGCCGCTGCGGCTGTATATTTGAGAATTGATCCCGATCACTTCCCCGTTCATGTTGAATAGCGGGCCCCCGGAGTTGCCCGGGTTGACCGGAACGTCAGTCTGCAAGAATGGAACATAACCTTCGTCCGGGAGTGAACGGGATTTTGCGGAGATGATGCCAGCCGTTACAGTATTCTCAAACCCGAAAGGAGAGCCTATCGCCACCACCCATTCGCCTACACGGGAATTGTTGGGATCGCCAATCTTCACCGTCGGCAGATTCCTGGCGTTGATTTTAAGCACGGCAACATCGGAAGGCCTGTCAATACCAATCACTTTGGCTTTGAACTCGCGCTTGTCGGTGAGTTTTACGATGACTTCGTTGGCATCCGAAACCACATGAGCGTTGGTAAGGATGATCCCGTCCGGGTTGACGATGAAACCGGAACCCAGACCATGGGTGGGCACACTGCTTGGCGGTGACGGTAGCTGAAAGTGGCGGAAGAATTCGTAGAATGGATCATTGGGATCCATTTGCGGAAAATCCGGCAGTCCGGAAAATCCGGTTTTGACCGAACCGGATACGCTTATATTGACTACGGCAGGACCCTGCTGGCTGGCGATCCCGGCAAAGTCTGGCAGGGCGATAGTTGGATTCTTATGTGACTCTTGCGTGTATGGAGTCACGCTGGTGGTGGCCTTGGTCTCGCTCTCATGATCGAAATCCCGGTATAGATAGCCACTCGCGGTGGCTGCGGTGATAATAACGGCTATGGCAGCGTACTTAATCGGATCCGGTAAGTTTTTAAACATATCATTTCTCCTTCACGGGTAAATTATCATCGCCGTCAAAACAATGACACCATGCTCGACAGACGCTGGTAAATTTCTGGTTGCATACACTCGCTTTCCCATAAAGATAAATCCTTAAGATCGTCTTGTATCAGGATGCAGGCTAACTGAAGATTTTGTTTTTCTGGAGTTGGAAAAGTTCCCGTTCCTTGTTCAGGTTTGCATTGCCGGCGAGCAGGGGCGGACCTCAGCGGATTTGATGTTTGCCGCAAAGGGCGCAATCAATAGCCCCCGGCAAAGCCGGGGGCATGTGGCGAGCCTGCTTGATGCCCGATTGGGTCGGGTATTACTGGATGGTGATGCTCTTTGAGTTGGCGCCAATCCGTTTGGGCAGGTGCAACTCCAGTATCCCGTCGTTATATTTCGCCTGCGCCGCGGCATCGTCCACATCATGGTCAAGCACGAAAGTGCGGGAAACCTTGCCGTAATAACGTTCACTGAGAAGCATTTTCTCGCCTTCCTTCACCAGTTTCTCGTTTCTTGCCTCTGTGCTGATGGCAACCTGGTTGCCGTCTATCGTGACATGAATATCTTCCTTTTTCACGCCGGGTATTTCGGCGTGAACCGTGTAGGCCTTGTCGTCCTCACTCACATCCAGTTTGATTTGAGTTTCCTGTTGTCCTTCGAGCCGCACCGGACGCATGAAAAAACTGTGGAACAAATCGTCAAACGCCACATCAGCCGGTCTATAGCGCAAAATGTTGGCCATTACATCCTCCTGCTAAAAAATCCGGGACATCCCCGTGCCGCACAACATGGGAATCATTGCCCGGATTTCAAGTGGCTGTTTCAGGCCCTGAAACCTGTCGCGGCATCCCGGCACTTGGGGTGAACGTGAAGGAGTAGAAGCAAAGCACACTCGTATGTGGACAGGCTGCATATTCATCCCGAGAAAATAAAAAAATATGAATTGTCAGGGATTGATAAATATCCGGAAGGACCCGGGTTCATGCAACGGCACCGCGCGGTATTTTGCTGGCCGAGCAGTTGGGAATATTTGGCCCGGGGTGGCGTGTCATGTGTGCTGGATGATTGTTTCGCAGGAGGCCAATCAGGACATTTGCTTCTCCCCTTCGGCTAAGCTCACGAAGAAGCAAGTAAAGAATTTGGCCGCATTGGGATAAGGCTTGCGGGCGAGCCGCAGCGAATACATGCGTGGTATTCCACGCTGCCGATGGCGCTGAAGGCGGGATGCGCGGTCAGTTCGCTCGGAAACGGCAAATCGCCAGGCACTCTTCTTCAGGCAAGGGAGGCCAGCGCTGCATTCAAGGTTGCGCTGGGCCGCATGGCCTCGGCTGTCTTC
>VFSW01001976.1_pt1 | contig 31057 bp, 30 predicted proteins | sample 5358111 | NCBI WGS metagenome assembly VFSW01 (sample SAMN11554181, study PRJNA540505) | mine drainage metagenome | isolation source: sediment from site ElyBrook_90M | place: USA: Ely Copper Mine, Vershire, VT | collected 2017 | reverse complement strand
ACTCATCGCACGATGCAGTCGCCAAGGATGAGCACATCGAGCAGGGCCGACCGTGGCGTGTCCGCACCGATATACAGGATCGATCGTCTGCCTGGCGAAGTGCTGCAAGCGCAGATGGAAAGCTAGCCCGCGCGACTCGGACGAAATACTCACTACGTTGTGATTCCTTCACGCTGGCTGCATTTTGATCAGGGTGAAGGAAATTTCATTCGCGTGGATTTGGAGATGCCCTTTACTTTTTCTCGGCGTTCTTGGAGCGCCGGCGTTGGTGCAGTTTGTTGAAGTCCTTCACATAGACGCGTAGTCCAAAGTTTGGCGTGATTTTTGTATAGCCCGCCGCGAGCTGTTCCTCGTAATGGTCCAGATAGAAATCCAACGGATCGCCGGGATCCATGTCGATCAGAATCATATCCGTGTCGTTCATGGTCAGTTTACCGAAGCGAAGAGTATTCCCGTGGTATGACATGTAATTTCCAACGCGCAGATATTTGATGGGTTTAGCGTCATTGCTCCCAAACGTCTGCACCAGGGTATTGCCTTCAAATCGAATGGCGGTGACCTTGCCGCGGATGTGTGGTGCCGGCAAAACCTCCGAAAGATCGAGAATCAAATCGTTCTGGTCAGTGGCCACGCCTGGAATCTTGCCAGTCTTGACGAAATCGGCAATCTGCACATTGAAGAGGGCCATCAATCCTTTCACCGAAACATGTAACGCCTTGATTTTCTCACTGTGCAGGCGGATCTTTCCGTCGCGAGTCGGAGTCAAAACTCCGTCGGTTTCAAACGGTATGTCGCCTTTCGCATGCAGCTTGCCTTTTATCTTCAGGCGGTTGTTCTCCATCGTGACCGAAATATCCTTCAACGGCGCATTCGCGCTCGCGAAAACGTAGGAATTGAATACATTCGCGAGCGAAACAGTATCGATTGCGATTTTTCCCGAGCCGATTTCGATATTGAAGGATTTCTTATCGTCGAATATCGGGAATTTGTAATCACCGGTGGGGACAACGTCGCCGTTCAGCGTCTCAATATGGACGACGACAGAATCCGAAAAGTGATAGAGAACGTTCCGCATCTGCACTTTCACGTGAGCTTTTTGATCGCCGGAAGCGGGCTGCGTTTGCGCCCTCAGTGCGAATGGAATCAGAATGCAAGCGACGAGGCAGAAAACCCTGCAAATCGAATGCCAGGTAATTCTGGTGCAAAAAAAAGAACAGCCCTTGGTTTTTGGTCGCAAATCGCACACCCCCGACTATTAAGATGGCGCGGGCTGCGGCTGCGTCGCTCTGTTCGTTCATAATTCGATACTCTTCGCGGATATCCGTGACACTGCGGTGAGGATTTCATCGAAATGACCGACGGACTTCCGCGCGCCGCTGTTTCAAGCCATAATGTGCGGACAAATGGGCACAAATCTGAGCGACATTATCGCCGGGTACAACGCAAGTTCGCCTCTTGCTGAAGCTTGCACGATTCCGTCTTCGTGGTATGTCGATGCGCGCGTTGCGCAACTCGAAAACGACGCGGTGTTCGGGAGGAATTGGCAAGCGGTCGGCCGCGCCAGTCAGGCCGCTGAGCCGGGACAATTTTTCACCGCTGATGTTGCCGGGGAGCGCATCGTCGTTGTGCGAAGCGCCGATCGCGAACTGCGCGCTTTCTATAATGTGTGCCGGCACCACGCCGCGGCCGTAGTCACGGAAGCCGAAGGCCACGCGGCGAATTTCCGCTGCCCGTATCACGGCTGGACGTATGGAATTGACGGCACATTGAAAGGCACGCCGGATTTCGACGGCGTGTGTAATTTCGATCGTAGCAAAAATGGCTTGGCGCCCGTTCGCGTGGCAACATGGGAGAAATTCGTTTTCGTTAATTTGGACGCGCAGTCCGGACCGCTTGAAGCTTTTCTGGGTGGCCTGATAAAGCGCGTGGCGCCGCTTCGTCTTGCATCCCTGCACTTTTTCGAGCGACGCAGCTACGAGCTGAATTGCAACTGGAAAGTGTACGTTGACAATTTTCTCGATGGCGGCTATCACGTGCCGTATTTGCACAAGGGACTGAACAGCGTGCTCGATTATGCGAATTACACCATAGAAAACGAAGATCGTTTCTGCCTGCAATCGAGTCCTGTGGAGACGTCGAGCGCAACCGCCGATGCTGACGCGGCGGCAACGCGGCAGGGTAATCGCGCGTTCTATTTCTGGCAGTATCCGAATTTCATGCTGAACTGGTATGAAGGCTATCTCGACACGAATCTTGTGTTGCCGCTCTCGATTGATCGCTGCCGCGTGATTTTTGATTTTTATTTTGCGGGTACCGGAGACGCCGCGAAGGAATACAATCAGCAAAGTGTCGCGGTCAGCCATCGCGTGCAGGAAGAAGATGTTGGAATATGTGAAGCGGTCCAGCGCGGGTTGCATTCGCGCGCTTATGTGGCCGGCCGCCTTTCCGTGCGCCGCGAAGCGGGCGAGCATTTATTTCACCGGCTGTTGCACGCGGATCTCAAGGCAGGGCTGGATCGCGGACACGACTGAGCAGTGACATCGCGCGGAGTTCCCACCCTTCGCACAGAACGCTCACTTCGCAAAATTCGCTCAGTGTAGGCAGGATGGGGCGCATCCGGAAAATCAGCTAACAAATAAGTCGGAGGTGAATCAAGCATGGACGCCAAAGCGGGTGCGCAAGAGCGATTTCGCGGCGCGCGAAAAAACATACTGAATCTGAGCCACCGAATCCACGCGAATCCAGAACTTGGATTTGCGGAAGAGAAGGCTTGCGCGTGGCTGGCCGATGAACTGGTGGACGCTGGATTCGACGTGGAGCGCGGCTTGTGCGATGTGCCGACGGCGTTCATTGCGCGCGCTGGAAGCGGGCCATTGCACATTGCGATCTGCGCGGAATATGACTGCCTGCCGGAGATTGGGCACGCGTGCGGTCACAACATGATCGCAGCGATGGCCGTGGGCGCGGGAATCGCCGCGGCGAAAGTGGCGGACGATGCGGGATTGACGGTCAGCGTGATTGGCACGCCGGCGGAAGAGGTTGGCAACGCGAGCGGGAAAATCGTGATGCTCGAACGCGGCGGGTTTGCCGGAATTCACGCGGCGATGATGGTGCATCCCGCCCCCGTAGAAATGCTCGAAGCGCATCTAATTGCGGCGTCGATTTTTGACGTGTATTACACCGGGAAGGAAGCGCATTCGTCCGCGTTTCCGGAAATGGGGATCAATGCGGCGGACGCGCTGACGGTGGCGCAAACATCGATCGGACTGTTGCGGCAGCATCTGCGCCCGACGGACCGCGTTCACGGAATCATTACGCACGGCGGCGACGCGCCCAATGTGGTGCCTGCGCATACTTCCGCGAAATATATGGTGCGCGCGGAAAGTATCAAAGAGCTGGACGACGTGCGCACCAAAGTGCATCGCTGCTTTGAAGCAGGCGCGATTGCGACCGGCGCGAAGCTCGAAATTCGCGGCGGCGACAAACCGTACGCCGACGTGCGCTACGACCACGAACTCAGTATGATTTACAAACGAAACGCGGAAGCGCTGGGGCGACAATTTCCCGAGTTGACTCCGCAGATGGCGCGAATGGCTGCTTCGACGGACATGGGCAATGTTTCCCATGCGATTCCGTCAATTCACCCGATGATTGGAATCAATTCGCTGCCCGCGGCGAATCATCAGCCGGAATTCACGGCGCATTGCATCACGGAAGAGGCGGACAAGGCAGTGCTCGACGGCGCGCTGGCGATGGCGTGGACCGCGATTGAAATGGCAGGTAACGCTGTGTTGCGCGCGCGCTTGATGAAGAAATCGGAAGCGCGAGCGAACGGTTAGTTTTATTTCTCTTCGAGCAGCGATTTCCAATGGGACAAATGATTCAACGAAGGTGTGTGCGTGTGATCGAGCACAAGCGGCGTGATGGAAATGGCGTTCTCGGCGATCGCGGCGTAATCGGTATCCGGGTCGATTCCTTCCAGCAATTTTTGTTCATGCAGCCAGTAATAGGTGCGGCCGCGCGGATCTTCGCGGCGTTCGAGAACGTTGCGGGTGATTTTCGGTGACTGACGCGTGAAGCGCACGCCGCCTTTCCAGGGATGAGGGATGTTGACGTTGAGCAACACGCCTGGAGGCAAACCTTCTTTCAAAATCAGCGGCGCGAGGCGCTCGATAAATCGCATCGCAGGCTGATAATCGAAATTCTTTCCGCGATGCACAATCGAAACGGCAATCGCAGGAACGTGGTTTATCGCTGCTTCCATCGCCGCGCCCACCGTGCCCGAATAATAGACATTTTCTCCCAGGTTGCCGCCCGGATTAATTCCGGAAACGACGAGATCAGGACGCACGGGCAATAGGGAATGAAACGCGAGAATCATGGCGTCTGCGGGCGTTCCGTCGACGGCCCATTCGCGCTCGGCAATTTGCTCGCAGAAAATCGGTTTGCGAAGCGTGAGCGATTGCGCGGCGGCGCTGCGTTCGCTCGAGGGAGCGACAACGGCGACCGTGCCGATACTTGCCAGTCCCAGCGCGAGAGCGCGGAGACCCGGCGCGAAAATTCCGTCATCGTTCGTGACCAAAATGTTCGACATGAAGAGCGAATCGATTATAAATCAACCATCGGGCAGCCCGAGGGATTTGCTGAAAAGGTGTGCGCTGACTAAGCGAGAAAATGGTCGGGACGACTGGATTCGAACCAGCGACCTCACGCACCCCAAGCGTGCGCGCTACCAGGCTGCGCCACGTCCCGACCGTTGCAGAAGCTTCCGCCAGTGAACCCCGAAACAAGCAACCTGGCAATCCGGAGCGCGTAGCTATTTCACGTCCGACTGGAAGCAAAAATAGCGTATCACCGCGGTTCGAGGAGGGTCAAGGCGGCAAGAAGCTCTTCGCGAAGATCGAGCAGATACTTGCGCTGCGCGCGGGAAAGTTCATGGTCGCGCTCGCGAGCGGGAGGCGGCGCGGGAGCCGGCTCAACGCCCGGCTCGGCGATTCCACTCTGCTCGGCCAGATGGCGACGCGCGCCGGCGATTGTGAAACCTTCATCGTAGAGCAGGCGCTTGATTTCGAAGACGGTTTCGATGTCTTCGCGGCGGTACATGCGGTGGCCGCTCGAGCTCTTCACGGGTTGCAGTGTGGGGAATTCGGTCTCCCAGTAGCGCAGGACGAACGCTTTGGTCGCGGTCAAGCGGCTGACTTCGCCGATGCGGAAAAGGCTTTTGTCCGGTATGGCCGTCATTGGCGCTACGGATGACATAGCTGTTTCGTTCCTTTTTTTGCCCGCTTCTAAATATTATGGTAGGCCGATTTCGCGGGGTGTCAACCCCCGGCCGCGAGCGATCTGCATTGCGATGCTCACGATTGCGGTTCAAGATTTACGGTACGCAGAAAACGAGGCGGCTTGCGGAAGTGAGTCGCCTGTTCGAAGCCGTAGGCAATCTTGATTAATGTCGGCTCGCTCCATGCACGCCCGAAGAACGAAATGCCGACGGGCAGGCCGAAAACGAAGCCAGCAGGGACATTGATATTCGGATAGCCCGCCACCGCCGCGAGCGACGAGCTGCCGCCCGTGTCGTGGTCCCCGTTGACGAGATCGGTGAGCCACGAAGGGCCCGCGGTGGGCGCGATTAACGCGTCGAGCTTATGCTGGTCCATCACTGCGTCGATTCCTTGCTGGCGAGTGAGACGATGATCTTTCGCGAGGGCGTCGAGATAGACCTTATCCGTCAGCGGGCCTCTCGCCTCGCATTGCACCATGATGTCCTGGCCGAAATACAGAAGCTCCTTGTCATGATTGCGGTCATTGAATTCGATAATTTCCTTCAGCGAATGCACGGGAGCGTTTGAGAACTGCGCGAGGTATTTGTTGAGGTCCGCCTTGAACTCGTGCTGCAACACGATATTTTCCGACGCGTCGAATTTGCCAAGCGAGCCGATTTCGACCGGGTCAACAAGGACGGCGCCTTCGCTCTTCATGGCATCGAGCGCGACTTTCATTACAGGAGCAAGCTTCTCGCTGAAGTCGAACAATTTTCTGACGACTCCGATGCGCGCGCCGCGCAATCCGTCGCGGTCGAGGAACTTTGTGTAATCCGCCGATGCTTTTCTGGACGGCGCTTGGGTGGCGGCATCGTCCGGGTCAACTCCCGCCAGCGCACTCAAGAGCGCGGCCGCATCGGCGACGGTGCGGCAAATCGGTCCGGCGGTGTCTTGACTGTGCGAAATAGGAATAATTCCCGCGCGGCTGACGAGTCCGACTGTTGGCTTGATGCCGACCACGCCATTCGCCGAAGACGGGCAAACGACCGAGCCATCCGTCTCCGTGCCGACGGTAATCGCGGCGAGATTTGCGGAAGCGGCAGCACCGGAACCGGAACTCGAGCCGCACGGATTGCGGTCGGTCGCATAAGGATTGTTCGTTTGCCCGCCGCGGCCGCTCCATCCGCTGGACGAATGACTCGAACGGAAATTGGCCCACTCGCTCAGGTTGGTCTTGCCTAAAATTACGGCGCCCGATTCGCGCAATCGGCGCGCGACGCCCGACTCTTTGGTTGGGGTGAAGCCGGAAAGCGCGAGGGAGCCGGCGGTGGTCATCATACGGTCAGCGGTGCCAATGTTGTCTTTGATCAAAACCGGAATGCCATGAAGCGGACCGCGCGGGCCTTTGGCTTTGCGCTCCGCATCGAGTGCATCAGCAATCGAGAGCGCATCAGGATTCAGTTCAATAATGGCGTTTATCGCGGGGCCCTGCTTGTCAATCTCCGCGATGCGGTCGAGATATTTTTGCGCGAGCGAACGCGCCGTGAACTTTCCCGATTTCATCCCGTCTTGAAGCTCCGCAACGGTCACTTCATCGAGCTCGAAAGGTTTCACTCCTGCCGGTGACTCTTGGAATCGCGGTCCCGCGAAAACCGGTGCGGCGAACGAGGCCGCGCCCAGAACGGCGGCGGACCCGAGAAATTTCCTGCGGCTCAGTTCGGAGACAGCGTCTTCGTCATGTTTTGGGGACAAGGTGTGTGGCTCCTGTTCTTGAATAAAAGTTGCGGACCCTCCGCGGCAATGGGATGCGAAATTGGCCAGTTGGGTTTTTCAACTGGGCGATTGTAAGCGAACGGCCGGCGGATTTCACGGGCGATTCCATTCGTGAGATTCAGTTCTCGCGCCCGGGCGCACGACGCGTGCGCTGTTTGACGCGCTGCTGAAAACGGATGGGCGTTCCGGTGAAATCGAATTTTTTACGGAGCTGGTTTTCAAGGAAACGCTAGTAACTGAAATGCAGGCGGCGAATCTGATTCGTGAAAAGCACGAAAGTGGGCGGGGCCACTGAAGCCTGCGTGACGTAATAAATTTTAATCTTGCGGCCGGATGGCGAAGTGCCGCGTTCGAGATCCACAGCGGCCAGCCAGCGATTTAACTCGCCGGTGGAGACGCGGCGCTCGCGCGAGGCCATGACCTTGTCGATCAGCGCAAAAAGCCCGCCAGTGCGTTCACCCGTGAGCGCGGATAGAAAAATGATGGGGGCATAATCGAGGAACTTCAACTTTTCGCGAATCAGTTTTTCATAGTCGCCCATCAGCTTCATCGGATTGAAAGCGGCTTTTTCAGGCTTTGCCTTTTTCTCAGCGGCGGCGCGGTTTTGCGCAGCTTCGAGCGCGAGGTCCCATTTATTGATGACGACTATAAGCGCGCTGCCGGATTGCTGCGAATAACTTGCAATCGTAGCGTCGTGCGAAGTGACGCCCAGCGCTCCATCGACGACGAGCAGCGCGACGTCCGCGCGTTCGAGATGACGCCGCGCCATCACCACGCTCAGCTTTTCAGCGACGAGACGCGTTTTGCCTTTGCGGCGGATCCCCGCCGTGTCGAGAAACCGGTACATCTTGCCATTCTGCTCGACGACGGTATCAACGGCGTCGCGCGTGGTGCCGGGCTCGGCGGAAACAATCGAGCGATCTTCGCCGACCATGCGATTGAGCAGCGTGGATTTCCCAACGTTCGGCCGCCCGACAATGGCGATGTTGATTTCCGGCGGCGTTTCAGGCGCAGCACCAGCGGAAAAATCCGCGGTCAGCGAATCGAGAAGATCGTCGATGCCAAGGCCGTGCGCGCAGGAAACCGGGAAGACCTGCGCGCCCAATTCGTAAAAAGACGCGGCCAGCGCAATGTGTTTTGGCGTGTCGACTTTATTGGCGACGATTACGGGCGGCTTGCCCGCGCGACGAAGGAGTTGCGCCAATTCGAAATCGAGCGGGACGGGCCCAGTGCGAGCGTCCGTAACCAGAATCACGTGCGTCGCGTTCTTGATCGCCATGTGCGCTTGGCGAAGAATCTCTCCGGGGATGCCGGCTTTGTCTTCTGGAACGATTCCACCCGTGTCGACCACCTCGAAGGGTCGGCCTTCCCATTCCGCGGTACCGTAGATGCGGTCGCGCGTGATGCCGGGCTCGTCGGTGACAATCGAGCGGCGCGTGCCGGTCAGGCGATTGAAGAGCGTCGACTTGCCCACGTTGGGGCGTCCGACAATTACGACGGATGGCAATTTGCCTGTGATCGTCTTCGCGTTGCTGCTGATTTTGCTATTCGATTGGCCGTTTGATTTGCTGTTCATAGGGGAGCCGACGCGCGCTGCGCAATCCTTTACCCTACCACGTCGGCGGCGGTTATGGTGGTTCGCCTATGGCCGGCTCGAGGCCGCCGTTTGAAAATCATGATGGCGCAACTTTGCGTGTTCCGGCGCATTGTTATACTTTTTAGTGTCTGGAACGAGCGTAAATCGTCGATTAACTGGGATTGATTGAGAATGGAAATCGTGGCATTGGCCGGCGGAGTTGGGGCGTCGAAGTTCCTGTTGGGACTTAGCCGCGTGATGGATCCGCGCGAACTCACGATTGTCGTCAATACGGGCGACGACATCGTGCTGCACGGGCTGACGATCTCGCCAGACCTCGACATTGTGACCTATACCTTGGCGGGCGTCGTCAATTCGGAAACGGGCTGGGGCTTTACTGACGAGACCTTCCACGCGCTCGAGCAATTGTCGCGCTTTGGAGGTCCGAGCTGGTTTCATCTTGGCGATCGCGATCTCGCAACGCACATTCACCGCACGGCCATGATGCGCTCCGGCGCGAGTCTGTCGAAAGCGGCGGAGTCGATTCGGCAAGCGCTCGGCGTAAAGGCCAGGATTTTGCCGATGAGCGATCAGCCGGTTCCCACGATGATTCAAACGCCAGAGGGGCGGCTCAACTTTCAGGAGTACCTCGTGCAGCGCCGCGCCGAGCCTGTAGTTTCGGGAATTTCGTTCGAAGGAGTTGAACAGGCGCATCCTGCCCGGGGTGTACTTGAGTCGTTCGAACATGCCGCAGCCATCGTCATTTGCCCCAGCAATCCGCTGATCAGCATCGGTCCCATACTCGCGGTGCCGGGAATTCGCGAGAAGTTGCGCGAACGAAGGAACAATGTGGTGGCAATTTGCCCCATTGTCGGCGGGAAATCGCTGAAAGGCCCATCTGACCGCATGCTCGCGCAACTTGGTTTCGATGTCTCGGCAAGCGGCGTTGCGCGAATGTATCAAGACATTTGCGCGACATTTGTGATCGATCCGGTTGACGCCGGCGAAACACAGGCGATTGAAGATCTGGGCATGAAAGCCGTTATGCGCAACACGGTCATGAGCACGCTCGACGATAAGGAACAGCTCGCGCGAGACATGCTTGAGTTGCTCTCGACACGAGCCACGGGCGCGCCATGAAGGCGATTCTGATTCCCGTGAAAGAATTTCGCGAGGCAAAGAAGCGTTTGGCGCCGCATTTTTCCTCCGCCGAACGCGCGGCACTGGCGGAGGCGATGTGCGAGGATTTTTTTGCGGTGGTCGCGGCGACCCGTTGTGTTGAGCGCGTGTTTGTCGTCAGCAAGGAACCCGGCGCTCTGGCGCGCGCGCGCGAACGCGGATGGGAAACAATCCTTGAGACGCGGCAGATCTCGGAAAGCGATTCCGTTGATGCTGCTTCGCAATATTGCGCCGCGCAAGGCGTTAATGTGCTGCTGCGGCTGCCGATCGATCTTCCTTTAGCGGAGCCACAGGACATCGAAGCCGTCTTTCGCAAGTTTGATGAGAGGCTTGACGAGAAGTTTGACGGTGCGCCGGCGGCTGTTCTGATTCCGTCAAGGGACGGCACTGGCACGAACGCTCTGTTACGCACACCGCCCGGGCTTTTCCCATCGCGCTTCGGGCCCAATAGCTTCGCGCTCCATCTAGCGGAGGCAGAGCGTTGCGGCGCGCGAGTATGCGTGCTCAGAAACGCGCGGCTGGAATTAGATGTGGATGAACTCGAAGATCTTCGTGGAGTACGCACGCATCTGCGGCCCGGTTCCGCGACGGCGCGCTGGTGCAACGCGCACAACATAGGAGATTCTGGAAACTGTCCTGTTGCGTCTGATCTCAGCGAGGAGCGGGAATCGGAAGGCCGGTGAACCGCAGGCCAGTGCGGTGAACTTTGTACTTACCGTTGATGGAGAGAATAAGGGCGGTCATTTGCTCGACGATGCGGGCGTTTTCGAGCCGCCCACCGTTGATCGCGCGGAGTCCGGGGATTTTTTCTACAAGTTCCGCCGTCACCTGACGCGCGCGCTCGTCATCCGTGCACACGACGACGTCCGAGTCCACCGGGCCGTCACCGTTCAGCAGACCCGCCGAGACATTCTGCAAAGCAGCCGCAACGCTCACGCCTTCCGGGACCATTTCTGCCGCTTGTTGTGCCGCAGAGCCCTGCCAAACGCCCAGCGTTCGCGTGGGGAGACCGCCAACGGTGGCAGCCAACGGAACCGTTGTATCGATCAAAATAGCGCCGGCTTGAAATGAAGAGCGCAGTTTCTTGAGCAATGTTGCGTGGGCTGAAAACGGAACCGTGAGGACAACTATGCCGGCCTGTGCGATGGCTTCAGCATTTTCCGCGCCATCGACGTGTCCTGCCGCTCCGGCATTCGCGGCAATCTGGGCGGCGGCTTCGCGAGCTTTCTGTGCGTCGCGGGAGCCGATGATGACCGACTCCCCTGCGCGAGTCCAGCGAAGCGCCAGGCCCAACCCTTCTGCTCCTGTCCCTCCGACAATCGCGATCGTGCGTGGCATCGGCAATCCGCAGTAGAGATCTGAAAAGCAACCAGGTTCCGCGAACAACGGAACCATCGCGCATCATACACGATTGCGCACGATTGCGTCTTCGGCCGAGGCGACTCCTCGCGAGAATGAATTTCGCCCCCGTTTCTTTTGCGGCCAACCTATCGAAACAGGTCTCGTTCGACGGGACGAATTAAATCGTGTCCGCTTCCCACCCGTTGTGGGAGAGCAACGCCGCGAATCACCGCGACAGGAATCGCATTCGATTTGCCCATAACAAGTTCCGCGGCCGAGGCAAGTTCGTCCGCGACGGCAATAATTGTCGCCTGCAACGCCTTTCCGCTGGCGTCACGCTTGCCGCGATAATCCACCAGCGCGTCGATTCCGGCAACGCCCAAGGCTACGTTTACCAGGCCTTCGCGCCAGGGCCGTCCGAACGTGTCGGAAATCAGGACAGCAATGGAAACACCAAATTGTTTTGCAAGTTTCGCTTTCAAGCGCCGCGCCGAGCGATCGGGATCTTCCGGGAGCAACACCGCCGTACCCTTGGCGGTGTTCGAAGTATCGACGCCCGCATTTGCGCAGATGAATCCATGATGCGTCTCCGCGATGAGCACTCCCTTTTCCATGCGCACAATGCGCTTCGCTTGCCGCAGAGCGAGTTCTATAACGCGTGCGTCTTTCTCATGCTGTGCCGCCCAGCGCACTGCCCGTTTCGATGGCGTAATGGAATCGAGCTTGACGATTTGTCCTTCGGATTTGGAAACGATCTTCTGCGCGACAACGAAAATATTTCCGTGCTCGATCGACAGGGAACGACGCGCGACGGCCTTGACAATGACGCCGGCGAGATCGTCACCAAGCACGATTTCGGGTATTCCCGTGAGTGGAATAATTTCGACCGGCGCCGGCACCCATGATTTTTCATTACCTTGTCGCTTCGCTGTTCGCCGCATCATTCCGGTTCCCAGTTCAATTTTGAGCGAGATGGGATGTGAGTATATCAGGACCGTGGGAGGTTTAATTTTGCAGGCCGTCTGATGGAACTGCGATCAAGGGCGGGAGCCGCCGGATCGCCAGGCGACTCCCCGCACACGCTTCGTGGCAGCTGGAAGCTGTAGTTTACTTCGAGGGCTCAACCTGGAGGTTATTCGTTACCGAAAACACATTTGGGACGCTATTGGCCTGAAGGCCGGCTACGTTCCTGTCTGCTGCGCTGGATACGAACCCCTCCAGCGTGACGTGGCCATTCTTGACGATGATGTGAATCGATTGAAGGTTCCCCACACCATATCGTTGCAGCGAGGCCTGGGAATAGATTTTCCGGTACTCCGCAAAGCGAATCTGGTTGTCCATGGGGCTGTTTGGAAGGACTTCGATCTGGTTGTCGACTTTCTCGACACCCTCTATGTGCTTTACGGCCGCCTCAGCATCGGATTTAACGGAAGGGTTCACAACTTGCCCTTTCAGGGTCACCGTATATCCATTGACCGAGTATTGGAGATTGTCGAAAACCGTGTACCACGGCAGCAATAGCAGTTGATGGCGAACTTCCTGTTTTAGCCAGTCCGCGTATCGTTGGGTGCCCTTTTCAGGAACGCTTCGTTGTTGTTTCGCCTGCGTGATTCCCGCACCGAGTATCGACAGCGATAGCATGCTCAGTAAGATTGCCTTCACGAACCGTATCATCAGCGTTCTCCTTGCTTTTTGCGGCAGAGCAGGGCCGGAGCCCACGACAAGCGTATTGTCGGGAAGGGCGAATCTCAATCCAGAGAGAGAGGTATTTACGAACGGGAGAAAGCCGTAGCGCGGGTCCGTCGGCAAACCCACTCCGGACGGCGTTACTGCGAACGCGCCGCCAGTTCCGTGACTGTTGGATTTGCACAACTGCTTCACCAAGCGATGTCACGATCAAATCTGCCTCAACGATTCTAAGAAGGACCCTAGTCTTGTTTCTCTTGGAATCGTCATAGGCATTGAACCAAGAATCGGCCGAGCTTTGACAGGTCCGCGCGTTTCTGCCTATACGGTTTTATCTGCAGGCAATCTCAATAGTCCTCTGTATTGGTGAATTGAGCCTGATGCTCTAGCCTTTACTTTGTGAATGCCGTGCTTGTCATCTGGCAAAGGACACCGCTATGTTAGGGAAAACACCTGGGCTATTCGGCATCTATCTGAACTCGACGTGCCTGCAGAAATCAGTCGAGTGCCTTAAAGCGATTGGTGTTCGGGCCAACGATGTGGCAGTTCTCTTGGCCGCATCGCAGAGTGGCAGCAGAATGCAACCGGAAAGAGCTGTGCCCAGTTTCATGGGTTCATTGACGCGTATCAGCGTTCCCGCCTCCGGTGTGCTGACTGACACGCTGATAAATCTCGGCATACCTGAATATAACGCGGAGCGTTACGAAAACAGAGTTCAGAACGGTGGCATGCTAATGTACGTGCGCTGTGTCAGCCCCGCGTGGATTGATCGCATCGCCGAAATTCTGAAGCAAACAGAGGCCGTGGACATCCTGTTCAGCCGCGACGCCAGAGCGCAAATTCGATCGGCGCGCGTCGAACAGCCTTATGGATCTGAACTGGCGGTCTGCGGAAGCGGAGCTGCGTTAAGGCAGCCGAGCGCCGGCGCGATGACAACGAGCGAAATATAAGCTTTTTGTGTTTTTTGCAGGAATCCTCTTCAACAGGAGTTTGAATGGGCGTATCTCCTCATTTCCGGCGCGGTGTTTGTCCGAGCTGCCATTGCCAGACAGTGCGTCGCTCTCATCGAGTTGGATTGCTCGAACGAATCGTGCTGACCGCATTTTCGGTCCGCCCTTACAGGTGCGTTGATTGTGACAGACGTTTTTATCGGTACGACGGCGCCCTGCTGCGCGCCGTTCCGGTGCGCTCGCGCTAAAACGCTGAACTCTTTCCCTGTTTGATTCTGCAGGAACGTGTTAGCAGGAAACGTCAGTTCGTGTGCGATTTTGACCCCTCGCATCTGCTGATTCAAAACCACCTATTTGTCGGAGTAGCACGGATACAGCAACCTCCGCCCAAAGTTACAGCATGGCTCGGATAGACCCGATTGGCCCTTTCGGTTACGGTGCTCAAGGATTCAGCGGCACGATCAAGGAACGAGAAATGAAGCGTTTTTTAATACGCCATTTATATAGTACCGGTCGCCCCGCGCCGACATGTCTACAAGCGCTTGGGAGTTATTTCCCGTGCTCCGCGAGCTCTGCTCATTCGTTTAATAAACGGCGCGGGGAGACCGTCCATATCACGGAAAGGCCGGATTTCGCAGCAGCGCGGCGCCCCCGTTTTCTCGGAACGCCGCTTGAATATCTCAGAGGTTCCGTTCGGCTCAAGCTCACGCGAACTCTTCGTTTCAGCAGCAACATTCGGACTCAAATCTCGCTAGCGGATGCCACGAGGTAATCCTGTGCCAAACGATCGTAGAAGTCTTGAACCCACCATCACCAGCGAAGCGCCGGAAACTGCCGCAGATCAGAGCTCCATTGACGAGGCCCTCCTTGTCCTGCAGGCGCAGTCCGGCGACAGCGCGGCTTTCTCCAAGCTGATCCGCCCTTATATGCGCAAGGCCTATCACGTAGCGCTCAAGATCACCGGCAATCGCGAAGACGCCGAGGATGCAGCGCAGCAAACCTTACTGAAGGCCTACGCGCACATCGACCAGTTCCACGGGGACGCTCGCTTTTCGAGCTGGCTGATTCGAATTGCCATCAATGAAGCTCGCATGAAAGTACGGAAGCGACGCTCGGAAGATTGCTACCTGTCGTACGACGTCAGCACCCCCGGCCGGAACCCCAGCACCGTCGAAATGCTCTGCGCCGGTGAATCCTCTCATCCTGAGGTCCTGTATTCCAAGAGTGAGACTCAGCGCGTGCTTCGTGAAGCCATCGATGGTCTTCGCAGTTCTTCGCGAGTTGTCGTTTGGCTGCTGGGATTGCAGGAACGGCAGACCAAAGAAGCCGCCAAGATTTTGAATCTGTCTGAATCTGCCGTTAAGACGCGGTTCTTACGCGCACGGCAGCAACTGCGCGAATGCTTGACAGAGCGCATGTAGAGAATCACGGAGCAATAGGCTCAACCGAGGTGGCCTTGCCATGAGCGGACTCTCGGCGACAAGGCGACGCGAGCATCGTCATTTCGTTGACTCTGGCTCGCGCTCCCATGGGCGGGTCACCTGCGTTAACGCGTCTCGGCGTGAGCGTTGTGAATCAATCGAGCCTGCGACGCTCTTCGGTAATGCCGCAGCTCCGTTGGCTTGCTTTCAAGAGAGCGTTTTGGAGTCCCTGTTTCCCGTGTGCAAAACTACTCGCCGTAAGGAGAAAGCCAGCCAGGATCTCTAGCCCGGCAGAATACCGCCAACAGGAGTCTTTCGTCCGTTTTCGCCCCAGCCCGATCCCAGTCCATTCTTAATGTAGAGAATCCGCTCAGGAGGAAAAAACATGAGGCGTATCTTTCTTTGTTTGCTTGTAGGTCTGTTTGCTGCTCCGTTCGCGTTGGCCCAATCATCCGGCGATCATGTTGAAGCCGGAGTTTTCGTTGACTATTTTCGCCCGAATCCACCAGATTCAAATTATGCCGGCTTGGGCGCGCGATTGGGCTTCAACGTCAGAAGGAACATCCAGTTGGAAGCCGAGATGAATTACGATTTCAACCGCGTCTTCACCGAGGATTTCAATTCAGGCGGCTCGATTACCACCACCCAATCCAACCTGCGAATTCTCCACGGGCTGATTGGGCCGAAGTTTCAGACAGGCTCGGGTGCGGTTCGCCTTTTCGCGACCGTCAAAGGCGGATTCATTAATTTTAGATTCGACCCCCGGCCGGCATCCTTTTCAACTTTCACAAGCAGTGTCGAAGGGCTGCGCGACGACAATATAAATGGAGTCGTTTACCCGGGAGCGGGTGCAGAGGCTTTTTTCGGCCCGATCGGCCTTCGTCTCGACGTGGGCGACGAGATTTTCTTCAATCACGGAGCTCACAACAACCTGCGCGTGACGTTCGGTCCGAGTATCCGTTTTTAGCCACATCCGTAATCTTCCGGCCCGGCTCGCCGAACGCGCCACTCATCGGCGAGCGGGCCGTTTTTACGCCATTCTTTCGCGGCCGTACATTTACTCAAGCCTTGTTTGAAAGACCTCTGGACAGACTTGCCCGCCACAGGATTGACGACCCACGGCAATTGAAACGCGCATAAGCCTGGCATTCGCTTGTGGCATCACCAGGCAAAGGCATCGAACTCGTTTGGACGGCTGGCGGCGGGTCACTCTAAGAGGAAGGCTGAAATCAGCGGATTGGCTTTGCGGCTCGAAGAAACCCTGTCGCGGGACTCCCCGGAATCTTCCCAAGGAGTCCCAGACCAAGGTCTGAAACGTAGGTGCTTACGACTGTGGAGTTACGTGAACGGTCACTGCAACGTTGTTGCCGTTGGCGTCGGTGCGATAGCTTACGTCTGCATTCGCGCCCACTGCCAGTTTCCCGTCGACCGTTGTGTTCTGGTCGATGGTAAACGTCATCTCTTTGCCCTGATTCGGATCCTGGGTCTGCATGGAGGCTTCACTACGGCTCGGCGGAGTGGTCGAGACGGTCTTGAGCGTGAATGAGCTACTGGAGACGGCCGTGATTTTCCCCGAAGCAGACTGCAATTGCGCCGCATTCTGGCTTGGCGTTGCGGACTGGTGTCCGGCTGGAGACGCAGGCAAGGCCCACGCCGCGCCCGCGAGCAGCGCGCTGGATATAATGGAAAGAGCGATATTGCGAACGTTCTTCATGCGATAAACCTCCTCGAAGTTTCAATTGCACCTGTACTGCTTGCAATACTGGTACCAGTCTTATTTCACGTGCTCCGCGGATGCCGAACCTGTGCAAGCACAGCCTTTATCAAAGAGCGTCATTTATTCTTGTGGTACTGAACCTCAGCAATATCTTCTCTCTACGATTCCAATCTACATTGTCCTGACTGCAGAATGCGTGCGCTTGGCTGTTTCACCACCAATTGCTCAAGGGCCAATTTAGATAGTTTTGACCGCTTTAACCTGGAGGTGTTAAGCTTCGGCTGGCGGAAATCGCCGTAAGGATTTTGCGGTATTGCAGAAAACTAGAGTCCATAGCTAATTAAGCGCGAGCTAACTGGCACATGAAAACTCTTCGCATTCTGATTGCCGATGATCACGACCTGATGCGCAGGGGAGTCAAGGCGCTGCTCCAATCCCACGCGGGCTGGGAAGTCTGTGGAGAAGCCCATACGGGCCGCGAGGCCGTTGCCAAGTCTGAAGAGCTCAAACCCGATGTTGTGATACTTGACATCAGCATGCCTGAATTGAATGGTGTGGAAGCGGCGCGAAGGATTCGCAAAGCCTCTCCGAATACGGAAGTCCTAATTCTGTCAGTGCACTATTCCGATCAGTTGATCCGCGAAATTCTGGATGCCGGCGTGCGCGGATACATGGTCAAGTCAGACTCAGATCGGGACCTCGTCATCGCCGTCGAAACGCTCGCCAGCCATAAGCCTTTCTTCACTCCTCGCGCCACAGAAGTCATTCTCAGCAATTTCAGCGGAGGCTCCCGCGCCCAGCCTCCGGAATTGGTGGGGGACCGACTGACGTCTCGAGAGCGCGAAATTGTTCAACTGCTGGCAGAGGGCAAAAGCAGCAAGGAAGTGGCCTCCTCGCTTTGCATCAGCGTAAAAACCGCTGAAACGCATCGCGCCAACATCATGCGCAAGCTGCAACTGCACACCGTGAGCGAATTGGTTCGTTATGCCGTGCGCAACCAAATCATCGAACCCTAGTTCCTGAATTCTGCGCCTTAGCAATCTCCAAGATACACTTTCGTTTGTCTTTCTCCACGAAACACTCGAATGCCGTCTACAGCAAGTTCCTGCTCGTCTCTAACCAATCGACGGTATTGTTCGCAAAACCCATCCCGAGGATGATGCGTGTGCGGAATGTTAATTCCGTTTCATAGGAAGAAGACAGGAAGTCGAGGCGCCTTGAGAGATCAAGGCCAGAAGGGCTGGGCCGGCTTCCTTCTTCTTCCCCCAGATTCGAATTAGAGAGGTTCCGGCCGATGAACACAGCAGTGGCTTCTGCCGAACTACTCCAGGGTTTTAACCCTCTCGTGGACGTTCAGCTGGGGCCAGAGGCGCCGACGATCCTTGTGGCGAGTTCTGATTCGGTCGTTTCCGATAGTTTAGCGAGACTCTTGGAGCCCTATCCCATCAACACAGTCTGGGTGAAGGGGCTGGCAGCCGCAAGGCTCTGGTTCGGCGCCACGAAAATTGCTGCATGCCTCTGCGGGTTCCGGCTTGAGGATGGGACCTGCCGCGAATTCGTCAAGCAGACTAAGCGCGAATCCTCGGAAATCCCGGTCATCATTGTGTCCAGCCCGGCTTGCGAAAGCGAATACCGCGAATACCTAGGGGCAATGAATGCCGGAGCCTTTGATTTTCTGTGTTACCCGTACCGTCGCCTGGACCTCGAAAGAATGCTTCGCCTGGCGATAACGATGCATGCTCGCGCGGCGCGAATAGCCGTGTGATGACAAGCTTTCCGGGAACCGCCCGGGCTGTCTAATACCCCCTAATCCCCTCTCAGCCCGGGCTGTTCTGGATCCTTTGCAGGTCGCCAAGACTCCACAATTTAGTGTAAAATCAGCACCGCTGCTTTCGTTCGTCCCTTACTTCCTCGATCCAAGAAAGTAACGTTCCCCCGAACTCAGGGGATTATATGTCGACACAATCCGATACCGCGCTCGGAGCTACTCTTCTCGAAGACGGTTCTTGTTCCTTTCTAGTATGGGCTCCGTTTGTCAAGAAAGTCGCATTACAGATCCAGGAACCCACGCCCATGCGCGTGCCCATGGAAAAGCTGGAGCGCGGCTATTTTCATTATTCCGGCACTAACATCCCTCCCGACGCGGTTTACGTGTATCGCTTGGACGAAACGAAGCAGCGCCCTGACCCGGCGTCACGCTGTCAGCCCTACGGAGTACATCAGGGATCTCAAATCCGCTGTTCAGAATTCTCTTGGGATGATTCGCGTTGGAAGGGAATTGCGCTGCCCGGCGCCGTCTTCTATGAGACCCACGTCGGCACCTTCACGCCGGAGGGCACCTTCGACGCCATCATTCCGCGCCTGCCAGAATTGAAATCGCTCGGCGTCACTATGCTCGAATTGATGCCCGTCGCTCAGTTTCCCGGCGAACGCAATTGGGGGTACGACGGTGTTTATCCATATGCCGTTCAAAATTCCTATGGCGGCCCTGACGGGCTAAAAAGGCTGGTGAATGCCTGCCACCAGATTGGCTTGGGACTCGCTCTCGACGTCGTGTACAACCACCTTGGCCCTGAAGGGAACTATTTCGGCGATTTCGGGCCGTATTTCACCGATCACTATCGCACTCCATGGGGCAACGCGATTAATTTCGATGGCCCGCATAGCGACGAAGTTCGCCGCTTCTTTATTGAAAACGCTCTGTATTGGATCTCTGAATTCCACGTCGACGCGCTGCGATTCGATGCGATACATGCCATCATCGACGCTTCCGCGAAATCCTTCCTTGAGGAATTGACCTCCCGTGTCCACGAGTTCGCGGCACGCGCCGGACGAACTGTCCACCTGATCGCCGAAAACGATCGAAACGATGCGCGCACTGTCAAATCCCAGGACGCAGGTGGTTGGGGTTTCGATGGTCAATGGAATGATGATTTTCATCACGCTCTCCATTCCCTCGTCACCAACGAGCGCAATGGTTATTACGAAGACTTCGGCTCGATTCACGATTTAGCGAAGGCTTATTCGGAAGGATTCGTTTACTCGGGGCAATATTCGCATTTTCGGCGCCGCAGGCACGGGAATTCCTCTCAGGATATTGCTTCCCACCGCTTTCTGATCTTTAGCCAGAATCACGACCAAGTCGGAAATCGCGGCGACGGCGAGCGCTTATCGCAGATTGTCACATTCGAAACCCTCAAACTGATTGCGGGCGCCGTTCTGTTGTCACCGTTCATTCCGCTTTTATTTATGGGTGAGGAATATGCCGAGTCCTCTCCGTTCCAATATTTTGTCAGCCATGGCGACGAAGACTTGATCCACAGCGTGCGCGAGGGCCGGCGCAAGGAATTCGAGCACTTCAAGTGGCAGGATTCCGTCCCCGATCCGCAATTTCCCGCAACTTTCACGCGCAGCAAACTTCATTGGGATCAAAGGACCCACGGTCAACACGCAACGCTTCTCTCGTTTTACACACATCTGCTTACGCTCCGCCGCACCGTCCCGGCGCTTGCGCATCTCGACAAAGAGACGTCGCGGGTGACGGCGTTCGATCCTTCAGCGCTCATCATCGAGCGATGGCACGACGCCGATCGTGTGGTCATTGCTTTGAATTTCGCGCGTTCAGCGACTCATCTTGAATTTTCCGCGGTTCCAGGAATCTGGAAAAAGCAACTTGCTTCAGCCGATTCCGAATGGGGAGGACCAGGGATCGAAACGCCGCGCATTCTGGATTCCCGAAGCCCGGTGACTTTGGAGGTTCCGCCAACATCATTCATTGTGTTCCGTCTCGAGGGAGGCTCCGATTGAACGGCCGTTTTCTGTGTGTCCATGCTCATTTCTATCAGCCACCCCGTGAGAATCCGTGGCTCGAAGCGGTCGAAGTGCAGGACTCGGCGTATCCCTATCACGACTGGAATGAGCGGATCACCGCGGAATGTTACGCGCCCAATGCCGCGTGCCGTATCCTCGACGGCGAGGGACGCATCGTCGACATTACGAATAATTACGCCAAGATCAGTTTCAATTTTGGCCCCACTTTGCTGGCATGGCTGGAGGAAAAGGCGCCCAGCGTTTATTCGTCGATCCAGAGCGCCGATAAACTAAGCCGCGATCAGCATCAGGGACACGGTTCGGCCATATCACAAGCCTATAACCACATGATCCTCCCGTTGGCCAACGCGCGCGACAAACAAACGCAAGTGGTCTGGGGCATTCGCGATTTCGAGCATCGCTTCGGCCGCTCTCCTGACGGCATGTGGCTTCCGGAAGCCGCTGTAAATCTCGATTCGCTGGAAGCCCTCGCGTCGAACGACATTAAATTTACAATTCTTTCACCTCATTCCGCGCATATGGTCCGGCGCATCGGCGAAGAAGGGTGGCACGAAACCACCGACGGCCGGATCGATCCCTCCATGGCCTACAAAGTTCACCTTGAGTCCGGGAAGGGCATGGCGGTTTTTTTCTACGATGGCCCCGTTTCCCGCGGCATCGCATTCGAAAATCTCCTCGAAAACGGCGAGACTCTTGCCAATCGCTTGATGAGTATCTTTTCCGATTCGCGCGACCAGCCGCAGTTGGCTCACATCGCCACGGATGGCGAAACCTACGGGCATCACAAGCCACACGGAGACATGGCTCTGGCTTACGCTCTTCGGTTTATCGAAGAAAATAAGCTCGCCATTTTGACGAATTACTCTGAATTCCTCGAACAGCATCCTCCCACTCACGAGGCCCGGATTTTTGACAATAGTTCCTGGAGCTGTGCTCATGGCGTTGAGCGCTGGCGAAGCAATTGCGGCTGCAACTCAGGAACGCATGCGGAATGGAATCAGAATTGGCGCGCGCCGCTTCGCGAGGCAATGAACTGGCTTCGCGACGCACTGATCCCCATCTATGAGCAGCAGGGCGGCAAAGTATTTCAGGATCCCTGGCGCGCACGCGACGAATACATTCGCGTGATCCTCGATCGTTCTCCAAAGAATGTCTGTGATTTCTTGCATCAGGTTTCTGGACGCGTACTCTCGCCCGACGAAAAGCTGCGTGCGCTCAAGTTGCTCGAACTCCAGCGCCACGCCATGTTGATGTACACAAGCTGCGGCTGGTTTTTCGACGAGCTTTCCGGCCTGGAAACCGTGCAGGCAATCCAATACGCGGCCCGCGCTGTTCAACTTGCTTCCCAGCTCACCGGCAGCACGAATGTGGAAACGGAATTCGTTGAGCGCCTCGCTCGAGCGAAAAGTAATATTCCAGAGAATCAAGACGGCAAACACGTGTATGAGCAATTTGTGAAGCCTGTCATGTTGGACTTGAAGGGTGTGGGCGCCCACTTTGCCGTCAGCTCGCTCTTCTCAGACGCCGGTTCCGAACAGCATATATATTGCTACACCATTTCGCGGCGGGATTTCCGCATGCTCTCGTCGGGGAAAGCGCGCTTGGTCGTGGGTCACGCCCGCATCTCCTCCGATATCACCACGGAGTCCGCCGATATTTCATTTGGCGTCGTGCATCTCGGTGATCACAACATTGCCGGAGGCGTTCGCGAATTTGCTGGCGAAGAGGCATATCAATCCACAAAGAAGGCAATCACGCAGGCCTTCGAGCGCGGCGATTTCACCGAATTGGTTCGCGACGTCGATAAGGCTTATGGGAGCGGATCCTATACGCTGAAATTCCTCTTCCGCGACGAGCAGCGCAAGATCGTCAGTCAAATTCTTGACTCCGCTTTGGAAGAAGCCGAGCATGTCTATCGCCAGCTCTACACGAATCGGGCTCCGCTAATGCGCTTCGTCACGGCGCTCGGCATGCCGCCGATCCGCCGTTTTCAAGTGGCGGCGGAATTTACCTTGAACTCCGATATTTTGAGAACCATCGAATCCGGCAATCTGAACATCCAGGAAATGCAAACGCTCCTCGACGAGGCCAAGCGCACGGGAGTTCCGCTTGACGGCACCACTCTGGAATTCGCGCTGCGCAAGAAACTCCAGTCAATGGCCGCGCAGTTTCGCGCTAACCCGCAAAACCTTAACCTCTTGGAATCTCTCGACGCCGCCGTGGGTGTTGCAAACACCGCCCCTTTCCGAGTTCATTACTGGACCGTTCAGAACATTTACTTCGATATCTTGAAGAATGTGTACCCGCAGATTCGGGATAGGAAAGCAGAACCCCCAAGCGATTTCGAGAAATGGCTCGCGGTGTTCCGCTCTCTTGGAGCTAGGCTGTCGATTCGCGTGGATTGACTGCGTATGCGAATCCCTTCCGCCACTTATCGCATTCAGTTCAACGCCAATTTCCGATTCGCCGATGCCGAAGAGCTCGTCCCGTACCTTCATGAGCTAGGAATCACCGACCTCTACGCCTCGCCGCGATTCAAAGCTCGCTCGGGGAGTTCGCATGGATATGACGTTGCCGATCCGCTTCGAGTCAATTCGGAGTTGGGCACCGAACAAGAGTTCGACAGTCTCACCGCGAGGCTTCGTCAATACAACATGGGGCTCCTCCTCGACATTGTCCCGAACCACATGGCCGTCAGTACGGAAAACCCGTGGTGGATGGACGTCATGGAGAACGGCCGCGAATCCCGTTACGGGCGTTTCTTCGACATCGATTGGCAGCCGCAAGGGCCCAAGGTCGCTGAGCTCCTCAATAATCGCGTCATACTGCCCATCCTTCCGCATGCGTATAGTCGCGCTCTCGTCGGCCAAGACATTCGGCTGTGCTTGGACGGCCGTGGTTTCTTCATTCAATACGGAGACAATCGGTTCCCCATCAACCCGCGCACGTACTGGGAAATCTTCGCGTTTGCCATTGAATTGTTGGGAGGCAAGAACGAAGCCAAAGCCCATGAGCTCGAAAAATTAGGATCGGCCTCAAACAATCTGCCGCGCGGCGACGGTGAATCCCAAAATGCCATTGAAGAAAGCGAGAAAGCGCGTGCGGCCCTCAAGGACGCGCTTTGGCGGTTGTATCAAAACGACGATGTGATCCGGAAAGCTCTGGATGACGCCCTTCGCATATCGAACGGCGTCGCTGGGGACGAGTCTTCCTTTCATCGCCTCGACTCTCTTCTTAGCGCCCAGCCTTACCGCCTCGCGGACTGGCATCTGGCCCCACACGAGATTAACTACAGGCGTTTTTTTGACATCAACGGCTTGATTGGGTTGCGCACCGAAGATCCCGTCGTTTTTGCCGCGCGGCACGCGTCCATCATGCGACTGATTCAGGAAGGCAAGGTTTCAGGGCTGCGTGTAGACCACATTGATGGATTGTTCGACCCACTCGAGTATCTTGAACGCCTCAAGTCGATTCCGGTTTCCTCCGAAGAGAACGGTGGGGTCTCGACGATCTATACCATTGTGGAAAAAATCACGTGCGGCAGTGAAACGCTTCCTCCCGAATGGCCCGTTTCTGGCAGCACCGGCTATGATTTCCTCAACGCCGTCAACGCCGTCTTCATTGACCCGGCCGGTTATCGCAGCCTGGAAAAGTCGTATCGAAAATTCGCTGGCTTGAATTCATCGTTTGCAGACACGTGGTACCTTCGGAATAAAGACGTCATGGCACAGCTTTTCCCGACGGACGTTAATCGATTGACGTACCGCCTTGCCAAGCTCGCCGCGTTCTGGCCGCGCGCACGCGATCTTCCCGTCTCCGAATTAATGCGGGGGCTAGAGGAAATCACCGCGTGCCTGCCCGTATACAGGACCTACTACCGGGATACGAATTTACGGACGCAGGATCGGGTTTTTCTTCAGCAGGCCCTGTCTGCTGCCCGTGCTCGGACACCGTCTGAGGCTGTCAGCAACTCTGCATGGGATTTCCTACGTGAAGTTTTCCTTGCCGAAGTCACATTCACCACAGATCTGGAACGCGACGCCTGGCTGAACTTCATCATGCGATGGCAGCAATTCACTGGTGCAGTCATGGCCAAGGGAGTGGAAGACACAGCGCTTTTTGCCCATCACAGCCTGATTTCCGTCAACGAAGTGGGGAACAACCCCTTCCACGGTGAAATTCAGTTTGGTTCCCTCGCGTTCCACGAATTTAATTCCCGAGCCGTTCAGAGCCATCCGCATACGCTCAATGCGACCTCCACTCATGACACGAAGTGGAGCGAAGACGTGCGCACCAGACTCAATGTCCTCTCCGAGATCCCGGGCGAATGGCAGAGATGCCTCACGCGCTGGTCCAACTGGAATAAAGCCAAGAAGACCAGAGTGGACGGCCACCTCGTACCGACTCCCAACGAGGAAGTCATTCTCTACCAGGCTATGCTCGGAATATGGCCCGCGGGATCTTCGAAAAATATAAATCGTGAGGAACTCAGGCAACGAATCGCGGACTTCTTCATCAAGGCCGCGAAGGAAGCCAAAACGCACACGAATTGGATTTCTCCCAATGAGCCACACGAAGCGGCCCTTCGAAAATTCGTCCGCTCAATCATCGCTCATTCCGGGCGCAATCGGTTTCTGGGCGATTTCAAAGTCCTGCAACAAAAACTCGCATTTTATGGCGCTTTCAACTCTTGTTCCCAGCTCATCCTAAAAATGACTTCGCCCGGCATCCCTGATTTTTATCAGGGAAACGAAACATGGAACTTTCGTTTGACCGATCCGGACAACAGGCAGCCTGTGGATTTCAAGAAACGGATGAAAATGCTCCACGAGCTAAAGTCCTGCAGCGCCGATGCCATTCCTGATCTCTGCCAGGATCTGCTGAAGCATTGGTTAGACGGCCGCCTCAAGCTCTACATCACCGCATGCATTCTGCAATTTCGACGCGCGCACCAGGAACTATTCTCGAATGGCGGCTATCTTCCTTTGGAAGTTCAGGGGAAAAGCGAATTCGTGCATGCCTTCGCTCGCCGCTCTGGTCAGGACTGGATTGTCGTGGCTGTTCCGCGATTGATCACAAAAATCGCCGCCACTGGAACGTTCCCCATCGGCCGGAAGACATGGCGCTCGACCGCGCTGGTTTTGCCCTCTTCTGCGCCTCGCCAATGGGCTAATGTCCTGACCAGTGAATGCTTGACAGCAAGGGGCCAAGGAACCAAACTACTGATGCCCCTCAGTGACGTGTTCCGCCATTTGCCCTTTGGCGTTTTCGCCCATGTTTCGTCTCATAAGTCAAAGAACTAAGTCCCGAATCTCGATAGAAATCATCTAATTATCAGAGGCTCCGATGCTAAGAGGAAGATGCTCCAGAAATTATCCACACGAGCCGAAAGCTCAAGCGAATTTCACTCCTGAGATGGCGCGCGGCTCATCGCCCCTGAGATGGAGACTCAAGTCCGCCGTGGTTCTCGTGTTCCTCTTCATATTTGTAGTCCAGGCCTCGCAGGGCTTCTCCGTCCTCACTCATGAGGCGATTATCGATAGCGAATGGGATCCCGTCATTAAACCGCTGCTGCTGCAGCGATTCCCGAACGCGACTCCGGACGAGCTGAAAGAGGCGCATGCATACGCCTATGGCGGCGCCATCATCCAGGACGTCGGCTACTATCCATTTGGAAACAAGCTCTTCAGCGATCTTACCCACTATATCCGGAGCGCTGATTTTGTCAGGGCTCTAATTCGGGATTCGCAAGATTTGGACGAATATGCCTTCGCTCTCGGCGCCCTTGCACATTACGTCGCAGACAATGATGGCCATCGCCTCGCCGTGAACCACGCCGTTCCCATGCTTTACCCGAAACTTCGGCGCAAATTTGGAAACATAGTCGTTTACGATCAGAACCCCGCGGCACATTTAAAGACGGAATTCGGATTCGATGTCTTGGAGGTCGCCAAGGGCCATTACGCCTCGGACGATTACCATAATGCCATCGGATTCCAAGTCTCGAAACCGTTGCTCCAGAGAGCTTTCCAGGACACCTATTCCCTTGACCTGACCTCCGTAATCACCAAGTACGACCTTGCCATCGGGACGTTTCGTTATAGCGTCAGCAACGTGATTCCTCAAATGACCAGGGTGGCATGGCAGACCAAGAAAGACGACATCCGAAAAGAAATTCCCGGTATCACGCGCCGCAAGTTTATTTATAATATTTCGCGCGCCAGTTACAAGAAGAGTTGGAAAGATCAGTACAAGAAACCCGGATTCGGCACGAGGCTCCTCTCTTTCCTCCTCCGGATCGTACCTAAGATAGGACCCTTTAGAGCTTTATCGTTCCGCGCCCCCACCCCCGCGGCCGGGCAACTTTTCATGGCCAGTTTTAACACGACCATCAAGGACTATGCCGACGCCGTCCATGAAAAGGAGCAGACTGGCGAGCTGCAAATTCAAAACGACAATTTCGATACTGGCACTGTCACCGGGCCCGGCGACTATCCCCTGGCTGACGCAACCTACGCCCAGCTCGTCGACCGCTTGGCCAAGAACCACTTCCAGCAGATCTCGCCGGAGCTTCGCCAGGACATCCTTGCCTATTACAGCAATCTGGACGCGCCATTTGCGACCAAGAAAAACAAAAAGGAATGGCCTCGAGTGGTAAGCGAAATTGATGAGTTAAAAGCGATAACTCCTGCGGCCGTTTCCGTAGCGGCACCAGCACAGCACTAAATTCTTCTGCATCCAGATTTAGCCTTGCTGTCGGGATAATGCGGGGGGTGGAGGACACCCGTACGGTGTTCTGTTTTACGTGGTCATTTAGGGCCTTGCGCTGTTTGTGAGGGCCTGTATCTTTCTTGCGGGCTACGCTTTTCCCCTACTACCCGCCACCACCAGAATGATTCCTCCCACCAGCAGGATGCCGCCGAATATGGGCGACAACGGAATCGTCTTGTGCTCGGTTGTGGTGGCTTGTATGGGTCCCAAGTCCACCACTTTCTTGTGTGTGGTGTAGGTGATCCCTTGATATGCGAAAGAAATTACGGCGAGAACAATCAGTATGACGCCAATGATCGTAGCGGTCTTCATCAGTACCTCTCGTAAGACAGGCTGGGTGTCGCGGGGAACGGGTCCCCGCGAACCATCTTACACTTGCTTCCATCCAATCGGGCCGCTAGTCCTTGCGAGGCTACGTCCGGCGCATTAATCCGCCAACCAGCGACACTAGGAACAAGATGATGAAAATAAAGAACAGGATCTTGGCGATTCCCGCCGCCGCCGCCGCAATTCCGAAAAACCCGAACACTGCTGCGATGATCGCTACGATGAGGAATACCACAGCCCAACTCAGCATCGTGCCTCCTCTAGGGGCAATTATCCTTCCCAAGTCTTAACACGACACACGCCCCTGTGACTCAACCCTTTTAGGCTCTTTCCCGACCCAGTACAATACAACTATTCAGGTATCGACGATGATTGTTTGCTGTATGGCTGGAAGTGCCACTGGGTGTATGACTTTGGCTACCCGATTCTCCCCGGCACTATCAGGATTACTCCGTATTCCTTTGCGTCTCCCGATGCTGTCTCCTGTTATCAGCGTGCGGAGGCTGTCCCCGCGCCGCCGGCAAGGCATTCTCCGTCGGCGACAAGTCGAAATGCTTCTAAACGGAGGCTGCAAATGAACTGGGACCAACTGGAAGGGAAGTGGAAACAATATAAAGGCAAAGCCAAGGCGAGATGGGGCAAGCTTACCGACGATGACCTCGATGTCATTGACGGCAATCGCCAGCAGCTCGTTGGAAAGCTACAAGAATACTACGGCGTCACGAAAGAGGCCGCCGAGAAGCAAACTCAGGAATTCGCGGAAACTCTGAAGGCCGTACAGGAAAAAGTGCGGCGCGCAGGCCGCTAAATCGCCGTCCACGTTCGCGGTTAACTCAATTATTGTTGTCCAATTTTTGGCGAAACGCCTTACCTTCGGGCAAGGCGTTCCGCTTCCATATTCCAAAGGAGACGCATGGCCAAGACGCCGTCAAGTTCAACTTCCAGTGAAGCTGTTGCGGCTGCCCCGGGTTCGAATAGACCTACCGTATCGCGCGGCCAACTCATCGAATTACTGAATAAAGACCTCGCCCGCGAATACCAGGCCATTATCGCTTACGTGGTGTATTCCCAGGTGCTCAAGGGCGCCGCATATATGAACATTGCCGCCGAGCTCGAGAAACACGCGCAAGAAGAGCTCAATCACGCCCTGATCATCGCCAAACAGATTGATTATTTGGGCGGGATGCCTGCGGTGAAGCCTCTCGACGTTCGCACTTCCGAGAAGGCAACCGACATGCTTCGCTACGATCTCGAGCAGGAGAATGAAACCATCCGCGACTATCGTGAACGTGTCCGGCAATGCGAAGCTCTCGGCGAGTTTGCCATGGCCGAACATATTCGGGACATTCTCGTCGAAGAACAGGAACACCAAATGGATTTGGCGACCGCCCTCGGTGAGGACACGCCCAATGCGGCGACGTCGAAATGACTGTAGGAATCGTAGCATGTAGTAAGGGCCCGTCTACGGAGAATCTCCCGAAGAATTAAAGTTTTTCGCCGATGGCACTGTTCGTCACGATTCTCTATTCTGGCCGCGTAATGTTCACCCGACCGCAACACTCACTCGCCTCTAGCAACAACCCTCCGAAAGGGGCCGTTGCAATTCCACCCGATAATGGCGGCCCCTCCTACCTCTTCTAGTTCCATACAAAACCGTACATTCAATTTTGTCGGTTGTTACAGCGTATGCCGGATGGATTACCGCCCATCAGCATTTCAAAACTTCATACCATTTATGCTGGTTGCGCGAAGGCTTCGAATTGGGGTTTTTGCGCAGTCGTTTCTAATGCAAGAGCGTTTCCCCTCACGAAAATCTGCGTTCCGGCGTCCTTATCCCTGCCCCTCCGCTTATAAATAAAGGAAACTTGTAGTCTTCCCGACGCGTAGTAACATCGAGGATAGTAAATGCCACAGGGTAACAATGGAGTCGCAATTCACGCGGACAATGTCTCGCGCCATTATCAAATGGGCGACGCGCTCATCCGCGCCGTTGACGATGTAAGTCTTAGCGTAGGTACCGGCGAATTCCTGGCGCTTCTCGGTAGTTCCGGCTCCGGCAAGTCCACTCTTCTAAATTTGCTCGCTGGTCTCGACCGTCCCACCGCCGGCGCGATTGTTGTACGAGGACGCAATCTTGCGGAAATGGACACGCACGAACTCGCCCGTTACCGCAGCCTCACCGTCGGCATGGTTTTTCAGGCGTTCAACTTGCTGCCACGCATGACCCTCGAGGAAAATGTCGAGCTCCCTTTGCGCTTAGCCGAAGTCGAGCGCGCGGATCGCGCGGCGCGCGTTCGCGAGGCGCTCGAACACGTGCATCTGGAAAAGCGGCTGGCGCATCGCCCCAGTGAACTCTCCGGAGGAGAACAGCAACGCGCCGCGCTGGCTCGCGCTTTAGTGAATCGCCCAACGATTCTGCTCGCCGACGAGCCCACTGGAAACTTGGACAGTGCCACCGGCGAAGAAATCATGCTCCTGCTCAAAAATTTCAATCAATCGATGGGCATGACCATTGTGATGGTTACGCACGAGCGCCCCCTGGCCGAGCGTTTTGCGCATCGCATCGCCACTGTGGCCGACGGAAAATTAATCAGTGTTACGGAGAAGTCCCGCGACGGAGCGCAGTCATGAAAATCGGTGACCTGACCGAACTCGCCGTCCGCAATTTGCGCGAAGCCATTCTCCGGAATTCGCTCACCACGCTGGGCGTTGCGGTCGGCGTAGCTTCTTTGGTCGCGATGCTTTCGCTCGGTGCCGGCTTGCAGCAATTCGCTTCTCAGCGCCTGGCCAATAGCGGATTGTTCAACGCTATTTTTGTCGCGTCGCGTTACAACGTGGGCGACAACGAACGTCGCTCGCGACAGAATCAACCCGCCGATTCATCAACTCCAGCGCGCCCGCTCGACGAGTCCGTTCGCCGGGAAATCGCGGCCATCCCAAACGTCAACGAAGTTTATCCCGAGATTCGTTTTATGACCGAAATCCGTTACAACGACAAGCCATATCCGACGATGGTTGCCGGCATGCCTGATTCCGCGCGCACCGACGGCGCATTCGACGGAATGCAAGGCAAATTCTTCTCCGGTCCCGGCGCCGATGAAACCATTCTTCAAATTGAATTCGCCAAAGAACTTTCCGCCCAGCCGTCCGCGCTGATTGGCAAGGACCTCGTCTTGCGCTACGCAGAACGGCAAGCCCTCCCGGCGCACGGCGGCAAGACCGCG
>VFSW01001975.1_pt1 | contig 31058 bp, 34 predicted proteins | sample 5358111 | NCBI WGS metagenome assembly VFSW01 (sample SAMN11554181, study PRJNA540505) | mine drainage metagenome | isolation source: sediment from site ElyBrook_90M | place: USA: Ely Copper Mine, Vershire, VT | collected 2017 | reverse complement strand
AGTGACTTGGAATCGAACTCCGCCAGAGCGTCATGCTAATTCAAAATGAATAAATAGGGATGTGTCGTATTTTAGTTGATGCGATGAAAATGGAAAGTGGCCCGTATGGCCCGAATGACGTCTTGATCAACAAAAAGATAAAACTGCAATTTTATCCTTTCATTAAGGTCTTTGGCGGATTCGATAAGGTAGACGCAGTGAAAAGGCTTTCCGGGGCGAACACGACACGCGTCCTTTCCCGCCTCAAGGTGATGCTGCTAGCCAGCAAGTTCGGCTATCTCTGGATCGACGATGAAAACGGCGCCATAATCTGCAACTACAACTACGTAAAAACTGCTGACAAGAGATACGTTTACCTTGACGTGATACACGAGCTGGTCCACATCAGGCAACACATGGAGGGCAAGAGGCTGTTCAACGACAACTTCGAATACGTAGACAGTCCTACAGAGATAGAGGCATACAAGGTAGGCGCGGATGAGGCGAAGCGCATCGGGATGAGCAAGAAGGAGATAATAAAATATATGGAGATGGAATGGGTCGACAAAAAGCAGTTTGACCGGCTTCTCAAGGTGGTGGGTCTGCGATGAGTGCGGTAGCATGGAGAAAATAAATGATTACATTTGGGAGCTTGAGAAGGAGGGCGACATGCAGGTTCCCGTCAGGATATACGCGAACTCCGCGATAATGGAGAATATGAAAAAAGATAGGACGCTGAAGCAGGCGGCCAACGCTGCGTGTCTCCCGTCGATAGTGAAGAGCATGCTCGTGATGCCAGACGGTCACGAGGGGTACGGCTTCCCAATAGGCGGTGTCGCAGCATTCGATGCTGAGGATGGGATACTTTCGCCTGGCAGCATAGGCTTCGACATAGGATGCGGCGTCAGGCTCATCAAGACAAACCTGACTGAAAAAGACCTCAAGCCAAAGATGAAGCCACTGATGGATGCGCTTTTCAAGAACGTGCCAAGCGGGGTCGGGAGCAAGATGCAGCTCGGGTTCACCCACAAAGACCTCCGGATGATAGCAACTGATGGGGTAGGCTACATTGTTGAGAAGGGCTACGGCTTCCATAACGACCCTGAGAGAGTTGAGGAGGGCACCCACATGAAGGGAGCAGACTACGAGATAGTCAGCGAAATGGCAAAGAAGCGTGGGATACAACAGCTCGGCACACTGGGAGCAGGCAACCACTTCGCAGAGGTGCAGAAAGTAGACAAGATATTCGATGAAAAGATAGCAAAGCTCTACGGTCTTGAAAAGGATATGGTTGTTATAATGCTGCACAGCGGCTCACGCGGTTACGGCCACCAGATCTGCAGCGATTACATAAGGATACTTATCGACTACCAGAAACAGAACAACATAACATTCCCTGACCCGGAGCTGAGTTATGCAGACATAGGCAGCAGGGAAGCCGAGAGCTACTGGGCTGCGATGTGCTCTGCGATAAACTTCGCGTTCGTGAACAGGCAGATTATGACCCATTTCATAAGGAAGAGTTTCGCCGACACTTTCGGCAAGAGTGCCGAGGCGCTGGAGATGGAGCTCGTCTACGATCTATGCCACAATACGGCGAAGCTAGAGGAGCACGTTGTTGATGGAAAGAGGATGAAGCTCTACGTGCACAGGAAGGGAGCAACAAGGGCCTTCGGCCCAGACAGGCCCGAGGTTACCCCACTGTACAGGTCGCATGGCCAGCCTGTACTCATCCCGGGCAGCATGGGAACAGCAAGCTATGTCTTGTCCGGGAGAAAGGAAAGCATGCTCGAAACTTTCGGATCTTCATGCCACGGCGCTGGCAGAGTAATGTCAAGGCACCAGGCGCTGCGCGAGATTCCATCATCAAAGACGCTGGACGAGATGAAGAGGAAGAACATAGAGATTAGGGTGAGAAGCAATAAGCTAGTGAGCGAAGAGGCGGAGTGGGTCTACAAGGATGTCGATGCAGTAGTTTCTACGATACAAGCGGCAAAGATATCAGACATAGTAGCGCGCATGGTTCCTCTCGGAGTAACCAAGGGCTAACTCAAAATCGCATAGATTTTTATACTGCATTTGCAATAACTTCTGGGGGTATTATGGTAGTCGCATTTGCGCCTGGGCAGGTGGAACAGGAAAGGCCGATAGCCGCTCTGAAAAGGGACCCGCAACCCAAGATTATCGAACATAGGCGAGAGCCTGCAGAGCCGAAAGAATCGACGATTTTACATATTAAAACACTGCAAGAGATGAGCTTGGAACTGCTTTTGCTTAGGGAAATTTACGCATTTAACCAGTTCCACGGCAGATGGCCAACTTTCTCTGAGATGGTCGAAGACTTCGAAGACCTAGGCATCACGCTGGATGGAAACACGGACGGCAAGCATACGGTAAGCGTCCTCGAAGACGTACTAAATGACCGGTGCCTAATAGAAAGTTATGATAAGTGGATCACACTTGAAGACGGCTCTTCGTCGCACGCCGTGGAGATATACAAATTCTCGAGGGCTTTTGCAAAGCTGTGCTTCGAAGATACTGAGGGATTGCCCGTCAGATGAATGATACTTGATTTGGTGAAACAAAATGGTAGTAACTGCAAACCCAGAATATGCTATCGCCGCCGCTATCGCAATAGCGGGCGGCCTGGTTGGAACTGGAATGGCACAGCAGGGAATCGGAGCGGCAGGTATGGGGATAATAGCCGAGAGGCCTGAGAAGTTTGGGCAGGTGCTCTTCTTCTTCGTCATACCAGAAACACTCTGGATAATCGGATTCGTGCTTGGACTGATATTGCTGCTACAGATACTCTGACGGCAGTGCAGTGATCGCATGGGGCTTGACGAGATCCTGGAGAAGATAGAGAAGGACAGCGAAGCAAAGGTAGAGAAGATAATAGAGGCTGCGCATTCAGAGTCAAAGAAGATAGTGGACGACGCGAAGCGGAAAGGCGACGAGCGGATCAATAGCGCGAAGGAGAAGGCCGAGTTCGAGTCAAAGGCGATGATTGCAAGAGAGGAGAGCCGTACCAGGATTGAGGCTGCTCAGAGGTATCAGGAAGCCCTGAACGCTCACATAAACGGGGCAGTAGACACGGTAAGGAAGCATCTGGACGAATACAGGAAGAGCCCCGATTACAAGAAACTGCTCAACAAGCTGGTAGAGAGATCCGTCTCGGACCTCGGCGAAGGCTGCACGATATATGTGAACCAGTCTGACGTTCCACTGATAAGACAATCTGAACAGTTTCACATTGCAGAACCTCAAGATGCATTCTCTGGAGGCATCAAGGCAGTATCGAAGGATGGCACGATGTCTGTCGACTACACCCTCGAGGAACTGCTGAAGGGAGTCAGCGACAAGATTGCCGTCGGCATACTGAAAGCGATAAAAAAGCGATGATTGGATGGATTCTACTTACACTGGCGCATACGGACGCTTGAAGGGGCTAAGGCAGGACTTCCTGACCCCTGCGTTCATAGATCAGCTCGAGGAGCGGGACCCAGACGAATTCATGAAGACGCTGAGCGGGACCAGCTACAGGAAGGAGATCGACGAGCTCTCCGCGCTGTACAAGCAGCCGGACCTTCTGGAGGTCGTGATAAACGCTCACATGATGAGGATGAACAGGAGTGCAGCATCGGCGATACCGCCGCTTGCGCGCGGAATCGTCTCGGCCTTCCTAGGCAAGTTCGACATCGAGAACATAAAGACGATACTGTCATCGAAGATGCTGGGCTATGGCGTGGAGCAGACAGACACATTCCTCATGGTAGAGAGGGACATACCAGTAGGAATGTACGCCGGCCTAATAAGCAAGGAAGAGTACGCCAACATAGCTGCGCAGAAAGACGTTGAGGGGGTCGTAAACTCGATAGTGAAGTATGGGTACGGGACGCCGCTCCTCAAGTATCTTGACGACGCCAGGAAGGGCGACATATCGAAGCTGCTCCTCGCACTCGATCTCTATTACTATACCAGGCTCATCGAGTCCTTCAGGTTCTACATAGGCAACGAAGGGGTCGTCCTCGAGTTCATAAAAGGGCTCATCGATACGAGGAACATAATGACCGCGGTGAAGGGAGTCGAATCGGGACTGCACGACATCAAGAGCTTCATAATAAAGGGCGGCACGATCCCTGAGGAGCGCGTAGTTGAGATGTCGCAGAGGCAGAACGTGCTGCAACTGCAGAGCTACATGCCGTTCAAGGTAGATGAGGCGTTCGAACTCTACAAGATAGACCCGTTCGCAAGCTACATAGAGACGGCGCTGCGCAGAGAACTCTACAGAAAATACCTAAAGCTGTTCGCGGAATCAGGGATATCAGCCGCGCAGATTGTGGGCTTCATGCTCAGGAGCGAGGTGGAGAGGGACGAACTCAGGACGATATGGCTCGGCAGATACTACAAGGTGAGCAAGGCTAGGATCGACCAGATGAAGATCCTCAAGAGCGTGGTATGATGGAGTTCGAAAAGATTGCGGTAATAGGCGAGCGGGAAATAGCGCTCGGCTTCAAGCTGATAGGGGTGAGCGACGTGTTCGTGCTCTCGGGTGAGCAGGCGGCGCAGAAGTTCTCCGAGCTGCTGAACGGCAAGCAGTACAACCTGCTGCTCGTGTCAGAGAGCCTGAGGCAGCAAATGGATGGCAACGTTTTAAGGCTTGCGGAGACATCATTAAAACCCATCGTCATATTCATTCCTGTTCCGGGAAGCGGAGCGGGGCAGGAATCGGTGGAGATGCTGGCGAAGAGGATACTCGGGGTTGACATTGCCTCACTGAAAGGTGCTTAGATGAGCGACAAAGGAATAATATTCAGGATCTCGGGGCCGGTAGTTACCGCAGACGGCCTCAAGAACGCGAAGATGTACAACGTCGTCAAGGTAGGCGAGGAGGAACTGGTAGGGGAGATAATCAGGCTCAACTCTGGAAAGGCGACGATACAAGTATATGAAGACACTACGGGGCTTAGGCCCGGAGCGCCGGTCGAGGACACGGGCCTGCAGCTGTCGGTAAGCTTGGGGCCAGGGCTACTCGGCTCGATATTCGATGGGATTCAGAGGCCGCTCGACAAGATAAAGGCTAAGAGCGGGGACTTCATTGCAAGGGGGGTTAATGTAGACCCACTTGAACTAAAGAAGAAATGGGAGTTCATACCGACAGGGAAAATTGGCGACAAAGTAAAACCTGGCGACATAATAGGAGAGGTGAAGGAAACCAGCCTAATAACACATAAGGTACTTGTACCGCAAGGAGTTTCGGGGGTGATAAGACAAATCTCTGATGGGAAGTACAACCTTATCGAGAGTGTCGCAGAAGTAGGTGCAGGCAGCTCTTCATTTAATGTCACGCTGATGCAAAAGTGGCCTGTGCGAGTCGCAAGACCAGTCATAGATAAGCTTCCGCCAGACATACCTCTGATAACAGGCCAGAGAGTTATAGACTCACTATTTCCAATTGCAAAAGGCGGAACGGCGGCAGTACCTGGTGGATTTGGGACAGGCAAGACGGTCATACAGCACCAGCTCGCAAAATGGAGTGACAGTGAGATTGTCGTCTTTGTAGGGTGCGGCGAGAGAGGAAATGAAATGAGCGAGATACTTACCACATTCCCCGAACTTATAGACCCGAGGAGCGGGAAGCCCATCATGGACCGAACGATACTTGTTGCGAATACCTCCAACATGCCGGTTGCAGCGAGGGAAGCAAGCATCTATACTGGCATAACGCTTGCAGAATATTACAGAGATATGGGATACAATGTAGCGCTCATGGCGGACAGTACGTCAAGGTGGGCGGAGGCGTTGCGAGAAATATCAGGAAGGTTGGAGGAGATGCCTGGCGAAGAAGGTTATCCGGCATATCTTGGGAGAAAAGTTGCTGAATTCTACGAGCGCGCTGGCAGGGTGCACGTTCTAAATGGCGCAGTTGGATCCGTTACGGCAATCGGTGCAGTGTCGCCGCCTGGTGGCGACACATCGGAGCCCGTATCGCAGAACACACTTAGAGTAACAAGGGTATTCTGGGCACTCGATGCTGCCCTCGCAAACAGGAGGCATTTCCCGTCGATAAATTGGCTCAACAGCTACTCACTTTACCTTGACGACCTCGCAAAGTGGTATGAAGCAAACGTGGACAAGGAATGGAATTCAATGCGATCCACCGCAATGGGAATACTGCAGAAAGAGGCAGAGATAAACGAGGTTGTGCAGCTTGTGGGTTACGATGCACTGCCGGAGAAAGAGAAGGAAGTTCTGGACATCGCAAAGGTGATAAGAGAAGACTACCTGCAGCAGAGTGCGTTCGATGAAGTTGACACGTACAGCTCGATGAAGAAGCAGTATCTTATGCTGAAATCCATAATGGCGCTCGACGCTGCAGAGAGGGCCGCTGTAGACAATGGGATTACTGCAGATCAGCTGCAGAAGACAGATGCGAAGCAGAGGATTGCGCGAATGAAGTTTGTGAAGGAAGCCGAGATAGTCTCATACTACGAAGACCTGAAGAAATCCATAGACAAGATATCAGCGATGCAGTCGAAGGGAAAGTGATCGAATGAGCAATGTGTATTACAAAACAGTCAAGCAGATAACGAGCGTGCTTCTATTCGTTGAGGGCGTGAAGGACGCGGCCTACAACGAGCTTGTCGAGATATCGCTCGATGACGGCAGAGACGTCACAGGCCAGGTGCTCGACAGCAGGAACGGCCTTGCTATCGTGCAATCTTTCGGAGAAACACGCGGCATGAACCTTGAGGGAACAAGAGCGAGATTCCTTGGCACTACCGCAAAGCTGTCGGTCAGCACTGACATGCTCGGCAGGATATTTGATGGCACTGGCAAGCCAAGGGACGGTGGACCTCCAATATACAGCGATGAGCAGGTCGACATAACCGGGGAGGCGATAAACCCAACCGCAAGAGAGGAACCATCCGAATTTATCGAGACGGGCATATCTACGATAGACTGCATGAACACGCTTGTGAGGGGGCAGAAGCTGCCTATATTCTCCGGCTCGGGGCTCCCACACAACAGGATCGCTGCGCAGATAGCGAGACAGGCAAAGATACTTGGAAAGGGAGAGGAATTCTCTGTCGTGTTTGGCGGGATAGGAATCAACAGCGAGGAGGCCAACTTCTTCAAGCGGGAGCTGGAAGAGACAGGCGCGCTCGGCAGGTCCGTTGTGTTCCTGAACCTGTCATCTGAGCCTTCCATGGAAAGGATAATACTGCCGAGGCTTGCGCTCACTGCCGCAGAGTACCTCGCATACAAAGAGGACATGCACGTGCTTGTAATACTCACCGATATGACAAACTATGCAGAAGCGCTAAGAGAAGTGTCTGCGGCGCGTGAAGAGGTGCCTGGCAGGCGTGGCTACCCTGGTTACATGTACACGGACCTGTCAACGATATATGAGCGCGCGGGCAAGATTGTTGGGAGGAAGGGCTCCATCACACAGATACCGATACTCACCATGCCGGGCGACGATATAACGCACCCCATCCCGGATCTGACGGGCTACATAACGGAGGGACAGGTTGTCTTGAGCAGGGACCTGCAGAGAAAGGGAATTTACCCGAACGTTGACGTTCTGCTTTCGCTTTCAAGGCTGATGAATCAGGGAATAGGCAAGGGCCGCACAAGGGAAGACCATCGAGGCGTTTCCGACCAGCTTTACTCGGCATACGCGACTGGCAAGGACCTTAGGAGCCTTACAGAGATAGTCGGCGAAGAGGCGCTCAGCGAGAACGACAAACGATACCTCAAGTTCGCAGATATGTTCGAGCAGAAGTTCGTCAATCAGGGCTACTACGAGGACAGGGGCATAGAGCAGAGCCTCGACCTGGGCTGGGATCTCTTCGGCAGCCTCGATAGGGGTGAGATAAAGAGGGTGAAGGACGAGCTCATAGCAAAATATGGAAAATGGAAGGATTAGATGGCCGTAGGAAACATAAAGACGACAAGAATAGAGATGATAAAGACGAAGGCTCGCGTAAAGGTGGCGTCAAAAGGCCTTGCGCTGCTGAAGATGAAGCGTGCCAGCCTGGTCCTCGCATTCTTCAACCTCGCGCGGCAGATACAGCTGCTTAGGGCAAACCTTGGCAGCAGCGTGCAGGTTGCCATGGACAGCGCCAAGATAGCGGAGATACGCGCCGGGCGGATAACGCTGGAAAGGATTGCCGCGGAGCAGAGCAAGATAAGGGTCAGCGTTGAGGCGAAGAATGTGATGGGCGTGAGGATACCCAACCTCGACATACAGCAGGGTGCGCAGTACGAGATCGGCTACGAGCTCATATCGGTTCCGACTCCGGTGGAGGACGCGCGCAAGAGCTACAAATCTCTGTTCAACGTTCTGATAGAGATCGCCGAGAAGGAGAACTCTCTAAGGAAGCTGCTGTACGAGATAGAGAAGCTGAACAGGCGCGCGAACGCTATCGAGAACGTCGTCATACCCAATATGAACGAGAAGATAGTCTACATAAAGCAGCGCCTAGAAGACATAGACCGCGATCAGACCGTATCGTTGAAATTCATAAAGAGGAAGATGAATGCATAGCACCGAACTCCAGAGGTTCAGGATGATACGCACAACCTTCATGGTTGTCAACCTTGCGGCGGTCCTGGCAGCTATAGTGATAATTGTGGCGATATTTGCATGAAGACAGACATAGAAGCACTAGAGGAGATAAAGAAGGCCGAGGAAGAAAGCGCGAAGAAGCTAGAGGAAGCGGATCTAACCGCAAAGAGGTTGATTGAGCAGGCGCAGCACGAGGCAAAACAGATTGCGGAACTGGCAGACAAGGAAGCGCAGGAAGAGTACGATAACGTGATGAAGAATGCGGAGACCGCTGCGAAGTCCAAGAACATGGCGATAGCCAATGAATCAAAGGCAAAGATATCATCGATAAAGGAAGTTGACAACGAGAAGGCATTGCTGCTCTTCAAGGGCGCGATAAACAAGCTGGCGGTGCCGAAATGATGCGGCCAGCGAAGATGTCAAAAATAAGGCTGATATTCTCGAAGAGTTACTACGCAGAGCTTGTCTCGGCGCTGCACGACCTTGGGGCTGTGCAAATCGACCAAATATCAGAAGAGACTATAAATAAGATAGGCAGCCAGCAGACGATAGATTACAAGAGGATATCGCAGCTTGCCCAGCGCTTCAGGGGGCTCGAGAGCCTGCTCTACCATATCGCAGCAGACAAGAAATTCCTATTCCAAAGCATCGGCCAACTAGAAAAAGAGTGCGACTCCATAAAAATAGACGATAGAGTAACATCGATCAGGAAGGAGATGGACGCGATCGCTTCGGAGCAGAAGGAACTGGAGCTGCGGCTTAAGCTACTTGTGAGGATGAGGGGGCTTAAATGCGATCTCTCCGTCCTATATGCGGATAACCTGAAACCGTTCATCGCACATGGAAAGGAGATAAAGCGATTCGGCAACTTGGTGAAGACGCATCTCAGGGGTGCGTTTGTGATAGAGCTGGAAGCCGGCACTATCGTCAGCATAGACACATCGCAGGAAAAGGATTTCGCGGTGATAGCAGAACAGAGCAAGGTGTCGCTTGAGGTCGTACCGAAGATGAAAGGCGAACCCGCGACGCTGACTAGCGTCGCACGCAAAAAAGAATCGCATCTATCCGCAAGAAAAATATCATTAGGCCACGAGCTTGATGTGATATCAGAAAGATGGTATCCAATTGTCAGTGCGCTCAGGGAGCAGTTGGACATAGAGATGGAGCAGCAGGAGATAGCGAACAGGATAGGCATAGGGAAGTCGGTGGCGGTAGTGGAGGGCTGGATTCCGTCCGCGAGGGTGAATGAGGTAAAGGAACTGTCAGAGCGCACGACAACAGATCATTTCATACTGCACACGCTCAAGACAAGCGAGAGGGCCCCGACCCTGTTCCAGAACCCGCGGGGATCGCGCCTCTTCGAGTTCTTCATCAGGTTCTACTCGCTGCCCAGGAGCGACGAGATAGATCCCACAGTGATATTTGCGATAGCGTTTCCGATATTCTTCGGTTTCATGGTGGGCGACTTTGGCTACGGGCTTATAATGCTGCTGGGATCGCTGTGGCTGATACATCGTCTCAGTCACCCAGTCAGGAAGAGCAGGCTGCCCAAGCCACTGACAAGATTCGTAACCATGATAGTAGGACCGAACGGCCTCATGACGATTGCGAAGGCGATAATCCCAGGTGCCGTAATAGCGATGTTTCTGGGGGTGCTATTCAACGAGTACATGGGTTTCCAGCTGCCGTACACGGCACCGTTCAATGTGCTGGCTGGGCTGCCAACCCTCCTTGTAATCGCAGGGTACATGGGGGTCTTGATGGTGGAGTTCGGGTTCCTGCTCGGATTTGTAAACAAGATCTCCCACAATGAAAGAAGGCATGCGATTGCAAAGCTTGGATGGTTCTTCTCGGCCCTGGGGGTGGTGATCTTCGGCCTCTCGGTGCTCCATAAGGCACCTCTTGGCTTATCGAACCTGCCGGTAATAGCGGCATACGCGATGCTGATCGGGGGCGTGGGAACGGTGCTTTATGGCGAAGGTTTTGGTTCCCTCATGGAGCTGCCGTCCATAGTGAGCCACATACTCTCGTATGTGAGACTTGTCGGGATACTGTTAACGTCAGTCATACTTGCAGGGATAATAGACCTGATATTCCTCCACGGAGTGCACCATTCGCTTGTGCTTGCGATAGTAGGTACAGTAATACTTGTAGTAGGGCAGATTTTCAACATGGTGATAGCGCTCTTCGAATCTGGAATACAAGGCGCGAGGCTCATCTATGTCGAGTTCTTCTCGAAGTTCTATACCGGCAACGGAATACCATTCAGGCCATTCAAGAGCAGCAGGAAGAGGACGCTGGGCAGGCCTGGCCTATAGAAGGATAGCCCATACTGGAATCCAATTTAACGCGTAGCGGGAAGGGCGCATGGAAGAGACTATGTGACGGAGACACCGAGTGGGGAGGGAACGCCTGTGATGGTTCCCACTATGGATTTTGTGGAGGTGTTTATTACGCTGACCGTGCTGTTGCCCTGATTCGCCACGTAGGCATAGGCGCCGTTGGGGGAGAAGCCTGGACCGAACGTCTGGTATTGATGGAAGCCCGTGACGGTCCCCACTATGGATTTTGATGATGTGTTTACTATGCTGATCGAGGTATTGAGATAATTTGTAACGTAGGCATAGGCGCCGTTGGGCGCGATGGAGACGCTCCATGGATTGTGGAACCCGGAGATGCTGCCGACTATGGACTTTGACGAAGTGTTGACTATGTCAACTACACCGCTACAGTAGTTAGCCACGTAGGCGTAGGCGCCGTTGGGCGCGATGGAAACACTGCCATAGTACGGGCAGCTAAACCCGGTGATTGTCCCTATGACGGTCTGCGTGGAGGTGTTGATTATGGTAACAGTGCTATTACTCTCATCAGTTCCGTAGAGGTAGGCGCCGTTGGGAGAGGAGGAAAGGCCATAAAATCCACGACCGTAACCATTGACGTAGAAACTGGAACCGAATGGATTGAAGCTTCCCGTAACAGTGTTCGACGATGTGGAAACAGTGAATATGTTCGGATAGGAATGATAGTTGTTGGTATAAAATGTCTTGTAGGCGTAGGCGCCGTTGGGCGTAATGGCTACGCATTCGTTACCAGAGCCGCCGTTGAAGGCGCCTGCCCTGGTGTTAGATGAGGTGTTGATTATGCTCAGCGTATTATTGCTGTTTGCCACATAGGCAGAGGCGCCGTCGGGGGCGAAGGCGATTCCGTACGGGTAGTAGAAACCTGTGATGGTGCCTACTATGCTCCTTGTGGAGGTGTTGATTATGCTGACGGTATTGTTGCCCTGATTCACCACATAGGCGTAGGCCTCTGTAGGAGATATGGCCACGCCCATCGGCGTATGTGATAAGCCTGTGACAGTCCCCACTATGGATTTTGACGATGTGTTTACTATGCTGGCTGTATTGTTGCCGTAGTTTGTTACGTAGGCGTAGGCGCCGTTGGGCGCGATGGAGACTCCACAGTAATATGGATTGTGAAAGCCCGTAATGGTGCCGGTGATTGTTTTTGTGGAGGTGTTGACTATGCTGATGGTGCTCATGCCTTCGCTGGACACATATGCAAATGCGCCGTTGGGCGCGATGGAGACTCCGTATGGGCTCTGGAAACCGGTGATGGTTCCTATGGCCGTCTGCGTGGAGGTGTTGATTATGCTAACCGTATTATTGTAGATGTCTGTCGCGTAATAGTAGGCGCCGTTGGGCGCGATGGAGATCCCGGCAAAGGAGGTGGCGGTACCATTACTGGCGCCTACCGGATAGAAGACATTCACGTATGTTTTCGAGATTATGTTGGATTCGGATACGGCAGGCTGATAGAACAAGTAGTAATAAAACCCGCCAACATAGGCGGTTGCGCCACTTGGAGTCATCGCGATCGCGTAATTTGCCGTGTTTCCGGTAGAGTGCGAGAGGCCCGTGATGGTGGCCGTTATGCCCTTTGAGGAGGTGTTGACTACGCTAATTCTGTAGTTACCGGTCAGTACATAGACGTACGCGATTGTAGACGCGGAAACGATAGTAGTTGTGGAAGTCGTGGTGGAGGTTGAAGTCGAGGTTGTGGATGTTGTGGTGGAGGTTGAAGTGGAGGTTGTTGAAGTGGTTGTGGAAGTCGTGGTGGAGGTTGAGGTGGTGGAAGTAGTGGCAATTTGCCTTACCTTGAAGACTACTGCGCCTATCGCCAAGTGCGACAGGTCGGTGAGGTTATTCGTATAATTTATTACCACGTAGCCGTGATAGACGTTGCCTATGCCGCCATTGAATATCGTATTGCCCTGGTAGCAGCTTGTTGAAAGGGTCACGTTGCCGCCTATCCTTAATCCTATTTTTGGAGAGAGCCGTTTGTTGTATAGGATAGACTGGTTTGAACTGCAGCCAATAGCGGTCAGCACTATTGGAGTACTAGTAAACTGAGATATGGTGAATGTAAGCATGCCGTTGCTTGCGAGGACCGAGGACTGACATTCAAATCCGGCCGGCAGCGTGCACGTGTCGCTTACATAGGTATTGGGGTTGAAAACCCCAAGGGCGACAAGCACGGACAGGACTACAACGATGATTAGGATCGCCCAGCCATATGTGGTGAGGTACTCCATCGCGCTCTGTGCTCCGATTCGCCTAGCCAAACGATCATTCCTTGATTATAGGATACAGAGTAAGCTATAAAATAGCTACAGGAAGATGGTGGCGTGTTCAGCGTCAAGTAAGATTGGCCGGTAGAGCAATTGGCCGCATGGGAGAGCAGAAGGGCGATTACACTTGCGCCAATTTATGGGATGGAAATGCAGTACGGATACTCAAACCCTTTAATCGTGCCGATTATGGATTTTGTTGACGTGTCTATTATGCTGACCGTCTTGTTGCCCTGGTTCGTCACATAAGCATCAGAGGAGGCGATGGCCACTCCGTACGGGCTATGGAAACCGGTGATAGTGCCGGTGATGGATTTTGATGATGTGTTGACTATGCTGACGGTGTAGTTGCCGACGTTTACCACATATGCAAATGTACCGGCCGGGGAGAAAGCGACGCCGGCTGGGTTGTGGAATGCGGAGATGGTGCCGGTGATGGATTTTGATGATGTGTTTACTATGCTGGCTGTATTGTTGCCGTAGTTTGTTACGTAGGCGTAGGCGCCGTTGGGCGCGATGGAGACGCTGCAGAGATAGGGGTTACTGAAGCCGGTGATTGTACCGGTAATTGTTTCGGTGGAGGTGTTGATTATGCTGACGGTGTTGTTGTTGTAGTCTGTAGCATAGGCGTAGGCGCCGTTGGGCGCGATGGAGACTCCGTAATACATGCGGGTGCTGTTGACGTATTCGGCAGCAGGATAGAAAGTTGCTGTCAGAGTGTTTGTGGCTGTGGAGAGTACATGGATTCCCGGATATGAGTAACCAACACTGCTATAATAAGAGGTAAGGGCGTAGGCGCCGTCGGGGGCGAAGGCGAGGCCGTAGTAAGGGGTGGCGCCTGTTATATTACTTATTACGGTCTTGGTGGAGGTGTTGATTATGGTTATCTGCCCGTAGTTGTTGCCTACGTAGGCATACGCCCCGTTCGGCGCTATGGAGGAGCAGTACGGGACTTTGGGAGAGATGCTGATGAGGCCAACGACGGATTTTGTTGATGTATTGACTATGCTCACATTGTTGTTGCCTACGTTTGCGACATAGGCGTACGCCCCGTTCGGCGCTATGGAGACTCCATATGGGTAGTGGAAGCCTGTGATGGTGCCGACTATGGATTTTGTGGAGGTGTTTATTATGCTGACCGTGCTGTTGCCGTAGTTTGTCACGTAAGCATAAGCATCGTTGGGGGCGATTGAGATACCGCAGTAGTATGAGGCCTCTAAGCCAGTGATTGTACCGGTTACGGTCTTTGTTGATGTGTTGATAACTTCGACTACACCGCTTGTGGAGGATGCGTAGGCAAAGGCGCCGTTGGGGGCTATGGATGTGGCATATGAGCTGTAACTTACTGGTATCGTGCCAATGATTGTCTTTGTGGAGATGTTGATTATGCTAATCGTGTCGTTCCATATGTCTGTTGCGTATGCGTAGGCGCCGTTGGGGGCGATTGAGATCCCAAAAAGGCCTCTGGCAGCGGAGCCTGCCGATGTGGTAAATAGCTTGTCAGTTGCGACTGATTTTGTGGAAGTGTTGACTACGTTCATGTAACCTGAATAATAATAGAAGTAATTATAGTCGGAGGTGTAGGCGAAGGCGCCGTTGGGCGCGATGGAGACTCCATATGCGCTGCAGACACCCGTAATGTTGCTTGCTATTGTGTCTGTTGCAAATGAGACTACATTGATGCGGCAGTACGGGGCATCCGATACGTACGCGTACGCGATTGTAGACGCGGAAACGATAGTAGTTGTGGAAGTCGTGGTCGAGGTTGAAGTCGAGGTTGTGGATGTTGTGGTTGATGTAGAGGTTGTTGAGGTGGAGGTTGTAGATGTTGTGGTTGATGTAGAGGTTGTTGAGGTGGAGGTTGTAGATGTTGTAGAGGGAGACGCCTGCTTCACCTTGAAGACGGCCCCCCCTATCGCAAGGGCGGGCAATCCTGTGACGTTATTTGTATAGTTTATTACCACGTAGCCGTGATAGACGTTGCCTATGCCGCCATTGAATATCGTATTGCCCTGGTAGCAGCTTGTTGAAAGGGTCACGTTGCCGCCTATCCTTAATCCTATTTTTGGAGAGAGCCGTTTGTTGTATAGGATAGACTGGTTTGAACTGCAGCCAATAGCGGTCAGCACTATTGGAGTACTAGTAAACTGAGATATGGTGAATGTAAGCATGCCGTTGCTTGCGAGGACCGAGGACTGACATTCAAATCCGGCCGGCAGCGTGCACGTGTCGCTTACATAGGTATTGGGGTTGAAAACCCCAAGGGCGACAAGCACGGACAGGACTACAACGATGATTAGGATCGCCCAGCCATATGTGGTGAGGTACTCCATGGCAGATTGCCCCGACACACCCACACCTTTCAAATGCTCATTAAATGGCTTCAATATCACACCTGGCTCAATGTCGCTACAAGTCCGCTTATTATGCCCCCTACCCCTATGCCGCCCGTCGCTCTGGCAACAATCCTATGGCTCAATACCGGTTTTGCCAGATACTTGATGTCCTCGATGGTTATTTCCTTCCTGCCTTCTATCAGCGCCTTAGCCTTGGCGCACTTCATGAAGCTTATCTCGGCCCGCGGACTGGCCCCCATCACGACGTGCATATCGCTCCTCGTCGCATCCACCAACCTAGTTATGTAGCCCTCGACCATGTCGGACATGGAAACGCTGTTTATCATCTCCTGCATCTGTATGACATCAGATTTGCTCAGAACCTTTGCAACATTCATCTCCTCCGCCCTTTCCTTCATGCGCAGCATCTCCTCCTCCTGATCCATTGAAGGGTACGAGACCTCTATCCTTAGCAGAAACCTGTCAGCCAGCACCTTCGGAAGGGAACTCGTCCCCTCAATATTGAGGGGGTTCTGAGTCGCTATCGCCATGAAGGGCTTGTCAAGCGGCACGGTAGAGTTGCCCACAGTCACCTGGCGTTCCTCAAGGGCTTCGAGCAGCGCCGTGGTGGTCTTTGGCGGTGCCCTGTTAAGCTCGTCTATGAGCAGTATGTTGTTGAATATTGGACCTTTTTTGAGCTCAATATTGTGCGATTCATCCGTGTAAGTATAGCCGATTATGTCCTTTATCTCGAGGTCGGGCATACCTTGTATCCTACCAAAGCTTGCGTCGATAGTCTGGGCTATCGCCTTGGTCATGGTGGTCTTAGCCACCCCCGGGACGCCTTCGAGGAGGGCGTGCCCGTTGGCGACGAGCGCGATGAAAATGAGCTTTATGGTGTCCTCGTTGCCAGCAATGTGCTTCTTTACCTCCTCGAAAACTGCCTCGTACGCCTGCTTGGGTTCCATCTTCAAAACCTTTATATACCCAATCGGGAATAATACTTATAAATACGTTGGGGGCAACGCAGAGTGGTAGGATGATAGGCAAAGAGTCAACGCAGAATGGGAATGCTTCCCTGAGCGAGGTCCTTAAGATACTTGAGGACAGGAAGGGCGAGCGGGAGCTCACCTACGAGCAGCAGATTGCAATGGAGCACGCAAAGAAATTCGTGGGTGCGAAGGCGGCAGAGCAGAAGACAAGGAAGTCTCTCGATGCCCTAGGAATACTGTCCGGGCAAGCTGTCACGAGCATAATCAACATAATGCCGAAGGGTGAGATGCTGCTCAAGCAGATACTCGCAAATGAGAAGAGGGCGTTCACTGACGAGGAAGTAAAACAGGTACTTTCTATAGTAAACCAGAAGTAGGTTGAATGACATCTGAAAATATAGTGAGAAAATGCAGCAGGAGGAGAAAAGAGAGGAGTACGCATACGTGCTTGACTTCATGCCTACTGGAAAGTCTTTTTCTAACAAATCGGAGCCCGTAGCACAGCTAATGGGCGAAGAGTGGTTCACACTGCTCGAGGTTACTCCGAAACCCGGGGCTACGATGGCGCAGGGCGAAAAGGTCTATATAGGAAAGGAAGAGAGGGAAAAGGTCTCGCTGATAAAGTCAAGGGTGGGCTACGAAGATCTCACACAGACGTCGAAGAACGGCCTCCAGAAGATGGTAGGGGAGATAATAAAGGCGAACGAGAAGAGGTTCGTCGACGTTTTCAACAACGCGGGTCCGCTGAACATAAGGCAGCACTCGCTGGAGCTTCTTCCAGGGATAGGGAAAAAGCATCTAGAGGCGATACTCAAGGCGAGGAACGAGAAGAAGTTCGAGAGTTTCGAGGACATAAACAAGAGGGTCTCGCTGTTGCAGGAGCCATCGAAACTCATAACCGAGAGAGTAATGAGGGAACTGCAGGGTGGGGAGCGCTTCTACATGTTCACGAAGCCGTATGTAAAGAGGGAAAGAAGGTTCTGAATCTTAAGCGGCTATGCCTTCTCCAGGTGTATAGAGGGCACAATCAGCGTCCTCCTGGCGCTCATCATTTTTAGCGTTATAACGTAGGCCTGCCCTCTCTTCTCTATGATGGTGCCGATCCTTCCCTTGTATCTCGGGTGGGGGATGTTCCTCATGTTGCTCTTCGGCACTATCGCCACTCTGTCGCCAATGGAGAATTCCTTGATTATCGAGCCGGTGTTGAGCCTTGAGGGCTTGTGGTGCCTGGCCAGGTGCCTTGTCCTGCCGGAAAACAGCCCGCGGGATTTCTTTGTCATGATATCACAGTCAGTAGAAAGGCTTTGTTGTAGAACATATATATACTTTTAGATGCAATGGATGCTGTGTTTTGTATGGCAGTAAAAAGCTCCAAGTCACGCGGCAAGAAGCCGATAGTGCTGAAGCCCACCTATATAATAGTCAACATAGTGGCAAACACCGAGCTCAACACGGATCTCGACCTCTACGGGCTGGCGAAGCTGTCGAGGGATGTCGACTATGAGCCGGAGCAGTTCCCTGGCGCGATATTCAAGGTGCACGACCCGAAAGCTGCGCTCCTGCTTTTCAAGAACGGGAAGATAATATGTACAGGGGCAAGAACCGTGGGCGACGTTAGGAAGGCGATAGATCACGCGATAGACCTCATAAAGCGGTACAAGTCGGGCGCAAGGGGCAGGTAAAAACCACATTTACGGTCGTATACGACATATAGCGAAACCTTTATATACGCTCTCAAATGAATATTTACACTTGCGTAGGGCAAGTTTTATGCGTATTCTACAACAACCCTATTCTCATCCACCCGTGGCGTATGCAGTGCATACGTCACACCATTAGAACCCTGAGCGACAGCTAGGCCTTGTCACTTTTGCCCGAACACCAGATAAGCAGTATGCCAGACGCCCTTCGTGGATGGCCTCATTCCTTCCTTTCTTACGAGCATGTCCCTGGCTATAATCTCAAGAGTATAGACATTGATGAATTTCAGCTTCTCAAGCGTGGAAACGAATTTCTTCACCTGTTCCATGTGCGGCAGGTAGCCTACTACGTAGCCTCCATCTTTCAGCGCCTTCCTTGCATTCCTCAGCGCCTTGTCCGAGTTGGCAAGGTCAAGAGTAACGAGGTCTGCATCACTCTCGTCAATCTTCTTTGTGACGTCGCCCCTCTTGAGCTCCACATTGTCGAGCTGCTCTATCTCTACATTCTTCTGCGCGATCTTGAGGAAGTCGTCCCTAGTGTCGTAGCTGACTACTCTGCCGGCAGTCCTGCCCAAGGAAACTGCAAGCCATCCGCTTCCCGTGCCAGCATCTATGCAGAGGCTCCTCTTTCCTATCCCGGTATAGGCGATTATGATACCTATATCCTTCGGCAGTATCACCTGCGGACCTCTCTTCAGTTTTTTGTAGCTTGGCGGAACCATCATTCAATCAACCCCTTTTTCTTGGCGGGCTTTGCTTTCTTCACTTTTGTTGCTGCGTTTACTTTTGGCGCTCTCTTCGGCTTTGCGGCCGGCGCGAGCGCCTGCACCATGGCAATCTCTGACGCGGGCTTTGGCGTAGCAGCCTCGACCTTCTGGATCTGGTCGCCGAACGGGTTCCAGTCCTTTTTAGTGACGCAGCTCGGATCAAGATCCATCTCGAACGGCCTCCTGCCCTTCCTTATCACCTTTATTATTGGTGTGTGGCAGTGCTCGCACGTCTTGCCCGTAGGCAGGATCAGCGCCCCCTGTGGCAATGAGTATGTGTTCATGCACTTCGGGTAGTTGGCGCATGCGGCAAATGTCTTCCCCACCTTCGATCTCTTTATGACTAGGTTGCCGCCGTCCTTCGGGCACTTCCCGAGCATCTCGCTCTCGTAGAGGCCCTTCCTCATCGCCTCTGCGATCTCGCTCTTGTGCGCATCGAACGCCTTCAGCGCCTCGAGGAGCAACTCCTTGCCCTCCTCCACAACCTCGTCCTCGGTCTTCTTGCCCCTCGATATCTCCTCCATATCGTCTTCGAGCCTCTTCGTGGTGTCTTCGTCGACGATCATCTTGCAGTTCTTCTCCAACGCCTCGTAGACGCTCATGCCGAACTTTGTCACCTTTATGCTAGTGCCCTCGATGTAGTTCCTCTTGAATAGCGTGTCTATGATTGATGCCCTGGTCGCCTTCGTCCCGAGGTTCCTTTTCTCAAGCTCCGACAGCAGCGTGGCCTTTGAGTACCTCCTTGGCGGCTGCGTCTGCATCTCCTTCATATCGGTGCCGGATACCGGCAGCTTTGATCCCTTCTTGAACGCAGGCAGCTCCCTCTCCTCCAGTTTTGTATAATCGTAGAAGCCCAGCCATCCTGGATCCGTCACCTTCGCCCCATTGGCAGCGTACTTCTCTCCTCCTATATCGGCCACTACGCGAAGCCTTGCGACAGTTGCAGAATCCGCAAACACCGAGAGGAATCTCTTTGTTATCATGTCATAGAGGCGCGCCTCCTCGTCGGTTATTCCTTCGGGCATAATGCCCGTTGGGTATATCGCAGGGTGGGCCTCATCGGTCTTCATTCCCTCCTTTGGCGCGTACCTCTTTGACTGGATGAGCTTCTTGGCGAGCTTCTCGTAATCTGGATTCTTCGAAACGTCAGATATTATCCTTTGCAGGCCGAGTGTGGGCGGCAGTTTCTGTGACGACGTTCTCGGGTATGATATGTAGGAGCGTTCGTAGAGCGACTGCGCGAGCGCTAGCGTCCTTGTTGGATCTATGCGCAGAGCGCGGCTCGCTTCCATCTGTAAAGAGGTAAGGTCGAACGGAGGGTAGGGATGTATTTTCCTTTCTACGGCGTCAATGCTCTCGATCACTGCCTTGGATGAAGACTGTTTTGTGCGCTCGTACGCCCCCTTCGCAGCCTGCTTGTCGAATATGTCGCCCTTGGTGTTGGAGAATTCGACATTGTTAGCTGCTACTGTTATGCGCCAGAACGGCTTCGCCACGAACTTTTCTATGCCCTCCTCGTGCCTCGACAGCAATGCAAGCGTAGGCCCCTGCACCCTTCCTATGCTCAGCGATTTCCTGAAGCTCTTACCGACGAGCGCGCGCGTCAGCGCCCTGCTCAGGTTTATTCCCCATAGCCAGTCAAGTATGTGCCGTGTCTCGCCGGCATAGAAATTGTTAGTATCAAGCGGTGTAAGCGCGGAGTAGGCCTCGATAAGGTCCTGGTTGGTTGTGGTCGAGAACTTCATCCTCCTTGCGTTCTGCTTGAGCGTGCCGTGGCTGAGGAATTTTATTATGTTCGTGCCGATGACCGTGCCTTCTATATCGTAGTCGCATGCGTTTATGAACTTGTCGCAATGCTTTGACAGCGACACCAGAGCATCGAGATACTTCTTGGTGAATTCAGCACCCTTGCCCACGGAATAGGAGGGCGCCCATTCAACTTCCAGTGTGGGGTAGCCCCTTTCCTTGTCCTTCTGCCTTATTGTGAAGAGGTGCCCCACCGCTGCGGCTATGTAAACGGTCTCCTTCCCCTTTATCTCATAATAGCTTACCTTCTCAGCCGTGCGTTTCTGCAGCGCCTTGCCCCCGCCCAAGGCTGTTGCGACCCTCAGGGCGACGCTAGGCTTCTCCGCGATTATCAATGTGTCCATGGAACCATACTACCTGCTATTTGCGGTTACGCCTTCTGGAGGCCCTTCTCTTTGATGGAACCGGCATGCGCGGCGCGCGCCCCCGGCGGCCCAACACAGAGATCATCCATGCGTTTAGGATGCCTATTGCCAGCGCGGCAGCCACGACAACGTAGAACCAGGCGCTGCCACCGTAGCTTATAAATAAGATTAGTGCGATTACGAATAGCGCAACCGTCAGTGCGGAAAACGCGAGTCCTAGGCGTTCATTTGGCTGCACGAAGACACCGTTGGTGGGATTAATGGATATTTACTTAGTAATATTAATAACCCTTGTCGCTGCGCTCATCGCCTCTTTCTCGCAGACTCTGTACAAAAAGAGCATGACTAAGAAGATAGAGGGAGCGCGGGAGATGCTTCGCACCTTCATAAGGAAGCCCATACTCATAGGCTTTGCAGGATATGCGTTCAGCCTGGTGATATACCTGTATGCGCTCGCGAAGGCACCTCTCTCGATAGTATATCCAATATTCGCCAGCACCTTCATATTCGTGACCATACTCTCGGTATTCGTGCTGAAGGAGAAGATAAACTCGAAGAGGATTGCCGGAATGGTGCTGATATTTTTCGGGATAGTGATAATTGCGCTCACCTTGTAGTGGTTGTATGATGAAAAACAAAACCAAGTACGCGCTTGCACTCGTCTGCTCTACGCTGCTTGGGGCGATCGGCCAGATCGTATTCAAACATGGGCTTGGTCTCTCAGGAATGGGGCTTGCCGAGTGGCTGGGGCTCGGCATAGTGGTGTACGGCTTCTCGACGATCGTATACTTCTACATACTGAGCAGGGTGCATCTCAGTTGGGCATACGGGATAGGGGGGCTTAGCTACATCTTTGCAACGCTGATGGCGTATTTCATCCTTTCGGAGAGCGTGCCGGCGCTTAGGTGGGCAGGAATAATTGTGATAACGATAGGGGTAATACTGATAGGGATAAGTTGATAAAATGGAAACCTATGTCATAGCCGTGGCCGCAGTGGCCCACAGAGGTAAATACCTAATTGGGAAGAGAGCCAAGACAAAGAAGTTTGCTCCGGGGCAGTGGGAATTTATTTCAGGCTTTATAGATCAAAAGGGCTCAGCAGAAAAGACAATATTGCGAGAGTTAGATGAAGAGGTATCACTTCGTGGAAAAATAATAAGATCTGGAATGCCGTATGTTATAAATGATAGAGAGGCGCGTTGGATTGTTTTGCCTTTTGTTGTGAGATCGACATCCGGAAAGGCACTACGCCACAGTGCCGACCATTCGGAATTGCAGTGGGTTAAAAAGAACGAATTGAAGCGCTACAAGAACCTAAGGCCATTCCTTAAAGTATTATGATGCAATCTCGAGCTTCCTTATCTCTATCTTGTTGATTGGGGCTATGTTGGAAACCTTTGCGGTCGCCTGCGATTGCAAGCTTCCGTCAACAAGCGCGCCTACTATCGCTCCCGAATCGGCCCCCTTCGAATATTCGGTTATGAAATCGGTCAGGTCCTTCCTTATCGCCCGCAGCCTTGCTGTGGTTACCCTCGCCCGGGTTATCGCGATTATCTTCACGGTCATCTTCACGTTGTCCTTCGAGCTTATCGGGATCACTGCCGAGGCGACGCTCCGATACCTCCTTACGAGAGACCTCACGTAGCTGTACACTTCCTCTATCATGACCAACCTGGTGTGGGCCGCATCGCCGTTTACATCTACTACCTTCAACACCACGTTTGCAACTGCATGTTGCGGGTTATGGGTAAGGTGATCGAGGCTGACCTTTATCTTCCTGTTGAGTACCGCCTTCTCATCTGCGGCGGGTATCTCGCATACCTTCTCTTCGTTGAATATCTTCGGAGCGTAGACAGTAAACCAGCGCTTGGTCTTCCACTTATCTATTCCTCTTTGGACCGCCATGTTCACGCCTTGCCCCTTATAAGAAGCTCCGCCTGCTGCGGGTCATACCTCCAGCCCTTTGGTAGTCTGCCGGTGCGCATGTAGTACTTCGCAAGCCTCCATATCTTTGACTCGACCCTGCCGAGTCTTGTCCTGTTATGTGTGTCGCGCGTATTTGCCGTCAAGTGCGACCTCATGTTGACCGCCTTCTTCATAAGCTGCAGCATGTCGGAGGGTATGCTGCCTGCGAGCTTCTTCTCCTGCAGTATCTGGAGCATGCGCATGCCGGTCGCTTTTCTTATATAGAGGACCTTGTGCTCCCGCTTGAGCTTCTCCCCGATGAGGGCAGGATCCATTCCCTGCTTCGCATACCCGACTATGAGCTCGGTTATCTGCTCGCTGCTCAGGCCGCTGTCGTCGCTCGCGCTCTCGATGAGAGGTTTTAGGGAGCTAGACTTGCCCTTCTTCTTGGTGTGCATGCGTGCCATTAAAACACTCGCTGAGCAGCAGGTTCGGCTGCAATGGCGCGGACAGGAATCAGCTTTACTGGATTATGTCCCCGATTGCAAACCTTGCCTTGACGTCGCTTATCCTTACCCTTACCTTCTCGCCCTCCTTGGCGCCCTTGATAAAGATGACGAAGCCGTCCTTCTTTGCTATTCCGTCTCCCTTCGAGGCCACTGCCTCTACTGTCACTTCCACTTCGTCGCCGACCTTCACAGGCTTCGGCAAGAAGTAGTTGGACTTGATGTTCATTCCTCCTCTTCGGTCTCCTCTTCCTTCTCCTTCGTTTCCAAATTCGTCTTCCATTCTATCTGTCTCATACGTAGAATTAGCGCTTAATCCGCATTACTCCGTATATGTAGTGCTCTATTGGAAATCTGCATTTAAATAACTTTCTGTATTCGGCTATATCGCCTTGAGCAGCTGCTCTATGTTCCTGAAGATGTAAGTGGGGCGCGAGCCGCGCAACTTATCGTATCTGTCGAAGCCGCAGCCGAGCGCACACGAGTCTATCCCCGCGTATTTCGCGGTCTCTATGTCGCTTACCCTGTCGCCCAAGTATAGGGCGCTCTGCCTCTTCGCGCCCAGCGATTCCATTATGACCTTCAGCCCTGCGGGATGCGGCTTCAGCGCGCCGATATCCTGGGCGCTGACTATCGCTGAGAAGTAGTCCTCTATGCCCAGGTACGAAAGCTCCTTGATTACCCTGTAGGCTGCCCCGTTTGAGAAGAGCGCGATGGTCGTGCGCCTCTTTTTCAGCTCCTTCAGGAGCTCTCTTGCACCGTTATGAAGCTTGGGCCTGAAGAAGAAGATCGAGATGTCGGCCAACGGGGTGACGAGCTCGTTTTCGAGCGCCATGTTCCTGATGTGCCTTCTTATCACCTTCGCCTCTAGGCTCCCAGGGTCCCTCGGCATCGCCACAGAATATTTGTCGACGAGCCGGCTGCTCTTCTGCTTCTTGTACAGCCAGTGGGGGTTCAACTTCTCGTTCAGGTCCCGCAGCAGCTTTGTGACGGTGAGCGTGCCGTCCCAGTCGAAGATGAAGGTGTCGTATCTCCTCGCCAGGTGGAGCTTGCCGCTCATGCCCAGGTCACCTCTATACTTGGCTTGTCTGGCAGCGCCCTTGAAGCCCTGGATGAAGAGGAAGACGACTCCGGCTCTACGATTACATCTGCGCGAAGCCTTTCGGACAGGAACTCCTTAGCCTCTCCGAATCCTTTTAGGGTGGCTTCTGACGAGTATCCAACAATGGGCTGGAGCATCCTTGCCTTGCTGGCGAACTGCGACAGGAATTTTGATACTTTCTCTTTCTCGGGTGCGCTCTGTGATGATATCGCGTCCGACATGCTCTTCTTTCCAGCCAGCGCGTTATACGCTTTCGCCTTCCAATCATCCGCGATTAGTATCCTTACTGTCTTCACTTTCTTGCCAGCGTTCGCTGGCGCCTTTGCGGTGAGGCCCACTATATTGGCGACATCTTCTATGGTCCTCTTTATGGTCTCCTCCAATGCCTCGATCTGCGGACTTATCATGCCCTTGTCAAACACTGGCCATTGCTCCTTCGCTACAAGGGTGCTCTTGCCAAGCCTCTGCCAGAGCTCTTCCGCAATGTGGGGCATCACCGGACCAAGCATCAGGGTTATCTTCTCCAGGAACTCGCGGACAACAAGGCTGTTATTACCACCCCTTTCAAAGTACCACTTCAATTCTCCGATTGAATTATAGTATATCTCATTGTAGGCACCCCTGAATGAAACGGCATCCATCGCCGTAGTCGCGTCCCTTATCTTTGAGCTCAGTCTCGAATACAACCAGTAGTCAATGTGGCTGAGCTCTACCCCACTCATCTCGTCTAGGTTGCCTATGAAGTTCAAAAGCGTTTCGTTTCTCTGCCTTACGCTGTTTATGACATCTGGGCTGAAGCCGAATTCGGTATCCAGGTCCGCGCCAGCGACCTCTATCATCCTTAGCGGGTCCGCACCGTACTTCTGGAGCGCTATCCTGAGCGGCACTATGTTACCTAGACTCTTGCTCATCTTTTCGCCTTCGTAGCTGACAAGCCCGTTTGAGACTATCTGCCATGGCCAGAACTTTTTCGGGAATATCGCTATGTGATTGAATATGTACATGGTAAGATGATTCGGGATCAGGTCAAGTCCGGAGTGCCTCGACGTGTTTGAATACCAGTAATCAAACGATTCCTTGCATTTCTGCACAACCATCTTGTCGATGCCGGTTGACGATGCCACGCTCTCTGTGGATCCCACATCATTCGTTATGAAGTCGAAAAATGCTGGCTTCATGTTGTCGGGTTTGGCTCCGTTGCGTGCGAGTAGGTTGTAGAAAGTATACAGCAGGGGGTATATTGTGGAATCTGAAAGCGACTCGATCATGTGCTTGGTGTTGTAGGGAAATGGCGTGCCGAGGCCCTGCGCCCTCTCCGCCGCCCTGAGGTCTATCCATTCTATCACATTTTCATAGGTGTGGCGCAGCTTGTTCGGCACTATGGACATGTTTTGGAGGTGCGCCTTTACAGATTGCTTCCACGCCGGGTCACCATAATTTATGAACCATTGGTCGGAGACGACCTTAACAATCACATTTGTTCCGCACCTGCATATTACGGGCTCTTCGTTTGCAAGGGTGTAGATCTGGAATGCGTCACCGCTACCGATAAGCTCGTCGCTTATCAGCTTACGCGCCTCGGGTTCGGGCTTACCCATATAATCGCCAGTTAGCATCACGCCAGAATGCGCCTCTTGCTTGTAGATCGCCTTTGTCGCACGTTCAGCTAGATCGTCAGTCGCGTTCATGTCCGTGCCGAGCAATGCAAGATGCGCAAGCGCAGGTATCTCGTTTGTGCTCAAAGCCCCATCTTTTTTGCCGGGCTCGATCCCTATTACCTTTCTATATTGCATGACCCCGAGGGAATAACCCGCGACCTTCAGTCTCTCCAGCGCAATATAGTCGAATGGCGCGTGGGCCGGTACGCTCATAACCACGCCGGTTCCGACCCCCGCCTTGACGAAATATCCTGGAAGTACCTGGACCTCCTCCTTAGTGACGGGGTTGATTCCTTTTTTGCCGAGAAGTTCTTTGGCAGATATGACGCCCTTCACTGTCAGGTCAAATTGTTGGCTTAGCGTTTTGGCTGCATCGTTAGACATGTAGTACTCCTGGCCGCCCAGCACAACAATAGAATACTGGATATTTTCATTTATGAATAGATTTGTGACACCGTATATCGTTTCCGGTCTATAGGTGGCACATGGAAATGAAATGCTTGATGACGATTCCTTGAATTTTATTACTGTGAGCTCTTCTATCTTGGGTTGGATATCGCCCCTGGTGTCATGTCCGCCGACCGCATTGCCCTCGTTTGTGCACCAGCCAACCGGGTGTGTGCCCTGCGTTAGAAATCCCTTTTCCTTCAATTTGGCAAACTGCCACTCGACCATCTTACTGAATATCGGGTCTATTGAAGTGAAGCTCCTCCTCCAATCTATGCTGTAGCCTGCCCCGTGCATTCCGGCCTCTATCTCTTTTGTAAAGTAGTTTGCAAGGTACAACGGGTCCTTCATCTTTGCGATATCCTCTTCTGGCACCTGGTAGATGTCCCTGAAGTCGGCGATTATCTCCTGGTCTCCGTTTGCTATCCTCTTTGCCATGCCGAGTATCGGAAGCCCGCTGGGTTGGAATGCCATTGGATAAAGTACATTAAAGCCCTTCATGCGCATGTATCTCGCGTATGCATCCGCGGTCGCATACGTCCTGAGATGGCCTATGTGCTGGGGGGAGTTCACGTAGGGAAAGGCCGCGGTCACCATCAGGGGCTTCCGTGCGTCGGGTTCGGCCTCAAATGCTCTTGCCTCTGCCCACGCCTTCTGCCATTTCTTCTCCACCTCAGCGTAATCTATCATCGCAACTCACATAGATACAAGTACTCTCTTTTACACAAAGATATATATTTTGCCTTCAGATATGATTGGTTCTATGGAGTTACTTGCGCTCAGGCTTGTAAGCCTCGCGGCTATCGCCCTCGTATACATGCTCTTCGATATCTTCAACAAGAGGAACATCCCCGAACTGTTTGCGTACGGAAGCGTAGCGTACGGGCTACTCCTTACAATACTGTACTTCAATGTGTCTGCCATATCATTTAGCGTTGCAGTTGCAGCCATCATCTTAGGTCTTGGGTACCTTGTCTACCGGGCGGGCTACATCGGCGCGGGAGACGTCTTTGAGTTTGCGGCCCTGTCGCTCATACTGCCTTTCCAATCGGTGCCGCTCCTCCTTAACATACCGCAGCTAGGCATGCCGTTCATAGTAGCGATCTTCATAGGGAGCGGAATCGCGGCCCTTGTGGCCGTTCCCCTGTATTACATACCAAGGGCCAAGGTAGGGGGCATGCGGATAGGGAGGGAGATAGACAGGAAGGACATGCTGAAGGCGCTTGCTGTGGGCGCGGTCTACGTATCCTTTGCGGCTTTCCTTATCTTTGAGGTAAACATCGGCATCGCGGGGATTGCTCTTCTCATGCTGATGATGCTCGGCTCCGTCTCGGTCATACTCTTCGAGAAGCCGATCACCATGTCAATGGTGAAATACCTCGACTATAGGGGGCTTGAAGAGGGGGACATGATAGCGGTAAACCTGATGACGCACGGCGCGGTGGACAGGATACGCGCAAAGGCAAAGGGCTTCGACAGGCTCGTGACAAGAAGGCTGATAGACCAGCTCAAGCGCAAGAGGGTAATGTCCAAGATGCCGGTCTACAAGAACGCGATACCGCTGGCCGCGCCGATATTCGCAGGGGTGGTGGCGTCGATCCTGCTCGGCAACGCGATACTGCTGCTCCTTGTGCTGGTGTAGGCGGCAAGGGATCTCTTGTACATCATGCGACCACATGAAGTTTGAGTATTATATGACATGGATTTTTATATATTTGTGTCATATAGTATACATATGCAGGAAGAGGAGCTATTGGAAATATTGGCTGATTGGAACTTTTGGGGCGATGGTGCGGATACCGGCATAGGTAGGGCCGGCTATGTGACAAAGATAATGGAACTGCTCAAAGATACAAATATCGTGGCGGAGGTAGGTGCCAGAAGAAGCGGAAAATCCTACATAGCCAGGCAGGCGCTAGGCGCATTCATAGAAAAGGGCATGACTAAAGAGAGCACCCTTGTGATAGACATCAACGACGAGAGGTTCCAGAAGGACGAGGGCCTTCTAAGCAGCGTTTACCTTGCTTACAAGAAGAACGTCAATCCCTCTTCGAATACGATCATAGTAATCGACGAGCCGCAGGAGCTAAAGGGATGGGAAAGGTTCGTCAGGGGCGTAAGCGAGCGCAAGGAGGCAAAATTCATAATCACCGGCTCGTCTTCAAAGCTCTTAAGCTCCGAGCTCTCTGCACTGCTTGGGGGCAGGCAGGTTGCTTTGCGGGTATGGCCCCTAAGCTTTAGGGAATCACTGGAATTCGATGGGATCGGAGTGGGCAGCAAACTGGAGATAGCCAAGAACCACGCGAAGATATCGTTGTCGCTTGGCAGGTACATAGTACGCGGCGGTTTCCCTGCCGTGGCCCTGGCATCTTCGCGAAAGAACATTGCGGATCTCCTTAACAGCTACCTTGACACCATAGTGGTAAAGGACATTGCAATCAGATACGGCATAAGGGACGAGGGGAAGCTTAGGACCCTTGCAAAGTTTTATTTGACCAACATAAGCCACCTGATAACATACAACAGCATATCAAGGTTTACCAAGCTTCCGGTAAAAACTGTCGAGCGGTTCTCCAATTACATAGAGGACGCCTTTCTGCTATTTTTTGTGAAACGCTTTTCCTTCTCCGTCAAGGAGCAGGAGAATAGCCCGCGGAAGGTTTATGCAGTGGACAACGGCATTGCCATGGCGGCGGGATTCAATGCTGCGATGGGCAAGGGGGCTCTTATAGAGAACGCCATAGCGATAGAGCTCAAAAGAAGGAACCGTGAGTTCTATTATTGGAGGGAAACGCAGTCCGGCAAGGAGGTGGATTTCGTGGTTAAAACAAGGGGGAGCTACGAGCTTGTCCAGGCATGCGAAACAATAGAAAACCCCAGCACCTTGGAGCGCGAACGGGGTTCTTTGAGGGCAGCAATGAGGAGATTCAAGAAACGGGGGGCAACCCTAATTGTCTACTCGATGCCAGCGGATAGCATAGTCGAAGGGCTCGCCAAGGATGGCATAGCTGTAAAGCACCTGTGGAAGTGGCTGATTGAAGGCCGTGGGCAGTGATTCGCAGCGGCAATATGATACTGCTGCTTCTCGTACCGATATGACTAATGCGCCACCTTCAGCACCAGCGAGCCAGAGGTCGTGTACGCAAAAGAGCTGGGTATGTCTGTGTAGTTAATTATCAGAAAGCCATGATAGACTGTTCCTATCGCGCCGCTGAAGCGCGTGCTCGAATTTATGTAGCAAGGCACCGAGAAGGTTGCATTTCCTCCGGTGCCAAGGTACTGCTTGGTAATAGCCAGCGCATTTGAGGGTATCGACTGTCTGCTGCTGCAGTAGAGCGCGGTGACGTTTATCGGGTCACCGGTGTTCTGCTGCATTGAGATTGATAGTATTCCCGAGGTTGAGAGGAAGGAATAGGTGCAGCGGAATTGAGCCGGCAGGATGCAGCTGTTGCTTACATAGGCGCTGGGATTGAATACCCCCAGCGCTACGAGAAGCGCGGCTACAACACCAATTATCAATATGACCCAGCCATATGTGGCCAAATACTCCATCGCGGTCTGCGCCTTTATCGACCATGCCAAGTAATCATTCCTTGATCATAGGATAAAGAACATATTATAAAATACCTATCGTGGCCACTTATTCTCCAACTTTGCCTTAAGAACGGCCTCGTAGATATAGAACCTTCTCGAAGTTCTATACCGCAACGGAATACCATTCAAGAGCAGTAGGAAGAGGACCCTGAGCAGCTTCTAGCGTAGCCCAGCAGTGCTAGACACTCTTTCAATTATATGGGGCATGATGAGCCAGGCCAACTGAGCATGACATGGCCCCCGCCTCCTCCCGAGTATGCACCGCCTGCGTTTCCATTGTCGCCGCCGGTTCCTCCTGTCCAGGTGCCGCTTGAGGCCCCATTACCGCCCGAGGTGCCACCCGCTCCCGCCGTGGGGTTGCCGCCTGCACCTCCACCTCCGCCAAGCCGCCGCCTCCGCCACCGCCATATGGGGTGTTGGTGCCACCGTTACCGCCGGTGCCTCCATTTCCACCTGCTCCGCCATAATAGGAGGGGCTAACACTGCCACCATTACCACCGTAGTTGCTGCCACCTGCGCCGCCTGGGGTCCCTTGAGGGCTCGCACCGCCGATTCCTCCGCTGGTGCTGCCGCCGCCTCCGCCCCCGCCGTAGCCGGTCTGGCCAGAGCTGCCACCGTTACCTCCTGCTGCATACTGCACTAATACGCCATTATCAAGAACTGCAGAACTGCCTCCGCCTCCTGAACCGTAATAG